>Ga0134093_1000260_pt1 | contig 65064 bp, 63 predicted proteins | sample 4_1taG_FD_94452 | JGI IMG/M metagenome (GOLD analysis project Ga0134093, IMG submission 94452) | Switchgrass degrading microbial communities from high solid loading bioreactors in New Hampshire, USA - 4_13_20_68_A1 metaG | ecosystem: Engineered > Bioreactor > Semi-continuous > Anaerobic >...
TGAAACCACAGAGCTACCAGATTTATGCAACATCTAGGGGGAAAGCTTAAGCAAATCGAAGTGAAATTCTGCGAAAAACGAAGATAAGTGAAGAAAACGAGAGTATATTAAGGGAGGAATTGACTTGGCTATAAATGTAGTGTTGGTTGAACCTGAAATACCCCAAAATACGGGAAATATTGTTAGAACATGTGCTGCTGTTGGTGCTAAACTGCATTTGGTAAAACCTTTGGGGTTTTCGGTTGAGGATAGGTATTTGAAACGGGCAGGCCTTGATTATTGGGATGAAGTTGATATAACATACTATGATAATTTTAAACAGTTAAGGGACAAATACCCCGATTCATTATTTTATTATTCCACAACAAAAGCTTTGAAGACCTATGCTGATATTAAGTATCCCGAGGATTGTTTTTTGGTGTTCGGAAAAGAAACTAAGGGCTTGCCGGAGGAATTATTATTGGAGAACAAGGAATACTGTATAAGGATTCCGATGAAGGGAGATATCCGCTCTCTCAATCTGTCCAATTCAGTTGCTATTATTGTTTATGAAGTTTTGAGGCAGAATAACTTTGACGGTATGACAATGCACGGTAAGTTGACAAATTACCAATGGTAAAAATTAATTACTTATGAGAGGTGAGCTTCATGGTAAACAGGCAAAGAATGGTGGAGGAATTCCTGGAGTTGGTTAGGATTGACAGTTTGACTTTTAAAGAAAAGGAAATGGCCGGGTGTTTGAAAGCAAAGCTTAACAATATGGGGTTTGATGTTGAGGAAGATAATGCTGGAGAAAAAATTGGCGGAAATTCGGGAAATTTGATATGTAAAGTTAAAGGAAATAAAAATGTGCCGGCAGTACTGTTAATGGCACATATGGATACCGTAACTCCAGGGATAGGGAAGAAGCCTGTGGTGGCCGGAAACTATATTAGGACGGATGGAAGTACGGTACTTGGAGGCGATGATGCTGCCGGAATAGAGTGTATCCTCGAAGCTGTAAGAGTTTTAAAGGAGGATAATCTGCCCCACGGAGATATATTTATCGTATTTACCGTTGCCGAGGAAGGCGGGTTGTGGGGGGCAAAAAATCTCGATATAAGTAAAATCAATGCCCAATATGCCTTTGTTATGGACGATGGAGGAAATATAGGACATGTGGCAGTCAATGCCCCGGCACAGAATAAAATTGATGTTGTAATAACCGGTAAGGCAGCCCATGCGGGAATGGAGCCCGAAAAGGGAATAAGTGCGATACAGATTGCTTCCGAAGCCATATCGAATATGAAGCTAGGAAGGATTGACGATGAAACAACGGCAAATATTGGGATAATATCCGGCGGTCAGGCGACGAATATCATATGCGACAGGGTTGAGATAAAAGCGGAGGCCAGGAGCCGCGATATGAAAAAGCTTGAAATGCAGACGGAGCATATGAAAGAGTGCTTCAATAATGCGGCACTTAAATTCGGAGGCAAGGTGGAGTACAAGTCGGAACTGTTATATCCTTCCTTTAGAATAGGTGAGCAGGATGATATAATTAAAATACTTGAAACAGCTTCAAATAAAGCCGGAGTTGAGCTTGTGCTTGAATCGACAGGCGGTGGAAGTGATACAAACATAATAAACAGCAAGGGGATTAAAGCTGTGGATGTCAGTGTGGGCATGGACAAGGTACACAGTGTTGAGGAACAAATTTGCATAGATGACTTGGTAAAAGCGGCAGAGTTTTTGGTTGCAATAATTACATCGGTGGAATAGGCTTGGACGTACAGATGAATAAAACATAAGACATGGAGGTAGAAATATGATAAAGAGAATAGGTGTACTTACCGGCGGTGGTGACTGCCCAGGTTTGAATCCTGCTTTACGGGCAGTGGTAAAGACCGCAATTGTCAAGTACGGTTATGAAGTTATAGGATTTAAAGACGGATTTAAAGGATTGGTGGAAAATAAATTAGTCAAACTGGAGTTGGATGACGTTGCCGGACTTCTTGACCGGGGAGGTACAATTTTAGGTACTTCCAACAAACACAACCCTTTTAAATACAGAGTGGATATAGACGGAACAATCGAGTATAGGGACATGTCGAAAAGGGTGCTTGAGAACCTTGATATGTTTGGGATTGATTGCATGGTTTTCATTGGCGGAGATGGTACATTAACCACAGCAAGGGATCTTATGAAATTGGGTATAAAAGGAATAGGTGTGCCGAAGACCATCGACAATGATTTATCGGGTACGGATACAACCTTTGGGTTTATGACTGCGGTATATACTGCCACTGAAGCTATTGACAAGCTGCACTCCACTGCCGAGTCCCATCACAGAGTGATGATCCTTGAGGTTATGGGGAGATATGCCGGTTGGATTGCTTTAGAAGCCGGTATTTCCGGAGGAGCGGATGTTATTTTGATTCCCGAGATACCCTATGATATACACAAGGTGGCTCAAAAAGTCATGGAAAGGAAGAATCGGGGCAAAAGCTTCAGTATTATTGTGGTTGCAGAGGGGGCAAAAGATATTGGCGGTGATATGGTAGTAAATAAAATTATAGAAGACAGTCCCGATCCGGTCAGACTTGGAGGAGTGGGAAATAGAATTGCCGGTGAAATCGAAAAACTCACCGGAATCGAATCTAGAGTGACGGTATTGGGACATTTGCAAAGAGGTGGGACACCGGTACCCTATGACAGGATACTTTCAACCAGATTTGGAGTTCATGCAGTGGAACTGATTAACCAGGGGAAGTTTGGCATGATGGTAAGCCTTAAAGGGAACAGAATTACAGAGGTTCCTATAGAAGAAGCCGTCGGTTCCTTAAAGACAGTGGATCCCAACGGTGAATTGGTAAAAATAGCAAAATGCCTTGGAGTGGGTTTCGGTGATTAAGTGCAAATAGGTAGAGGAGGTTCTTAATGCTACAACTTAAAGAAGTTAATATTGATGATAAACATATATTTGACAATTACATAACGAAGCACAATCCGCAGATATCGGAACTTAGTTTCACAAATATTTTTATGTGGCGTAATTCTTACAAATTCAGATTTGCAGAAGTTGGTGAAATGTTGTGTCTTATAGCTGTACCGGAGGACAATGAACCTTTTGCCTTTGAACCTATCGGCACTTACACAAGGGAAAACTTTAAACAGGCAGTTGATGAAATAGCCCGCTATTTTAACGAGAAAAACTGGAAACTGGTATTTAAAAGGGTGGAAGAGGATAAACTGGACTTTTTTCGGGAATACTTCAAGGAGGGTGTTGAAATAACCGAAGATAGGAATAGCAGCGATTATTTGTATCGTTCTGAGGAGCTTATCGAATTGAAGGGTAAGAAATTTCACCGAAAGAAAAACCATCTGAACAGTTTCCTGAAGAATTATCAATTCGAGTATGTGAAATTGACCGATGATTTAATAGGTGAATGTATACGAATAAATGAGGAATGGTGTGAAAGAAGAAGCTGCAAACAGCATAAGGATTTCTATTGCGAAAGGCTTGCCAATATTGAAGCCCTTAAAAATTTTAAAACACTAAAGTATGAAGGTGCCTTGATTAAGATAGACGGAAGGTATGAAGCCTTTACTGTCGGCGAGATGTTAAATTCAGATACTGCTGTTATTCATATTGAAAAGGCCAATGAAAACATCCGGGGATTGTACAATGTCATTAATCAGCAGTTCTGTGAAAAGGCATGGAAAGACACCGTTTATATAAACAGGGAGCAGGATCTCGGTATTGAGGGACTTAGAAAAGCCAAATTATCATATAATCCTGTTAAACTTATAAATAAATATACTGTAAGTTGCAAATAATTAGTAACGGAAAAGCGGTTGACAAAAAATACGAATTTTCAATTAAATTTTTGCATTAAAATTCATTGTCGTTTGTAAGAAAGTCATTGAATGTAAAGTAAATGATACAGACTTTTCAATACCTTCAATGAATATATATTTTTGCGAACAGTATAAAAAAATAAATTAAGAGAAAAATATAGTTTGTTAAAAAATTAATTTATTTTAAACTTTAGTATTGAAAATAAAAATGAAATAATATAAAATGATAAATGTTGCATGAGGATGTTGGACTTAGACTTATTGCATAAGCATTCATGCTTCGAAAAGCTAATATATTAATTCAATATAAATTACATAGGAGGCGATTTTAATGGCAGTTAAAGTTGGTATTAATGGTTTCGGACGTATAGGACGTCTCGTTTTTAGAGCATCATTGAATAATCCTAATGTTGAGGTAGTAGGTATTAACGACCCATTTATTGACCTTGAATACATGAAATACATGCTTAAATATGATACAGTGCATGGTCAGTTTAAGGGAACAATAGGTGATAAAGACGGTAAATTGGTTGTTAACGGTAAAGAAATCAGTGTATTTGCTTGCATGAATCCTGAAGAAATTCCATGGAAAGATTGCGGTGCAGAATATATTGTTGAATCAACCGGTGTGTTCACTACTACTGAAAAAGCTTCCGCTCACTTCAAAGGCGGTGCTAAGAAAGTTGTTATCAGTGCTCCTTCAGCAGATGCTCCAATGTTCGTAATGGGTGTTAACAACGATAAATATACAAAAGACATGAACGTTGTATCAAATGCTTCATGTACTACAAACTGTTTGGCACCTTTAGCTAAGGTTATCCATGACAACTTCGGTATAATCGAAGGTTTAATGACTACAGTTCACGCTACTACAGCTACTCAAAAGACTGTTGACGGTCCTTCAAAGAAAGACTGGAGAGGTGGACGTGCAGCTGCTGGTAACATAATTCCTTCATCAACCGGTGCAGCTAAAGCTGTTGGAAAAGTTATTCCTGAATTGAACGGTAAATTAACAGGTATGGCATTCAGAGTACCAACTCTTGACGTATCTGTTGTTGACTTGACTTGCCGTTTGGAAAAACCGGCTACTTACGAAGAAATAAAAGCAGCTGTTAAGAAAGCATCCGAAAACGAATTAAAGGGTATCTTGGGATACACTGAAGATGAAGTTGTATCATCCGACTTTATCGGTGATTCACGTACATCAATATTTGATGCTAAAGCAGGTATTTCTTTAAATGACAACTTTGTTAAGTTAGTTTCATGGTATGACAACGAATGGGGTTATTCCAACAAAGTTGTTGACTTGATTGCATACATGGCAACAGTTGACTCGAAATAATCCATTGAGATTATAATTGGGAAAGGTTCGGTTATTAGTAACCGGACCTTTTTGTGAAAAATAAAAGGAGAGTGTTCTATTATGGCAATGAATAAGAAGACTATTGAAGATATTGATGTTAAAGGTAAAAAAGTAATTGTTAGAGTTGATTTTAATGTGCCTTTGGATGAAAATAGAAAAATAACCGACGATAAAAGAATAGTAGGTGCTCTTCCTACAATTAAGTATTTGGTTGACAAGGGTGCAAAAACCATATTGGTATCCCATCTTGGAAGACCAAAGGAAGGTTTTGAGGAAAAATACAGCATGAAGCCAACTGCAGAAAGACTTGGCGAGTTGCTGGGCAAAGAAGTAATCATGGCTAAGGACGTTATCGGTGAAGATGCGAAAGCCAAGGCGGCTGCATTAAAAGACGGTGAAGTCTTAATGCTTGAAAACGTTAGATTCCACAAGGAAGAAACTAAAAATGATCCTGCTTTTGCAAAAGAGTTGGCAAGCATGGCTGAAATATATGTTAATGATGCTTTCGGTACAGCTCACAGGGCCCATGCTTCAACAGCAGGTCTTGCAGACTATTTACCGGCAGTTTGCGGTTATTTGATTCAGAAAGAAATTGAAATAATGGGTAAAGCACTATCAAATCCTGAAAGACCTTTCGTTGCAATTTTAGGTGGTGCTAAAGTTTCCGATAAGATTGCGGTAATAGAAAATCTCATTGACAAAGTTGACACTTTGATTATCGGTGGCGGTATGGCTTATACCTTCTTTAAGGCAAAAGGATATAATATAGGTACTTCCATTTGCGAAGACGACAAGGTAGACTTGGCAAAGAGCCTTTTGGAAAAGGCACAGAGCAAAGGTGTTAAATTATTGCTTCCGGTAGACAATGTTGTAGGTAAGGAGTTCAAGAACGATACCGAATTTAAAGTTGTTGATTCAGACAGCATACCTGACGGTTGGATGGGTATGGATATAGGTCCTAAGACAATTGAAGCTTATGCTGCTGAAATAAAGAATGCGAAAACTGTGGTTTGGAACGGACCTATGGGAGTATTTGAATTCTCCAACTTTGAAAAAGGTACGAAGGAAGTTGCAAGAGCTGTTGCTGAATCCGGTTCAACATCCATAATAGGTGGAGGAGATTCGGCAGCTGCAGTTGAACAGCTTGGTTTTGCCGATAAGATAACACATATTTCCACAGGTGGTGGAGCATCATTGGAATTCCTTGAAGGAAAAGTTCTTCCGGGAATAGATGTACTTTTGGATAAATAAGGGGAAGAGGTAAAGAATTATGAGTAGAGTGAAGATAGCAGCAGGAAACTGGAAAATGAACAAGACAGCAAAAGAAGCTGTTGAATTTGTAGAAGCTTTAAAATCAAGAGTGGCAGATGCTGACGCTGAGGTTGTAGTAGGTGTGCCTTTCGTTTGCATTCCTGGAGTTAAAAAGGCAGTAGAAGGTTCAAAAATTAAAGTTGCTGCTCAAAATATGCACTGGGAGGAAAAAGGGGCATTTACCGGAGAAGTTTCCGGACCTATGCTTGCTGACCTCGGAGTTGACTATGTAATAATCGGTCACTCGGAAAGAAGACAATATTTTGCTGAAACCGATGAAACCGTTAACAAGAAAGCCCATGCTGTATTCAAATACGGTATGAAGCCTATTATTTGCGTTGGTGAATCACTTCAGCAAAGAGAACAGGGCGTTACAGCAGAATTAGTTGGATATCAGGTTAAGATTGCATTGCTCGGTTTAACTCCAGAACAGGTTAAGGAAACGGTTATCGCATATGAACCCATTTGGGCGATCGGAACCGGTAAAACAGCTACAAACGAGCAGGCGGAAGAAGTTTGTGCAATCATCAGAAATGTAGTAAAAGAGTTGTATGGAGATGATGTTGCACAAGCAATAAGAATTCAGTATGGCGGCAGTGTTAATGCTGCAAATGCAGCTGAACTTTTTGCTATGCCAAACATTGACGGTGGTCTTGTTGGTGGGGCAAGTCTTAAGCTTGATGATTTTGAGAAGATAGCAAAGTATAACAAATAATAAATCCATTTTTTAGATTAATTGTAACCCTCCGGTTATACTAGCTGGGGGGTTATTGTGTAAAATTTTAAGGCAATTTGTCATTTACTTAAATTTGGTCTGTTTATATATCAAATCCGGTGGTAGATATTAATAGGATAAATTGCAGTAATAAAGTTGATTGGAGAGTGTATTATGAAAGATAGATTAGTAGTATTGATTATTTTAGACGGATACGGCATTAATCCGAAGACGGAAGGGAATGCTATTGCAGCGGCAAATAAACCCAATATGGATAGATTGTTAAAGGAATTTCCCAATACAATCATAAAAACAAGTGGAATGGATGTAGGGCTTCCCCACGGACAGATGGGTAATTCGGAAGTGGGCCATACCAATATCGGTGCCGGAAGAATTGTTTATCAAGAGCTGACTCGTATAACAAAATCCATAGAAGACGGTGATTTCTTCGAAAAGAAAGAATTCCTCGATGCAATAGACAATTGTAAAAAGAACAACTCCAAACTTCATTTATTCGGTCTGGTATCCGACGGAGGTGTGCACAGCCACAATACTCACCTTTATGCTTTGGTTGAATTGGCTAAAAGACAGAATTTGAAAGATGTATATGTACACTGCTTCTTTGACGGAAGAGATGTTCCGCCCGACAGTGCCAAAGGTTATGTTGAAGAGCTTGAAGCTAAGCTTAAGGAAATCGGAGTGGGTAAAATAGCTTCAGTCATGGGAAGATATTACGCAATGGACAGAGATAACAGATGGGAAAGAGTTCAACTTGCTTATGATGCCATGGTCCTCGGAAAGGGGCTTGAAGCAACTAATGCTGTAGATGCAGTTGTGGCTTCATATGCAAGAGAGGAATATGATGAATTTGTTAAACCCACAGTTATTAAAGAAAACGGTAATCCCGTTGCAACAATCGGTGAAAACGATTCGATAATTTTCTTTAACTTCAGACCGGACAGGGCAAGAGAAATTACAAGAACCTTTATTGAAGAAGATTTCAGCGGATTTAAAAGAGAAAAGGGATACTTCCCCGTTAAATTTGTTTGCATGACACAGTATGACAAGACGTTTAAAAATGTTGAAGTGGCGTTTAAACCTGAAAGTCTTGAAAACACATTTGGCGAATACATAAGCAAAAAAGGTTATAGACAGCTTCGTATCGCTGAAACGGAAAAGTACGCCCATGTTACTTTCTTCTTTAACGGTGGAGTTGAAGCCGTATATGAAGGTGAGGACAGAGCACTTATTCCTTCACCGAAGGTTGCAACCTACGATCTGAAACCTGAAATGAGTGCCTATGAGGTTACCGATGAAGTGGTAAAAAGAATCAATTCAAAGGAATATGATGTAATAATTCTAAACTATGCCAACTCGGACATGGTTGGCCACACCGGTGTTTTTGAGGCGGCAAAAGCTGCTGTTGAGGCTGTTGATGAATGTGTGGGAAGGGTTGTGTCTGCTGTACAGGCTCAAAATGGAGTAGTCCTTATAACTGCTGACCATGGTAACTCGGAGCAGATGGTAGATTATGAAACCGGTGGACCTTTCACGGCACATACTACAAATCCAGTTCCGCTAATTGCAATAGGACTTGGTGATGTCAAACTTAAGGAAGGAAGACTTGCCGATTTGGCACCTACAATGCTTGACATAATGAACCTTGAAAAGCCTAAGGAAATGACCGGTGAATCGTTAATAGTTAAAGGATAAATCAATTTAATAAATAGGAAGAACTTCGGTGCATAACCGGAGTTCTTTTTTATGGGCTTTCGAAGGTTGTGAAAGCCTTAGAAATCGAAGGGCATGATGCTTCCGATACTTTTTTATATCTTTTTATCGAAATGAAGTTCACCTTATCTGAAGAATATTTACAATAGCGAATTATATTGTTAGAATAATTGGTAGTATTTAGAATTAATTCTTTAGAAATTCCCATTGAAATAATATTTGCCTAGGGGGTCGAAACATAGTGCTCACGATATTTATAGCAATTTTGATAATTGTTGGGATAGCATTGGTGGCTTTGGGGTTGTTTATACTTGTCGCTGTCTTGGGATTAAAAATGAAGGCAGAACCGGAGATAAATCAAATTGAGCTGTCTCCAATGTCAGGAATGGGAGAGGATTTTTATTCCGATTTAAATCAGTTTTTGACTTCGGAAGGTTTTGAATTTATCGGCGACTATTCTATAGCCAGCATGTCGGGAAAAGCTATTGAAACAAGAATTTACAGAAATCTTAATGAAGGCATAGAAGTTACGTTGTGTCAGCAAGAGGATAAAAACATCCGAAAAATGACTCTTTCCTTTTCAACGGGGTTTGATGACGGCTCGTCGATAGAAACAACTACAAATAAGGAGCCGCCAGTGTTCATTTATGATAATAAAAAGGTTTACAGTCTTCCTATTGATGATTATAATGAGTTGCTTAAGTTTCACAGGCAAAAGTTGAAAGAGGAATTGGAAAAAAAGATGGTTGCATTCGATAAAATGAGTGCACCGGTAGTAGAAAGTATTGTTGATTCAACCAAAAAAGAATTGGAGAAGCAGATGGAATACGGTTTATTGAAATATGATGCTGCAAATGGAACCTATAGCTTTACCCTATATGGAGCTGTGCGGTCAATTTATAAATTGATTGCCTTCTCCTTCACAAAGGGAAAAGACAAGTCAATGTTCGATCTTCAACAGAGGGTTGAAAATAAGAAAAAAGAGCGGCTCAAATCAATTAATCTGTTTGGACTTATATTTTTGGTAATGGGTTTAGGTTCTTTTGCGAAAGGCACACCGAACTCTGCAGTTCTATATTTTAGAATATTTTCAATATTGATTGGGGGAAGTGTTTTCTTAATTACAGAGTATATACTTAGGACAAAGAAGTTTGAAGACAGTTGGAAATAGCAAAAAAAACAGTATTTGTAGATACACGATTTTTTGGGGATATTATAGGAATCTTCTTTGGCAATTAAAATTTAAAGGGGAGATAAAAAATGAATATTCTTAATACTAGACAAATTAATAATCTGATTACTGGAAATTCTCTAGATGTAGAAATTCCTGCAAGTTCTGATAATTTGAGATTTTTTGTTGTTATTGGAGCATATAAAAAGGATCGAACAGGAAAACCCTTTAGAGTATCAAAATAACCTTTTAAAATATTTATGGTCACACAGTTTTGACTGTTGTGACCTTTTCCTATATATGTAATTCGGATTGAGAATAGATAAATTTTATATTGCTATGTCGTGCATTTGGAATTTATAAAAAATGTTCAATTTATTAAGTATGTTGTCTAATATTTTAGAATATATGTTGTTTTTATTGAGATATGGTAGCAGGGATTATATACTATATAATCCCTGTAGTGAGGAAACGAGTAAGACTGCTCCGAATAAAATTAGTGAATTATAGGATTTGATTTCAATAATACTTCTCCTCACAATAATCTACATGCATAGGGGTTAGTTAATGGTTTAAGGGAAATATCATGGCCAATGTATCCAAGAGATACTCAGCATAGTTAATTGAATTTTATGGAGGAATTATATTTATGAGAATTCTTGACCAGGAATCTGATAAAGCAATTAAGAAAATTTTATTACTACTAACACCAAGTGAGGCATCTGAATTAAAGAACGACCTTGAAAGAATGCTTTCTGAGAAAAAATTTGGTGACCATTCTCATATTTGTGATATTAATTATGAACATGAAGTAACTATATCAATTTATGAGGATGGAAACACTGATGCTTTTAACAATAGAATAAATAGACTTCTAAATGAAGATTATTAATTAAGATGTTACATATTTCGGCTAGTGTGATCTTTTCATATTAATTCAATATAGTCAAAGAGAATACTACTTTGTGTCAGAGTATAATGTATTTCAAAAGCAAATTAGACAACTCGAAAAGATAATATAATTACTCTTAAATCGAGGTGAGAGGTAATGAAGATATCTATATGAAAGAATATAAAGAGAGATTTATAGTGTAAGTAAAATTATCAATGAAAAATGATAAGTAGAAAACTGGAATCATTGTGCAAATTTTGTGTCTAAGTATGATGCATAAGTAAGGTGAGGTGATAATATTGACTTTTGATAAATATACAATCAATAAAATACATGACGTAAACTTACATGACGCTGAAATTTCTAAAGTTACTTGTGATTATAATATGCACAAGATAAAGATACCTCTAAAGTTATATGGGTTTAATAATAGTTATAAAGAAGCAGTAATTATTTTTGAAGATGTCCATTATACGGATATTAGCTTTTATGAGCCTTGGGGACTAGGTATATATATAAATGAAGTTAATGTTAGTGACGGTACTGATATTATCAATAGACTTGTTGATTATAAGAATAACAACGAGAGTTTTTGTCTGAGTATATTGTTAAACTCAGGGGACAGAATTAACATACTGTCTTCTAAAGTAATTTATTCAGAAATTCAGAAAAAGTAAGCAACCTTTACAGAAGCTGAACTTGTTTAAAGATTGGGTAGAAAGAAAATCAGGTATGGGACAACATAAGTAAAGAGTTCATAAAAACTAATGAATTTAAATATATGACATAAAGGAATGAAGAAATGAAAATTAATATATTTGAGATTGCTAAAAATGCAAAAGGAAGCAATATTGTTAAATTCTCAACGGAATATGGAAATGCTTATGCTTTATGGAACGGCACTGAACCCCAAATTAGTAAAGAGTATATTGTTGAGTTAGAAATTCCAAATGTTCTATTTTGGAAAAAAGATATTATTCCTGCGGAGGAAAAATATTTAATATCAACAGAAAACAATAAGTTTTATTTAGTTGGACTTTTTGAATCGATAGATGATGATGGATATGCAATAATAAGACTTGGGGAAAGTATTATATCTGTGGAAACAAAAGGAGAGCCATTTGAATTGGGAAGTTTTGTAAAGCTATCTACAGATGAGTTATTACTGTATGAAGTAGATTATTGAAAATATATCATTAAAGATGACCACACAGTTTTGCACGAATGTGAACTTTTTTATATTCTATAAAAAGACACCTTGAGTGGCTTTATGAACTAGTCTACGATAAGGAGATAAGGATTAATTATGGACAAAATATCTTTCAACCGATTTAGTTGTCGAAAGGTTGAATAGGTGATATGATAGACTTATAGAAGCAAAATGGGTAACAGAGGGTAAGGCTGCGAAACGGATGTCAAAGTAAACCGGAATTACTCCATTTCGGAATAAATTAAGGAGTGAGAGATATGGTTCTCGCAATTGCTAAAGCTCCATGCAAGGTTTGAGGATACTGCATGGAGCAATAAGCGGCTTATAGGCTATAATCCTCAGACTTTGCACACTTGATTTAATATAAAAAATCAAAGGAGCAAAGTCAAAATGAAAAATGGAATATATGAGTTAAAGAATTTCTTTATTTTTTGGAGTACACAAGAGTTATCACAACTTGGTAGTGCAATGACGAACTTCGCATTGACTCTTTGGTTGTATGGGCAAACCGGATCTGCATTGAAAACTGCATTGTTGTCAATTTGCTCATACACACCCTATGTCATAATGAGTATTTTTGCCGGTGCACTATCGGACAAATGGGACAAGAAGAGGACTATACTGGTCTGTGATACACTGGCAGCTTGCTGTACAGTATTGGTGTTTGTTCTTCTGAAAACAGGCTTGCTTTGTACATGGCATATGTACTTGCTAAATGCAGTAAATGGCTTGATGAACACTGTTCAGAGACCGGCAAGTGATGTCGCTATTACGCTGATTACACCTAAAAAGTATTACCAACAGACAAGTGCCATGCAATCCTTTTCCGGATCACTGATTACTATTCTGCATCCGGTGCTTGCCACATCTTGTTATGTACTTGGTGGAATGAATACAGTGATAATAGTAGATTTGTGCACTTTTTTGGCTGCATTTTTGGCGTTGCTGCTGTTTGTTCAAATTCCACCTGTAAAAGCATATGCTTCAGAAGAAAAAGAAACACTGTTTGCATCTGCAAAGGCAGGTCTTAAATGCCTGAACCAAAACAGAATGGTGTTGAACCTGATCTTTTTCCTTGCCGGAGTCAATCTGATTGCATCTGCTTTTAATGCTGCACTTCCAGCGTTTATATTGCCAAGAGAGAATGGCGGAGAGGCAGTCTTGGGAATGGTTACTTCCTGTGCGGGAATTGCTATGCTTGCCGGCAGCTTGATAGCATCTGTTTTACCGAAACCTAAAGACCGGATACGCCTTATCGTAATAACTATGCTATTTTCACTGACTACAGATAATTTTCTATTGCCTTTGACAAGAACTCCAATAGCATGGTGTATTGCACAGATAGTAGGATATTTGCCTATTCCATTGATGAGTACAAGCATGAATGTTATCGTGAGAACAACAATACCGACAGATATGCAAGGCAGGGTCTATTCTTGCAGAAACACGCTGCAGTTTTTCACGATACCCATTGGATATTTTTTTGGCGGTTGGATGATCGATGTCATCTGTGAACCATTCATGGAGAGTATTTCTGAGCAGAGCATACTGGTGAACATGTTCGGTAGGGGAAAGGGCTCTGGGGCAGGCATGATGATATTCATCCTTGGAGTATTAGGTTTGACTTTATGTCTGGTTTTTGGGGAAATTCTCAAAAAATATAAGTACAAAGAGTTGGCTTGATATTTATTTTAACCTGACTAAACGGTTTAAGGTTTCCCGTTTCTGTTGGATTTGCCGGTAACGGGGAACCTTTTTATCCTCCAATGTAGATAACCACACCTAACCTAAAGTCGTAGTAAGAAATATATTAAAAGAGCAAACACTAACAATTCTATAAAAATCTTCAAAAATGTATGACAATTTGATATGATTTAATGTATCGATTATGTATCAAAACATGAAATTTAGAAAATAGAACTTGTTTCTTGGTCTACATGATTCCGGGATGTATAAAATTAAGATAGAATTATTTAGGGGGTTACTGTGAATATAATAAGTGACAAAGTTATAAACACTGTTAAGGATAAAATTTCAGAAATTCCCGAATTTTTTTGTTCTTCCGACTTGGCCGTATTCAAGCCAAGACAATTTGTAGAGAGAGAAAACCGGTTTGTCTTATATCATTTTGTGGTGCCTAAAGCGGATGTTCCCGGCTTTTTTGCAGATAATAGAATGATAAACTTGGCAAAAGGTACAATACTTCCGACAAATCCTTGTCAAAAATTGAGATTATCACCAACAAACAAAATGCATACAAAATCTAATGATGTAAAATTTTTTTGCTTATTTATCGAACCGGAAAAGCTTCAGGAAATAGCTAAAGCAGAGTTCAACAAAACGGAAATATTATTTTACAATACTACATCTTATTTAAGCAGCAATATTTTAGCACTGATATCAAAGCTTGAAACGGAATATAGAAACAGGCAGTCAGGACATAAGTTTATATTGGAGTGTCTTTCTACCGAGCTTATTGTTAATCTAGTAAGAGAACTGAAAAGCAATATGCCAAAAACATCCGTAAATAGAAAATACTCGGCAAGAAGTAAGATAAATACTGCCATAGACTATCTATGGGAGAATGCGAACACCGAATTTTCACTGAATAATCTTTGCAAAACAGTTAATTTAAGTCCATACTATTTTATTAGATTGTTTAAGGACAATACAGGCAAAACCCCTTATGAGTATTACATGGATATAAAAATTGAGAAAGCGTTGGAATATTTAAATGCAAGAAAGTACTCAATTACAGAGATAAGTTTTATTCTTGGGTGTGTGATTTCAAATATAAGAGATTTAAATTTACAGCTTATTTAGCCTGGGATCAAAAAGAGTTAGAAAGCAGTTATGCCAAGGAAGATACTCCATTAAGCTTGCATATACAAAATGAGCAGGGTGTATATATTAAAAAATTGATTATATAAAACATGGTACAGAAATAGAGTTTGATATTGACTGTATCGACTATAAAACTATTTCTGTTTATTGCACGGGAGGTGCAACCATAATCGGAGAGCCAAAGTTTGTGAAATAGGGGAGTAACGGTTAGAGGGTACCTTTGAATGGAAAGGTGCCCTCTTCTAATTTAAGGATGATTAACTAGGTTGTATCTTAATTTCAGAGGCAAGAAGCAGAGGGTGTGGATTCTGTTCTATAAGGTTGCAATGTTTAAGTTGATTTACAATTTGTCAGAGCAAATGATATATTAAATGTGTATCCAAATTGCGGTTTTAAAATAGGCAAACATTGAGAGAAAGATGTCAGACCAAAAAGAGAAAATGAAAAAGAGATTGACGCTCAAAGGAGAATTGCCGTTATGAAGAATTGTGTCGTTATTGAGATATTAAATAAAGAAAATATGAAGATTGAAAAACATTTAGATATACATGATTGGTATGAAGACGGGTGCATTGAGATAGATGACGAAAACTATAGAAAACAGCATAAAATATTAAGTATCAAGGGAATTCAGTATGACAATAACGGAAGAGTGGAAATGATATGGAAGACATATTACGATACTCTTGGGCGACTAATAAAAGCCGAACGATATGATGAGAACGGCAGTTTAATTGACTGTGAGGAAATGGCCTGAGGTACTTAACAGGAAAGCTTGACAGGGAACTAGTTTGACCCATATAATACTAAATAATAAGTTTTATGTCAAAATGAGTATATAAATTTAACTGAGGCGGTTGTCATGAATAATATAAAGAACGAAGTGCAGAGAACTGTACTAATTACAGGGACAACAAGTGGTATTGGATATGAATTAAGCAGAGTGTTTGCAGAGAAGGGATACAATTTAGTTTTGGTATCTAGAAATGAGCAAAAGTTGAGATCGCAGAAAGAACTTTTAAAAAAGTACGGTGTGAACATTTATACAATATCAAAGGATTTATCTGACCCTAAGACACCGGAAGAAATTTATTCTGAAGTTAAGTCTCAAGATATCCATGTAGATATACTTATTAATAATGCAGGATTTAATGAAAGCGGATTATTTTGTAGTACAAGTCTTGAAAAAGAGTTGCAAATGCTTCAGGTTCATATAATTTCACTTACACATTTGACAAAGCTTTTTTTGCCGGATATGATAAAAAATAAGTATGGCAAAATATTGAACCTTGGTTCAACGGGTTCTTTTGCACCATGTCCTTTAGATGCAGTTTATGCTGCTTCAAAGGCATATGTTTTAAACTTTTCATCCGCTATAAGGGCTGAGTTGGCAGGTACTGGAGTAACTGTTTCCACTTTGTGTCCGGGAGCTACAAGGACGGAATTTGCCAAAAAGGCAGATATTGATAATACTCTTTTGTTCAAAATATTTGTAATGGAACCTCAAAAAGTTGCTGAGATTGCATACAAAAAGTTAATGAAGAATAAAAAAGTGATAATTACCGGTGTATATAATAAACTATTGGTTTCATCAGTAGCAATTACTCCAGGCATTATTCTAGATAAATTATCTATGTTGCTTTTAAGTAAAAAGTGATAATGATGAATAGGTTAAGATATTTAGGAATTTCAACTTTGAGAATTTTAAATATTAATGTTTTTACATTCTAATAAAAATCGATACATTTCTGAAAATTAAAAAAGCTTTAGGGCCATATACCCTAGAGCTTTTGTAAATAGCAGTTGTTATAGTTGAATCTCGTTTTTTGGAGCGAAATTATCCGCCATGGTCCATTTTACAGCAATGCCGTTCTTAAGTCTGAATACGACAAATTGCTCATGGAATGTTTGCAAATCCAGTTGCTCTCTCCAAGGTTTTAAAAACTCACGGCTGGGATGTTGTGCAATTTCATCTTTAAGATTATTGTCCTGTACGATTTCAAGCTCACCTCTGACACGGATTTGAATACCTTCCTTGAAATCGTTGAAGCACAGCTCAACTTTATTGTTGTTCACAACTTGGTTGTACAAATCCTTCATTATGCCTGTGTGAAATATTATGCCTGATTCATCGGCTTTATACAAAAGCATTCCTCTAACCCTAGGCTGGTCTCCTTCGGTTGTGGCTAGGAAGAATATGGGATTTCTGTTCATTAGGTTGAAGATTTCGTGTTTATTCATATGTACCATCTCCCTTCAAGAATGTTAGAGTTATTATACATGAGACGATTTGATTTTTCTTGCGATATTATTGCATATGTTTTAAAAATATTGCTTAGTTTTTTGAATACATACTATAGTACTTGGAGGGACTTATCCCTACATGTTTTGAAAAGGTTGAAGAAAAGTGGGAGGTGCTGCTAAAGCCACATAAAAGCGATATCTCAGAAATGTTTTTAGTTCCTGCATTAATAAGTTTCTTTGCTTTTTCGATTCTTATATCAATGAGATAGTCCATAGGAGATAATCCTGTAGCTTTTTTGAACACCCTAATAAAATGAGATTTTGACATATTTGCTTTTTTAGCCAGATCTTCTATTGTGATTTTTTGGCCGAAATATTGATGCATATATTCGATTATACTTTCAATTTCGAAATTATCGTAAGTAAAGTTTTTTTCGGTTTTTGCTCCGATGATTTCTCTAACCAAGGTATGGCAAATAATTTCCGAAAGGGCCTCAAGGATATCTTTATATCCGGCAATTCGCTCTGAATACTCGGTCATAAACTTTTTTATATAGTAAATGGTTTCATGTTTAACCGAAAATTGATTCCATACATTATTAAAGTCAGGAGTTTCAGGAGTATATTTTCGGTATATGTTTTCAAAGTAATCTTTGTCTATAAAAATAGCTATGTATCTTACAAAGTTATCCGAGACTTTTTCTTCGTGAGGCACCATCGGTTTAATCATATAGGCAAGATAATGCTTATCGGGTACGTTAATGTCACGGTCAATAAAATTTTGCTCTTTGGTGTGGAAGATAACAAAGGAGTACGACGGATGGGTATGAGAAGGTCTTATTGCATATTTGCAAAATCCGACACTGGGAATAAAGATACCCATACTTTCCGCAACAAAACATTCAACATATTTCAAATCCTGTTCGGTGATATTACCTACCAATTGCTGTATTTTTGCCATATCTCGCATATATATTTAAAGCACCTCATTTTCTTTCACATAGGTATAAACTTTTACTCTATATTTAAATCATATCATAAACGTGTGTTTTGTAGAATTGGGCAATAAGCATTCGACAATTTTTACAAATACGTTGTGAGGAGTTTTATAAATACATAGTTTGTGGTAAACTTATATAATGTATCTTAAAATGATGGGAGCAATATGATGAAAGAAACTTGGAAGAAGAGAATAGTGCTGTTTTTAACCAGCCAGACAATATCCCTTTTTGGCTCATTGCTGGTTCAATATGCTATAAGTTGGTATATAACATTAAGAACTCAGTCAGCCGTAATGATGACAATATCAATTATATGCGGATTTTTACCGACTTTTTTTCTGTCACCCTTTGCAGGTGTATGGGCTGATCGCTATAACCGAAAAATCCTTATTATATTATCCGATTCAATGATAGCAATCTCAACTTTATTTATAGCTATTTTGTTTATATTGGGGTATGATTCCTTATGGTTACTCTTTTTGATATCGGCAATAAGGTCTTTGGGAACAGGGATTCAAACGCCGGCCGTTAATGCTTTCATTCCTCAAATTGTGCCGGAAGACAAGCTTACACAGGTAAATGCCACAAATAACAGTATACAGTCAATGATGATGATTTTGACTCCCATACTGAGTGGGGCACTCTTAAGTTTTGCTTCAATTGAGGCAATATTCTTTATTGATGTTGTTACTGCTTTAATTGCAGTTTTAACCTTGTGGTTGTTTTTGCATGTTCCTCTTCATTCGAAAGCTGTTAGTAATGAAAAAATAAGCTACTTTACCGATTTTAAAGAAGGTCTCAAATATATAAAAAGTCACGGTTTTCTCCGGGCATTCTTCATGTTTTCCATAATATTTCATATATTGATATCTCCTGCTGCTTTTTTGACACCTCTGCAAGTTGCGAGAAGTTTCGGAAGTGATGTTTGGAGGCTGACGGCAATTGAAATTTTCTTTGCTGGAGGAATGTTCCTTGGAGGTATTTTAATGCTTTCGTGGGGAGGATTCAAAAATAAGGTTTATACCATGATATCTGCCAATGTTGTTATAGGTCTGTTTACCGTAGCCCTTGGAATCACTCCGATATTTTGGGTGTATCTTTTATTTATGGGTATTATTGGAATATTCATACCGGCTTTTAATACTCCGTCAACTGTTCTATTACAGCAAAAGGTTGAACCGGACTATCTCGGCAGGGTTTTTGGAGTGTTGGGAATGATATCAAGCATAATGATGCCGGCAGGTATGCTTATATTCGGCCCGTTAGCCGATATTGTTAAAATAGAGTGGTTGTTTGTATTGACCGGTTTGGCATTGGTTATACTGAGTTTGATTTATTTCAATAACAAAGAGTTGGTGGAAGCGGGAAATTAGAGTCTTCCACTCAGCTTCTTATTTAAGAATAGCCTTTGGTTATAGTGGTGAACGTAAAAGAAATTCCGGTTATTTTTGTGGAACAATCTTGTTAAAGACGAAACGTTTATCAAGGTTGTATTTAATAAAATATCCGATGGAAAGACCGATTACAGCACCTACAAACTTAGCATGGTGGTGGTTGAATACACTGTCGAATATGAGCTCAAAAGCCCAAAATATTGCTGTTGTAAATACACCCATAAATGAATACATAATGAATTTTTTTGTACCTTCCGTTTTGCTTTTTGTCTGGTAGTTGAAAATATATTTCTTATCGAGTATATACTTTACTATCAATCCAACCAAAGTACCGATAAAAATTGCAGCCATTAGGACAAAGTTAAGGTCGAAAAGCCCTAAAATACTCACCTTTTCAAAATTCTTCAAAAAAGAAAACAAGTTGAAAAACATAAGACTCAATTGCTGTGTTGATAAATTGCATATCATTGATATTACTGCAAACAATGCATATTTTATAGTAAGCTTTATCAATTTTACCCCGCCAATCTCTATTTATATATGTAATTTATATATGTAACTCCAAAATGCCGTTTTCAATATGATTTTAGGCTGTTAACAGGTATTTGTCAATAAAGAAATAATATTGTTGATTTTAAGGCAAACTTAATGCTATATTGAAACTTGTAAAACAACTGATAGCTTAAGCAATGAACATTAAACTGTATTGGATAAAGAGAGAATTGAATAGACTGATAAACTTTTTTTAGAATTGAAGCGAAAAGTTAAAATACGGGAGGGCTGATAACTTTGATTGGCAAAAGCGGGATTCGAATTGTTTATGGAGATAACCCCAAGCAAATGGTTAAAGAGTTGCTTGAAGTTATAAGACCTGAAGAAGAAATAGATAAAACTGCACTTATCGGGATTAAACCCAATCTGGTTGTAGCAAAACCATCCGGATCAGGTGCGACAACTTCGCCCGAAATAGTGGCAGGACTCATTAAATATTTAAAATCAAGGGGATACGATAAAATAGTAATTATGGAAGGTTCATGGGTGGGAGACAGGACATCGGAAGCATTTAAGGTATGCGGATACGAGAATTTGTCGAAGACATATAATGTTCCCCTTGTTGACCTTCAGATAGATAAATATAAAACTTACGAAATAAACGGCTTGAACATTAACATTTGCGAATATGTTACAAAGGTTGATTATTTGATAAACATACCCGTTCTAAAAGGTCACTGCCAGACCAATATAACTTGTGCCTTAAAGAATATGAAGGGTTGTATACCCGATTTTGAGAAAAGAAAATTTCACACCCTGGGTTTGCATAAACCCATAGCGTATTTGAACAAAATTATAAATCAAAATCTCATTATTGTTGATGGTATGAACGGTGACCTCAACTTTGAAGAAGGCGGTAATCCGGTTCAGATGAACAGGATATTCGCAGGAAAGGATCCGGTGCTGATAGACACTTATGCGGCACAATTAATGGGGTTTGACATTGAGGAGATTCCGTATATTGCTATGGCTGAAAGTTTGGGTGTAGGCTCTACCGATTTGGTAAATGCCGATATTGTTGAATTGAATAAGGACAATGGAACAAGAAAGTTAACGCCTTCAAGAAGAGTTCAACAGCTATCGAAACACATTGTAGAGGACAGTGCTTGCTCAGCTTGCTACGGAAGTCTTGTTTTTGCCCTGGAAAGGCTGACTGAAAAAGGTCTTTTGGATAAATTGAAAGAGAAAATGTACATAGGTCAGAATTTCAAAAATAAACAGCATGATGGTGTGGGTATAGGTTCATGTACTTCCGGATTTGACAAATGTGTTAAAGGCTGTCCTCCAAAAGCGAGGGATATTGTAGAATACCTGGAGGACCTTGTTTAATTAAAATAAGGGGGCCTAAACCAATGTTAGACCACCCTTATTTAGAGTCTCTCGAAGGGGGTGAAAGACTTTTGAATCAAACGGGCTTAAGGTTCCTGAGATTTTTATTTTTATATTGCCGTATCAGTTGTCTTACGAATTGTTGTCATTGCTTTCGTCATAATCATCAATTTCGATATCTTTAGATTCTTTTATTGCATTCTTTATTTTATTTTTCACAAATTTTTTATAGAAGAAATATAGTACAAAAAATACTATTCCCAAGAGAACCAAAACCGGTAATGCAGCTACAATAACTAGAAGAAGGTTGCCTAAAAATTCTATTACTTCACTGAGGCTTTCCAAAAAGTTGAATTTTAACTTACTTGCATATGTCTGTTTTGGCGGTTCCGATTTTGAAGTCGGAACTTTTTCACTCATGTTTATGGTGATGGTGGAAAGCTTGACTAAATCGGAAAGTTTGTTCAGAGTACCGGTAAGTTGCTCAATTTCGTGTCTTATATCGGTAAGCTGTCTTTCGGTTTTGAATATGGTGTCGGGATCCTCAATTTTCTTTAAATATTCTTCAAGTCTGCTTTCTTCGTATCTGAGAAGTCTTAGTCTCGATTCCACATCAAAGAATTTTTCGGTGACATCTTCGGTTTTTATATTTTCATCAGTCAACAATCCCAAGCCTTTGATGTCTTTCAACACACTACTGAACTTGTCTGAATCAACCCTAATGATTATAACTCCGTTTGTAACAAGAACTGTTTCATTGTCCACATAGTGTTTTACCTTGCTTATCTTTGATTCCTGAACATAACCCACATTTGATATTATGTACTCGATTTTGCCGTAGGCAACATCAAAATTCTCAACTTCGAGGCTTATATTTGCATTGCGGATTATTTTTCTTTGACTTAAAATAATGTTGTTGACAGCGTTGCTCGATTCACCTGTGCCTACAAGTGCAGTTTGGCTGTTATCGCCTGACTCGTTGAAATTTGTTACGGTAGTGAAATTTTCGGATCTGTTGTATTCGTTGTATTCAACATCAGCTGAGGTACCGTCAATTGATGACATTTTATATGCATTCATTTCAGATAAGCTACTCTTTCCGCTGCAACCGGCTGTTGAAATAACAACAAGCAAGCTTAACACGAAAATTATACTTTTGGAAATAAATTTTTTCATGGTCATCCTCCTTAATTGACAATAATATGGATAAATACTTTAAATCGATAGGGTACCCCGGTTTGTAAATTTTGTTACTCATCTTAACTTTTATATTTGATTTGACGAATAATATTTATAAAAGTTCCATTTTTTTTAAATAAATGATATTATTTTTGATAAAGGAAAGTCTTGATTACTTATGATATAATTAAATTAAGCAATTTGATATATTTCAGAAAATTGAGAATAAAATCCCTGCTGCCAAAAAAATATTTTTCAATCGAATTTATATAATAGTGCTGTTGTTCGCTGGAGCAATCTATTTTAATGGTAATAAAGAATCTAAAATAGTATAATTATACTTTAGATGGAAAAACGGTCGTAGGAGGACACTATGAGATGGTTTTATGATGTAAAGAAAAGAAAGAGAATAACAGGAGTATTTCTATTTGTTTTATTTGTTGCTGTGATTTTTCTGTTTGCCAATTTTAGCAGCAAAAATAATAAACCTGCAAATAATACTGGCGGTAATGTTATAAAAACGACTTCACCGGTGAGTACAATGGAACCTAATAAACCTGAGGCTACACCCACGATAGAGTCGACACAATCACCGACACCGATCCCAACGGTACTTCCTTCGTTGAAACCGACGGCAGAACCTACCGAAACAGCGGAGCCGACACCTACATTAACACCAACACCGGAACCCACTGTAGTACCCACGGCTACTATTGTGCCTACACCTACCAAACCGACACAAAAGCCGACACCAACTGCAACACCTAAAAAGACCGCAGCGGTAAAAACCAAGGAACCGCCTAAACCTCCGGTAAAGACTGCTGTTGCACCACCTAAACCCGAAACAAAATTAGAGCTCAAATACAAGAATGGCAGACCGAATGCCAATTCTGAGACTATATATCCAATGTTTACGATTGTCAATAAAGGAAATCAGAATGTCAAGCTGTCCAACGTAAAAATAAGGTATTATTATTTGAAGGAAGGAAATGCACCTGAAACCTTCTGGTGTGACAGTTTTACAAAAGGTTCAGGCAATGTTACGGCGAATTTTGTTACAATGAGCAATAAAAAACCAAATGCCGACAGTTATATTGAAATAGGTTTCACTGAACAAGCAGGTGAAATTAAAGCCGGTGAAAGTCTTGAGTTGGCAATAGGCTTTGCCAAAAATGATTGGAGTCAATATGATCAGTCAAACGATTACTCATATTCACCCTCAAGGACATATTTCACTTGGAACAAAGTAACTTTATATATATCCGGAAAACTTGTATTCGGTAATGAAGTGAAGTGACAAACCGTAAAAATAATGTTTTAAGGTAAGGATTTTTGGATAAAATATACTAAATGCATAATAATCATCAAAATATGAAAAGGGAGAATGAGATATGAAGGAATACTTAGGAATTGATAATGTATTTGCCAGAGAAATACTTGATTCTAGAGGAAATCCCACTGTTGAGGTGGAGGTTGTTACTGAGGGCGGTTTTTTGGGAAGAGCTGCTGTACCTTCAGGAGCTTCTACAGGTGCCTTTGAAGCAGTGGAGCTCAGAGATGGAGATAAAAAGAGATACCTTGGAAAGGGAGTACTAAATGCCGTTGAAAACGTTAATAAAATAATAGCTCCTGAGGTTGAAGGAATGAACGTCTTTGACCAAGTGGCAATCGACAATTTGATGATTAGCCTGGACGGAACACCGAATAAATCGAAACTTGGTGCAAATGCAATTTTGGGTGTATCTCTTGCTGTGGCAAAAGCAGCTTCCGAAGCACTTGGATTAAGTCTGTATCAGTATATTGGCGGAGTAAATGCAAAGACTCTTCCCGTTCCCATGATGAATATCATTAACGGCGGCAAGCACGCAGACAACAGTGTTAATATTCAGGAATTCATGATTATGCCTGTCGGTGCCAACAGCTTCAGAAACGCTCTTCAAATGTGTGCTGAAGTATTCCATAATCTAAAGGCGGTATTGAAAGACAAAGGGTACAGTACTGCTGTAGGTGATGAAGGCGGGTTTGCTCCAAATCTAAAGACTGATGAAGAGGCTATACAGGTTATTTTGGAAGCGGTTGAAAAGGCAGGATATAAGGCTGGAGATGACTTCAGAATTGCTATAGATGCTGCTGCAACCGAGATGTATCAGAAGGACGGTACTTATTTCTTCTGGAAGACAGGAATAAAGAAGACCCGTGAGGAAATGGTGGATTATTGGGCAGATCTTGTCAATAAATATCCCATTATTTCCTTGGAGGATGGAGTGTCTGAAGAAGACTGGGAAGGTTGGAAATTGTTAACCGATAAAATAGGAAACAAGATACAGCTTGTGGGTGACGATCTCTTTGTTACAAACACTACAAGGCTTAAAAAAGGTATTGAAATGGGTGTGGCAAATTCAATACTCATCAAGGTAAATCAGATAGGTACTTTGACCGAAACATTAGATGCAATAGAAATGGCCAACAGAGCCGGTTATACAGCTGTTGTTTCCCACAGATCCGGTGAAACTGAGGATGCAACTATAGCGGATATATCTGTTGCAACCAATGCCGGACAAATAAAAACCGGAGCACCGTCGAGGACCGATCGTGTTGCAAAATACAATCAACTTTTAAGAATAGAGGAAGAGTTGGGTGGCTCAAGTCGTTATTTGGGACTTGATGCATGGTTTAATTTAAAAAGTAAATAAACATTTATTTGTAAATAACTGAAAATATCCTTCATTATAAAAAAATAATTACGTTTTGCTTGTATTTTCATATGCTGTATGCTAAAATTAACTTGTCAATTTCACAGGAGGTGTTTTTTAGCATGCAAATAGCAGTTAACATATTACACATATTATTTTGTGTGACATTAATTGTGATAGTGCTTTTGCAGTCAGCCAAGCAAGCAGGATTATCGGGTTCGATATCCGGTGGTGCGGAAACCTTTTTCGGAAAGAATAAAGGAAGAACAATTGATGCAATGTTAAGTAAATGGACTGCTGTAGCAGCGGTGGGTTTCCTTGTTACATCAATTGTTTTACAGATTCTGATTAATTCCTAATGATGTTAAATAAAACTGTGGAATTCCACAGTTTTATTTTTTCTAGGGTCTTTCAAAGGTCGTGAAAGATGTAAAATTGAAGGGATTCTACGTTCCTAAGATTTTAATTGGGGTCTTTCGAACGAAGATAAATTCTTAATTTTTTCAAAGTCTTTATTTTTGCTTGTAATTGTGGGGTTATTTTAGTAATATATATGTGAGACAACTTTATGCTGGTTGTTTTTGGTAGTACTTATGGAGTCTAAGCCTGTTATTTACAGTAGTTTTATTTCCGTGTTTAATAAGCATACAAATTGGAGGTAATGGTTCCCATGGAAAGAGAACAAGCACTTGAAGAATTAAAAGGTCGTTTGAAGAGTGAAAATTTACTTAAGCATTCTCTTGCAGTTGAAGCTATTATGAGGGAATTGGCTTTCTATTTTAAAGAGGATATTGATAAATGGGGAATGGCTGGACTGCTTCATGATATTGATTACGACAAAACAGCCGGTGACCCTGCAAAGCATGGATTGGTCGGAGCAGAAATATTGGAAACTCTTGATGTCGAAAGTTCTATTGTTTATGCTATAAAGGCTCATAATGACTATCATGGAATAGAAAGAAAAAGAAAAATCGATAAGGCACTTTATTGTGCAAGTCCTATGGCAGTAGTTATGTCTGCTTGTGTAGCAGCACTTCCTTCAAAAAAAGTGGAAGACTTGACTGTGGACTTTGCCATGGAAAAAATTAATGAGCAGGGTTTTATTAATGATACCGAGCTTGAGCAGATAAAATCTTGCGAAAATATAGGCTTAGGGCTTGAGGAGTTTGTGAAGCTTTCTATAAAAGCTGTACAGTCAATTTAAGCGAAAGATATTTAAAGATATTTTATTATGTTTTTATATTAATTTGAGTATTGTTTAACTTTTATGTTAATAATATATATATCGAATTTTATAGACCAAGTTTAGATAGATAATTTATCTTCTATTAATCTTGGTTTTTTTTATAATTTATATTAATCAGTATAATTTATAGGAGGAGGAAATGCTGTTGTAATTTTACAGCAGATTAAACCGGATGAACGATAGAAAAGAACGTATTTTAGAATTTATGAGGGAAGATGCTTACAAACCTCTGCTGTTTAGCGAATTGGTGGTGGTTTTGGATGTGCCTAAAACCGATATACAGTTATTCAAAAATGTATTGGATGAACTGGAGGCAGAGGGAAAGATATTTAAAACTCACAAGGACAGGTATGGAGTGCCGGAGAGAATGAACCTGATAGTCGGAAGACTTCAGGGGAATGAACGGGGATATGGGTTTGTTATTCCCGATGATGAAACAATTAAAGACATATTTATCTCTGCCGACTCGTTAAATGGAGCAATGCACAATGACAGGGTTATTGCAAGAATCAATAAAAAGGTCATTGGAGATAAAAGGGCAGAGGGAGAAGTAATCAGAATAATTGAGAGGGCCAACAAATATGTTGTGGGAACTTTTGAAAGCAGCAAATATTTCGGTTTTGTAGTACCCGATGACAGAAGAATATCGGGAGATATATTCATACCCAAGGATGAAATAAACGGTGCCAAATCAGGACAGAAGGTTGTTGCCGAAATAGTTTTATGGCCTGTTAAGAGAAGAAATGCAGAGGGAAAAATTGTTGAAATAATAGGAGACAGCGATGAGCCGGGAGCAGACATACTGTCAATAATAAGACAGCACAATCTTTCGGAAGAATTTCCTGAAAGCGTAATTAAACAGGCTAAATCAATAGGGCAAACCGTTACTGAGGAAATGATTAAAGGTAGACGGGATTTAAGGGATGTCCGTATGGTTACCATTGACGGTGAGGATGCTAAGGACCTTGATGATGCGGTATCTATAGAGAGGCTGCCCAACGGAAATTTCAAACTGGGAGTCCACATTGCCGATGTAAGTTATTACGTTACCGAGAACTCTCCTTTGGATAAAGAGGCTTTAAAGAGAGGTACAAGTGTTTATCTGGTGGACAGGGTTATTCCGATGCTTCCAAGAGAACTGTCCAACGGAATTTGCAGTCTTAATCCCAAGGTGGACAGGCTTAGTTTTTCTGTAATGATGGAGATAGATTCTACCGGTAAAGTGGTTGACCATGAAATCTTTGAAAGCGTAATCAGAACCGATGAGAGAATGACTTATACCAATGTGTATAAAATTCTAGTTGAAAAGGATCCGGAGCTTTCAGAGAGATACAGTTATCTTTTGGATGACTTCAAAGCAATGGAAGAACTTGCCTTGATACTCAGAAACAAGCGGATGCAGAGGGGTTCCATCGATTTCGATTTTGATGAGGCAAAGATATTGCTTGACGAAAAAGGAAAACCCATTGAAATAAAGAGATATGAAATAACTATAGCAAACAAGATAATTGAGGAATTCATGCTTGTGTGCAATGAAACAGTGGCAGAGCATTTCTTTTGGGCAAATACTCCGTTTGTTTACAGAATACATGAGGATCCCGATACCGATAAGATAGAGAGCTTCAGTGAATTTGTCCACAACTTGGGATATACTTTAAAGGGCATAAACAAAATACATCCTCGGGCACTTCAAGATTTGCTTGATAAGGTTAAAAATACCCGGGAAGAGCGAATTATCAGCACTGTAATGCTGAGATCTCTCCAAAAAGCAAGGTATTCGCAGATAAACGTAGGACACTTCGGACTGGCTGCAAGGTACTATTGTCACTTTACATCCCCGATAAGAAGGTATCCTGACCTTATCATTCACAGGATAATGAAGGAATATCTTAAAGGTCAGGTGAGTGCTAAAAGGGAGGAAGAGCTTATTGATAAATTGCCGGATATAGCCAAGCATTGTTCTGAGAGGGAGAGAGCTGCCGAAGAGGCCGAAAGGGATACCGAAGATCTTAAAAAGGTAGAGTATATGAAACAATTTGAAGGCCAGGTGTTTGAGGGCATTATATCCAATGTTACATCCTTCGGTATGTTTGTGGAGCTGGACAATACGGTTGAGGGCCTTGTCCGAATGAGTGAAATGGACGACGATTACTATACCTTTAATGACAAACAGTATTGCCTTATTGGCGATAGAACTCGTAAAGTATACCGTATCGGTGATGTAATCAAAGTAGTCCTTGCAAAAGCCGATATTGCAGCAAGAAAGATTGAGTTTACCGTTGCCCGGGATGAAAGCAATGAGGAAGATACCGACATCGATATTGATGTATTGACGGAGGAAAAAACTAAGCGTAAGAGAAAAGTCAAAATTCAAGATCAGGATATATTGGATCATATTCAGGGAAAGAAGAAGGACAAGGCTAAAAAACGTGCCGAGAAGTCGGGCAAGAAAAGGGAAAAATCCGAAAAGAAATCCGAAAAAAAGAGCAGAAAGAAAGTTAAGAAGAATAATGAGGAATGAAGCGGACGTTATGATAAATTTTTTTGACGGATAATTTGAAAAAGGGGTTATATGGTGAGTAAAAGTGTACTTGTAAGTGCTTGCCTTTTGGGCACCAATTGTAAGTATAATGGAGGAAACAATTATAATAGCGAAATTACAGATTTGGCATCAAAGTACAAACTTATACCCGTCTGTCCGGAACAGCTTGGAGGCTGTCCCACTCCGAGGTTGCCTGCCGAGATTCAGCAAGGCAGCGGTAAAGATGTACTTTGCGGTAGGGCAAAAGTGGTCAGAAAAGATGGCATAGATGTTTCCTCACAATTTATAAAAGGTGCTGAGGAAGTTCTTAATATTGCAAAGCTACTCGACATTAAATTGGCAGTGTTGAAAGCTAAAAGCCCTTCCTGCGGGGTTGGTAAAATTTATGACGGAACTTTTTCAGGAAAATTGAAAACCGGAAATGGTGTTACTGCGGATATTCTTAAGGAAAATGGGATTGAAGTGATAACCGAAGAAGATAATGAAAAGTTAAAATTATTTTTGGAAAATTAAAGCCTTGGAATTAATATTCCAAGGCTTTGATTTTCATTTTGGTTTACATATTATTTTATACTATAAAGTTCTTGATGTCTTCATAGAATTTGTCACAGTTATCTTCATGAACGTCAACCTTAATCGGTTTACTTAAATCCAAACTAAAGATACCCATGATGGATTTGGCATCAACTACATAACGACCGGAAGTCAAATCGATGTCAAAGTCATATTTATTTACTATATTTACAAAATCCTTAACATCGGTAATTGATTTAAGAGAAATATTGAATGATTTCATGAGAGTTCCTCCTTTTTTCAAATGTATTACCATCTATTATTATATATATTATCCTGTTTATAGTTGCAAGTCAATTGTGATATTGCTAAAATTTTCTTATGATTTTTTACAATATGTTAGAACATATTTTAAAAATAATTTTGTATACTATATCTTAGGCTGTTTCAAAAATTAACCTGTATATAAGGTTTTTTTGGAAGGTTTATACGGATACTTTGGGGGAAGCTATGAAAAAAGTTGCATTTTGTACATTGGGGTGTAAAGTTAACCAATACGAAACCGAGGCTATTTCTGAAATTTTTGTAAAGAATGGGTATGAAATAGTAGATTTTGAAGAATTTGCAGATGTTTACATAATAAATACATGTACTGTAACCAACCTCAGCGATAGAAAGTCAAGACAAATGATTAGAAGGGCAAAGAAAAACAATAAGGATTCCATTATTGTGGCTGTGGGATGCTATGCCCAGGTATCTCCCGATGAAGTTTTGAGCATTCCGGAAGTAAATTTGGTTATCGGAACCAAGGACAAGGGTAAGATATTGGAAAACTTACGTATGATTGAAGAAGGAATGAACAAGGTAAATCTGGTGCAGGATATTATGAAAACCAGAGAGTTTGAAGAGTTGGGTGTCGAGGTATATAAAGAGCGGACAAGGGCTTATATCAAAATTCAGGAGGGTTGCAACCAGTTTTGCTCATACTGCATAATACCGTATGCCAGGGGACCTATAAGAAGCCGTTCTGTTGAATACATTCTTAATGAAGTTGGTAAGTTGGCTTTGAACGGTTACAAGGAAATAGTCCTTACCGGTATACATATTGCATCCTATGGAAAAGATATAAAAAATACGTCGCTTCTTGACATAATTAAAAAAGTGCATGAAATTGACGGAGTGGAAAGGATTAGACTCGGTTCAATAGAGCCTACCACCATAACCCATGAATTTGTTAATGATATAAAAAAATTAGATAAAGTTTGCCCCCATTTTCATATTTCGCTTCAAAGCGGATGTGACAGCACTCTTAAGCGAATGAACAGAAAATATACCACTGAGGAGTATCATGCTGCAGTTAAGCTTTTGAGAGACAATATAGGAGATGTATCTATAACTACCGATGTCATGGTGGGCTTTCCCGGAGAGACGGATGCTGAGTTTGATGAAACGGTCAGATTTTTAAAGGATATAGGTTTTGCGGCGATGCATGTTTTCAAGTATTCACAAAGAAAAGGAACTCCTGCTGCCGATTTTAAAGATCAAGTATCGCCCCAAAAGAAAGATGAGCGAAGTAATGTGCTGATTGAGCTGTCCTCTAAAATGACCAAAGAGTTTAATTCAAAATTTGAAGGAAGAATTATGGATGTTTTGCTTGAGCAGAATGTAAAGGGCAAAGAGGGTCTAATAGAAGGTTTAACATCAAACTATATAAGAGTGGAATGTGAGGGAAAATCGGATTTATGCGGTCAAATGCTCAAAGTAAAGCTGCTAGAAGCTGTTGATGATTATGTTAAGGGACAGATAGTAAATGTATAGTATCAAGTTAAGAGAATGTGTTGTTCGACTAAGTCAGACGAAATATTACCCAGATATTAAAGACTAATCGAAATCGAAATATGTTGCATATTTTATACTCTTGTATTACTATATAAGTGTGGGCTTTTTTACATATATATTCTACGTAGATGGAGTATAGTACTATCAGGTCCCATCCTTTGTGCAGGAGAGTGATTGGTTATGGCAAACAGCGAGACCATGATGTTTAACGTTGAAAATGAAAAGGTGAATGAGGCGAGGGAGATAATTTTCTCTGTATTCAAAGCTCTAAAGGAGAAAGGTTATAATCCGATTAACCAGATTGTGGGTTACATACTGTCTGGTGATCCTACTTATATAACTAATCATAAAGATGCTAGAAGTATTATCAGAAGATTAGAGCGGGATGAATTACTTGAAGAAATTTTAAGATTTTATTTGGAAGAGAATAGCGACGAAGGCTCCGTATAAAAATACGGGGTTTTTTAGTAGTGTTCTTTTTTTATATTTTATATTAATTGTTTCCAATATTTTTTGAATTTTTCGAATATTCTTTATTAGAGAATTATGTTCTTTAAGAATTTATTTTGCAAATTCATTTTAATATAAAGAATTGTTATATTCCGCAATGGAAATTTTATGATAAATATGGAACAAGCTGTTTATAAATATGTTCAAGACAGAAACGGTTGGTGCAAAAATTGAAATATGTGAAACTTGGAAATACAGGACTTGAAGTGTCGAGAATGTGTTTTGGAGGATTGATTATCGGACCGCTTCAAGCCAATTTACCTCTGGAAGAAGGGACAAACGTAATACTGGCTGCTTTAGAGCTTGGTGTAAATTTTATAGACACTGCAGAACTCTACGGGACCTATGGCTACATAAGGGAGGCAATTAAGAAATCCAAATCAAGGCCTATCATTGCTACAAAATCTTATGCTTATTCAACTGAAGGTGCTAGGGATAGTCTTGAGAAAGCTAGAAAAGAATTGGACATTGATGTTATAGATATATTTTTGCTTCATGAACAGGAAAGCCGGCTCACTCTCAGAGGTCATCGCGAGGCTCTCGAATACTATATTTCCATGAAAGAGAAAGGTATTATCAGAGCTGTTGGTGTGTCCACCCATAACGTGGAAGTGGTTGAAGTTTGTGCAGACATGCCTGAAGTAGAAGTTATTCATCCGATAGTTAATAAAGCAGGAATTGGAATCGGTGACGGAACAATAGAGGATATGCTTGCAGCAGTAAAGAAAGCCCATGATAATGGAAAAGGTATATACAGTATGAAACCTTTAGGAGGTGGGAATCTTTTAAAGTCTTATACCGAGTGTATGGATTTCGTTTTAAACATACCGTATATCGATTCAATTGCAGTTGGAATGCAATCTGTCGAAGAGGTTATAATGAATGTGTGCGTATTTAATAATGAACCGGTGCCGGAAGACATTAGATCTTTAGTTGAAAAAAGAAAGAAAAGTCTCCACATAGACTATTGGTGCGAAGGATGCGGAAAATGTGTTGAAAGATGCGGTCAGAATGCACTTTTCCTGCAAGATAACAAAGCTAAGGTCAGGGAAGATAAATGTCTTTTGTGCGGATATTGTGCAAGCGTATGTCCTTGTTTCGCAATAAAGGTCTGTTGATTATTTTAAGGGAGTGAGGTGACTTGGAAGACTATTTTTTAGTTATTACAATATGCGGTTACAAGTCTCACTTCATTGATTTGAGCAAGGGATGAGATATGAATTTTAGTCGCATTAGTAATTTGGAGGACTTATGAGAATAATTGGAATAGATTATGGGGATAGTAGGATAGGAGTAGCGGTAAGTGACCCTCTTGGATGGACTGCACAGGGTGTTGAAACAATAAAATGGAGAAATAATATAGAAGAGCCCATTGAAAGATTGGTTCAGATTATAAATCAATATGAAGCCAAAAAAGTCATTGTAGGATTTCCCAAAAACATGAACGGAACAATAGGTCCTAGAGGGGAGAAAACTGATCAATTTATTGAACTTTTGAAAAATAGGGCGGAAGATATTCAGATAATCAAGTGGGATGAGCGGTTAAGCACAGTGGCTGCAAATAAGACCATGAATGAGTTGGGTGTGAAAAAATCAAAGAAGAAACAGGTGGTCGATCAAATTGCAGCTGTCTATATCCTTCAAGGGTATCTGGATGCCATGGCATTAAGGGAATGATTGTGAATTTTTTAACTGATGGAATATAATAAAAATATCCGAGAAGACTAATATCGGTGGAGTTAAAAATCTTTCTTAAAAGAAAACTTTAATTTATTCAATTAAAGTGGTGGATTTTCTTGATGTCTGTGTTATAATAAATACTTATAATGTCAAACAGGAGGTAAATAATATGTCAGAAGAAAGAGATGATCTGGTAGTTTTGGTGGATGAGAATGGTGAAGAGGTTGAATTTGAGCACCTAGATACCATAGAACTTAATGGAAATGAATATGTGATTCTTCTTCCTGTGGAAGAAAGTGAAGAAGAAAAAGATATTGATGAAGTTGTAATACTTAAAATCGAACATGGTGAAGAGGAAGACAGTTTTGTAAGTGTTGACGACGACGATGAACTTGATGCTGTTTTTGAAGAGTTCAAAGCAAGGATGGAAGAAGAATTTGATTTTGACGATTAAGCAATGAGAAAAGAACATAAACTCCCTATATCCAAGATATAGGGAGTTTTGCAATTGCTTGTGCCGCCTTCTTTTAATGAAATTTTTCCCGGTCGCTTAGAGGATTTTCAAATCCTGTGTAGAAATTAGAAATTCAAAGGTTTAGCCGATTGCTAATGATAAAAGCACAAAGTGATGGGGGTTTTATATGATTAATGGAAGTATTAATAACAGGCTTCTTTTCTTTTTAGTTTTACTTGCTTTGTTGCTGTTTGGAGGATGCAGCAGTGAGTCACCGGCAAATATAGAGGTTGAGAATACCGATGCAGTTTCTACACCGGTTACTACACCCGAAATTGTTGTTCCCCCCGAAGACAATGTCAATTCCGAACAGATAGGGGAAGACAAGAGCGGTTCGGAAAAGGGAAAGGGTGATTTGAATTTTACTCTTCCCAAAGAGGGAATAAGACCCTATGCGGTTATGATTGACAATGAGGGTACAAGACCTTTGCCCCAGGGCGGTATTTACCTTGCACAGGTAATTTATGAGATAATAGTTGAAGGCGGTACTACAAGGTTGATGCCTGTTTTCTGGGATAAAGAGCCTAGTATGATAGGACCGGTAAGAAGTTCGAGACACTATTTTATAGATTATGTGATGGAACATGATGCAATTTATGTTCACTTCGGTTACAGTCCTATGGCTATGCAGGATTTGAAGAATTTTAAAATCAACAACATCAATGGCGTGGCCAATGGAGGTGAAGTGTTCTGGGATTTGACAGCCGATAAAAGAAATTGGCAGGATTCTTACACTTCAATGGAAAAGGTAAAGGGCTATGTTAATAGAGTGAAATATAGAACAGAGACCGACAAGGGATTGGCATTCAAGTATGCACAAGAGGATTATGAATTGACAGAAGGCAACAGTGCTTTAAATGTTAACATAAGGTATTCAGCCGGCTATGACTGTTCCTTTAAATATGATGAGGAAAGAAAGCTCTATTTGAGATACAGAAAAGGAGATCCTCACATGGAGAGGATAACCGGTGAACAGTTGACGGCAAAGAATATTATCATTCAAAAGACAAAAAATTACACCATTAAAGGCGATGATGCGGGAAGGCAAGAAGTAAACACCGTTGGCAGCGGAGAAGGGTATTTTATTTCAAACGGTAAGTACATAGATATTACATGGTCCAAAAAGTCAAGGACCGACCAGACGAAATACTTTGACAGTGAGGGCAAAGAGATAGAACTAAATCCCGGGCAAACATGGATTCAAATCACACCGACAAGCGGAAAGGTAACCATTGAGTAAATATATTTTGTTGTAGATGAATATTTTTATTTAAAAAAACTTTGGAACCTTTCGTTCCAAAGTTTTTTTGAAATGGCTTTACGACAGAGTTTAAGTAATAGAAGGAAATTATACTTGGGATAATAGAATTTGATCCGCGTAATATTAAGTTTTTTATTGCTAAAAATTCATCAATTGGTTATTATATGTATATGGTGAGAATAACATAAAACTTTAATCCTATTGATATTTTACGCGGAAATTTTAAATAAACAAAGCTATTTTTTTGGAGGTTGAATTGAGTATAAAAATAAGTGACAAAATTTTACAAAGTGTAGAAAAACCTTCAAGGTATATCGGTAATGAGTGGAATAGTGTTCATAAAGATCTTACAGGTATAGAGGCAAGATTTGCTTTTTGTTTTCCGGATGTTTATGAAGTTGGTATGTCCCATTTAGGAATGAAGATTCTGTATCACCTTCTTAATGAAAGGGAGGACACCTACTGTGAAAGGGTGTTTGCCCCATGGGTGGATATGGAAGCTAAAATGAGAGAGAATAATATACCTCTTTTTTCCCTTGAGACTCATGATCCGATAAAAAATTTCGATATTGTTGGATTTACTCTACAATATGAAATGAGCTACACGAATATTATTAATATGATGGATTTGGCCCAAATACCCGTGTTTAGCAAAGATAGAACAAAGGAACATCCCTTTGTATGTGCAGGTGGGCCATGTGCATATAATCCCGAACCCTTGGCTGACTTTATAGATTTTTTTATGATGGGTGAGGGTGAAGAAATAATTAATGAGGTAATGGATGTTTATATAGAATGGAAAAGGCAGGGGTTGTCCAGAGAGAATTTTTTGGAAGCTATTTCCCAAATTCAAGGCATATACGTTCCTGCTTTTTATAAAGTGGAATATAAAGATGACAATACAATTTTAAGTATAGAACCGGTAAATGAAAGATATCCGAAAAAAATCAAGAAGAGAATTATCAAAGATCTTGATAAGGCTTATTTTCCCGACAAGGTAATCGTTCCCTATACGGGTATAGTTCATGACAGAATTATGCTTGAGCTGTTCAGAGGTTGTATAAGGGGATGCAGGTTCTGTCAAGCGGGATATATATATAGACCGGTGAGAGAACGTTCATATGAAAAACTGTTAAAGCTGGCGGAAGAGTTGGAAAAAAATACCGGTTATGAGGAGATATCTCTTACATCACTCAGTACCAGCGATTATACTCACTTTAAAGAGTTGGCTGAAGGTTTGCTTGTTGAGATGGAGCCTAGAAAGGTGAATCTTTCACTACCGTCATTGAGAATTGATTCTTTCTCGCTAGACCTTATGGAGAAAGCTCAAAAGGTGAGAAAAAGCGGTTTGACTTTTGCTCCCGAAGCAGGAAGTCAGCGATTGAGAAATGTAATTAACAAAGGAGTTACTGAACAAGATTTGATAAATTCGGTAAAAACCGCCTTTAACGGTGGATGGAGCAGCGTAAAGCTGTATTTTATGATTGGGCTTCCCACCGAAAACTTGGATGATATAAGCGGTATTGCCGACCTTGGACAAAAAGTGGTGGATGCTTATATGTCCACTCCCAAGGAAAACAGGGGAAAGGGATTGAGCGTAGTGCTCAGTACATCTTCTTTTGTACCGAAGCCTTTTACTCCTTTTCAATGGGAGCCTCAGGATGAAATAGCAACACTTAAGGAAAAACAGAGATTTTTGCAAAGTAAAATCAAAAGCAAATATATTAAATACAATTGGCATGATCCCGAATTAAGTTTACTGGAGGCAGTTTTCGCCAGAGGCGACAGAAGAGTTGGAAAAGTACTTTTTGAAGCCTTCAAGAAAGGTTGCAAGTTTGACAGTTGGGGTGAGCACTTTAAGTTTGACAAGTGGATGGAGGCTTTTGACGAGTGCGGAGTAGATCCTCATTTTTACGCTAACCGAAAGAGAGAGTTTGAAGAAGTATTACCATGGGATCATATTGATATAGGTGTTTCTAAGAAACATTTGATTAAAGAGAATACTAGAGCATACAATGAAGAGATTACTCCAAACTGCAGAGTGGAATGTTTAGGTTGCGGAGCTACAGTATTTGGTGGAGGTATTTGTTTTGATTAACATAAGGGCAAAATTTACAAGGGGAGAAGAACTGAAATATATATCCCATTTAGATATGATGAGAATGTTTGAGAGGGCTTTAAGACGTTCCGGGTTACCCGTATACTATTCTCAAGGGTTCAATCCCCACCCTCAAATTGTATTCGGACTTCCTTTATCTGTGGGTGTGACCAGTGAAGCAGAGTATGTAGATATTGATTTTAGCGAAGATGTAGAACCGATACGGTTTATTGAGATTTTGAACAAGCAGCTGCCGGAAGGATTAAAAATCTTAGAAGCAAATATACGGACCTCGAAGTCCAACATCATGGCAGCAATTTCGAAAGCCTCCTATGAGGTTTTGACTACCATATCTCAAAATCCTGATATAGGCGAAGTTAATGAAAAACTTCTTCAATTTTTGAATAGGCACGAGATACTTGTCAAAAAGGAAAGTAAAGGTAAAGTAAAGGATGTTAATATAAGACCGATGATACATAAACTTTACTCATACCTTATAGAAAATAGAGAAGTTATTGAAGAAGGAAAGAATAGCCGATTTGCGAATATAGCTCTATTAGAGTATATAGATAAAATAAACCGTTCTCCTGACCTAAAGGAAGCAGGTATTGTGGAAAACTATTACGGATTTTCTTTGCTTCTAAGTGCCGGAAGCTCGGCTAATTTAAAGCCGGAATTGGCACTTAAAGCTTTTGGAGAATGGGCAGGTTATGATTTGGATGTTTTAAAGATACACCGTTCAGGTCTTTTTATTGATAAAGGGGATAAAACACTGACCCCTCTTGATAACGAACTATTAGCTATATGAGGTGGTAATATGGTTAGTGAGATAATTGTAGATGTGGGGCTTATCGAACAAAGAGTTGCACTCTTAGAGGACAAAGAACTGGTAGAAGTATTTATCGAAAGAAACGATTCGGAAAGATTGGTCGGAAATATCTACAGAGGTATAGTAAGGGATGTTTTACCCGGTATGCAGGCGGCTTTTATTGATATAGGGTATGAGAAAAATGCATTTTTGTATGTTGGGGATGCGGTGTCGCAAAAAGAGTTTTCTGAAGATGAAGAAGACATGTATACCGATGTTAAGAGCTATAACATTGAAGAAGTATTAAGGCCGGGGCAGGAAATAACTGTTCAGGTTATAAAGGAACCCATAGGTACTAAAGGACCGAGGGTTACTACCCATATAACCCTGCCGGGAAGGCAGCTTGTACTTCTGCCAAATGCTGATTATATAGGTATATCCAGAAGAATAGAAGATGAAGAGGAGCGGGCAAAGTTAAAGAAAATAGCCGAAAAGATAAAGCCCAAAAACATGGGGTTGATTGTTAGAACCGTTTCCGAGGGAAAAAGGGAAGAGGACTTTAAAAATGATATTAATTTCTTGGTTAAGTTGTGGGAAAAGATTAAAAAAAGTGAGCAAAGCGGCCCTGTGCCAAGATGTATTCACAGGGATTTAAATATAATTTATAGAGCTGTAAGGGATATGTTCACTTGGAACATAGATAAATTTATCATCAATGACAGGCAGGAATACAACAAAGTACTTGAACTTGTAGAGATGACTTCCCCGGCTCTAAAACTGAGGGTGGAATATTTCAATAAGAATATAGATTTGTACCAGCATTATCAGATAGATGCCATGATAGAAAAAGCACTTTCCAAAAAAGTGTGGCTTAAATGCGGAGGATATATTATTATTGAGAGAACCGAGGCACTTACGGTAATAGATGTGAATACCGGAAAGTATGTTGGAAATAATAATCTAGAAGAAACTGTACTTAGGACAAACCTTGATGCTGCCAAAGAAATTGCCAAACAATTAAGACTTAGGGATATTGGCGGTATAATAATAATTGACTTTATAGATATGCATGAACCGGAACATCAAAAGCAGATTATTGAAACATTGAAGCAGGCACTTAAAAAAGATCGTACAAAGACAACTGTTGTGGGGATGACGGGTCTCGGACTTATTGAAATGACCAGGAAAAAAGTAAGAGAAGGATTGGCGTCAACGGTATTGTACGATTGCCCTCTGTGTGAAGGCACGGGCAAGATATTGTCACCCGAGACCGTTGCTAGAAATGTTGAAAAAGAAGTCAACAAATATTTGACGGAAACCATAGCAAATGCAATACAGGTTGAAGTACATCCCACCGTTGCAAAAGTTTTGTTGGGTAAAAATGCAGACAGCCTAAAGAGAATTGAAACCACCTTTAATAAAAAAATAGTTATAAAGGAATCGGAAGAAGTTAACCATCAAGATATTAAAATAAAGGAGATTGACATAGATTCATTATTGTGATAAAATTGCGGGGTAGCCGCACAGTGTGGGCATTAAAAATGCAGTGTGTAAATTTTTTACACTGCTGCCTTCTCTGGCGAGACTGGGTAGGGAGGTGTTTAGCATGTACGCAATTATCGAGACTGGCGGAAAACAGTACAAAGTTCAAGAGGGCGAAGTTCTTTTTATTGAGAAATTGGCTCAAGAAGAAGGTACTTCTGTGACTTTTGACAAAGTTGTGGCAGTTTCCAAGGAAAACAAGGTAGATTTCGGAACTCCTTATGTTTCCGGGGCAACTGTTCAAGCTAAAGTGCTTAACCACGGCAAAGATAAGAAGATCATTGTTTTCAAGTACAAGCCTAAGAAAGGCTATAGAAGAAAACAAGGACACAGACAGCCTTATACAAAAGTACAAATCGAAAAGATTAATGCTTAAGGTAAATGTTTAAAAATGATTACCATAAATGTAGTTAGGGATAAAAGTGGATTTATTTGGCAGTATATAGTCGAGGGACACGCAGGATATGATGAAGCGGGAAAGGATATTATATGTTCTGCGGTGTCGGCAGTGGCATATACGGGAATAAATGCACTTGAGGAATTGGTAGGAATTAAGAATTATGGAATAGAGGACGGGTATATGATTTGTTCAATACCCACTGACCTTTCCCCTGAATTAAAGGAAAAAGTCAGAATGATTCTTGAAACGATAGTTGTAGGTTTCAAACAGTTGGAATTGACCTACGAGGATTATGTATCGGTGATAGATGAGGAGGTGTAACCGATGATTAAAGTTGATTTGCAACTTTTCGCCCATAAAAAAGGGGTTGGAAGTTCCAGAAACGGCCGTGACAGCGAATCTAAAAGACTGGGAGTAAAAAAAGGTGACGGACAGTCGGTTTTAGCGGGAAATATCATTGTTAGACAAAGAGGAACAAAGATTCATCCTGGTCTCAATGTAGGTAAAGGCAGTGATGATACATTGTTCGCATTAATAGACGGCAAGGTTAAATTCTCAAGATTAGGTAAGGACAGAAAACAAGTAAGCGTTATTCCAGTATAATGGAAAGCATATATTTTATTAAATGCTGTTAAAAAACTAAAAGTCTTTTAAGAATGTAAGATCCCGGTAAAAACCGGGATTTTATTTAACTTTTAAAAAGACTTGGGTTTTGAAGAATTTATAGTTGGCTTATGAGAAATACTATAGTAAATACTATATTGTTGTAGGAAAAATATTCGAACTCAATATAACACTTTACTTTCTTTTGAGAAATTATATAAATCTGTCTAATGAAAAAATCATTAGCAATGGAGTTGAAATTAATGTTTATTGACAGTGCGAAAATTTATATAAAGGCTGGAGACGGCGGAAACGGTGCTGTCTCATTTCATAGGGAAAAATACATAGCAAAGGGTGGCCCGGACGGTGGAGACGGAGGAAAAGGCGGAGATGTTATATTCGTCGCCGATGAGGGCTTGAGAACACTGCAGGATTTTCGCTATAAGAGGAAGTACAAAGCCGAATCGGGTGAAAACGGAGGCTCATCAAATTGTTCCGGACGTAGTGGTGAAGACTTGATAGTGAAAGTACCTGTAGGTACCATCATAAAAGATGAATTAACTGGCCGCATTATTGCGGACCTTGTAATTCCGGGGAAACACGTTGTTATAGCGAAAGGTGGAAAAGGTGGGGCAGGTAACCAGCATTTTGCCACACCCACAAGGCAAATACCCAATTTTGCCAAGAGTGGAGAACCCGGTGAGGAGCTTTATGCAATATTGGAACTGAAACTTTTGGCCGATGTGGGACTTATCGGTTTCCCCAATGTAGGGAAATCCACAATTCTTTCCATGGTATCTGCTGCCCGCCCCAAAATAGCAAACTATCATTTTACCACAATAGAGCCCAACCTCGGGGTTGTTAGAGTTGATGAGGGAAAAAGCTTCGTTTTGGCGGATATACCCGGATTGATTGAAGGGGCTCATGAGGGAACCGGTTTGGGGCACAAATTTTTAAAGCATGTGGAGAGAACCAGAATGCTTATTCATGTTGTCGATATATCCGGTTCAGAGGGAAGAGACCCGCTGGAGGATTTTGAAATTATAAACAACGAATTAAAGCAGTACAGCCAAAAGCTATATGAAAGACAACAGGTGATTGCCGCCAATAAAATGGATGTTACCGGTGCTAATGAAAATCTCGAAATCTTTACAAAAGAGATGGAGGCTAGGGGATATAAGGTGTTCCCCATTTCCGCTGCAACCGGTGAGGGATTGAGAGAGTTGATTTATTTTGTTTCACAAAAACTTGACGAAATTCCCGACACTATTTTGACCGATACCGTAGAGGAAGAAGTGGTATACACAGCGGAAGAGGAAGAACCTTTCAAGGTATACAAGGAAGATGATGTTTTTGTGGTTGAGGGCAGCTGGGTGAGGAAGCTGGTAAACTCTACAAACTTTAACGATTATGAATCCCTTCAATATTTTCAAAGAGCCATTAAGAGAAAGGGAATTGTTGAGGCTCTAGAAAACATAGGAATTAATGAAGGCGATACTGTAAGAATGTATGACTTGGAATTCGAATATTTTAAATAAAAATGGGGCATCGAACCCATTCAATCTATAAGGCTTTCACTTTCTTTTGAGAGTCCTAAAATAAGACTATTGACCTATAGAGATTGAAAATCCTTTATAGGTATGTATTGTGCCCGGATTACAGTTTATCGTGCCTGGATTTATTCTTATGCTTAAGCTGTCGTTGCCGGAATAACAGCGTTTTAAGCTGGTATTGGGAATAAAGAACTACTGGACAAACATACTTTTTATGGTGTAAAATATATATATAACAAATTGTATTATAATATGAAGGAGTAATAGTAAGAGTTATGGAATGCTTGAAATGTGAAAATTGTAAAACCGGCAGTGCAGCGTATTTTTGCCCGATGAAGAACGACTTTGTACTGAATGTGGAGGCAACATCACAGGTTATTGAAAAGAGTAGAACAGGATGGAAAAAAGGGCAACCGAACTACGAGGTTCATAGAAGGAGAAGTCGAAAAGAAGTTGAGGTTTGAATGTATTGAAGGGATAGAATATTCTATCCCTATTATTACGCCTATAAAAGAGGGTTACAGCAACAATCAATTTTATGTTGGAGGAGAATGAAATTAATGTTAACTGGAAAACAGCGTAGTTATTTAAGAAGTCTTGCAAATAATATCGAACCGATTTTTCAGGTGGGAAAAGGCGGAATTAATGAAAACATGGTGAAGCAATTTAATGAAGCCTTAGAAGCTAGAGAGCTCATTAAGGTTTCGGTGCTGAAAAATTCAGTAGAAGACACCAGGACAATTTGCAATGAGGCAGCTGAGCTAACCGGCTCTGAAATAGTACAGGTTATCGGCAATAAATTTGTATTGTATAAGGAGTCAAAGGAGAATAAGGTTTTGGAGTTGCCGTAAAAAGTTATATTCAATGGGATAAATATGGTATTGATGAATTTCTTTATACAGTTTGTTATAGCTATTTATAAAGGGGCTTGTTTCGCCCCTTTTACGCTTTTCGTGATTGGTAATCCACTGCCAATGTAACTGTACCCTTTGATTCTAATCCCTTTTTTTCATCAAACTTTCAAGTATTTCTTCATAAATTTGGTTGGAATATTTTCTCCAATTTTCACATATGGTGTTGCAGTCGCTCTTTGTTCCTACAGATATTTCCAAATCGATAAGGGAAAAGTTATCCTCTCTTACCTGGCATTTGACAATGAACTCATTTTCACTTTCCGGTTGGTAATCTGCTTTGACAAAAGTTTCATTTTTAATTCTTTTTCTTATTTCGGTTATACTTCTATCGATACTATTTTTGACGCCAATGGGGATATGATTTACAAAATAACTAAGTGTTTGCTTTCCAGCAGGTGTTATGGTGTAGAAAGTTTTATTGTCCACCACTTCCGAGGAAAGATATTCAAGTTCGCACAATTCGTTTAAAAACTGCTGAAAGATAAAATAGTTCATAAATTGGTTTTCAAGAATAATCTTTGTAATTTGCAAATTACTTATTGGCATATTTGCCATATCGATTATATATAGAAGAATAAGTTTATTTTCAGCAAGTTCTTTATTTTTTAATGCACTCATTGAAATACCTCCACCGTACCGAGAATTAGCTCTGTCTTTTATAACATAAAAAATTAAAAAATGCCGGCAAAGCTTCATTTGCTTTGTTCTTCAGTAACTTTAAGACCGCTATTAAGTATTATAACATAGTTGATTGTTACAGGCTATATTCCTCGCATTGATTCTAGGAAATAACTGTTAATTCAAGGGTTTGATAAACCTTAATATATATGTTAATATATATTGAAACAGAAATGTCAACAGTAGATATGTGGACGGAGAAGTTGCTATAGGAACAATTTGATTACAAAATAATGGAAAATATATTTCGGTATAAATTTTAAAGAAGGAGATACGTGTTTTGGATTTTGTTAAAGAGCTGGAAATGACTTTAAAACAACAGGGTGCGACTCTAATCGGGTACTCAAATGTATACGAAAATTTACCGGAAAATTTAAAAGAATTAAAATTTGCTATAACAATTGTTGTTCGGCTATCCGATTTTATTATTGATGAGATAACAGATAAACCGACTTACACTTATTTTCATCACTATAGGACTGTAAACGCACTTATTGACCAAATTACCCTAAGAGGGATGCTTTTGATTCAGGAAAGAGGATATAAAGCTTATGCCGTACCTGCATCCCAAACGGTTAATGATGCAAAGGAAAGTTATTCGGGAGTATTTCCCCACAAGACTGCTGCAGTGAAAGCCGGCTTGGGATGGATAGGCAAGAGCGGACTTTTTATAAGTTCCCAATTCGGTCCAAGAGTTCGGTTAGGGACTATACTTACCGATATGGAGATTGAATGCAATAACTCTGTTATGAGAATTCAATGCGGTAACTGCAAAAAATGTGTTGAAAGCTGTCCGGCTATGGCTTTGAGCGGAAATAATTGGACAGAAGGCTGCAGTAGATATGATATTGTTGACCCCAAGGCTTGTAGCGACTATATGAACTTGAAATTCAAACACATCGGACGAGGTTCTGTGTGTGGTATATGTATGAAGGTTTGTCCGCGGCATGAACATAAAAATAATATATCAAATTAACTGTACACAGGAGATAATGCAATATGAGAAAAGTGCTTTTAATTAATGACAGCAAGCTCGAAAACAAAATTATGAGAGATATATTGGATTCTATCAATTATGAAGTATGCATAGCTGATGAATATAATGCGATAGCAGCAGTACGTGATTTCTGTCCCGACTATATAATTGCCAATTATATTATGAGGGAAATTAATGGGGCTCAGCTTGCTGCGATGATAAAAATCAAGTATCCCAACATAAAATGTATCATATCCTCAAGCAACCCCATGGATATTAAAAGTTTTGACCGTAGGAAAATAAATGCAGTAATTAAGACTCCAATTGACAGGATGGAACTAAAAAGGGTTTTAGAAAGCGTTGCTGAAGAAAGCGAAAATGAGTCCGATATATACAGGAATGAGTCCTATACTTACAAAAACGAGTCAGATACTTCCGGTAATAGCGATGTAAACAAATGTTGCAAGCAGTGCGGCAAGGCTTTTGATTTTAATACTTTCTTATTTTGTCCCTTTTGCGGAAATAAATTATAAAGTTTGTCCTATAATTTGTCCAATAATTAAAAAAATCATTTCATATCGGTTTGATACATATTGAGCAATTCTTATCTAGGAAATTAAATCTTAAAGATATCGTCTTTCCACATAAAATGATCATGTATTTTTATGCCGTATACCGGCTTAACTTTCGCCGGGTAAAAGCGGAATACTTTCTTATTTCACTTTATTTCCGTGTAAATTGATAGTTGTTATCAAGGCAAAATAGATTGGAAAAAAGCATAAAGGTATCGCATATTATACAATATGACTATTTAGCCATAAAAACTCACTTGATTTTTTTTAATAATTGATCTAGGCTTATATTTGTTCGATTTAATTTTATATATAAGGGGTCTTTGTATGAATATCAAGGTCGAGAGAATAAAATTGAACTCACTTACCGATACAATTAAGCAGTTTAACTGGTATGATTATATCTATATTATTCTTTTTTTAGGAGCTATTTTTTGCAAGGGAGTGTTTATGCAGTTTCAGATGCATATCAGCTTTAGACCGCTTTTATCAAAAATCAATATATTTATGTTGCTTTCTAGTGTGGGTTTTGTTTTGATACTGTTTGCCTTTTTGTTTGTCTTCTATTCCAGGAATAAAGTGATGTTTCTTATAGCCAATATTTTTCTGTCTTTGCTGTTTTTCGCCGATGCAATGTATTTTAGATATTACAACACAGTAATATCGGTTCCTGTAGTATCCAACGCAAGGTTTTTAGGTTCTGTGGGAGATAGCATTGCAAGCTTGCTTAGAAAAAGCGATATTTTATATTTTTCCGATCTGCCGTTATTTTTGTTGTATCCTATTGTTTTTAGGAAAAAAACAATAAAAACTCCTGTTTTGAGTCGTTTGATAGTTTCCGTATTTGCGTTTGTGTTAGGGGTGGGTAACTTTGCCCTTGCCAGAAGTCAAAACGATTTTTCCATTTATGATAACAATTATATTGTTAAGAATTTCGGTATAGGTTACTTTCACTACTATGACACAAAGAAATATATATCGGAGAATTTCCTTAGGGATAGGACATTGAGCAGTGAGGAGGAACAGAATATTAGAGAGTATTTGGACAATAAAAGTAAAAAGACCATAGGTAATTATAACGGAATAGCAAAAGGAAAGAATTTGATAGTTATTCAGGTTGAAGCACTGCAAGAGTTTGTTATAGGTCTTAAAGTGAATGGAAAAGAAGTTACACCTAATTTAAACAAGCTCATAAATGAAGGTGTATATTTTGAAAATATTTATGTTCAAGTTGCGGGGGGCAATACCTCTGATGCAGAGTTCATGACCAATAATTCATTGTATCCGGCAAAAGAAGGTGCTGCCTATTTCAGATATGTCACAAACACATTCAATTCTCTGCCCATGATGCTGAAAAAAGCCGGATATAAGACTTATGCCGCACATGCCTATGGCCCTGCTTTTTGGAATAGAACCGAAATGTATAAGACTTTAGGTTTCGATAAATTTATAAGCCAAAGTGATATGGTTATGGATGAATACATTGGCTGGGGTGGTTGGGCTTTAAGTGATGACTCCTTTTATAGACAAACACTTGAAGCCATTGACAAAAGCAGTCCCTTTTATTCATTCTTGGTAACTCTGTCAAGTCATCATCCCTATTCGTACTTTGATGACAAGCAAAATTTTGATGTGGGGGAATACGACAAGACCTATCTGGGTAACTATTTAAAAGCTCAAAATTATGCTGATGCAGCAATCGGACGATTTATCGAAAAGTTAAAGGAAGAAGGACTTTATGACAATAGTCTTCTGGTGATTTATGGGGACCATCATGGACTTCCCAAAGACCAGGCAGGGGATTTGTTTAGTTTGATTAATGTAGAGAATAACAAGTTGGAATGGGCAAAACTTCAGAAAGTACCTGTAATAATTCACTGTAAAGGCTTGGAAAGTCAAGTTGTCGAAACAATCGGCGGGCAGGTGGATATAGGACCTACAATAATTAATCTGATGGGTTTGGATGATTACTGTGTACTTGGAAAAGATTTGCTCAATTGTGACAAGGGTTATGCTGTTTTACGAAACGGTTCCATTGTAACCGATGAGTTTTACTATTTCAGTGATGAAAACAAGGTTTACGATTATCAGACCGGAGCGGAGTTAATCAGGACCAAATACGATGAGGAAATAAATCAGTATCTGAAAGATTTGAATATATCGGATTTGATTTTGGAAAAGGATGCCTTTGCAAAAATGAAATTTGAGAAATAACTTTGTAAAGAGAACGCTTAAAATAACCGAACTGCAAAAAAATCTGCAAATTTTTTAAATTTCCAGATTTTTTGCAGTTTTTTCATTTGAAATTTCTACATAAACTAATATAATAATATTAGATGAATATAAAACTTGTACCAAATATCTGAAAAATTTTACACAAACCAATGCATATCTGTGAAATTTGCATTTACAATTTAATATTTGTTTGGGTTATGAATTATATGTCAAACAAATAGTTTTATTAATTTCAATACATGAATGGAGCGATTAATCAATGAATTCAACACTTAAGCTAAAAATTGCAAAAAACTCAGCATTAGCTATACTAATGTTTTCATTATTGCTGACCGGTTGCTCGAAAAGCCCAAAAGCCCAAGGAGAAAAAGAGCCGACTGCAACAAATCAGCCTTCTGCTGCGGCAACGGAAGAAGTTATACCTTCACCGACTCCAACGGAGATTGAAGTTACACCTGCACCTACAATTGACTTGGAAGCAGTCAAACCGGACGAATCGGGTAAAATAATGGTTGTAATGTTTCATAATTTTGTAGAATCCTTTACACCTTCGAAATATGATAACGGAGAATATACTACTACTTTTGACGAATTCGAGAAACTTTTGTATACTTTATATGATAAAGGTTATAGGTTAATTAGCATGACAGACTATCTAAACAATAACATTTCAGTACCGGCAGGTTGTATACCGATGATTTTTACTTTTGACGATGGAACATCAGGACAGTTTAATCTGGTAAACGAAGGCGGCAAGCTGGTGGCCAACAAAAAATCAGCAGTGGGAATTCTTGAAGAATTTAATAAAACCCATCCCGATTTCGGAATGAAGGGTACATTCTACGTAAATTTGGGAAACAGTACTTTTCAAGGGGAAGGAACTTTGCAAGAGAGGTTGCAATATCTTATAGACAAGGGGTTTGAAATAGGTAATCATACTTATACCCATATAAACCTTACAAATGCGAAGGATGCCAATGAGATTCAAAAAGAAATCGGTCTGAATCAAAAAACTATGTTTGAATTGATACCCGGGTATAAGATGAATACATTCTCCCTACCCTATGGAGCCCCTTCAAAGAATTTGCAAGAATATGTACAAAGAGGTGAATATGAAGGAGTAAAATATGAAAATCTTGCGATTATGGAAGTAGGATGGGATCCGGCACTTTCACCTGTAAGTAAATCCTTCAATCCTCTATCGGTTCACAGAGTGCGTGCATCAGGAATTAACCCTGTGGATGCCGACTTAGCTTGGTGGCTTAAAAACCTTTCAAGGGAAGGACAGTATATCAGTGACGGCGATCCCAATACAGTAACAGTACCTAAGGCAAAAGAGGAAAATATAGATCAGGAAAAACTTCAAGGAAAAAGGTTGGTGGTATATTAGTTTAGTGCTTTATCAAGAAGGAAAGACTTATTTTAAATAAAGCATGGGCACCGACTTCCTTGGAAGTTGGTGCTTTTTTATATGTATTTCTAAGAAGGCAAAATTTAGATTGGAGAAATAATTTGTAATACTTGTAATACAAAATATGCAATAATTGAGAGATAATGTTTGCTATAATTTGCATAAACTATTATACTGTATTATAATGATTATGTATTTCTATTAGTACATTGTTTTTTATAACAATATATTATAGGGAGTGTATGAGATGAGAAAAGCTAATTCCAATTCAAGCAAGGCCAAAAAGAAAGTAATGACGGATGTTGAAGTAAAAAGAAAAGCGGTAAAGTTGGTTATTTCTCATATGAAAAAGAAAATAGCTCAAGAATTTGTAGGTATCGATCTTGTAAATGAATGGATTGAAGAGATGGATAAGCTTTTGGAAAACCCTGAATTTGAAATTGCCGAGTATATTCGAATGAGAAAAAACTTAAATGATGTAATAGAGAGAATCTTGGATGAAAATATGAGATTCAAGCTTAGAGATTCCTGGTATAGTTTCGGAAGAGCCTTAGACAAAAAAGTTAAGCAATAATATAAATGGCTTTAATTAAGTCATATTGCATTTTTGCAGTTTGATTTTTTATAAAAAATTATTTTAAGGCAAATTATAAAGTCTTATTTTTTTATAAGATGAAAGAGAATACATTAAATAGATTTGAAGAGCTCCTATAGCCATAAGGCATAGGGGCTTTCGAACGAAGTGAAAGCAGCAAAATCGAAGGGGCGTAGATAGCCCCTGAGATTTTTTTTAGGAGCTTTTGAAGGAAAGTGAAAACCTTAGAAATCGAAGGGCGTAGATAACCCCTGAGATTTTATTTTGAGTTCTCGAAATAAAGTGAAAGCCTTGGAAATCGAAGTATATGTCCTGTGGCTTAATTAAAGGACTTTTGAAGACAGTGAAAGTCTTAGAGTTTGAAGGTGCTATAAGCTTTGTGATTATATTTTATGCAGAATTTAAAGGAAATATTATACAATAAAAGGGAAATGATTTATTATATGTATAGAAGCACTAAATACTTAATAATGTTAAGTGAGGGAATGGGCTATGTTATTAAAAAAGAGTGAGAAGGATACCACATATAATGATGTAATTGCAAAAATAAGGAGTGAAATAATTCAAAGTCTTCGGAAAAAGGGAATTAGCTTTTCTGACATTGATGTGGATTTAAGGCAGGAAAATGTGAGTTTCAAGCTGTCAATGAATGAAAAGTAGTTTCACAACCTTCGAAAGCCCCTGAATAAAAATAGCTATGGTGGTTGCCATAGCTATTTTTATAAAAAATTTAATTATTTTTGAGATTTTACAAAGTCCCTGCCGTTTTTGATGGCTTCCAAAACTCTCTCTTTCGACGGGCCTCCGGGAAGATTTCTTCCCGAAACACAAGTTTCGAGACTTATTTCTCTATATACATCATCCGAAATCAATGGGGAGAAATTCTTAAACTCCTCCATTGACAGCTCATCGATGGCCTTGTTGTTTCCAATGCAGTAGAGTACCATTTTGCCTATTATTTCGTGGGCATCCCTAAAGGGAATTCCTTTCTTAACAAGATAATCAGCAATATCGGTGGCATTGGTAAAACCGCCTTGTGCAGCTTTATACATTTTTTCTTTATTGATTTTCATTGTTGCAATCATCTTTGTAAATACAGGCAGGCAGAGTTTGACGGTATCAACTGCGTCAAATATGGACTCCTTGTCCTCCTGCATGTCTTTATTGTAAGCTAACGGAAGTGCTTTCATAACAGTGAGAAGACTGATAAGGCTTCCGTACACTCTACCGGTTTTACCCCTAACGAGTTCTGCCACATCGGGGTTCTTCTTTTGCGGCATTATGCTGCTACCGGTACTGTATGCATCATCCATCTCAACAAAACCGAATTCATGGGAAGACCAAATAATAAGTTCCTCACTGAACCTGCTCAAGTGCATCATAATGATTGAGAGGCAGGATGCCAACTCTATGGCAAAATCCCTGTCACTGACGCCATCAAGACTGTTTTCGGTTATTTCGTCAAAGCCAAGCTCTTCTGCTACCATCTGCCTGTCGAGAGGATAGGTGGTAGATGCCAATGCACCGGAACCTAACGGCATAATATTTATTCTTTTATAACAATCGTCAAGACGTCCTAAATCTCTCTTGAACATTTGGAAATAAGCCATCATGTGATGGGCAAAAGTTATGGGTTGTGCCCTTTGCAAATGGGTATATCCGGGAAGTATGACGTCTATGTTTTTCTCGGAAATATCCAGTAATGTATTTTCCAAAGAAATCAGCATTTTCTTGATTTCACGCACTTCATCCTTGAGATACATTCTAATGTCAAGGGCAACCTGGTCATTGCGGCTTCTTCCGGTATGAAGTCTTTTTCCCACATCCCCTATCCTTGAGATAAGGATTTTTTCTATATTCATGTGAATGTCTTCCGCATCAATCTCAAACTCAATCTGGCCGTTTTCTATATCTTTTAAAATTTCCTTTAATGTGGCCTGAATCAAATCCGAGTCTTCTTGCGAAATTATTTTACATTTTCCAAGCATTTTGGCATGGGCAATGCTGCCAAGTATATCCTGCTTATACATGCGACTGTCAAATCTAATTGAGGAGTTAAAATCATCAACCGATTTGTCGGTGCTTTTTTCAAATCTACCGCCCCAGAGCTTCATTTTTATCACCTTTATTTATTCTTATTTTTTTCTTTCATAAGTGCATTGACTTTCATCGGCAATCCGAACAGATTTATAAATCCTTCAGCGTCCTTCTGGTTGTAAACTTCATCTCTGCCGAAGGTTGAAAGTTCTTCACTGTAAAGGGAGTAATCGGATTTTGCCCCTGCAGGCATTACATTACCTTTGTAGAGTTTCAACCTGACGGTGCCGGTAACATTTTGCTGTGTAACGTCAACAAAAGCGGATATTGCCTCACGAAGAGGTGTGTACCACTGTCCGAAGTATACAAGTTCTGCAAATCTTTGTGAAACGATATCTTTGTAGTGAAGTGTATCTCTGTCTAGGCATAACAATTCAAGTTCTCTGTGGGCAGCATAAAGAATGGTTCCGCCCGGAGTTTCATATACACCTCTTGATTTCATTCCCACAAGCCTGTTTTCCACCATATCAACAATACCGATACCGTTTTCTCCACCTATTTTGTTCAGTACTTCAATAAGCTCAACAGGACCGTATTCAACACCGTTTACCTTTTTGGGAGTACCTTTTTCAAAGTATATTTCTACATATGTAGGCTTATCCGGTGCCTTTTCGGGTGGAACCATAAGTTTCAAAAGCTTGTCGTATTGAGGTTCGTTCCAAGGATCCTCAAGATCTGAACCTTCGTGGCTCAAGTGCCACAGGTTTCTGTCCATGCTGTAGTTGTCTTTCTTTGATACGGGAATTGGAATATTTCTTGCTTCAGCGTATTCTATCGCATCTTCTCTCGATTTGATATCCCAAATTCTCCAAGGTGCAATTATTTTTAAATGCGGTGCCAATGCTTTAACGGTAAGTTCAAACCTAACCTGGTCGTTTCCTTTACCGGTTGCACCGTGAGCTATTGCAACAGCTCGTTCTTTTTCGGCAATTTCAACCATTCTCTTTGCTATTATAGGTCTTGCAAAGGAAGTTCCCAAAAGATACTTGCCTTCATAGACAGCTCCAGCTTTAAGCGTGGGGAATATAAACTCGGTAACAAATTCTTTCTTCAAATCCTCGATATAAATTTTGCTTGCTCCGGTTTTTATAGCCTTTTCGTTCAAAGGAGCAAGCTCTTCGCCCTGACCCACATCGGCTGCCATTGCAATAACTTCGTAATCGTAGTTTTCCTTAAGCCAAGGTATAATTATTGATGTATCCAATCCTCCTGAATATGCCAGGATTACTTTTTCCTTTTGACTCATGTCATTACCTCCTCAAATATGTTAAAATATTAATCATATGATTACTCTCTTTTCAAATAATATAATGGAATATATTATACAATAAGATGTATAAATATGCAACAAATTATATAATTATTCATAAATCAATATTTATAACAGGACGTGAATAAATGATAATATTAGGCATCGACCCGGGGTTTGCAATAACCGGTTACGGTATAGTAAAATATGAGGGAAACAAGTTTAGTGCTGTAGATTATGGAGCAATTACTACGGCAAGCACAATGGAACTGCCGAAGAGGCTTTTGCACCTGCATGACTCTTTGGAGAAATTGATATGCCAATATAAACCTGATGCAATTGCCATAGAGGAACTGTTTTTTAATAAAAATATTAAAACTGCCCTTACTGTGGGACATGGCAGGGGAGTAGCCGTTTTAACAGCGGCCGAGAGTGGTGTTGAGGTTTTTGAATATACCCCCCTTCAGGTTAAACAGTCGGTGGTGGGATATGGAAGAGCCGAAAAAGGACAGGTACAGCAAATGGTAAAGATCATTTTGAACCTTCCTCAAGTACCTAAGCCGGATGATGTGGCAGATGCACTGGCTATTGCAATATGTCACGGTCACTCTTATAAGATGACAGGGCTGATAAAGAACCCATGAAAAAATTTTGCTTTAACCTGTGCATTGGTTCATTAAGGTACAATTCCAAGATGAATCCTTCGCCGGTTCAGTTTGTGAATATAAAACAAGACGGAGGGAACTCTTTTGTTTGCATATATAAAAGGAATGCTTGAATACAAGCACAATGACTATATTGTGGTTGAAGCTAGCGGTATAGGATATAAAATTTATACATCATTGTCGACAATCCAGAATATTGAGCCAATAGGCAAGGAAGTAAAGGTATATACCTATCTTTATGTGAGAGAAGATGTAATGAGCCTTTACGGTTTCTTGACGCAAGAGGAATTGGGAATGTTTGAACTGCTTTTAGGAGTTTCCGGTGTAGGGCCAAAAGCGGCACTATCGGTTATTTCGTCGATGTCGCCGTCAAAATTTGGTCTTGCGGTAATTACCGACGATTTCAAGTCCCTTACCAAGGCTCAAGGTGTGGGAAGTAAAATGGCACAAAGGATAATTCTTGAACTTAAGGACAAGATAAAAAAGATGGAGCTGATAGGTAATTACAGCGATAAAGATGAAACTGTAAATGAAAAAGAAAATAACTCGAGATTCTCTGAGGCAATAAGTGCTTTGGTCGTTTTGGGTTATACCGCTTCTGAGGCAAGTAAAGCTGTGGCAGCTGTGTACAAAGAGGACATGGATTTGGAATCGGTGATAAAGAATGCCCTTAAGACCCTTGCAAGAAGCTGAACCGATGGATAAAGTCCTCTCAAAGAACTATTCAAATTTGTATTTCTACTAATTGGTTGGAGGGAACGGTATGGAAGATAGAATTATCGGCTGTACGGCAAAGGAAGAAGATATTGACGAAACGAGCCTGAGACCGAGGAAGTTAAGTGAATATATAGGCCAGAATAAAGTTAAGGAAAATCTTACCGTATTTATTGAAGCAGCCAGAAAAAGAAAGGAAGCTTTAGACCATGTACTGCTGTATGGGCCTCCAGGTCTGGGTAAGACTACCCTTGCCAACATAATAGCAGCAGAGCTTGGAGTTAACATAAGAGTTACTTCGGGACCGGCCATTGAAAAACCCGGAGATCTTGCTGCTATTTTAACCAACCTAGGTAATTACGATGTACTTTTTATAGACGAAATTCACAGACTCAATCGAAGTGTTGAAGAGATACTGTATCCTGCCATGGAAGATTATGCGTTGGACATTATAATTGGAAAGGGACCGAGTGCAAGGTCCATCAGACTGGATTTGCCCAAGTTTACCTTAATAGGGGCAACGACCAGGGCAGGACTTTTGACTTCACCGTTAAGGGACAGGTTTGGAGTAATAAACAAGCTTGAGATGTATACTCCCAAAGAGTTAAAGCTGATAGTTGAAAGATCTGCGGAAATATTGGGTATCGAAATTGAAAGCGATGCCGCGGAAGAAATAGCAAGGCGTTCCAGAGGAACTCCCAGAATTGCAAACAGAATACTCAAGAGAGTCAGAGACTTTGCCCAGGTAAAAGGGGAGGGCTTGATAACAAAAGAAATTGCCGATATGAGCCTTGATGCCCTTGAAATTGATTCAATAGGTTTGGATGGGGTGGATAGAAACTTGCTGTTTAGCATAATCGATAAATTTGCAGGAGGACCTGTAGGTTTGGAAACGTTGGCAGCTACCACCGGGGAGGAACCGAACACTATTGAGGATGTATATGAACCCTATTTGCTGCAATTGGGGTTTATTAACAAGACGCCGAGAGGTAGGGTCGCGACGAAACTTGCCTATGAGCATTTCGGCTTAAGATATGAATAATAAAAAAATATATTTTTATTGATTTTTTAAGACAAAGGTTGTATTATTTTAACTGAAAGAATAATGATAATTTCCTTTTTATGTAAACAAATTCAAACTAATAAACTGTTTTTGTTTTTTCATTTTGAACTTGAATTTATTAAACAAGCAGTATCAGCTATTTGAACATCATAACAAAATTCTTTCGGAAATATATATAATCGTAGCAAAAATTATTGATTTTTTTCCAAATGTATGTTACTTTATAAATGGGAGATTATAGATTTTTGTGCTGTTTTGATTATGGGTAAGGGAGTTAAAATGTATGCTGTTTCCATTTTTGAAGAACAATTATCTAAGCATTGATGTTGGCTTTAGAAACATTAAGGTTGTAGAAGTCGCAGTTAATAGGAGCAATCAAGTTTATATCAAAAATTTCGGAATTGCTTCTACTCCGTTGAATTGCATTAAGAATGGTGTTATTAAGAATGTTGATGCTGTATCAAGTGAAATAAGCAGGATAATACGAGAAAACAACATGAAGGTTAAAAAGTCTAAAATTGTTATGTCCGGGACCAGTATAATTTCTAGAGTTTTTCTCGTTGACAAAGTTAAGGACAAAGACATTGATACAGTAGTCAAAGAGGCTATTGTAAAAAATATGCCTATTAACTTGGAAGAACACAAGATCGACTACAAGGTTTTGCAGGAATTGAAAGAAAATGGTGAAGACAAGCTAAAGGTATTTGTGACAGCAGTTAGAAAAAACATAATCAACAGTTATATAGACGTACTTTTTGAATTGGGGTTAAAGCCTATTTCCGTTGATATACCGGCCAACAGCACAGCAAAGTTCTTTAACAGAGATATTAAAGTCAACATTGACAACGTTAAATATGTAAACCCTAATAAAAACTTAAACAAAGATGCCTTTGCGGTCATAGATTTTGGCTCCGAAACTACTATAATCAATATTTTGAGAAATAGAATTTTGGAATTCAATAAAGTTATCCTGACAGGAAGCTCAAACATGGACGAAGCTATTGCAAACGTAGCCAAAAAGTCCATAATAGACTCGGAAAGGCTGAAAAAATTGTACGGTATAACACCGCCTCCCACCTATGAAGCCAATGAAGAGCATATTAAAGTACATAAAGTATTAAAAGAGATGGTTGATAAACTCATTAACCAGATATACATGTGCTTGACTTTCTATGAAGCACGTTGTTATGGTGTCAAGGTAGGAAAGATATTTATTATTGGCGGCGGATCTTTACTTAAAGGTTTGAGTGATTATATGGAGCAGGCACTTCAAATTCCTGTATATCCTGTAGGATTGCTTGACATTGATGGAATTGATATAAACAGAAATCTTAACAGTGAAAAGCTGAATTTCTTGGTAAATGCTGTCGGAATTACTTTGTAGTACGATATGTTTCTTAAATATAGATTAATATCTTTACTAAATACTGAATTTATAATCTCGGTGGTTTATAACTTACCGAGATTTTTTACGTCCATATTATGTATAAATATACCATAACTTTCATTCGGTTTTCAGTTGTTTATTGTGAACTTATGGATGAAGAATTCAATTTTCATATGTAATTCAAACATTAAATGGCCATTCTCTCAACATGCATATGGAAAAATATTCATTAATGTGTAAAATTTAAATTGAATATTACAGAAATATTACTTTTTCCTTAAACGACAGGAAATTCAGCACTTTTGTCGAATTATATTATATGAGGGAAACAGTACCCATTTTCTTGTAGAATTGGCTTGAATTTTGAAAAATCTTTCAATTTTACTAAAATTGAGCCGTATGATTACCGGATTGTTTACTGAAATTATATGAACAAAAATGATTTGACAACAAAAATAATTTTACTAAAGAGAAATTTTAAGAGGTGAAGTTTTATGAAAAAATTATTCTTCGTTTACTTGTTGTTAGTTACCTTTACCTTATCTTGCATCACTACATATGCACAAGGTTTGAAGCTTACATATGACGGTACCACAGTAGAGTATACCGGAAATATATATAAACTGTATGTAAATGATGAACTTGTCACTTCCGATATTCCTCCCATTATTATCAATGGCCGTTCACTGGTTCCGGTCAGAGCTATTTTTGAAAAATTGGGTGCAGAAGTCAACTGGGATGCGAAGAACAAAAAAGTTTCCGTTTCCTATGAAGGCAATGAAGTTTTGCTGACAATTAATGACGACAATGCCTTGATAAACGGCAACAAGGTAAAAATGGAAGTTCCGGCAAAGATAATCAACGATCGCACAATGGTACCACTACGTTTTGTCGGCGAACAGTTGAACATGGAAGTGGGATGGTTTGCAGATACTGGCGAAATTACTATCAGCAACAAAAATAATTCCAGATTTGCAAGCATTAAAGACGTAAAATATGAAAAGGTAAAAGATGGGCAAAGTATAGCCATAGATGTGGATAGATTCCAAGATTACAAAATCATGAGACTTCCTTCACCGGATAGAATTGTAGTGGATTTTACAAATACAAAGCTTTTTGCAAATAATAAAAATATAGCAGTAAACGAGGAATTTTTAAAAACAGTAAGGTGCAGTCAATTTGAGGATAGCACTGCCCGTGTGGTTTTAGACTTAGATGGTAATCCACAGTACCAAATAACCGAGGCAAAAAATCAATTATTGGTGAATCTTCAGAAGAAAGGTACTTCTTCAAGCAGTGATTTGATTGGGGTAAACAATCCTGTGGACGGATTTGCCAAACCGGTGGACAACCAATTGAGTTTTAAACATATCAGTCAATCGGGTTATGAGGCAATAGTTATTAATGTAAAGGATTTTGAAGGTTATGAGGCCTTTAAGCTGTCGGATCCCGACAGAATAGTAATTGATATTCCCAAGGCGATTGCCTCAAATGAGATGAAGACTTCCGATATAGACAGTACACTTATCAAATCGGTGAGATATGCGGCAAAAGATCCGAGCGGTGCAAGGCTGGTTATAGATACCAAGGGAAATTTGGATTACAAATTGGTTGACATCGACGGTGTACTTGTGGCGTATGTTGCAAAAAGCATTGACTTGATATCCTTTACCTCGTCAAGAGGCGATTCCGATAGGGATGATGCTATAGGTAGAGGCAGTTTGAATGTTGTTTATAAGGAACAGGAAGCTCATGAAACGGTGGCCATGTTTGCCAGTGATTATTCCGACTACAGTATTGTAAAACAGTTGGATAAGAATAGGATAGTTGTCGATTTTCCGAATACGGCAGGTCCGACGTCGGAACAGAGTATAGATGTTAAGAGCAGTTTTATAGAGAGTATAAAATACGCCGGTGTGAACAGATCGGCATCAAGGGTTATTATTCAATTGAAGGCACAATGTCAGTATGTTGTGGTGGAAGAAGAGAAAGCTCTTGTATTGAATGTGATTCCGAGTGTTGATGAGGATTTAAGCCAGACCGATGAGGGAGAAGGTTTGCCTTCGAAAACAACGCCGGTGCCGACAAGTACTCCGACACCAAAACCTGTTGAAACTATAACACCGACAGTGGTTGCAACACCTACACCCACAGTACTGCCGACAACTACCGGAGTCAGCGAAGGAAAAGAACCCATAAAAATAACTCATGGCTTTATTGATGGTGTTGACACCATAACAATTTGGGCTAAGGGTGTTAAGGATTATAATTTGTGGAGGCTTACCGGACCGGATAGAGTTATTATCGATATTCCCAATTATGAAGCCGGAAGGGAGCAAAAAATAAATATAGACAGCAGTAATATCATTTCCATAAGATCTGCACAATTTGAAGGTACTACAGCGAGGATTGTTGTCGATACAATAGGACAACCGCAGTTTGAGGCCAAAAAATCCGGTGAAAACATAGTACTTGTTATAAGAGAAGCTACTTATAAAAATATTGAATACAACAATAGCGGAAGCAGAGTATATTTTACTCTGAAAGGTGCTAAACTTACCGAGGGCGGAGAAAACTTAACACGACTTTACAAGGATGAATATGATTATGAGGGACGGGTGTATACAATAACGTTTCCGAGCGAGCTTGCCGATTTGGGATACGGCACCATGAACATAAACGACAGTAAATTGGTTAATGTAAAAATAACAAAGGATGATAAAAATAATCAAACAAGCATTACCTTCACAGCAAAAGAGCCGTATAACTATGAAGTATTTACAAGGTCGTCGGAAAACGATACCACTATAACCCTTTATAAAGAGGCTTCAAGAAAAGATAAACTTGTTGTTATAGATCCCGGACATGGAGGCAGTGAGCCCGGTGCAGTTTACGGCGGAGTTTACGAAAAGGATTTGAACCTCGATATTGCCAAAAGATTAAATGAACTGCTTAAGAGCAGGAATGTAAAAACTTATATGACAAGGGAAGAAGATGTTTATGTAGGTCTTTACGAAAGGGCTTATATTGCAAACAGTATGAATGCTACTCTATTTGTAAGTATTCATAACAACGCCTATTATTCAAAATATAAAGGTACCGAGACCTTATATTATCCTTCAAACGGCTCGGGCTTCAACAGCAAGAGGTTTGCCCAGATTGTTCAGGCAGAGCTTGTCAATGCCCTGGGAACGAATAACAGGGGAATTGTTGAAAGGCCCAACTTGGTTGTGTTGAAGGCAACAGATATGCCGGCGGTTCTGGCAGAGGTCGCTTTTATGACCAACGAGGAAGAACTTGCAAGACTTAAAACGGAAGAATTCAGACAGAAGGCGGCTCAAGCACTGTGTGAAGCAATCTTAAAAGCATTGGATGAAGTTCAATAATTAAAAATGTTTGGAAAAGAGTGGTATAGTTTGGTACCACTCTTTTTTTGAGGTTTTCGAAGATTGAGAAAGCATTGGAAATCGAAGGTGCTTGTAAGTCTCACGAGATTTTATTTTACTGCTTTAATTGCGGCACTTCGCAATAAACTAAATATATATGACTTAGATGCAAATGTTGGCATTGGCAAATCAATTGTGTTATTATATTGTTGTTTGATGTAAAGGTAATAGTACTATGAAATGTTGAAAATACAATGAAAGGTTGTGTTAAAATGGCTGTACTTGTGACCGGAGGAGCAGGTTATATCGGAAGTCATACTGTAGCGGAACTCCTTGAAAAAAACGAAGAAGTTATTGTTGTGGATAATCTTGAAAAGGGGCACAAAGATGCTGTTCTTGGCGGAAAACTTATCGTGGGTGATTTAAGGGACAAGGAGTTTATAAAAAACGTATTTTACCAAAATGATATAGAAGCGGTCATACATTTTGCTGCTTACATTGAGGTGGGAGAAAGTGTATCGGATCCTTTAAAATATTATAATAACAATGTTGCAGTTACTTTGAATTTGCTTGCTGCAATGAAGGAAGCGAAAGTCGATAAAGTTGTATTTTCTTCTACTGCAGCTACTTACGGTGAGCCGGAAAACATACCTATTCTTGAAACCGATAGAACTTTTCCGACAAATCCTTATGGAGAGACAAAGCTTTCGGTTGAAAAGGCACTGAAATGGTCGGATGTGGCTTATGGCATAAAGCATGTTATTCTCCGTTACTTTAATGCCAGCGGTGCACACATAAGCGGAAAAATAGGAGAAGATCACAACCCGGAATCCCATTTGATTCCGTTAATCATACAAGCTGCCCTGGGGAAAAGGGATTCCATCAAGATTTTCGGAAACGATTACAATACACCCGATGGAACATGTGTCAGGGACTATATACATGTTTCCGATTTGGCACAGGCACACTATCTTGCCCTCCAAAAGTTAAGAAGAGGGGAAGACAGCGAAATATACAATTTGGGTAATGGAAAAGGCTTTTCGGTTAAAGAAGTGGTTGATGTGGTGAGGAAGGTTACAGGAAAGAATATTCCTGCTGTTGATGCCCCGAGACGTCCCGGAGATCCTGCAATTCTGGTTGCATCTTCCGAAAAAATAAAAAAGGAACTCAATTGGCAGCCTAAGATGAATGACTTGGAAACTATTGTGGCAACAGCATGGGAGTGGCACAGCAAACACCCCAATGGATACAATGACAAATAAGAAATACTAGTAAGGTTTAATAGAAAAATTTTCCTTGTGAATTATAAAGTTCTTTGTATATGTCTATACTTACAGTAAGAACAAATTTTTACAGTAAGGGGTAGAATATATGAAGAATTTTTTTTACATTTTATTATTGGCTGGAATGATATTTGCTGCAGGATGTCAGAACCCGTTAGACGGAATAGACAAAGTACAAACACACATTGAGAATGTTGAAACTATAAAGGAACAAGAGGCTAAAAATACTGACAAACCGAAAAAGACTTCGGAAAATAACGCCTATGAGGAAACCGGCGACAGTGAGAAAACAGTTGAAAATGAAGAAAATAAAGAGGATAAATCGGGACAAAAACAGGTTGATAACAATAAAAACGGCAACACTTCCGAAAAAGAAATAAATGAAATCCTATCCATAACAGCATACTATAAAGACGGGAAGGGAACTTTAATACCTGTTACAAGGAATATCAAGAAAGAAGAGGGTATAGCGAAGGCTGCCATAAATTCAATGATAGACAGCGAAGTCAATAGGGAAGTTCTCAAAGTACTGGGCCTAGCACCCGTACTTCCTAAGGGTACGGAGGTATTAGGCATAAATATTGTGGACGGTATCGCAGTAATTGACTTTAACAACAAACTATTGGACTATAAGACTGAGCGGGACGAACTCAATATATTTTCGGGTATTGTTTATACATTGACCGAATTTAAAACAATTACCGGTGTCAGAATTTTAGTTAACGGCTATGAAATAGAGGAATTGAAGTTTTCCGGCAATACTTCTAAAACCATGACCAGAGAGAATACACTGATAAATTCGGATAAGCTAAATACTGGCAACAAGACGATGAAGTTTGATGTATATCTCTACAAGTTTATTGATGACAAGCATGAATACCTGCTGCCTGTTTCGATGGAATATATAGGCATTACCGAGGATATGCTTCCGGCCCAAATTGTGAGAAGCATGTCAAAAGAACCGAAAGATAAGGAACTGTATACTCAAATGCCGGAGAATGTTGAGCTGCTTGACTCAAGTATTTCCGACAAGGTTTTGACCTTGGACTTCAGTCGTGAGATAAAAAATTATGGAGGAACTTCAAGGGAAGACGGTCTGATAAAGCAAATCCTGTATACGATGAAGCAAATTGAGGGTGTGGAAAAGGTCAAAATCCTAATAGAAGGTAAAAAAGACAATCTTCCCGAAGGAACGGATATTTCAAAGGCTTTATTACTACCTAACGGAATAAACAGAGTCAGTGAGTGAAAGCTTGAATATTCGTTTTTGAAGCTCTCCCTCGATATTATGAAGTTTACGTAATATATGAGCCGTTTTACAAAAAAAGGTGCAACATAAAAATTTTTTTAAAGTATAAAATAAATAGGTTGAAATTGATAAGGGTTTTAGGTAGTATATTACGTAAGATGTCCCTTTAATATTATACATCTGATAAAAAAGCGGAAAACTATTTGAAGAAAGGTTGGGGCTGTATTGAGAATTGACGGGAGAGAAAATTCAAGTCTTAGGAAGGTCAAGATTACAAGAAACTATATCAAACACGCTGAAGGTTCTGTACTTATTGAGATGGGCGATACAAAGGTAATTTGTACTGCATCGGTGGATGATAAGGTTCCCCCTTTTAAGAAAAATACCGGAGAAGGCTGGGTTACTGCAGAATACTCGATGCTGCCAAGATCTACAGGTGTTAGGAATTCGAGAGATATAAGCAAGCTTAAACTTAATGGAAGGAGCCAGGAAATTCAGAGGCTCATCGGAAGGTCATTAAGGTCAGTGGTTAATTTCAACATCTTGGGAGAAAGAGTTATTATAATTGATTGTGATGTTATACAGGCGGACGGAGGAACAAGAACCGCTTCAATAACCGGCGGATTTGTTGCTTTGGTGGATGCCTGCAAGAAGCTTGTTGATGACGGAATAATAGAAAAAATACCTATAACCGACATGGTTGCAGCAGTGAGTGTTGGATTGATAGGTGATGAGGAAATGTTGGACTTGTGCTATGAAGAGGATTCAAATGCAGTGGTGGATATGAATGTTGTAATGACTGCATCCGGCGAGTTTATCGAACTTCAAGCCACCGGGGAGCAAGCACCCTTCCGTATGGAACAATTGAATAAATTGATGGAATTGGCTCAGAAGGGAATAAGGGATTTGATAGAGATACAGAAAGAAGCTTTGGGACAGGTGGCGAATGAAATTGGGAGAGTTACAAAGGATGAAAAAATTTGTAGTTGCGACGAAGAACAGGGGTAAACTGAAAGAAATAGCTGAAATTTTGGAAGGAATGAATTTAGAAGTTATTTCGATGGAACAAGCCGGAGTGAGTGAGGATATTGAGGAGTATGGGAGTACCTTTGAGGAAAATGCACTAATCAAAGCCAGGGAAGTCCACAAGCGTACGGGAGAACTGGTCATGGCAGATGATTCGGGCTTGGAAGTGGATTATTTAAACGGTGCACCGGGAATATATTCTTCGAGATTTGCAGGTGAAGGTGCCAGTGACACCGACAGAAACAATAAGCTTTTAGAGTTGTTGAAGGATGTGCCCTTTGAAAAGAGAAAGGCAAGGTTTGTATGTGCAATAGCGGTAATTCTTCCCGACGGCACAAGCTTTACCGTAAGAGGGACTTGTGAAGGTTACATAGCGTTTGAGCCGGTTGGAACGAACGGTTTCGGTTACGATCCCCTCTTCTTTTTGCCGGAATACAACAAAACAGCTGCTCAATTGGAAGCATCCAAAAAACACGAAATCAGTCACAGAGGCAAGGCACTTAAATTAATGCTTGAAGAGCTTAAAAAGAGATTAAAAGTCTGCTAAAAATTGGCAGAAAAATTAGCGAAAATTATTAAAAAAAGTTTAAAAAATGGTGTTGACAAATCAAAAGGTTGTCTGTATAATATAAAAAGTCGGCGGTGCGGTAAAGCACACCACAGGCTTAATGCGGGTGTAGTTCAATGGTAGAACATCAGCCTTCCAAGCTGATTGCGTGGGTTCGATTCCCATCACCCGCTCCACTAAATTAAATATCTGCCTGTAGCTCAGTTGGATAGAGCAACGGACTTCTAATCCGTTGGTCGGACGTTCGAGTCGTCTCAGGCAGGCCAAAAAAGTCAGATATTTTGATATCTGGCTTTTTTATTGTATTTATGAATACCACCTGCTATGCAGGTGGTTCAAAAAGCTTATAGCTATGAGTAGATAAAAATACCTCCATTTGCTAAAATAGAGCAGGTTTGGCCAACCGCATAAAAAGCAA
>Ga0134093_1000266_pt1 | contig 64466 bp, 52 predicted proteins | sample 4_1taG_FD_94452 | JGI IMG/M metagenome (GOLD analysis project Ga0134093, IMG submission 94452) | Switchgrass degrading microbial communities from high solid loading bioreactors in New Hampshire, USA - 4_13_20_68_A1 metaG | ecosystem: Engineered > Bioreactor > Semi-continuous > Anaerobic >...
TTTTAAGGGAGTTTTTGCTTGATGAACCGATGAAGTATAATGTTGCAAAGGAGTATTCAGGATATTATGAAAACAGCGAAATAGACAAATATCTCAATGAAGAATTTATAAATAGATTTTCTTCAGAGCTAAGAAACAACATTGTGGATAGTACGATAGTTATTACAGCTAGAGCCAGTCTGGACGGTGGTGGAAAAAATACAACGTTTACTACTCGCAAAGTGTTTTTGCTTTCTTTTACAGAGTTAAATGGAAGCGGTTCAAGAACGAATCTTAAAGAGGGAGAACCGTTGGAATATTTTTCTAAGGAATCAAACCGTATTGCGTATTATGAAACAGGAAGGGCTGGAAATTGGTGGCTTAGGACACCCAATGCAGGATATGCAGATGTTGTATGTGGTGTAACAAGTGATGGAGCACTTGGAATTGGTGGGATAAATGGACCAGAGGGAGAGTACTTAATCGGAGTTCGTCCTGCATTTTGCTTAAGTCGTGAAACCAAGATAGTAAAAGAAGAGGGTGAGTTATTTGTTTTAGTTAAAGACTAGAATAATATTATAGGAATAAGTGTTTTGAAAGTGTGTAAGATGATTTTTTATATAGATAGAGATATATATTTTTTGGTTTAGATATAGAAGACTTGAAATAAAGGTTTAGGTAAGAAACTGCCTAGACCATATATAAATATATTATTTTATTAGGGGGAGTAATAAAAAATGTTTGAAGTACTGAAAAAATCAGTAAAGTCTATCATTTCTTTACTCGTAATTCTTTCGTTGATTCTAATGACAACTCTATTTGCCAATGCAAGTGATTTGGCTCTAGATGGAGTACAAAGCAAATTATCCGTCACTACACGCTATTCAGTCCTTGTATTGGACACATCCGGAAGTATGGCAGGGATACCTATTGCAAAGGCAAAAGAAGCGGCGGTTAACTTCTGCAAACAAGTTATGGTCGCAGAAGGTGAGAATTATGTCGCTATAGTTTCTCTTAACTCATCAGCATCAACTATTTGCAATTTCACTAATGATTTAAGTACCCTAATTAGCAGAATAAACTCAATAAGTGCAAGCGGTAACACTAACCATGAAGCGGCTCTTTCAGTTGCGGGGCAATTGCTTGAAAATGTTAGTATACCGGGAGTAATTAAGAATATTGTTTTGATGTCCGACGGGTTACCTGTGAACGGTAAAGCTTCATATAGCGGACCATATACTAGTTCGGATTATTCAGGGTATTATTACGCCAATGCTGCATATGAAAAGGCACAGGAACTTAAAACACAATATTACATATATTCCTTAGGATTTTTTCACAGTTTGAGTGGTAAAGAGCTTACTTTTGCCCGTCGTTTTATGAGCGATTTACAAAGTGAAGGATATTATGAAGTTACTGATCCTAACGAGTTAGATTTTCAATTCGGTAAGATTGCCGGAAATATTCTGAAAAAATCGGGCAAATTTAAGTATGCTGGAATGGTGGTTCAAACCCATGATGCGGAAGCTACATATTATTATGATGACGGATACTTTCTTCAGGACTCTACAATTTATAATCCTCAGTTAGCTACAATGTCATTGTGCCTTGAGCTAACAACGTGGTCCAGTTATGATGTGAAAGATTGGAAGCATAAGAGTAAAAATGCCCGTGAATTGCTTACAGGAGAGGTTCTCACGGCTTCCGGCACTTACGAAAAGGAAACAGAGGGTATTGGATTTAAAGATTTTGAACAAAACGAATTTTGGAATGAACAGCCAACTCGCTATTCAATTGGAGTAGTGGCGGCAAATAAAAAAATTATTGATGTTAGAGATAACGGCAAAGAATATACATTAATTGCACTTGCAGTTCGTGGTGGTGGTTATGCCAGCGAATGGGCGAGCAATTTTAATGTTGGATATACCGGTACGCATGATGGATTTACAAAAGCAAGGGATAATACCCTTGAGTTTTTGAAGAAGTATATTATAGATAAATCAATTACCGGAGATATTAAATTGTGGGTGGTTGGATTTAGCCGTGGAGGTGCTACAGCCAATATGGTTGGTGGAGCATTAAACTTTGGATATGAATTACCAAATGTTTCACTTAAGCATAAGGATCTATTTGTTTATACCTTTGAAGCTCCAAGAGGTGCACAAAAGGCTAGTCTTGATATTCCCAATTATAAAGATTATACTAATATTCACAATGTTGTTAACATTAATGATATAGTGCCGATGGTGGCTCCGCAACAATGGGGCTTTGTTCGATATAATTTTAAAAACGATTATATTCTTCCAAATCAAACTACATCGGATAATTTTTTGGCAAAACGCGATGCGATGCTAAGAGAGTTTTATAAACTTGAAGGGGCACGTGATATTGGTTATAAAGTACAAGAGTTCTCTGAGAAGGCAAACTTAAAAATAGATAAGAAAAAAATACTTCCTTTTGGAGATCCGTTCTATTGGTGGGAAGAATCTAGAGCTTCACAAGAAGATATAATAATGAGTACTATTGATTTTCTTGCTAATGACGTCGTAGGGTCAAGAGATAACTATTATAGAAATTTCCAAAGCGGTGTTATGGAGATATTGGATGTTTTAAATAATGGCAGTGGCAAAATGGACAAGTTCATAGCTGAGTTTTCGGAACAGTTAAATGCCAGTAAAATAATGGAAATACTAAAACCGATATTTAATTTGAATCCGTTCTACAAAAATGAGGATAGATTAGAGGATGTTAAGAAAAATATTGCAAAATTTGTAAGAGAGGTTGCGGACAAGGCAGAACTTAACGTTACGGATGTATTTATAAATTCTTTAACCGATGTTTTGTTTAAAGTATTCGGACAAGTTATAGATGAAGTTTGGAACAATAATACGGATTCTGTTAACTTGATAATTAAGCTTGTTGATTTGCTGCAATCGGAAAGTATTCCACAAGCACATTATCCTGAAGTATGCCTGGCATGGTTAATGTCTCAAGACCCAAATTACAATAAAAATGTCAGTTATAAAAAGACGCCTAGCACCACCAGAATCATATATATTAATTGTCCGGTAGATGTTAATGTATATAATAGTGATAATACTCTTGTTGCTTCTATCGTTGACGATATTCCTCAGGATGTCGGTAGCAGTATTATTTGTTATATAAATGAAAAAGGCGAAAAGGTAATATATCTCCCTGCAGATGAGAATTATCGCGTTAATATTAAAGCAACGGACGACGGTGAAATGAGTTATTCATTGAGAGAGTACGATTTGTTGTACGGTGAGGTTTTGCGGCTTATAAACTACTATAACATTCCTATTGCAAAAGGTGATACATTTACAGGCACAGTAAATGCATTTAGTGATGATGAAATTGAGTCGGGAGTGCCTGACGGTTCGTCGATTGAGTACAAACTCTTAGACAGTTCATCTAGAGAAGTTGCAGGCAGAGAAGAAATTTCCGGTACAGATATTGCTGACAACTATTATAAAGTGACTGTTGATTCAGACAACGATAGCGGATATGTTAACGGTACAGGAACATTCTTAAAGGGTAATTTTGCAAAAGTTGAGGCAATGCCTTTGAGCGGTAGCAGATTTTTAGGCTGGTATCGGGACGGTGAATTGGTTTCTGAAAATGAGGTTTATAGATTTCCGGTAAAAGAAGATGTTAATCTTGTTGCCCAATTTGAGCATGTTGAGAAACACCCGCTAAAACTAAAGGCTAATATTGGAGGTAAGATTACCAGTGTAGAAGGATTCTATACAGTAGGCACTGAAATTGCTGTTGTAGCTGAAGCTGACTATGGATATGTATTTAAGAACTGGACTTCATCCGATGGAGGTACTTTTGAGGATGAAAACAGTGCAACTACTACATTTACTATGCCTGATAACGAAACAACTTTAATTGCAAATTTTGAAAGAATCCCGGGAATATATTTTTTCAAGGTTGTTGCAGGTAAAGGTGGAACGGTTAATACAGTAGCAGGCAGTGTTTACTCGGAAGGTGATACAATTGAGTTGGAAGCAACACCCTATAGCGGTTATCGCTTTAATAAATGGACATCATCCGATGGTGGAACATTCGAAGATGCTAAAAGTCCAAAAACAATATTTACAATGCCTGCAAACGACACAACCATAACGGCAAACTTTGAGTCCATCGATAAGGATAGCGGTTCTAAAGGCAGTAGCGGAAAAATTATTGTTACAGATAATACACCTTTGTCAACAGGCGTGTCATGGTCAACTGTTATTAATCAAATTAACAGGGCAAAGGATGGAGAAATTATAACAGTAGATATGGAAAATGAAACGGAACTGCCTTCTGATGTATTGAATGCACTTACAGGAAAGAATGTTACACTTGTTCTGGATATGGGGAAATATACGTGGTCTATAAACGGTAAAAATGTAGCAAACGTTCCATCATATACGACCAATTTCAACCTTAAGATTTATAAAATTGAAGACAGTAATCTTTCGAAATTGGCAAATAACAAAGACATTGTCATATTAGAAGCTTATATCAAGGGTGGTTATCCGTTTACGGCAACAATAAAATGGAACGTGGGAGCAGAGCAAAATAGTAATCGTGTTTACTTAAGTAGATATAATGAATCCAAAAATCATTTGGAATATCTTGAAGAGTTGCGAATAGATGAAAGAAACGACGTAGAATTTGTCTTTGACAGCACTTATAAATACTTGCTTACTGAACAAGCGGTGGGTGTTTTAGAGTTAAAGAGCGATGAAATACCCGGTAATATTGGAGTACCAAATATTATCCAAGCTCCAAAAGATATCCGTGTTACTAAAAAAACAAATACTCAAACGGGCGAAGAATTATATTCCTTTGTGCCTTATCTGATAGAAAACAACAAAGCAATGTTGATTAAATGGAGCAGCATTATTGACAACAGTGTATCGTTCATATCATCAAAGGACGGCTATTATCAATATCGTAGCAATAAAAAGGTATTTGATGATATAAAAGGACACTGGGCAGAAAATGCAATTGTGGCAATAACCTCAAGAGAACTCTTTTCGGGTGTGGGCGAGGGCAAATTTGACCCGAATGGAGGTATGACTAGAGCAATGTTTGCTACTGTATTGGCAAACCTTGAGGGAGCCGATTTGTCCGAGTATAAAACTTCTCCATTTATCGATGTGGATGCCGATTCTTGGTTTGCAGCATCTGTGGCTTGGGCGGATGACAAAGGCATTATGAAAGGTTACGGTGATGGATTGTTTGGTCCAAATGAACTTATTACTCGTGAGCAAATGGCTGTCATACTAAGTAATTATATGAATTATAAAGGTATTACCCTTCCGTTAGTTGACAGTGCTTCTCCTTTTGGTGATGATGAGCAAATAAGTAGTTGGGCTAGAAGCTCGGTAACTAAAATGAAATGTCTGGGGCTTATAAAAGGCGTAGGCAATAATGAATTTGCACCGAAAGATACTGTGACTAGGGCTAGTGTGGCACAATTGTTATTGAACCTTATAAATGCTGTAATAGGCAAATAAAGAGCAATAATGCGAAGAAGCTATTGTGCTAAAAAAAGCATAATAGCTTCTTTTTAGGGGCTTTCGAACGAAGTGAAAGCCGCAAAATCGAAGGGGTTCGATGTCCCTGAGATTTTATTGTAACTTTTATTTTACATCATACATTTTAAGGGTATAATTATTATGAAGAAAAAATTTTGAAAAAACTCAATTTTACGGAACAATTTCTTTGCATTGTGGCATATAATCGGATTTATGTTTACAGTTGTAAAATTGAGCAAATATGGTATACTAGTTACTGAAAAATTGAACCATTAATATAATAAATATAAAGGTATAAATTTAAAAAATTACATTTAATTTTAGAAAATATGATAGAGGAGAGTAATATATGTCAAGTAATGCAATGTATAAATTTTGGCTAGGAAATGAATATTTTGATGAGAAAACCAGGGAAGAACTGCAAAAGATAAAAGACGATCCTAAAGAAATTGAAGATAGATTTTACAAATATCTTGATTTCGGTACCGGAGGACTGAGAGGACTTATTGGGGCAGGTACGAACAGAATGAATATCTATACTGTAAGAAGAGCGAGTCAAGGTTTGGCCGACTTTGTAAACAGTATAGGTGCAGCCGATAGAGGAATTGTCATAGCCTATGATTCCAGAAACATGTCACCGGAATTTGCCCTTGAAACAGCTAAAGTATTTGCCGGTAACGGGATAAAAGCTTATTTGTTTGATGAATTGAGACCTACTCCGGAATTGTCTTTTGCAGTAAGATATCTCAAAGCCGCTGCAGGTGTTGTTATAACTGCAAGCCATAACCCTAAAGAGTACAATGGGTACAAAGTATATGGAGAAGATGGAGGACAGCTTCCATTGGAAGAGTCCAATAAAGTTCTTGAGTATATGAACAAAATTGAGGATATCACAACAGTTAAGTTCATGGATAGGGATGAAGCTATTGAAAAGGGGCTTTTAAAGATAATTGGCAAGGAAGTGGATGACGCTTACATATCCATGCTTAAGAGCCTAAGTGTAAATCCCGATATCGCAAGGAGCGTAGGTGAAAACTTCAAAATTGTATATACGCCGTTGCACGGTTCGGGAAATAAACTGGTTAGAAGAGTGCTTGACGAGATTGGCTTTAAAAATGTTCTTGTTGTTAAAGAACAGGAGCTTCCCGATAAGAACTTTTCAACAGTAAAATCTCCAAATCCCGAGGAGAAGGAAGCCTTTACACTGGCCATAGAACTGGCAAAAGCGGAAAATGTCGACCTTATAATTGCCACAGACCCTGACAGTGACAGAGTGGGCGTGGTTGTGAGGAATAAAGAGGGTGAGTATGTCACACTTACAGGAAATCAGACCGGATGTCTTTTGCTAGAGTATATTCTTTCTCAGAAGAAAGCAAAGGGTGAACTGCCGGCAAACGGTTTTGTGGTAAAAACCATAGTTACAACAGAACTTTCTAAAGAGATTGCAAAAGCATACGGTGTGGAACTTATTGAGGTGCTTACCGGATTTAAATTTATAGGAGAGAAGATAAAACTTCTCGATGAAAATGGAGATAAGAAATATCTCTTTGGTTTTGAAGAAAGTTACGGGTATCTGGCAGGGACTTCAGTAAGAGACAAGGATGCTGTTGTTGCATCTATGTTGATTGCAGAAATGGCCGCTTATTATAAATCCAGGAACATGTCTTTGTATGAAGGTTTGATGGAATTACTGGACAAATACGGATATACAATTGAAGGAATCAAATCCTACACCTTAAAAGGTAAGGAAGGGTTGGACAAAATAAAGTCAGCTTTGGAAAGACTGAGAAATGACGAAGTTACAAAATTCGGTACCATTGATGTTGCTGCCGTTAGGGATTATCAAAAGGGCGAAAGGTATGAGATTAACACCGGTAAAAGGGAAGCTATCGATTTGCCTCAATCCGATGTTTTATATTACGAGATGCAGGACGGTAAATCATGGTTCTGTATTAGGCCATCGGGTACCGAACCAAAAATCAAGGTTTACTATGGAGTTACCGATAACGGAATGGATGAGGCAAGAGCCAAACTCGAACAGGTTGAGACCAATGTATTGGGAGTAGTTGAAAAGCTTCTCTTTTAGTAAAGGTTACTAAAATACAGGCAATTTCTGTAATTGTAGCATCAAATCGAATATGATATAATTCAAAAATAGATTTCTAGGGATTCTTTTTAAAAGAATCCCTTATGTATAAAAAAGGATGATGTCTTTTGGGGAAATTCGTACATTTGCATGTCCATACAGAGTATAGCTTGCTTGACGGAGCAAACCGGATAAAAGACCTAATTAAGAGGACCAAAGAATTAGGTATGGATAGCATTGCTATTACCGACCATGGTGTAATGTATGGAGTGGTTGAGTTTTATAAGGAAGCAGTCAATAACGGTATAAAACCGATACTTGGGTGTGAGGTATACACTGCAAAGAGAACCCGACACGACAAACAGGGCGTTGCCGATTCCGACCCCGGGCATCTGGTGCTTTTGGCAAAGGACAATCAGGGATACAAAAATTTGATGAAAATTGTGTCCATAGGTTTTACCGAAGGGTTTTACTACAAGCCAAGGATTGACTTTGAAATTCTCGAACGTTACAGTGAAGGATTAATTGCTTTAAGTGCCTGCCTGTCGGGGGATGTGCCTAAAGCGTTGCTGAACAACGATTTTGAGGGTGCTAAAAGGGTTGCACAAAAATATCAAAACCTTTTCGGTAAAGACAATTTCTATCTTGAGCTGCAAAGTAACGGAATAGAGGAGCAAAAACTTGTAAACAGCCAGCTTATCAAACTTTCCAGGGAAACAGGGATTCCACTGGTTGCAACGAATGATGCCCATTATTTGAGAAGAGAGGATGCAAGGGCCCATGAGATTTTGCTGTGTATACAGACCGGAAAGAGCATAAATGACGAAGACCGTATGAGGTTTTCCACCGAAGATTTTTATGTGAAATCCCCGGAAGAGATGGAGGAGCTTTTTGAATATATACCGGAGGCTATCTCAAATACAGTGAGGATAGCCGAGAGGTGCAATGTAGAGTTGGAATTCGGCAAACTGCATTTGCCGAAATTCGATGTTCCGGAAAACAAGGATGCCTATGAATACTTGAAGGAATTGTGCTATAAAGGCTTGAAACGGCTTTATGGAGAAGATATAGAGGACAAGATTGAAAGATTGGAATATGAGCTGTCTGTTATAAAACAGATGGGGTATGTCGACTATTTTCTTATTGTGGGAGATTTTATCCGGTATGCCAAGGATAACAACATACCTGTCGGTCCGGGCAGGGGTTCGGCTGCCGGAAGCTTGGTTGCCTACTGTCTGGGAATAACCAATATAGACCCTTTAAAGTACAACTTGCTTTTTGAGCGATTCTTAAACCCGGAAAGGGTGAGCATGCCCGATATAGACATTGACTTCTGTTATGAGAGAAGACAGGAGGTAATTGACTACGTTGTCAGAAAGTATGGAGAGGACAAGGTTACCCAGATAATAACTTTCGGTACCATGGCGGCAAGAGGTGCCATACGGGATGTGGGAAGGGCTTTGGATATTCCATATAATGAAGTGGATGTTGTGGCTAAAATGATTCCAATGCAGATAGGTATGAATATAGACAAGGCATTGGAGATTAATCCCGAACTTAGGGCAAAATATGAGCAGGACGACAAAGTGAAAGAGCTAATCGATACTGCAAGGCTTCTAGAGGGAATGCCGAGGCATGCCTCTACTCATGCTGCCGGTGTGGTTATTTCAAAAGAACCCATAACCAATTATGTACCGCTACAAAAGAACGATGAGAGTATCACAACCCAGTTTCCGATGGGGCAGTTGGAAGAAATAGGACTTTTGAAGATGGACTTTTTGGGGCTGAGAACTCTTACTGTAATTAGAGATGCAGTGGATTTAATATATGAAAATTATAATATCAAAGTGGATATAGACAGGATTGAAATGAACGATCCGAAAGTTTTTAAAATGATTAGCGAAGGAAAAACATCGGGGGTTTTTCAGCTTGAAAGTGCGGGCATGACTCAATTTATGAAAGAACTTATGCCCACATCCTTTGAAGATATCATTGCCGGAATTTCTTTATACCGCCCGGGACCTATGGAGCAGATTCCGAGGTATCTAAAAAACAAGAATAATCCTTCCGAGGTAAGGTATGCCCATCCGCTTCTTGAGAATATTTTGAATGTAACTTACGGATGCATGGTGTATCAGGAACAGGTTATGCAGATAGTACGGGACCTTGGTGGGTATTCCATGGGAAGATCCGATTTGGTTCGCCGTGCAATGGCAAAAAAGAAAGTAAGTGTAATGGAGCAGGAGAGGAAAAATTTCATATATGGCATAGATGATGAGAACGGCAATATGATAGTAAAGGGATGTATAAGAAACGGTGTGGAGGAAGCTGTAGCAAACAAGATTTTCGACGAAATGATGGATTTTGCAAGTTATGCCTTTAATAAGTCCCACGCAGCCGCCTATGCCGTGGTGGCATATCAGACGGCATGGCTTAAATGTTATTATCCTTTAGAGTTTATGGCTGCTCTGTTAAACAGCTTTTTGGGCAGCAGCGATAGAATATCCCAGTACGTTTATGAATGTAAGACATTGAACATAGAAGTACTCCCTCCCGATATAAATGAAAGTCAGATGAAATTTACCGTAGTTAACGGAAAGATCCGGTTTGGTCTGGCAGCAGTAAAAAATGTCGGTGAGGGTGCCGTTAGGTCCATTATTGAAGAGAGAAAGGCAAAAGGCCCATATAAAAGTTTCAGGGATTTCTGCGACAGAATAGACACAAGGGAAGTAAATAAAAGATGTGTGGAGAGCCTGATTAAAAGCGGGGCATTTGACTCGATGGGTGTTTTCAGATCAAAGCTTATGGCAGTTTTCGAGAAGATGTTGGACGGAATTGCCCAGATAAAAAAGAGAAATATGGACGGTCAAATGTCGCTGTTTGAAATATCCTTACCCGGGAATGAAGAAGCAAATAATGGCGAATCGGGACTTTATGAGGAGAAGGACATATATCCCGATATTAAAGAGTATCCGAAAAAGATGCTTTTATCAATGGAAAAAGAGATGCTCGGTCTATATATTTCGGGCCATCCTTTAAGTGAGTTCGATGAGGAAATAAAGAAAAATGTGACCTTGTACAGTTCCGAGTTGAACGTTGACTTAAATCAACATGAAGATTCCTATTTATTGGATGACAATAAAAATATAACCGACGGTATGAATGTTGTAGTTGGAGGAATAATTACATCAAAGAAAACTAAAACTACAAGAAATAATAATTTGATGGCATTTTTGACGTTGGAAGATCTGTATGGAATGATGGAAGTCATCGTATTTCCTACTACACTAGAGAAGTATGCCAAATTTATTGTGGAGGAAAATATTGTCCTTATCAAGGGAAGGGTAAGCGTTAAAGAGGAAGAACAGCCGAAAATAATATGCGAAGAGATTAGCCCGTTAAAGAAAATGCATATTCAGAAGGTCTATTTGAGATTGAATCCTAATATGGAGGAAGACAAGAGGGAATCGTTAATGGCTTTGTTAAAATATTTCAATGGAGATACTCCGGTATGTATTTGCAATAACGGCGATAAAAAAGGAACCCTATTGGGAAAAGAGTTTTGGGTAGGGTTGAACGACTGCGTTATGAAGGAATTGATACAAAGGCTTGGGGAAGAAAATGTCAAGGTGGTCTAAAAAGTATTAATTAAATTTTAAATTGTACGATAATTATAAGTAAGGATTTATGACTTGTAACATAAGTATGGCTAAAACATCGCAGTATGTAGAGTTTACGGGCTGCCAAACAAAATTCGTATTGATTTTTGCTTTGAATTAATATATAGTTAAGACGAGGTGGTTTTATTTGGATTGGGAAAATGAAAAAGTATCAGGGGATTACGTTTTAATAAAGGCCGAAGAAAATGGTGTGAATATAATCGGTCTGACAAGGGGCCGAGATACTAAATTTCATCATACTGAAAAACTCGATAAAGGTGAAGTGCTTATAGCCCAGTTTACCGAGAATACTTCTGCGATAAAAATTAGAGGAAAAGCCAGAGTGTTAAGTCGTCATGGAGAGATTCTTTCCGGTGAATGAGGATGTTTCAAAAAATTCTTTATTCAAGATTTGTAGGATGAAATTAAGATTTTTGAAACGTTGCATTAAAGAGTTTTTTTGAAATCACCTAAAAAAGGGGCGTGTTTATATGTGGACAGTGGTGTATATGGCTCAAAGCAGGGAGATCGCCACTTCAATGCAGGATTTGTTGACAAACGAAGGTATTTTGGTTAAGTTGAGACCAATAAGTAAAAATCATGAGAATAACGATAATTACTATGAAGTGCTTGTTCCGGAGGCGGAAGTTGAAGAGGCACACAGTGTGATTATTGAAAAGGGATATTAAGTTGTATTAAATTATATGAATAGGAAAGATTAAATTATGTCCCGTGTTCATAAAAATAGACACGGGTTTAATTTAACCTCTTTCAGGTGAAATGAAAGGGAAAAAAGGGACATAGACGTTTCTTGAATTTAAGGGGACATAGGCGTTTCTTTAGTTTTTATTTACGACTTTCATCAGGTGATAAGGCAAAAAAGGAGGGGCCGAATGCCCCCTGAGATTTTATTGAACCTCTTTCGAACGACTGAAAGAGGGACAAGCTTAGGGTGGATGACCAAAACTATATACTGCATCCGTAGCATTAACGAAAAGGAGGAATTAAATTGAGTGACGTAAAGACAATAGGAGTACTTACTAGCGGTGGAGATGCACCGGGTATGAATGCTGCCATCAGATCGGTGGTGAGATCGGGATTATATTACGGTTTTAAAGTTTTAGGAATAAGAAAGGGATATAACGGTTTAATTAATGGAGATATCGAGGAAATGACCGCCAGGTCTGTGGGTGACATTATACAAAAAGGCGGAACAATCCTGCAAACTGCGAGATCGCCCCAGTTTAAAACCGAAGAAGGTCTTAACAAAGCTATGGCAATGGCCAAGGTGTTCGGTATTGATGCACTGGTTGTTATAGGAGGAGACGGTTCCTATAAAGGGGCCAGGGATATCAGCAAGTTGGGAATGAATGTTGTATGTATCCCCGGTACCATTGACAATGATATTGGTTGCACCGAATATACGATAGGATTCGATACCGCATTGAATACGGTACAGGATGCCATAGATAAGATAAGGGACACTGCGTATTCCCATGAGAGATGCAGCGTTCTTGAAGTTATGGGAAGACATGCTGGGTACATAGCAGTCAATGTAAGTATATCCGGTGGGGCAGAGGCTGTTATATTGCCGGAAAAACCATATGATCTCGATAAAGATGTGCTAAAGCCGATAATTGAAGGACGAAACAGGGGTAAAAGAAATTATACTGTTATTGTGGCAGAAGGTGTTGAAGGTAAAGCTATTGAAATAGCCAAAGAGATAACCGAGAAAACCGGTATAGAAGCCAGGGCAACAATTCTCGGTCACATACAGCGTGGAGGAAGCCCTACTGTACAGGACAGGGTTATGGCCAGCAGGATGGGGCTTAAGGCTGTTGAAGTATTGAAAGAGGGAAAACGCAATAGGGTAATAGCTGTGCAAAACAGCATTGTTGTTGACCTTGATCTCGATGAAGCACTTGCCATGAAAAAAGATTTACCCGAAGAGTTAATTTCTTTAAGCAAAATACTGTCTTTATAATATTAAAATATTTAAGAAAAAATAAAACTTTGCAATTGCCTTAATAAAGATATATAATTATTTGTAATGAATTATAGGTGAAAATTATGTATATTTCCAAGACAGAAATTGTGGTAAGATATGCTGAAACAGACCAAATGGGCATAGCCCATCATTCCAACTATCCTATTTGGTACGAAGCTGCACGGACAGAATTCATAAAAGGAACAGGAATTTCATATTCTGACCTTGAGAAAAGGGGATATATGCTTCCTTTGCTTGAACTTAAGAGCTGTTATAAGAGTCCGGCAAGATATGAGGATGTACTTACGGTAGTGACAAAAATCAAACAGTTATCCTTTACAAGGATTACTTTTTATTATGAAGTTTATAATAAAAAAGACAATTCATTGATAAATTACGGAGAAACCATGCATGTTTGGACAGACTGCAATTTAAAACCCGTTAACATGAAAAAGAGTGCTCCGGATATATTTAACCTTATGCTGGAACTTACACAAGAGGATGCAGCAGAGGATTTAAACAATTGAAGTTTTATACTTTTTCGATTATGTGGAATATTAAACATAACCGGTATTTTTATCGATAAACAAAGGAACAATAGACTAATGTATGTGCATAATAATAAATTATCAGCTGTTTTAAAGACATACAAAAGCAAGACCTAAGCATAAACTTTGCAAGAAATAAAAAGTATTGAATTTAGAAAGAATCAAAATGCTATCAGGTGGTGAATAAGTGAATATTCCTAATATTCTTACCGTAATAAGGTTTCTACTTGTTCCTGTTTTTGGATATTTTTTGTGCAGCGGTCAGTTTGTTGCAGCCATTATAGTTTTTATAACAGCATGTATTACCGACATACTCGATGGAATAATTGCCAGAAAGTTTAATTTGATTACTTCTTTCGGGAAGTTGGCCGATCCTTTGGCGGATAAATTTCTGCAGTTGACGGCACTGACCATACTTACCGTGCAAAAAATTATACCTTTACCCGTTTTGATAATAGTTTTGGCAAAAGAACTTTTTATGATTGCGGGAAGTATATTGATATATAAGAAGGTTAATTTTGTCGTACAGGCCAATTGGTACGGAAAGATGACCACCGTTATCTTTTCCTTTGCTATAGTTATGACAATAATACTTCACTCCACAAGAATTGTAAATTCCTATACCGATGTTCTTATTAACATATTTGTTTTTGTTGCGGTATTTTCCACACTATTTTCTTTTTTTATGTATTCACTGGAATTTAAAAAACTGACTCATGAAAACCAAATTAGAAAATAATTATGTAAACAATAAAAAATTTCTTCACTTAATACTACCTACCCGTATGATTTGAGCGTATAGAAGTTAATTTATACAAAATTAACTTTTATAAATATCTTAATATTTATTTTTATTTTAAATAGTGTTATAATTAAGATATATAAAGAATAGAATTTAGGGGAATTTTGGTTTATTTGATTTATTTGAATTAGTAATTATGCAGTATATATATAGAAAGAATTAAAGTCTTCGTTTTATAATTGATGTTGTTTATTTTTGCATATGTCACTTCTTTCTTCACTCTCACAAATCCATAATTCCTAAATAATTTTATTTTAGGAGGAGTACTAAGTGAAGAGAAAGCCAGGCTTGTTGGTTATAGCCGCCATTCTTATTGTGCTTTCTGCAAATATTTTACTGATTAAATATCCTATCGGGACATTGATTGATTTAAAAAATCTATGGTTTGGAATCGGATTGCTTGCAGGAAGTGTATTGATAGAGTCCATTAATTTTTATGCAAAGAGAACTTTTTTGAAACACTATATGTATTATAAGCCGAGGGAAATTTGGCTTATGAGTGTTTTGATTTTTATTGTAGGTCTTGTAATCGTCTCATATTCTTACATATGCAGTCAATATGCAGATAAGGTAACCATTAATGAGCTTTTTATCAATGTGATTATCCAGATATTTATATCGGCATTACTGATTCTTGCAATGCGTGAAATATATACTTATATATACGAATATCCCGTCAGAAAAGTTCTTAAAGTAATGGAGAAGGCGGGCAAACTTATTGACAATATGAGGTATAAGGAAGCATTGATTGAATTTGAAAACGTGGAGAAGAGACTTGATTATTTTGATCGTCCGCATATTTACAGTTGGATTAAGCAATCAAAGGGATTGTGCTATATAGAATTGTCAAAGATTGAAGATAAAAAAGAGAATTTGTTTTTAGCCATTAAAGAGCTGGAGGAGATATTGGAATTAAAGGAATTGAAGCAACAGCATGCCCAGGTGAAGGTGGACATCGGCAATATATATTTTGATATAGCTGAGATAGACAATGATATGAAGTATTACGAGAAGGCTTTGGATTTGTATAATGATGCCCTTAATCAATACAAACTTAACAAGGATTATGACGGCTGCATGAATGCATTGAGATATGTTGAGAGAACGAAAACCATTCTTGTCCTTGAAAAGACTTGTTAATTTAATGATATTATAGATTGCCTTTATAACCTATAGTTATATAGGTTATTTTTTTAAAAGCTCATTACAATATGAAAGAATATTGATGTAAAAGAGGAACTTAAATTGACTTGTTGTTACGAATTTATTTATTGTATTATATTTTTGCAGAATATTTTACATTAAGGCTTCCGTATTTTATAGTATATTTACAAAATTATCATTATTATTTTAAAGGAGGAATGTAAGTTGAAAAAGACAGTGAGTTTTCTAGTAATCATGGTCATGCTTTTGACTATGTTACCGTCCGCTATGGTTTCTGCGGCAGGAAACTTCAACTATGCTGAGGCTCTTCAAAAGGCAATTTATTTCTATGAGTGTCAGCAAGCCGGACCGCTACCTGAGTGGAACCGCGTTGAGTGGCGTGGAGATGCCACTATGAACGACTATGTATTGGGTGGATGGTATGATGCGGGAGATCACGTGAAGTTCAATTTGCCCATGTCTTACAGTGCATCTATGCTAGGTTGGGCATTGTATGAATATGGCGACAAAATCGCGTCATCCGGGCAAAAAGTTCACCTTGAAAACAATTTGAAGTTCGTATTGGACTATTTTGTTGCCTGTGACAAAGGTGACCATATAGTTTATCAGATCGGAGACGGTAATGCCGACCATACATGGTGGGGACCGGTTGAAGTTATCGAAAAGGAAATGAAAAGACCTTATTATACCGGAAAACCTACCTGTGTAACTGCACAAATGGCAGCAGCTCTTGCTATAGGTTCCATCGTATTGAGAAACGATACATATCTTAAACACGCAAAGAGCCTTTTTGAGCTGTCGGATAAGACGAGAAGCGATGCCGATTACAAAGCAGCCGAAAACTTCTATAAATCATGGAGCGGTTGGCAGGACGAGCTTATGTGGGCAGCAATTTGGCTCTACCTTGCAACCAACGATAGTTCATATCTAAATAAGGCAGAATCCCTTGTGTCCATTCAGAACAAAGAGAACCAATCGGATTTAATCAAGTTTACATGGGCTCATTGCTGGGATGATGTATTAAGCGGTGCTATGTTGATGTTGGCTAAAATAACCAATAAGTCCGAATATCATGAGTATGTTCAAAGACATCTCAACTGGTGGACAGTAGGATATGAAGGCAGAAGGGTAAATTATGTCGGAGATCTTGCTTGGCTTGATTCTTGGGGATGTCTAAGATATGCTACAACCGAGGCATTTCTGGCAACTGTATATGCCGATAGTATATCGGATACTACATTAAAGGATAGATATCAGACCTTTGCAAAGAAACAGGTTGACTATGCTCTCGGAAGTACCGGAAGAAGCTTTGTAGTCGGATTCGGTGAAAAATCACCGCAACATCCGCACCACAGAACCGCTCACAGTTCATGGACAGACCAAATGGATAATCCTCCGTATCACAGACATATCCTGTATGGTGCCCTTGTAGGAGGTCCGGATTCTTCAGGAAGATATACCGACGATATCAAGGACTATGTATGCAACGAGGTTGCTACAGACTACAATGCCGGATTTGTTGGAGCACTCTGCAGTATGTATGCTAAATACGGCGGAACACCGCTGGCTAACTTCCCTGAACCTGAAGAAAGAGAAGACGAGTTCTTCGTTGAAGGCGTTATAATGAACAACAACGCAAACGATTTGTCTGTCAAATTATTGTTGAACAATCGTTCAGGTTGGCCTGCAAGAGTAATTAAAGATTTGAAATATCACTACTATGTAGATCTTTCCGAGGGTGTGGATCCTAATGATGTGACAGTCAGCACAAACTATATTGAAAGCAATATGGATGCTACTGTTTCACAGCTCTTGCCATACCCGGGTAAGCCAAACATATACTATGTTGAAGTAAAATATAAAGACGGTACAAACATTTACCCCGGTGGACAATCGGAATACTCCGCAGAACTTCAGTTGCGTCTCACAGCTAAATCCGGTTCCAACTGGGATCCTACCAACGACCCTTCATTTAAGGGATTAGGTACAGGAAATAATCCGGTTAAATCAACCACAATTACCGTTTATGACGGAGATACATTAATATTCGGTACAGAGCCCGACGGTACGACACCTTCGGTAACTCCGACCAAAAAACCGGGTAATACTCCGCCTCCGTCACCGACACCTACTGCACCTCAATTTGTAAAAGGTGATATTAACGGAGACAAAGAATTTAATTCATTAGACTTCGGTCTCATGAGAAAGTTCTTGACCGGAAAAATTCAATTTACCGATCAACAAAAGCTGGCAGCCGATGTTGACGGAAATGGCAACCCCGATTCATTGGACTTTGCACTTATGAGAATGGTGCTTGTTGGAAAGAGAAAAGATTTTTAGCTAATACTTGATAACCTATATATAAGCAGCCACGCATTTTAAAAAAATGTGTGACTGCTTTTTTTGCTTGTGCATAAATAATAAGTTATAATATTAATACTTGTTGGCGCAATATAATCAATGCATAATAGCTGCTAAGGAGGAGTGTACTATGCTGTCGAAAGAATTGTACGATAAAGCTTGCGAAAGGGCATTGGAGTACCTTCAGAAGGCGGGTATTGTTATAACCGATGAGGAAAAAAGAAATATGGAAGTTGCAGAGTATGGATTGGGGCAGCATGAGGATATCGGACTTCAGTTGGTTGTGTATGTCAATACCGATAGATGCTGTGCCAAAGAACTGATTTTATTCCCGGGACAGACCTGCCCCGAGCACAGGCATCCTCCGGTGGGAAATGAACCGGGCAAGGAGGAGACTTTCAGATGCAGATGGGGTAAAGTATATTTATATGTGCCCGGAGAACCGGTTGAAAGACCTAAAGCCACTTTGCCAAAGGGAAGAGAAAAGTATTTTACTGTATTTAAAGAAATAGAATTGAATCCGGGTGAGCAATACACCCTTGAACCCAATACCCTTCACTGGTTCCAAGCAGGACCTGAAGGTGCGGTTATTTCAGAGTTTTCTACAAAGAGTCGGGATGAGTATGATATTTATACCGATCCGGACATTAACCCCGCCCAAAGCAGAAAAGCATAAAATAAAAGTGCAAGGTAGGATACAAATGATTGCCTTATGGGCAGAAATATACTGTATAAATCGATAATTTATTGTGGTAAAATTAATTGATAATAAAATTAAGCAGCGTTAAATTGCTATAATTGCAGACGATAGCAAACATTTATATAAGCAAAAGAAGATACGCCATTAAGAAACATTTTTACAATAAGAGAGGTACATATATGGATAGGGATATTAAGAAAATAATTGCCGAGATGACTGTGGAGGAAAAAGCAAATCTTTGTTCCGGCTTGGGTAACTGGCATACAAAAGGTGTTGAAAGGCTAGGTATACCTTCAATCATGATGGTGGACGGTCCCCACGGTTTGAGAATTCAGCTTCAGAATGCCGATTTGTCCGACACTCAAAATAGTTTGCCGGCTACATGTTTTCCCACTGCAGTAAATATGGCCAGTACATGGGACAGAAATCTCATTGAGGAAATAGGCAGGGCTATTGGAGAGGAATGCCAGGTGGAAGGTGTTTCCATTTTGCTTGGGCCCGGAGTCAATATTAAGAGATCACCCTTGTGCGGCAGAAATTTCGAATACTATTCGGAAGACCCTTATCTTTCATCCCAAATGGCGGCAAGCCATATTAAAGGGGTTCAAAGCCAGGGAGTGGGCACATCGTTAAAGCACTTTTGTGCCAACAACCAGGAGCATAGGAGATTGACCGTTGATGTGAAAGTGGATGAAAGGACTTTGCGGGAGATATATCTGGCAAGCTTTGAAGATGCGGTTAAGCAGTCAAAGCCCTGGACAATAATGTGTTCCTACAATAGGGTGAATGGAGAGTTCGCTTCCGAAAACAGCTATCTTCTTACCGATATTTTAAGAGATGAGTGGGGATATGAAGGATTTGTCGTATCCGACTGGGGAGCGGTAAACGAAAGAGTAAAAGGACTTAAAGCCGGCTTGGAGCTGGAGATGCCTTATAGCGGTGGTGAAAGGGATAAGCAAATAGCCGATGCGGTTAAAAGCGGCGAACTTCCGGAAGAAGTTCTCGACAGAGCCGTGGAAAGACTGTTGAAAATAATATTTAAGGCTGTGGACAATAAGAAAAACAATGCCACCTTTGACAAGAAAGCACATCATGAGTTGGCAAGGCAGGCAGCGAGAGAATCAATAGTGCTGTTGAAAAATGAAGACAATATCTTGCCCTTGAAAAAACAAGGTACGATAGCACTTATTGGTACTTTTGCCAAAAATCCGAGATTTCAGGGCGGAGGAAGTTCCCATGTACATCCCACATATCTATCCAATGCCTATGATGCAATAGTTGATTTAACTAAGCAAAAAGCTGAAATTCTGTATTCCGAAGGGTATGACATAGATAGCGACACAGCCGAGGAAAGGTTGATAGACGAGGCCAAAAAGGTGGCTGCAAAATCCGATGTGGCGGTCGTGTTTGCAGGATTGACCGACAGTTACGAGTCGGAAGGTTATGACCGGGCACATTTGAGAATACCCGACAGTCACCGAAAACTGATTGAAGCTGTCGCAGAGGTGCAAAGCAAGACCGTTGTGGTACTTAGCAACGGTTCTCCCATAGAGATGCCTTGGATTGACAAGGTAAAGGCTGTTTTGGAAACCTATTTGGGAGGTCAGGCAGTAGGTGAAGCTGTTGCGGAAATACTTTTCGGAGAATTTTGCCCTTGCGGAAAGCTGGCTGAAACCTTCCCCAAAGAATTAAGTCACAACCCTTCCCATTTGAACTTTCCCGGTGAGGGGGATTTGGTTGAATACAGGGAGGGACTGTTTGTGGGGTACAGGTATTATGATGCCAAAAACATACAACCCCTGTTCCCCTTTGGATTCGGACTCAGCTATACAAATTTCGAATATAGCGATATAAAATTGAGCAAGAAAGAGATAAACGACAATGAGACAGTAAATGTAAGTGTAAAAGTGAAAAATACCGGCAAAATGAAGGGCAAGGAAATTGTCCAGCTCTATGTTAGGGATGTGGAAAAAAGTGTGATAAGGCCGGATAAGGAGCTCAAAGGGTTTGAGAAGGTTGAGCTTGATGTGGGCGAGGAAAAGACCGTTACATTTACTCTCGGCAAACGTGCCTTTGCCTATTACAATACCGAAATAAAGGATTGGCATGTTGAAAGCGGAGAATTTGAGATACTGATAGGAAAGTCTTCTCAGGAAATAGTTTTAAGGGATGTTGTTACCGTCAACTCCACTGTGGAGATAAAAAAGAAGTTCCACATGAATTCCACTTTGGGCGATATAATGGTTTATCCGGGAGGATTGGATAAGCTAAATCAGTACATGCATGAGTATTTGAAAGCCCACGGCATGGATAAGGGAGTCAAAAATGTGAAGCAGAGCATGGATTCCGAGATGGTAAAATATACTCCTCTGCGTTGTTTGCCTTCCTTTAGCGGAAATAAAGTATCAAAGGAAACTGTATTTCAGTTGCTTGAGGATTTGAACAGTTGAGGAATGAAAATTAAAAAGCATTGATTGAAAGAAGAATAGATATGCAAAGAGTTATTTTTCTTGTGGATATGAATGCCTTTTATATAAGCTGTGAGACGGCTCAAAATCCTGAATTGAGGGGTAAGCCGGCTGCCGTTGCAGGGGATCCCAAAAAGCGGACAGGAATTATTCTTGCGGCGAACTATGAAGCAAGGAAGTATGGGGTAAAAACCACAATGCTTGTGCACGAGGCTAAAAAGCTTTATCCCGATATCATTCTCATTCCTCCCAACCGTGAACTCTATGAAAAAAAGTCGCGAGAGGTAATGGATATATTGTCAAGGTATTCACCGGTGATACAGCAAAACAGTATTGATGAAGCATGGTTGGATATGACCGGTTGCGAGGCGTTATTCGGAAAACCGAAAGATGCAGCAGAAAAAATTATGAATGCTATAATTAATGAACTGGATCTTTGGTGTTCAATAGGTATTTCCGAGAATAAATTCCTGGCAAAGATGGCGTCGGAAATGAGAAAGCCCCTTGGCATCACAGAATTGTGGCGAAAAGATGTACCTGAGAAACTATGGCCCCTTCCTGTAAGGGAAATGTACGGTATCGGCAAGCAGACCGAAAAAGCACTGATTGAAATGGGAATACATACAATTGGCGATATAGCGAAAAGCGACCGGGTATTCCTTGCAAAAAAATTCGGTAAATTCGGTGAAGAGATTTACCGTCTGGCAAACGGTATTGATGAATCGGAAGTTTTGGAGAATCAGCCGGTAAAGAGTAAATCTATAGGCAGGTCTACGACACTTCCTGAAAACATAACCGATTTGGAACATGCAAAGGTGATTTTGCTGAAACTGGCTGAAGAAGTGGGGATGGAGGCTAGAAAGCAAAACTACAAGGGTAGAACCGTATCGATTGTCATAAGATATGATGACTTTAAAACCATAACCCGCCAAAAAACGGTACGGGAAACTTACCTGACCAAGGAGATTTATGCAGCCGGGGCAAAGCTTTTGGAGGAAAATTGGAACAGTAAAAAGCCGGTTAGGCTGTTGGGAATTTCACTGAACAATGTTTCAAGTGATGAAGTGGAGCAATTGTCGATATTCAGCCTAAACGGCAGCGACGATACGGACAAAAAAGAAGAAAAGCTTGAAAAAGCTTTTGATTCCATAAGAGAAAGATTCGGCTATGACAAAATAAAAAGGGCGGTTATTCTGAAAGAGGATTTATAAAACTAAAAATATAATAAGAAGGTGGAGAGAAAATGGCACTACAATATGATATGCCTCTTGAGGCACTGAAAGAGTATAAACCCAAGCTTACGAAACAACCCGATTTTGACGAGTTTTGGGATAGAAGCCTTAAAAAGCTGGCAGAAGTTCCGCTTAAATATGAACTGACACCGTATAACTATCCCGTTAAAGGCGTTAAAGTATACAGGGTATCTTACTTGGGCTTTGAAAATGCCAATATTGAAGGATGGCTTGCAATACCCGAAGGAGAAGGGCAAAAACCGGGACTTATGTTATATCACGGATATAACTGGGCAAGTGAAGGGTTGACCTATGAAGTGGTCAATTGGGCCTTAAATGGATATGTTGCAATGAATATGCTTGTTCGCGGACAGCAGGGAAACAGTGTTGATAACGTTATTTCTTCAACGGGATTTGTTCCTGGTTGGATGTGCAAAGGGATATTGAATCCTGAGGAATATTACTACAGAGCAGTCTATATGGATGCGGTTAGGGCACTGGAGGTTTTGGCATCATTGCCGGAAGTGGATAAGACCAGAATAGGGGTAACGGGTGGAAGCCAAGGCGGAGGTTTGTCTTTAGCTGCTGCAGCCTTTTCGGATATACCGAAGGTTGTGGTTGCAGATTATCCTTTCCTGGCAAACTTCGAACGTGCTATTGCAATTACTCCTCAAGGGCCATACCCGGAAATTGTCCAGTATTTTAGAAGAAATGCAAAACCTGAAATTGAGGAGCAAGCTTTGAAAACACTGTCTTATTTCGATATTATGAATCATGCATCCAAAATTAAATGCCGGACTTGGATAAGTGTCGGATTGGTGGATGAAATAACACCGCCATCGACTATTTTTGCCGTGTACAATAATTTGACCTGTCCGAAGGAGATAGCAATATATAAGTACTTTGGACATGAGAATATACCGGTTTCCATTGAAACAAAACTTAGGCTGTTAATGGAGGAATTGAATCCATAACAATTTTAATAGTAGCTAGGTACTTTTTTGCATTACAATATTTCATTATGAATTAACAGTATTACCTATTAGGCCTGCCGATTTTTGGCAGGCTTAAATTTTATGCTTTTTTATGGCGAAATAATCCTGGATGGGTTGTACATTGTTCCGATACTAAAAAATTTGTCCACTAAATTAAAAAATAATGGAACCTAATTCATTGATAAAGTATCTTATTAGTGAAAGGGGTGTAAAAATGGAAATAAATCAGCTGGTACTGGCTAGTAAAAAGGGTGATATGCAGAGCTTTATAAAACTTCTTAGACTTAAAGAGGAATTGATATACAACATTGCCCGGGCTTATACTCAAAACAGTCAAGATGCGGAAGATTGCATAAGCGAATCGACAATACGGGCTTTTGACAAATTAAAACAGCTTAAGTCACCGGAAAAGTTTTATACATGGTATATTTCCATCTTGGTCAATTCCTGCAGGAAGAAATACAAGACAATAAACAGGGAAGTGGAGTACATACCCGAACAGCATGATTTTCTGACGGAAGGAAATATGCAAAGTGCCGAAGACCGCATTTTGGTGGAGGCAATTTTGGAACACTTGAAAGAAAACGAAAGAGAAATCATTGTATTGAGGTATCTTAAGGACTTTTCCTTGGAAGAAATAGCCGAAATTTTGGCATTACCTGTTGGAACGGTAAAGTCAAGGATTAACAGGATTATGGGAAAAATCAAAAACAAGTATGGGAGGTATTCGCATGAGATTTGATTTTAACGAGCAGATACCTGAGGGTATGATGGATAGAGTTGAGCAGCGATTGGCAGCACATTTGGTTGTAAAAAAGAAAAAAAGAACCAGAAATACACTGGTGTTGATTTCGGTTTTAGCACTGCTGGTGCCTGCAACGGTGTACGGTTTTGTAAACAATAATTTACAAAGTTTGTACAATGCCATAAAAATAGCTAGTGACCGTGGGAAAAGCGTTAAATTGAATTATGACTTTGAATATGGGAAAAACAAGATTGTATTCGAGGATGCGGTTTGGGAAGAAGACAGACTTATAGTATCTTACAGAGTAATTGATGGAGTGATGTTCCCGGCAAAATTCTCGCTTCTAAATGAGAAGGGTGATAATGTCGGCTATACCGGAGGCTCCGGTTTTGGCATGGACGGAGGCACATTAGAGGTTAATTTTGATGAGGAAGAACTAATCGGTGAAAAAGTATTTCTTTCGATAGAAGGCCTTGAAAGATTTAGATATTCAGATGAAGATAACAATTACAAATACAGTTTCAATCTCGGTAAGGAGTTCCTTAATACGGGAGAGGCTAAAGTGGGTAAAACTTTTGAAACGGAATACGGATTGATTACCTTTGAAGAAATTAAAGTAAAGGACGGCAGGACCTTTTTAACTTATAGCTGTGATATCAATGAGGAATCTAAAAAATCTGCAGGACAGGATGGTAATGAAATACAGAAGGTAAACTTTATTATTAAAGATAAAGAAAATAATGTCCTAAGAAGTGAAATTCATCCTGAGCCGGAACTTCCTCTTACTAATGAAGTTGAACTTTTCGGTGCCATAAAGAATCTCGACAACCCTCTTGAACTTGCCATAGTAAGCAGCCAGGCGTCTGTAAATTGGAAAGTACCTATTGATATTAAAATCTCTTCCGGTAAAGTTGTTGAACTGAACAGGGATGTTGAGCTTGAGTCGGGAACACTTAGAATCAGTGAGGTTGTTTTACGGGATGCAAGCACAAAAGTAAAGTACGAGTTCACTCCTGCCAAAGGTTATGAAAATACGATAGATGTTCAGCCTTTGATAGAAATTTCAATTGGTGCAAATAAATATACCAGTCATAAAAGAACTGGCGGAGAATATGAATTCCCGGTGGGAATAGATAAGAAGGATATGAAAAAAGCCGTGATAATTGTCCATGGCATCTATAGAAAGGAAGAACGTACCGAGAAATTTACATTGAGCAAGGAAGATGTACCTACTTATTTTGTAGTGGATGGAGTAAAATTTAATATTGAGAAAATGGAGACTAGGGATGGAAAAACATATATGGACATTTTCGTAGACAGAACAAAACGTAAGTTTACAGACTTTGAGATACTTCCTGCCAGAATGAAAGAGGATTATTGTACGGTAAGAACACACACAGACAATGAGTTTGCAGACAAAAGCATCGAACCGAGATATAACGATGAGCCTTACTCTTTTGATACATCCATCCTAGAGACTATTACAATAAAAAAACAAATGGAGATAAGTAAAGCGTATGATGTCCTTGAACTTCAACTGGAATATCTTGAGTATTTGGATGTATGCAATGCTGAGATTAAATTAAAATAAGTGGATGTATTCAATACTGAGATCAAATTAAAAAAACGGATGAAGTTTCATGATAAATTCTAAGTATCAACTTCAACTCAAGAGAAAAATGCAGCAGTTAGTTTGATGAAACTAATGTATGGAGCATATTGAAAAAATTGGGGCAAATTGGATAGTTTTCAAGTTGACACTCTTTCTAGAATATGCTATAATAAATCTTGTAACAGGCATTTCCCAAGTATTTTTGGGAAGTGCCTTTAGTGCTATTTTAACGATCTTCCATTTATTGTATATAGAAAGGAGGGTTGAACAATAAGCACTCACTCATTTCAAGTCTAATAGAGATTTGATGCTTGTGGCACCGAAAGATCTTATTGATGTTGAAAAAGAAGTGAGCCATGTCGTACAAAGTCAAATCTATACTCTTAAAAAAGGTAAAGCAGAATGCACGTGTACTCCAATTCAAGAAGTTCGTAAGGAAAAGGAATTGAAAGTTTGTAATTCCAAGAACAATAAAAGGTGTATTTCTGGCATTATTTGATTCAATAATTCGGTAATGGCAGAAAGCACTGAAAAAGGAGGCTGCAACCAATGATATTAAGAAATTGTGCTGGTGGTATAGTATTTTACGGGGACAAAGTTTTTTTACTGAAGAACGAGAAAGATGAGTGGGTATTCCCAAAAGGTGTAATGCGAAACGGAGACCTCCCAGCAGAAGTGGCTCAAAAAAGAGTTTTTGAAGAAGGCGGCATAATAGCGTACATTATTTCGATAGCCGGTGATACAAGTTACGAATTCTATTCAGTTACTAGACAAAAGCCAATCTGCAATAAAATTACCTGGTTCATTATGAAAACCGATTCCGATAAATTCCACATCTCCGAAAAAGAAAAATTTCAAGACGGCGGATTTTTTGATATTGAAGAAGCAATGAATCTTGTTACTTACAGTCAGGACAAAGCGTTATTAAACCTTTCTTATAAGAAATACAAGGAAATTTCCAAAGCAAGTTGAAAATAAGTTATGTTTATTGAATATAAATTATTAAACTGGTTATATTCGGTCATTAGATATTTGTCTGATTAGATTTCGAAAATATAATATTTAACATAAATCGGGACAATGGTTAATATCATTGTCCTGATTTTATTTAGGGGCTTTTGAAGGTGGTGCAAGTCTTAAGAATTAAGGGACGTGTATAGCCTCCTTAGATTTTTTTAATCACGTACCGCAACAGATTGCATATTTTAATAGTATGAATAGCTATTTACGGCAATGAGGCTGTATCTCAACGGAGGGATTGTATGAAAAAAGGAAAGGAAAGGCATATGTTTCCTGGCGGCAATACATCTGAAGGATTTTTCAGTTACTATGATTACATATTGAGTCAGGAAGAGGCAGTGAGAATAATTTGTATAAAAGGCGGTCCGGGTGTCGGCAAATCGACTTTTATGAAGAAAATGGGCAAAGAGATGCAAGATAGGGGTTACGATGTGGAGTACATGCATTGCTCTAGCGACAATAACAGCCTTGATGGAGTGGTGGTACCGGAATTAAAGGTAGCCCTTTTGGATGGAACGGCACCTCATGAAGAGGTTTTTTATGCACAATAAACATCCACTATTTAGTCATTTTAAGAAATTACGGAGTTGATTTTCATGCTTGTTATTGAAGAGATATTTCTAAGTGAGGACGAGAACACTAGGAAAAAAATGCTTGAGGATATAGTGGTTTACATGGTTAAGCATGAAAAAAACTTGAAGAATCCAACAATTCCAATTGTGAAGATTCAAGTCGAAAATGAAATATGAATTGCAATTATACCGTTCTTGGTTAATTTCTCTTCCTTGGGAGGTTCACCGTGAATATTGCAGCAATTTATTGCCGATTGTCCGATGAGGACAGAAACAAGGCCAATAAAAACGAGGAATCGGAGAGCATTCAGAACCAAAAAAAACTTCTTTTGGAATATGCCGCGGAAAATAAATGGGATGTCTATAGGATTTACTGCGATGAAGACTATTCGGGTTTGGATTCGGAGCGACCGGAGTTCAATCGTCTGATATCCGATGCGAAGGCGGGTAAATTCAATATAGTTCTGTGTAAAAGCCAGTCACGTTTTACCCGGGACATGGAGCTGGTTGAAAAGTACCTTCACAACAAGTTTATCGAGTGGGGAATCAGATTTGTCGGGATTACCGACAATGCGGACACCCTTGAAAAAGGAAACAAAAAGTCCAGGCAGATAAACGGGCTGGTCAATGAATGGTATTGTGAGGATATATCGGAAAATATAAAGGCAGTATTGGATGTGAAGCGAAAAAAAGGTGAGTTTATAGGATCCTTTGCACCCTACGGCTATAAAAAGGATCCTTTGAACAAGAACAAATTGTTGATAGACAAAGAGGCTGCAGAGACAGTAAAACAGATTTTTAACTGGTATATTGAAGGGTATGGGGTTCAGCAAATAGTATCAATGTTGAATCGGAAAGGCATACCCAATCCCAGCAAATACAAGGAACTCAACGGCTTAAAATATTCAAACCCGTTTAAAACCGATGATTACGGGCTATGGAACAAGACAACGGTAAAGCGGATTTTGAGGAATGAAACCTATATAGGCCACATGGTACAAGGAAAACGTAAAAAGGTGAGTTATAAATCCAAGAGAATAATCACTACATCTTGCGATAAATGGATAAAGGTAGAGGATACCCATCAGCCTATAGTGGATAAGGTTGTGTTTTTGGCCGTACAGCGGAGAATGAACGGCAGAATTAAGACAATTGAAAACGGAAAGCCCCACTTGTTTGCCTCAAAGGTAAGGTGTTTGGACTGCGGAAGTACCATGCTGAAAGTTACTTCCGGCAAGTACAGCTATTTGAGATGCAAGCTATACTCCATATCACAAGGTGAAAAGCTTTGTACCGGACATTATATACGACTGAATGAATTGAGTGAATCGGTGGCGTCTAAAATAAAAGAATATCTTAGAAAATATATTGATATTCAAAGTGTGGCGGAAAGATTGGAAAAGGAACAGAGAATGGAATCATCCGATAAAAAATACATAGATGAGCTTAGGAAAATTGAAAAAGATATATCCGAGAAGGAGTATATTATTAAAAATCTGTATGCGGATAAGATTAAAGGTATCATCGATGAAAACCAGTTTGTTGAGCTAAACAGGGCATTTTCAGAGGAGAAGAGAAAACTTCTCATAAGGCAGGAAATTATACAAAAGGAGATGAAGTTAAATAAAAAGGTTGAGATAGATTACAGAGAGAGAGTAATTAATTTGCTAAACTTTACTGAATTAAGCCACGGAATTGTCAATGGAATGATTGATCGCATTGAAATTGGAGAAAAAACACTTAAGGGACAAAAAATAAAAATCCATTGGTTGTTTTAGCTTGTTTTTAAGAAAAGTTTTAAAGCAATCTTCATAAAATCTACACAATCCATTGATAATATATGCTTATACAAAAGACTTGAGGTGGTTTTATGCCGGAAGTGTTTATCTCAAAAGTTCTTGAGATAAAAGGTATGACTTGTGTAAGCTGCGAAATGAGAATAGAGAAGAAACTGAAAAAGATGAAAGGCATAAAAGAAGTTAAAGCAGTTTACACCGATTCAAAATTAAATGTGACTTTCGATAAAAATGCCGTTAGCCTTGACAGGATAATCGATGCAGTGGAGGAATTGGACTATAAGGTGGTTTTAGTGTATAGCGGTGCCGGAAGAAAGGATGTTGAAAGACAGTCCGGTGGTGATGACAAGCTTTCGGTAAATCAATTATTGGGCATCGGCATTGTTGCTTTGGCTTTTTATTTGATAATTAAAAATACAGTGGGATTTAATTTCATTCCCCAGATAAACCGGAATATGGGGTATGGCGTACTTTTTATCGTTGGCCTTTTAACATCGATACACTGTATTTCGATGTGCGGTGGTATAAATCTGTCCCAATGCGTTTCATATAAAATTGATGAGGTTGAAATAGGAAAGATTTCAAAATTTAAACCGAGTCTTTTGTATAACGTCGGACGAGTAATTTCCTATACATTAATCGGAGGTCTTGTAGGAGCACTGGGGTCTTTGATAAGTTTCACCGGGCGTATGAAAGGAATTGTGGCGATTGTATCGGGCATATTTATGATAATTATGGGCATTAATATGTTGAATATTTTGCCGTGGCTTAAGAAAATTAATCCTCGAATTCCTAAGAGTTTACGGAATTTGGTCGGCAGCGAAGACGGAAAACACGGACCGTTTTTTGTAGGATTGCTGAACGGATTGATGCCTTGCGGACCGCTGCAAGCCATGCAGCTATATGCCTTGGGTACCGGGAACTTCTTTAGAGGGGCTTTATCCATGTTCTTTTTCAGTATGGGAACGGTACCGCTGATGTTTGGGTTTGGGGCTGTTGCATCACTGCTCAGCCAAAAATTCAACCGAAGGATGATGAGGGCAAGTGCGGTTCTGGTCATTATTCTCGGAATTGTAATGACCGGCAGAGGATTTAACCTGTCGGGATTGAATATTGCCTTTGCAAATCAGAAGCCAAAGAATATTGCTAAAATAGAAGACGGTATCCAACTTGTAACAACGGAGATGAAATCGGGCAGCTACGATTCGATTACGGTACAGAAGGGTATTTTGGTTAGATGGACTATCAAAGCCGATGAAAGTGAATTGAACGGCTGCAATAACCCGGTAACCATTCCTAAGTACAACATTGTCAAAGAGTTGGTCCCGGGGGAAAATGTAATTGAATTTATGCCTTTGGAGTCAGGCAATATAAATTATACTTGTTGGATGGGAATGATAAATGGGTATATAAAAGTGGTGGATAATTTAGAGGAGGCGGATTTTGACGATATAAAACAGTAAAGGCAGAGTTTTTCTCTGTAGAGTAAAAGAAAAACATCAATAAAGTTTTGTCGGGAGGTTTAAATGATAGGCGATTTAAAGAGAATACTGGTTGTGGATGACGAAGATAAAATTGTGGAAGTGGTTAAATCCTATCTTGAAAACAGTGGATACATTGTATATACAGCCTATAACGGAAGACAAGCCTTGGAAATGTATGAAAGAATAAATCCGTCACTTATAATCTTGGATTTGATGCTGCCGGACCTTAGCGGTGAGGAAATTTGCAAGACACTGAGAAGAAGGTCATCAGTTCCGATAATTATGCTTACTGCGAAAGTGGAAGAGGAGGATGTGTTAAGAGGGCTTGATATAGGTGCTGATGATTACGTGACAAAGCCCTTTAGTCCAAGGCAGCTTGTTGCTAGGGTTGGTGCACTTTTAAGGCGGGTTTCGGGAGAAACTATGCCGCTATCGGGTATATTATCGATAAACGACGGTGAATTGGTTATCGACACCATAAGCTATGAGGTCAGAAAGGGAGAGAATGTTATAAATTTGACTCCCTATGAGTTTAAACTGCTTTTAACTTTAGTAAAATATCCTTCAAAGGTTTTTACCCGTGAAGAGCTTATTAATCTGGTTTTCGGCGAGGATTTCGAAGGATATAACAGAACAGTGGATACCCATATAAAGAATTTGAGACAAAAAATTGAGGATGACAGTAAAAATCCCAAATATATAATTACTGTACATGGGATAGGATATCGTTTTGGCGGTGAAAAAAATGGAATATAGTTTGAGGACAAAACTTACCGTTTCATATATTTCTATCATACTGCTGCTGGTTTCCCTGATTTTCTTTTTCACCAATGTGGTTTTGGAAAAGTATTTTCAAAACTATATTATAAGGCAGCAGGAGGAAAGAAACAAAGAAGTCGTTTCGCTTATAAACCAGCAGTGTAAGGGTGATGATATATGGAACAGGGAAGTTATTGAGGACATTGGAATATATGCTTTGGAAAACGGCTTGATAGTCAGGGTCAAAGATAACAAGGGAAAAGTTATATGGGATGCCACCGTCCACAATAACGGACTTTGCACCCAAATGCTTTCCCATATGGCTGAGAATATGAAAAGCCGCTATAAAAACTTTAACGGCGAATATGTGGAAAATACCTATCCCCTTTTGAAAGAAAACGGGATGTTTGGTGTTGTGGAGATTGGATACTACGGCCCCTTTTATTTTAATGACAGTGACCTTGATTTTATAAACTCCTTGAACAAGGTGCTGATTGGAATAGGGCTTCTTTCGCTGCTCCTTGCCGTAACCTTCGGGACAATTATTGCCAGAAGGCTTAGCCAACCCATATCCAGGGTGATTAGAGCTACACAGATTATTGCCAAAGGCGATTACAGGGATAGAATTATAGAAAAATCGAGTACGAAGGAAATAGGTCAGATGACTGCGGCAATCAACAATTTGGCTGAAACTCTTGAAAAACAGGAAGCATTAAGGAAACGTATGTCTTTAGATGTGGCCCATGAGTTCAGAACACCCATAGCCACACTGCAGAGCCATCTTGAGGCCATGATTGACGGTATATGGGAGCCGGATGCAACGAGGTTGAAAAGCTGTCACGAGGAAGTATTGAGAATCGGCAGAATGGTGAGGGACATTGAACAGTTGGCAAAGCTTGAAGGCTCAAACCTGGTGTTGAACAAGGAGAATGTTGACTTGTCGGAACTTATCCGAACCATTGTCCATAATTTCGAGAGCGATTTTAAAAACAAGGGAGTCACGCTCAAGGTTAACAGCAAGAAGTGCGTTATTTCTGCCGACAGGGATAAAATCAGCCAAATAGTTGTGAACTTGCTTTCAAACGCGTTGAAATACACATCGGAAGGCGGGACGGTAGAGGTTGAAGTGAAAGGTATGGATAAGGATGCCGCCATCATTGTGAGGGACAACGGAAGTGGGATTGCTGAAGAAGATTTGCCCAATATTTTCGAAAGATTTTATCGGGCTGACAGGTCGAGAAACAGAAAAACAGGAGGCTCGGGCATTGGACTTACCATTGTCAAATCCCTGGTGGATGCCCATAGGGGAAGGATTGAAGTTAAGAGTGAACCGGGAAAGGGTTCGGAGTTTACGGTAATACTACCCTATTCATAAGTTTATTAAAATTATAAAATATACAAGGAAGGTGTTTTGAATGAGTAATAAAAAGGATGCTAGCGGAGGAAAACAGCAACTTAAGACAAAAAAAGCAGTAGCTTGTGTTGTAGGTATTGCGATTGTTTTATTGGCAGCAGTACTTATTACAAAAGGTGTTGTCGGAAAAAATAACGGTACGGCAGTTTCAAGGGGTGGAGATTTGATTATTCCCAAAAGTGAAGTTACTGAGAATGTTAAATTTTATCCATACGACGCTGATGGAACCAAATTGGAGATTTTAGCCGTTAAAGCCTCTGACGGTACAATCAGAACAGCTTTTAACACGTGCCAGGTTTGCAACGGTTCTCCAAGGGCTTATTACAAACAGGAGGGAAGCGTGTTGGTTTGCCAAAACTGCGGCAACAGGTTCAGTATGGACATGGTGGAGAAGGAAAGAGGAGGCTGCAATCCCATTCCGATAATGGAGGGGGACAAGATTGACGACGGTACAAATATAATCATTGCCGAAAGTTTTATATTGGAGAATAAAAAACTATTTACTTCCAACTGGAAGACAAAGTAACAAAAAAAGCATGAGAGAAATTGGGGGATTAAGGCAAGCATCACGGGTATATATAAATATAGATAATAGAGGAAGTGACAGTTATGGACAGAAGAGAGACTTTCAAAATTTCAGGAATGTCCTGTGCAGCATGTGCGGCAAGAATTGAAAAGAGTTTAAATAAATTGGAGGGTGTAAAAAGGGCCAATGTGAATTTTGCCATGGAAAAGGCCACAGTGGAGTTTGAAGACAGTTTTGTAAGTACGGGCAAAATCAGTGAAGTTGTTAAAAAGCTTGGCTATGAAGCTTTTATGGAAGAGAAAGAGGACAGGGCAAAAATAGAGCTTAAGGTAACAGGAATGACCTGTGCGGCATGCAGTGCCAGAATCGAGAAGAGGCTTAACAAACTTGAAGGTGTAACGGCGTCGGTTAACCTTGCAACGCAAAGGGCCCACATTGAATATGATTCTTCCAAAATAAAGAGTACGGATTTGATCAAAACCGTCGAAGCATTAGGATACAAAGCTGAGAGGGTTGAAAAAGTCTCGCCCGACAAGGAGAAGGAAGAAAGGGAGAAGGAAATTAAAAGGCTTAGGCGGGAATTTGTCGCCTCAGCTGTTTTAAGCTCACCTCTATTACTTGCCATGGTATTCATGCTTGTAAACATTGATATAGCTTTTCTGCACAATGAGTATTTTCAACTCATTATTGCCACACCGGTACAGTTTATTATAGGTTTCAGGTTTTACAAAAATGCCTATCATGCTTTAAGGGCAAAAAGTGCCAACATGGATGTCTTGGTGGCCATGGGTACAACTGCCGCTTACTTTTTCAGTATCTACAATGCCTTTTTTGTGGAACACATGGATGGCATGATGATGAAGGAACTTTACTTTGAGGCAAGTTCGGTGATTATAACCCTTGTCCTTCTAGGCAAATATTTGGAGGCTGTTGCAAAGGGAAAGACTTCCGAGGCAATTAAAAAGCTTATGGGACTTCAGGCCAGAACTGCCAGAGTAGTCAGAAACGGTACCGAAGAAGACATACCTGTGGAGGATGTGGAAGTTGGAGATATAGTTGTTGTAAGACCCGGGGAGAAGGTTCCCGTGGACGGAAAAATAATTGAAGGCAGTTCCTCCATTGATGAGTCGATGCTCACCGGTGAAAGCCTTCCGGTGGAGAAAAAGGAAGGGGATTGGGTCATCGGTGCAACAATCAACAAATACGGAACCTTCAAGTTTGAAGCTACAAAAGTGGGAAAGGATATGGCCCTTTCTCAAATTATCAAAATGGTGGAAGATGCCCAAGGTTCAAAAGCACCTATTCAGAAAATTGCCGATCAGGTATCGGGTATATTTGTACCTTCTGTAATGGGAATAGCTTTGCTGACCTTTATAATCTGGTATTTTGCAGTGGGGGATTTTACCTCGGCCATTGTAAGTGCAGTATCGGTGCTGGTTATTGCCTGCCCCTGTGCCCTTGGACTGGCGACACCTACTGCAATCATGGTTGGGACCGGTAAGGGTGCCGAAAACGGAATATTGATTAAAGGCGGCGAACACCTTGAGATGGCATATAAACTTAACGCAGTTGTTCTCGACAAAACCGGGACTATAACAAAAGGGCAGCCGGAGGTCACAGATATTGTATCTTTGGGAGATTTGAACCAAGAGGAGATTTTAAGAATTTCCGCCATATCCGAAAAACCGTCGGAACATCCTTTGGGTGTTGCCATATATGAAAAGGGTAAGGTGGAGTTTAAGAACTTGCCCGACCCCGATAAATTTGAGGCAATTCCCGGAAGAGGTATTTCATCGGTGGTGGAAGGCAATAATGTATATATAGGTACAAGGAAGCTGATGCAGGAAAAGGGTGTTGACATATCCAAGGCGGAATCGACGGTTGAAAAACTTGAAGATGAAGGCAAAACTGCCATGCTTGTGTCTATAGACAACAGGATTGAAGCCATTGTAGCTGTTGCAGACACTGTAAAGGAGAGCTCGAAAGAAGCGATAGAGGATTTATTGAAAATGGATATTGAAGTTTATATGATAACCGGCGATAATAAGAGAACAGCCATGGCTATAGCAAAACAGGTGGGAATAACCAATGTTTTAGCCGAGGTGCTGCCTGAAAACAAGGCCGAGGAAGTGGAAAAACTAAAACAGCAAGGCAAGACTGTAGGTATGGTTGGTGACGGAATAAACGACGCACCGGCTCTTGCAACAGCGGATATTGGAATGGCTATCGGTACCGGAACCGATGTTGCAATAGAAGCTGCCGACATAACGCTGATGAGAGGGGATTTAAGGTCAATACCGATGGCTATAAGGCTTTCAAGGAAAACCATGCGGAAGATCAAGCAAAATCTTTTCTGGGCATTCATTTACAACATTGTGGGGATTCCCTTTGCCGCCTTCGGTATGCTGAATCCGATTATAGCCGGAGGTGCCATGGCCTTCAGTTCGGTATCGGTGGTGACAAACTCGTTGAGCCTTAAAAGATACAAGCTTTAAAAATTTTCAAGTATAATAAATACATTAAGTATAGAATATACAACTGACTAAAGGATAAGGAGGCATTTATATGGCAATGGAAGTTAAAACTTTAAACGTGGAGGGTATGTCTTGCAGTCACTGCGAAAATAGTGTAAAAAAAGCCGTAGGTGCATTAGAGGGTGTTGGAAGTGTCGGTGTTGACTTAAAAAGTGGCAAGGTTACAGTTGAATTTGACCCGGCAAAAGTGAATGTCGATAAAATAAAAGAAGCTATTGAGGACCAGGGATATGATGTAAAATAAACGTGTAGGTTTAATTTAAAACCAATAGTAAATATTTCGTAAAATGTAATTTTACTCAAAACAGGAGGGTTCATGGCGAAAAACTAGCCAAATCAGCCTGTTTTATTTATTAAATTATACAATTTACTTTTATAACGACAAGTGTTATAATAGCATACAAAAACGAAGTAAAGCAATAGTAAAATATATGTATAAGGTTGCTTCAAAATATAGCCTGTATTTAATTGGATTTTTTTATAAGTGCAATAGTAAAGGGTTTTGAATGCAACCTAATAAAGTTTTATGCAGGAGGTTCAATTATGCCAATTAAAATACCCGATGATTTACCGGCTAAAGAGACGTTAAACAATGAGAATATATTCGTAATGGGTGAGGAAAGGGCGATACATCAGGATGTCAGACCGCTGAAAATTGCCATATTGAATTTGATGCCTACAAAAATCGCTACAGAGACACAGTTGCTGCGCTTAATCGGAAATACACCCATTCAAGTTGAAATAGAGCTTTTGCATCCTAAGACCCATACATCAAAAAATACCTCGGAGGAACATCTGACGAAATTTTACAAGACCTTTGATGAGGTAAAGGACTTGAAATTTGACGGTTTGATTATTACCGGTGCACCGGTTGAGCATATGGAATTTGAAGAGGTTAATTACTGGGAAGAGCTTAAGCAGATAATGGAATGGAGTCTGAGCAATGTCTATTCCACCTTCCATATTTGCTGGGGAGCCCAAGCCGGCTTGTACTATCATTACGGTATTAAGAAGTATCTTTTGAAAGAGAAGCTCTTTGGCATATTTGAACATCGTATTTACAAACCTAATACCATGCTTTTGAGGGGATTTGACGATGTATTCTATGTTCCCCATTCAAGGCATACTGAAATTAGGATGGAAGATGTTTTAAAGGTAAATGAGTTGGATATTCTTTCAGACTCGGAAGAGGCGGGGATATACGTAATTAAGACCGATGGCGGAAGACAGATCTTTGTGACCGGACATTCGGAATACGATCAGTATACATGGAAACAAAAGTATGACAGGGATGTATCCAGAGGCCTTGATATAAAGGTACCGAAGAACTATTTCCCTGATGACGACCCAAGCAAACCGCCAATAGTGAAATGGAGAGGTCATGCCAACCTGCTCTTTTCAAACTGGCTGAATTATTACGTATATCAGGAGACACCTTACGATTTGTCTCAACTCAATCAAAATACCAAGAAGTAAAGGTTAATGGAGTGATAAAATTGAAGATTTCCACAAAAGGCAGATATGGCCTGGAAGCCTTGGTTGACCTTGCTATACATTCATCGGAAGGCTGTATAAATTTAAAGAGTATTTCCGAAAGATGCGGAATATCGGAAGCGTATATTTTACAGATTTTTTTAATTCTTAGAAGGGCAGGAATAGTTGAAAGTGTAAGGGGTGCACAGGGTGGATATGTGCTTGCAAAAGATCCCTCAGAAATAACTGTTGGAGACATTTTGACAGCATTGGAAGGCCCTTTGGTACCCGTTGCCTGTATTACCGGCAATCCTAAATGCGAAAGGTACGGAAAGTGTGCAACTTACGGTTTTTGGGAAAGTGTCATGAATGCCTTGAATGAGGTGGCCTATTCAATTACTGTTTCCGACCTTGTGGAGTACTACAAAAATAACATTCTTTCAAAAAATTACGAAATTGAATATTATATTTAAACATTTTGTTGACAAAGGCATTGGTTTGGTAATATAATATAAAACATATAGGAATAGTCGGAGAAAGGGAGGTGAGCTGATTGAAGTTCTCTACCAAGGGAAGGTATGGACTTAGGGCAATGGTTGATCTTGCTGTTTATTCCAAAGGAGAACATGTAGCACTGTGCAGTATTGCAGAAAGACAGGGAATTTCCACAAATTATTTGGAGCAAGTCTTTTCGGTATTGAGGAAATCCGGACTGGTGAAAAGCGTTAAAGGTGCACAGGGTGGATATATTTTGGCTGAACCCCCTTCGGACATAAAAGTCGGGCGAATATTGAGAGCCTTGGAAGGACCTCTTTCCGTTATCGACGATAAGGCGGACAATTCCAGAGATAGCGAGACCGGCATAGAACAGTGTATAAAACAATGCGTTTGGGATAAGATGAATGAAGCATTGAATGAATTGGCAGATTCCGTTACATTGGAGGATCTTGTCGATAACTATAGGAAGTTGGTTGGAATGGAAAATACTATGTATTATATTTAAAGGCAATTTTTTATAATATAAATACGACTAAAATGATAGGATAAGTAATAGATTTAAGGAGGCTATATTATGTCAGAAAGAAAATTGAAATTTGATACTTTGCAGGTACATGCGGGGCAAAAACCGGATCCTACTACAGGTTCAAGAGCGGTTCCCATTTATCAGACCACTTCCTATGTGTTCAACAATGTGGAACATGCGGCAAATCTCTTTGCATTAAAAGAGCCGGGAAACATCTATACCAGGATTATGAACCCCACCAATGATGTGTTTGAACAGAGAATAGCCGCCCTTGAGGGTGGTGTGGGTGCTTTGGCTGTGGCATCGGGATCGGCTGCCATTACATATGCAATTCTCAATATTGCCGGAAGCGGTGATGAAATAGTTGCAGCCAGTACCCTTTACGGAGGTACATATAACCTGTTTGCAGTGACATTGCCAAGACTCGGTATTAAAACCGTTTTTGTGGATCCCGACGATCCCGAGAATTTCAGAAAGGCTATCAATGAAAAGACAAAGGCTGTTTTCATCGAAAGTATCGGTAATCCCGGAATTAACATAATTGATATGGAAGCTGTGGCAAAAATCGCACATGAAAACGGTGTGCCGTTAATTGTGGACAATACCTTCGGAACTCCCTATTTAATCAGACCTATTGAGTTCGGAGCCGATGTAGTTGTACACTCAGCCACCAAGTTTATCGGCGGGCACGGAACTTCCATAGGTGGAGTTATTGTTGACTCGGGTAAGTTCGATTGGGCAGCAAGCGGAAGATTTCCCGGATTTACCGAACCGGATCCCAGCTATCACGGTTTGGTGTACGCTGAAGCCTTAGGACCTCTTGCGTATATTATTAAGGCTAGAGTTCAGCTTTTGAGAGATACGGGAGCAGCTATAAGTCCGTTTAACTCTTTCCTTTTGTTGCAAGGTTTGGAGACCCTTTCTTTGAGAGTTGAAAAGCACGTATCGAATACCAAGAAGATAGTTGAGTTTTTAAGAAACCATCCGAAAGTTGCATGGGTTAACTATCCAAGCATTGAAGGAAGCAAGTATTACCACTTGGCTCAGAAGTATTTCCCCAAGGGTTGCGGTTCGATATTCACCTTCGGAATTAAAGGTGGAGTTGAGGCGGCAAAGAAATTCATCGAGAACCTCGAAATTTTCTCGCTGCTGGCTAATGTGGCCGATGCAAAATCCCTTGTCATTCATCCCGCGTCTACAACACATGCTCAGTTGTCTGAAGAGGATCAAAGGGCTGCGGGTGTTACTCCTGACCAGATAAGACTTTCCATCGGAATTGAAGATGCCGACGATTTGATTTATGACCTTGATCAGGCTCTTAACAAGGCTTAGGTATATTAATTGATGTTATCAAATAAAAAATATTAAAGGATATGGAGGCGATAAGAATGTCAAAAATTGCAAAGAATCTCACTGATTTGATCGGAAATACTCCTTTGCTTGAACTGTCGAATTACAACAAGAAACACGGCTTAGAGGCAAGACTTATAGCCAAGTTGGAGTATTTCAACCCTGCATCAAGCGTTAAGGACAGAATCGGATATGCAATGATAAAAGATGCTGAGGAAAAAGGACTTATAAACAAGGATACTGTAATAATTGAACCTACCAGCGGAAATACGGGTATTGCACTGGCATTTGTTGCAGCTGCAAGGGGATACAGACTTATACTTACAATGCCCGATACCATGAGTATTGAGAGACGCAACTTGTTAAAGGCGTTAGGTGCCGAATTGGTACTCACTCCCGGTGCGGAGGGAATGGGAGGAGCGATTAAGAAGGCAGAGGAATTGGCTGCCCAGGAAAAGAACTCCTTCATACCCCAGCAGTTCAATAACCCGGCAAATCCCGCAATTCACAGAAAGACGACAGCGGAAGAAATTTGGAGGGATACTGACGGCTTGGTGGACATATTTGTCGGAGGAGTAGGTACCGGAGGTACAATATCCGGTGTGGGAGAAGTGTTGAAACAGCGTAAACCGGATGTAAAGATTGTTGCTGTAGAACCAGCCGATTCACCGGTTTTGTCGGGAGGACAGAAGGGACCTCACAAAATCCAGGGAATAGGTGCCGGATTTGTGCCTAACAACTTTAAGAGAGAAGTAGTGGACGAAATATTTACAGTAAAGAATGAGGAAGCTTTTGAAACATCAAGACAGCTTGCAAGAAGCGAGGGGCTTTTAGTGGGTATATCCTCCGGAGCAGCCGCTTTTGCAGCCACACAGATAGCCAAGAGACCGGAAAACAAGGGAAAAGTAATTGTTGTATTGCTTCCCGACACCGGTGAAAGATATTTGTCTACTGTTTTGTATCAGGATGTCTAAAGGGGATTAAGACCCAAAATACATTTACTTAACCGGTGAACCGCTTCTTCTATTTTATTCGGTTCAATACCCGAGTAATTTATGATTATTGTATGATCGGCATTAGAGGGAGCAGAGCGATAGTATTTGGACAGACAGGAAATGCGAAGGCCTTCCTGTTCCGCTCTACGGATTATTTCGTCATCGGTCAGGGAAGTCTTAATATTCAAAAGAAAATGCAGCCCGGAATTTTCTTCTTTAATGGTAACATAGGAGGAGAGAGGGCTGTTTTTTATGCACTTTAATATCAAGTCCCTCTGGTTGCGATAAAAATTCCGCATGCGGTTGATATGCTTTTCGAAATACCCGTCTCTTATGAATTTGGCAAGGGTAAATTGCTCAAAGGTGGAAACGGTACAGGAGTAAAAACCCAGTTTTAAATAGAATTTTTCCAACAAATGTGCCGGCAATACCATATAGCTTACTCTTATGGTTGAAGCGAGACTCTTGGTAAAGGTGTTCATGTATATGACCTTTTCCATGACATCTATGCTTTGAAGTGCCGGTATGGGTTTTCCCGACATACGGAATTCGCAGTCATAATCGTCTTCAATTATATATCTCGACTCGGATTTTGAAGCCCAGCCCAATATTTCATAGCGACGGCTGATTGGGGTCACTATTCCCGTGGGATAGTGGTGGGAAGGGGATATATGTACGATGTCTGCATTGCTTTCCTCCAAATCCTTAATGCTGATGCCGTTTTCATCTAATGGTATATACTTGCATTTGACTGCATTGCTCAAATATATCTGGGCAATTTTTTTATAGCCGGGATCTTCCACGGCAAAGGTCTTGTCATGGCCTAGCAATTGGATTATCAGTCCGTACAAGTATTCCGTACCGGCACCGATTATGATTTGATTGGGAGAGACTTTCATTCCGCGGAATTCATGCAAATAAACGGCAATGGCCTGTCTTAATTCCCAGATTCCTCCGTAGGGGGGATTGGTCATCAACTCTTCGCTTTTTTCCGAAATTATTTCCCTCATTATTTTCGCCCAAATTGAAAAGGGAAAGTTGGCATGATTGGTACTATTGCTTATGAAATCGGCAAAATAGGCCGGATTTTTTTTGACTACAGCAATATTTTCAGCCTTTGGCTTAACTTTTACGTGTATTGAATTGGTTATATCCGATACGAAATATCCCTTTTTCGGTATGGAGTAGATATAGCCCTCGGCCATAAGCTGGGCATAGGCATTTTCAATGGTTATGGTGCTTATGTTCAGATTCTTTGCAAAACTTCGCTTGGACGGCATCTTGGTTCCGGGGGCCAAAATGCCTTGCAATATGTCGTTTTTAATACATTTGTACAAATGATGATAAAGGCTATCTGACCCTATGGATGCAAAAGAATAAGTCAACATGGCAATGCAACCTCTCAATCTGACCATTCTGAATATATTTAAAATGGATATTTTAATATGGTCACATACCATTATAATGGTAATTGTTATTTTTGTAAAGAAAGGAAGATAAAAAATGGATCAGAAGCGATATGAATTGAATAAAGAATTGGCACAAATGTTAAAAGGCGGGGTCATAATGGATGTCACCAGTCCAGAGCAGGCCGAAATTGCCGAAAAAGCCGGGGCTTGTGCCGTAATGGCACTAGAAAGAATACCGGCTGATATTAGGGCTGCTGGTGGGGTGGCAAGAATGAGTGATCCCAAATTGATTAAGGAGATACAAAGGGCAGTATCCATTCCCGTTATGGCCAAATGCCGTATAGGACATTTTGTGGAGGCACAGATACTGGAAGCCTTGGAAATAGATTATATCGATGAAAGCGAGGTGCTGTCCCCGGCCGATGATTTATGTCACATTGACAAGACAAAGTTCAAGGTGCCCTTTGTGTGCGGTGCCAAAGATTTGGGTGAGGCATTGAGACGTATCAATGAGGGTGCATCGATGATTAGAACAAAGGGAGAGCCGGGAACAGGGGATATTGTCCAGGCTGTGCGGCACATGAGGATGATGAACCGCCAGATTGCCAAGATTGTATCCATGCGTGAAGACGAGCTTTACAATGAGGCCAAGGAGCTTAAGGTGCCCTATGAATTGGTGTTGTACGTTCATGAAAAGGGTAAGCTTCCGGTGGTGAATTTTGCTGCAGGTGGTGTGGCTACACCGGCAGATGCGGCGTTAATGATGCAGCTAGGTGCTGAAGGGGTATTCGTGGGTTCTGGCATTTTCAAATCCGGTGATCCGGAGAAAAGGGCCAATGCCATTGTGAAAGCGGTGACCAACTACAATGACGCTAAATTGCTGGCAGAGCTTTCCGAGGACTTGGGTGAGGCAATGGTTGGAATTAATGAACATGAGATAGAGCTTCTTATGTCTGAAAGGGGCAAGTAATATGAGGATTGCGGTGTTGGCTGTTCAGGGTGCTTTTATTGAACATGAGATTATGCTTAACAACATGGGGATAGAAACGATAGAACTTCGAAATAAAAAGGATTTGGAAAGTAATTTTGACGGTTTGATACTGCCGGGCGGAGAAAGCACGGTACAGGGCAAGTTGCTTAAAGAACTGGGTATGTTTGACGGGCTGAAGGAGCAGATATCGAGCGGTATGCCTGTGTTGGGAACATGTGCGGGGCTCATTCTTTTGGCAAGCAGCATAAGCAATGACGATAAAACTCATTTTGCCACTCTTCCGGTCAAGGTAAGGAGGAATGCTTATGGAAGGCAACTGGGCAGTTTCTATGTCGAAGAGGAGTTTAAAGGATTGGGCCATGTTCCCATGAAATTTATCCGTGCACCGTATATTGAAGAGGTATCGGAGGATGTGGAAGTACTGTCAAAGGTGGACGGCAAGATTGTGGCAGTTAGGTACAAAAATCAAATGGGACTGTCCTTTCACCCCGAATTGTGTGAAGATAACAGAATACATAAATTACTTGTCGATATGGTGCAGAGCGGAAGTATTTGTTCATATAATAGATTATTTGCTTAAAGGGAGTATAATGGTTTTATTAAAAAGGTCTCCTTTCCGGTACTTGACATTTACAGCTTTTACCGGGAGGGAGACTTGTTTTTTTCGGATGGATATGCTATTTTAAGTCTATTAAAAATAAGATAGGCATATTGCTTATACGAGGAGTGCTGTATATGAGATTGTCACAATTATTAGGCGAAAGATATAAAGAAAAACCTGCCGAGGCAAGTTTGATAAGCCATATTTTTTTACTTAAAGGCGGATATGTCAAGCAAGTTTCCAACGGTATATACTCCCTTATGCCTCCGGCAAAAAGAATTGTGTCCAAGATTGAACAAATTATTCGCGAGGAGATGGATGCCATCGGAGGGCAGGAAGTACTGTTTCCTGTAGTTATGCCGAGAGAGCTCTGGGAAGAGTCGGGTAGATATAAAGCCATCGGTGCGGAACTGGCAAGGTTCAAGGATAGAAATGATCATGATATGCTTTTGGGTATGACCCATGAGGAAGCAGCCGTACATTTAGCCAGAAATGATGCCATGAGTTACAGTAAATATCCGTTTATGATCTATCAGATACAAACAAAGTTTAGGGATGAACCGAGGCCCAGGGGTGGACTAATTAGAGTTCGTGAGTTTACCATGAAAGATGCCTATTCCTTTCATACATCCCAAGAGGATTTGGAAAGTTACTATCAAAAATGTTTTGAGGCATATACTAATATTTTCAGGCGTGTGGGCATTCCTGAAGTTGTAGCTGTTGGCTCGGACACCGGAATGATGGGTGGAAGTGTTGCCCACGAGTTCATGTTGTTGTGTGATGCCGGTGAAGACACCATTGCTATATGCAACCGATGCGGTTATAAAGCCAACCTTGAAGTTGCCCGGGCAAATATCGAACATAATGATTGCACGGAAAGCAGTCTTGAGGAGGTTCATACCCCCGGCATAACCAGTATTGACGACTTGGCGTCTTTCTTCGGACTACCTGCCAAACGCTTTGTTAAAGCGACGGTTTTTGCGGTTCAGAATTCCACCAAGCCTTTAGCGGTTTTTATCAGGGGGGACTTGGAGGTTAATGAGGCGAAGCTTAAAAAAGTAGTGGGTGCCAATGTATTTCCGCTTACGGATTACACCGGAGTGCCTTTATGCTTTGGCTTCATTGGACCAATGGGGTTGGATAAATCCGCGGTCGATATAATGTTTGACAAATCCTTGGAGGGTGAATGCAACCTTGTATGCGGTGCAAACAAAACCGATTATCATTTGAAGGGCTTTAGCATGGAGAGGGATATTAGAGTAGAAAAATATTACGATGTATCGAAAGTCAATCACGGAGATAAGTGTTGTGCCTGCAATACAGGAATTATAGAGCTGTTCAGAGGTATTGAGGTGGGGAATATATTCCAACTGGGTACTAAATATACGGCAAGCATGAATATGCAATATACCGACATAGACGGTCAAAGAAAAAATCCTATAATGGGATGTTACGGTATTGGTGTCGGTAGATTGATGGCAGCAGTCATTGAAGCAAAACATGACGATTATGGCCCTATCTGGCCTGTTTCGATAGCACCCTGGCAAGTTCACATTTGTGTGCTGAACAGCCATAAAGGTAATGTAAAGGAAGTTGCCTTCGACTTGTATGAAAAACTCAAACAGCTTAAGTGTGAGGTAATTATAGATGACCGTGAGTTAAATGCCGGCGTCCAGTTTGCCGATGCCGATTTGTTGGGTGTACCTGTAAGAGTGATAGTAAGTGCAAAGAATTTGGATGAAAACAAAATAGAGATATGTACAAGGGACAAGAAGATTAAGAAACTGGTGGATAAAGATAATGCAATCCAAGAAATCCAAGCCCTTTTAAAAAATCTGTCCCAATATTGTGTATAAAGTACCCCATCCCATGTTGTGGACCCTAAAAATCCCGGTGCGGTTGATGAAATAATTCATCTCGGTGATTTTTGGAATGAAGAGGGAATTCGCAAAAGTAGGGAGGACATATTAAATGACAACAGGGAAGTGGGAAGGACTTTCAGAAGGGCATACAGATACATAAAAGGGGCCTATTCCTTTTATGAGGACAGTAGGGAGATTATTGGCTGGGGAATTGATAATGCCAAAGTAAATGCTGTTGCAAATGAAATTGTGGAAAGCTTGTTTGGCAACCGGAATACTGCTGAAAAGGAAGGCAAAATAAGAAGGCTTTTTGCAAGTGCGATAACTCCCAATGGATACGTTAACTATTTGGATACCTTGTTAAAGGTCGATAGGCTTTATACCTTGAAAGGAAGTCCGGGAACCGGTACGGAAAGAGTAATTTCAAAGGTAATGGATGAGGCAGTGGCAAAGGGGTATGATGTGGAGGCTTATTATTGTGCATTAAATCCCCATAAGCTGGAGCACTTGGTGATACCTGAACTGAATGCGGCACTTACCACTTCCAATGAATATCACAACAGTAATGTAAAATCCCTGCTGCAGGTTGACCTTGATGAGTTTATAAATAAGAAGGTACTCGATAAATATAAGGCTGAGTTGGAATTCAACAAGAATCAGTTCGACTCGATTATGGAGAGTGCAATAAAGACCATTGCCACAGCAAAGAAGATTCACGATAGAATGGAAGCTTACTATATACCCAATATGGATTTTGAAGCAATACAGACATGTTTTGACGCAACATTGGCAAAGGTTCTCCAATATGCCGGGTATTTGGGTTAAAATTCTTGTTTTGTGTAAGGAAATTCGACAAACTTAAAATCAATTGCAAGATTAAAATCTCAGAGAGAAAATCTCTGAGATTTTGCATTCCTATTATTTACTCAAGATAAGATGTGTAATTTATAGTTGCGAAAATATCGATTTCGATATATTATTTATTTAGATATATTATTTATTTGGATGTATTATTTGAGGATGAAAAATTTTTACATAAATATAAATTATAAAATATAAAACATTGTATATCTTTTCTATGCAGTATTCTATTTAGCTAGGTCTATTGTTGAAAGAGAATTTAAACACCCATTATAAAAGTCAAAGTATAAATTGTCTTTTTTATTCCACAATGATTTTTTTTTGGAGTATAACTTAACTTAATTTTACAAGGTATGGAGTTTAAAATATAGGGATTTTAATTATATTTTTAAACTTTATTTGATTATTGCTGTCAAATATTCTATTAAGTTTCGCTTTTTTAGACTTAATAGGATATATAAATATAAAAATATTAAAACAAGGGGGAACAAAAATGAAAGCTAGCAGATTTTTATCTCTAGTGATGGTGCTGGCATTTTTGACTTCGGCACTGTTTATAGGAAATGTATCGGCTTTAACGGTAGATGAGGAAGTCAATATATTTCCGTTTGCAAAAAACTTTGAGGACGGAACGCTTTTAGGTGTGAACACAAAGTATACCGAAAAGAATACCATTGTTTCGGACTTGGCCCATGGAGGTACAAAAAGCCTGAAAGTATCCGACAGAACCTATTACTGGGAAGGTCCTCAAATCAACCTTTTAGGTAAAATGGAAAAAGGTGAAACCTACTATTGTTCGGTTTGGGTTTACCAAGAAACGGGAGAACCTCAGACATTCAGATTTACGGCCTACAGCTGTGACGATTCGAGTGAGGATCCCTATGACGGAAAGTTTTATACAACCATAGCTGAAAATCTTGAGGTTCCGAGCGGTGAATGGACAAGATTGGAAGGATTGTACACCTATGAATATGAGGGTACTCCTTTAAATATGATTATTTATGTTGAAGCAGAAGAGATTGGTTTTGATTTTTATGTTGACGACATAATTATCTCAGGACCTGCGGTTGTAAAAAGCGACTTTGAAGATAACAGCACAGCCGGTTGGAGCGGTGCGGGTTCAATAATATCTGCCAGTGATGATGTTGCCTGCAGCGGAGATTACAGCATGAAGGTTGCAGGAAGAAGCAATTATTGGGAAGGTCCTACAGTAAATCTGATGGGTAAACTGGCTAAAGGAAACACTTACTATGCATCGGCATGGGTTTATCAAGAAAGCGGTGAACCTCAACCTTTCAAGTTTACTGCTTACAGCCCCGACGACACAAGTTCGGATCTCTATGACGGAAAGTTTTATACAACTATAGCTCAAAATGAGGAGGTTCCGAGTGGAGTTTGGACAAGACTGGAAGGATTTTATACCTATGATTATTCCGGAGAGCCTTTAGGACTTACTTTCTATTTGGAATCACCGGAATTGGGATTTGATTTCTATGTGGATGATGTAGTTGTGGCAGGTAAGGTTAGAGATCCCAAACAGGATACCATACTTTGCGATACAAGTTTTGAAGATTCCAAATTCGCCGGATGGACAGCCAACGGTACAGGCACTGATGCGGAGCTTTTCATTAACGAATCTACTGCCCATGACGGTTTCAAGAGTCTTTTCGTTACCGGAAGAGCAGATTCCTGGCAGGGTGCAAAATTCGATCTTATGAATAAAGTAAAGAAAGGCCAGACTATAGAGGTATCAATGTGGGTTTACCAGACTTCCGGGACAAATCAGGAGATTAGAATATCGATTTGTACCGATGCAGCCGGAGATCCTACCTATAATACAGTAGCTGTTGAGTATGCGGTTCCCAGCCGTACATGGGTTGAATTGAAGGGAAGCTATACTATAACCTACACAGGAGATTTGGAGCAATTGTTCTTGTATGTTGAATCAGGTAGTCCTACAGCGGATATAGGTATTGATGATGTACTTATAGTTGCTCCTTTTGTGGAAGAGGGTATAGAAACGGATATTCCTTCATTAAAGGATGTTTACGCAGATTATTTCCCAATTGGAGTTGCAGTACCACCTTCAGCTTTTGACAATCAACTTCAATCGGATCTTATCAAAAAGCACTTTAACAGTATTACTGCGGAAAATGACATGAAGATTGACTCAATGCAGCCAACCGAAGGTTATTTCAACTTTGCAAAGGGCGATCGTTTCGTTGAATTTACACAGGAAAACGGAATGAGATTAAGAGGCCATACCCTCTTGTGGCATCAAGCTGTACCGAGCTGGATCTTTGTTGATGACGAAGGCAATGAAGTATCGAGGGAAGTACTCCTTGAAAGAATGAAGACTCACATTCAGACTTTGATTAAGTACTATGGAGATAAAGTTGAAGTTTGGGATGTTGTAAACGAAGCCATAGGTGATACCCAACCTTATGGACTCAGAAATTCCAAGTGGAGACAGATAATAGGCGACGACTATGTTATAAAGGCCTTTGATTATGCTTATGAAGCTCTTGTTGAGGAAGATCTTGTGGGTAAAGTTAAACTTTACTACAATGACTACAACAACGAAGAAAATCCTCAAAAGAGAGAAGCAATGCTCAACCTCGTCAAGGAATTGAAAGAAAAGTCTCACATTGACGGTGTTGGACATCAGGGCCATATCGGAATAAACTACGGTTCAGTGGAAGGAATTAAGGAAACCTTAAAGGGTTACCTTGATTTAGGTCTTGAAGTTGAAATTACCGAATTGGATATGTCGGTATACAACGGCTTGACCGAACCTAACGCACCGATAACTGAAGAACAGTTAATCAGACAGGCATACAAATACAAAGAACTCTTTGATATGTTAAAAGAACTTGCCGAAGAATATCCGGGTAAATTGAAAGGTGTTACTTTCTGGGGATTAAAAGACGATATGACTTGGTTAAACTACTATGAAGGTGTAAGCAGAACCGATGCACCATTGCTTTTCGACAAGTACGGAAAAGCAAAATACGCATACTGGGCATTGGTTGACGCTTCAAAACTTCCCGTATTCATAAAGAATGCGTTGTCCTTCAAGGGAACACCGGTTATAGACGGTGAGCAGGACTTTGAATGGAATTTGGCCAAGGAAATGAATATAACCGACACAAACGGAAATGTAAAAGGAAGCATCAAGACTTTGTGGGATGAAGAGAACCTATATGCTTTACTCAAGGTAAACGGACATCCTTCAAAAATCGAATTCTATATCGATGAAAACAACAGCAAGGGCGAAAGAAACGAGTCGGAAGATGCATACTATGCCTTTACAGATGGAGAAATTGTTGGAGAAGCAACAATCGTTGAAAATAAGGCTGATGGCTATTGCGAATATGAAATAAGCTTGCCGTTTATAGGCGAACCTTCAAGCAAAATAGGATTTGACGTAAGATTGACTTACGGTGAAGGTGATGAGGCAGTAAAGGTGAGCTGGAACGACACTAAGAATACTCAGGACGAAGATACTTCCGGATATGGCGTATTAAGCCTTATCAACCCGAAATACACAGAAGCTAAGAAAGGTACTCCCGTTATCGACGGAGAAATCGATGCAATTTGGGAAGATGCAAATGAAATTTCCACCGATATAGTTACAGCGGGTACTAATCCTGCAAGTGCGGTTGTTAAAACATTGTGGGATGAAAATTACCTGTATGTATTGGCCTTTGTTGAAGACAACAATTTGTCCGATAAATCTGAGAATCCATGGGAACAGGATTCAATTGAGTTCTTTATCGATGAAAACAACGGCAGGACTGTCGAGTACGAAGCTGATGATGCACAGTACAGAGTTAATTTCAATAATGTTCAAACCTTTGGTGCAAACTGTCTGGAAGATGAATTTGTTACCGCAACAAAGCTCTTGTATGACGGTGAAACAGTAATAGGATACCTTGTAGAAGCTGCAGTTCCGTTTAAGTCAGCAAAAGCGGCAGATCACATAATGGGCTTTGATGTACAGGTAAATGACGATTCTGATGCCAACGGAGTAAGGGACGGAATGTCAAACTGGAATGATGCAACAGGAGTAGGTTACAAGAATACTGAAGCTTTCGGTCTCTTGAAACTGGTGGATGATGATGATACCGAAAAATATTCCATATCCGGTTATATCAAGTCCGACTTCATCTACAGCGAAGATAAGCTTCCGGTTATAGAATCGGGCTTTGTGGTGGAAGTTGTGGGAACAGGCTTGAAAGCCGAAACTGATAACGGATATTTCACAATAACCGGAGTACCTGTAAATGAGGAAGGATATACATTGAAGATTACAAAGAAAAACTATCTTGCAAGGGAGATAAAAAATGTCGTTGTTACAGGTGATACTGAAATATCCACCGAAAGCGAACCGATATTAATGTGGGCAGGAGATATAGAGATAAACGGTATACAGGATAATGCCATTAACATGGAAGATATAATGTTTATATGCAAATCCTACAATACTGTGGAAGGTAGCGACAGATACGTTGAAAGCAGCGATTTGAACAAAGACGGCGTTATAAACATGGAAGACATAATGATTATCGGAAAGCACTTCAATAAAGCATCTGCTCACTACGACAACTAAGAGTAGTATTTACGAGGAACAATAAAAACTCAGGGGCTTTTAGAGCTCCTGAGTTTTTTCCTTTTCACTATATTCTTTTCTACTGCATTTTTTCTACCACATTCCTTCTGCTTCATTCTTTCTGCTTCATTCTTTCTGCTTCTATCCTTCTACTTCACTTATCCTACAATTCTTTGAATCATAGTCTTGCGAGCCAGTTCTTCAAATTCGTCGTCAAGTTTCTGGAGGAAGTCAAAATCCTTGTACTTTTGCTTGAGGGCAAGGGAAATCAAATGGTCGGTAAGTCGGGGGTTTTTCGGAAGCAGACTTCCGTGGGAATAGGAGCAGTACACGTTTTTGTAAATTGCTCCCTCAAAGCCGTCCTCACCGTTGTTTCCGTAACCCTTTACAATTTTCCCCAAGGGCTTAACCGAGGGACCGAGGTAAGTCCTGCCGGAATGGTTTTCAAAACCTACAATTTTTCCGTCAAAGCCGTCGGATTTTAGGAATTCGCACTCAAAACAGAAATTGCCTATCATCCTTTTTTTGCCTCCAACCGTCCACAAATCAAGGGCTTTTAGGAACTCAATCTCTTTTCCGTCCCAGGTTTTGTAGTAGTTGCCCAGAAGTTGATAACCTCCACATATGGCAAGGAATATCTTGTCGTTCTCTATGGCGTTTCTAATCTCATTACCCTTTTGATTGAGTAAATCATCCTGTATTATCTCCTGTTCATAGTCCTGGCCGCCGCCAAGGAAGATAATGTCGTATTTTTCAGCATCAAAGGCATCACCCATGCTGATGTCGGATACGGTAACCTGAATTCCCCTCCACTGCGATCGCTTTGAAATTGCTATAATATTTCCCCTGTCTCCGTAAAGGTTCAACAGATCGGGATATAGATGGCATATGTTCAACTCATACATGTTATTTCCAAAACTCCTTTAGTCCGAATTTTTTCTTAAGCAGCTTCCTGATATCAAGCATGGCTGTATAGGTCGGTAATATATAGAAGTTATGACCTTCTTGTGTGTTTGAAAGTCCTTTTGCAAGGAGATCATCGTAATTTTTTACAATATTAATTTTATCTTCGTTAATTCCTGCATACTTTAACCTTACAGCCATGTCCTCGGCTCTAATTCCCGATACATAGAAATTGTCTATTTTGCTTTGTATCTCTTCCAACATTTCAAAGTCAACATCCCATAACCAGGAGATATCGGTGCCGTCGGCAAGCTTATCGTTTATCAAAAATGCAATCTGCATGTTTTTGTCTTCGGTCATAAGGAAATTCAAAACCTGGTTAAACCCTGTAGGGTTTTTGACCAAAATAACCTTTATGTTTTTTCCCTGGGTTGAAATTGTCTCCATTCTGCCGAAGCCGCATTCAAAGCTTTCCAAGGCTTTGGCAAGGTTTTCGGAGGGAAGGTTCAAAGCTGTTCCGCAGGCAGCTGCAGCCAAGGCGTTATATATGTTGTAAAGCCCGGGCAGGTTTATTTTAGCCTGTATTACTTTGTTCTCTAAATCACTTTCTTTGGAGGCTATGGAAATCAATACATTTAAGTAGGATGTATTAAGTTCCACTACTTTTTCACAGGTAACTTCCGATTGGGGTCTGCGATAACCGCAGGAACCGCAAGCAAAGCTGCCAAGGTGTCCGTAAACATGGCTTTCATATTCATACTTCTCTTTACAGTAAATACAGAACATGGCATCGGAGTTAACAAGCTTTTCTTTAGACTCGTATGCCTCACCGGCAAAACCGTAGTAAATGACTTCTTTACCGGAATCTTTGCCCAAAGATGCACACAGGGAGTCATCGGCATTTAGAACAAGCTTGGTTTTAGTGGATTTGTTGATTCCCGATCTCACACTGTTCAGTGTGGAATACAACTCACCGTAACGGTCGAGCTGATCCCTGAAAAAGTTTGTAACCACAAGCACATCCGGTTCGATATAGTCGGTAACAACGTTAAAGGCTGCTTCGTCAACCTCAATAAGGGCTACGGGTGCCTTTGCCCTACCGCGTAAGTCCACCGAATCAATGAAAGTTGTAACAATACCTCCAAAGAGGTTTGCACCGGATTTGTTTGTAATATATTTTAGCCCGTTCACTTTCAAAACTTCACCTATTATTTTGGTGGTGGTGGTCTTTCCGTTGGTGCCGGTAACCATGATTATCTTATAGTCCTTGGAAATAACCTTTATTATGTCGGGGTAGAGCTTCCGGGCAACTTTGCCGGGAAGGGTGGTACCACCGCTTTTTAATATTCTAAGGACAAAAACCAATATTTTTGCAACTATTATTGTAAATGTAAGTCTTATATTCATACATGCCCCTACTTCTAAAATTTTATTGTTGAATTCCTCCTTTTTGTTAAAAAGCAAGGAGGTATGTTTTTAGCGGGCCAAACGCCCTAAGTTATTATTATAGCACAAAGGTTTTTAATAAAATATAAAATTTTTATGTCTATTTTAAAGTGCTTTTTTTTAAACACGGTATGAAAAACATTATGAAAACAATTCAATTATAATATTATTATAAAATTTAATTATTAGGAAAGTATTTCCGTAAAAAAATATTTGATACATTATTTTTAAAGTGATAAAATGTTGTAGATATAGAGCAAAGTGCCAATAGTTTTTCACACCCGGGTGGGTGCGAAATAGGACCGAGACCGATAGATTTACATCTTAAGGCAATGAGGAAGATGGGAGTAAAGGTACATGACGCCCATCACGGATTTATTTACTGTGAGGCCGATAAACTCAAAGGAGCAGACATACAGCTGGATTTCCCGAGTGTCGGTGCGACAGAAAATATAATGCTTGCAGCGGTATTTGCAGAGGGAGACACAATCATTCGACATGCTGCAAGAGAACCGGAGATTGTGGACCTTCAAAAATTCCTCATAGGAATGGGTGTGGATATAACCGGTGCAGGAACCAGCATCATTAGGATAAAGGGAAACAGCCACAATAAACTGCGGGAGGTTGAACACACTGTAATTCCGGACCGGATAGTGGCAGGTACATATTTGGTGGCCGCGGGCATAACCGGCGGGGATATTACGCTAAAAAGCGTCATGGCTGAGCATTTGATACCTGTTATTACATACTTAAGAGAGTGTGGCTGCCGCATAAACACGAAAAAGAATACGATACATATTTTCGGCCCAACCAGACCAAAATCCATTGATATAATAAGGACATTGCCTTATCCCGGATTTCCGACGGATATGCAGTCCCAGTTCATTTCGCTGCTTTCCATAGCACGAGGAACAAGTATATTTGTCGAAACAATTTTCGAAAACCGATACAAGCATGTGGAAGAGCTGATGAGAATGGGTGCCGATATAAAACTCGAAGGACGGCTTGCGGTAATAAAAGGAGTTAAGGGACTTACAGGGGCAACGGTTACCGCACGTGACTTAAGGGGTGGAGCAGCATTGGTGTTGGCAGGTCTTGCTGCGGAAGGCACAACGATTGTCAGCGGCACAAAGCATATTGACAGGGGTTATGAAAAAATTGAAGAGAAGCTGTCCAAAGTCGGAGCCTTGATTACCAGGGAAGATTAAAGGGGTTAGTGCTTTGAAGAAAAAGTATAGTGGGAATGAAATGCCAAGAATTGCGGATAGAAAATACAAAAGAAAACTCAGAAGACGAAAGAGGGCATTAAAGTTTGTAAGATTTCTTTTACTGACAGCATTGAGTGTGGGAACTTTAGTGCTCCTTGCACTATCACCGCTATTTAACATAAATTCCATTAGCGTTTCGGGCAATATTCACTATGAAGAAAGCGAAATAATAGGAGTAACCAATTTGGTTGTGGGCAATAATTGGTTTAAGACGAATGGATTGGATGCCAAAAGCATATTGTTATTTAGGTCCTTTCAGGCGGAAAAAAATATAAAGGAAAACTGTCACTATGTAAAAAACGTCGCTGTCAGGTTAAGGATACCCGACCAGGTGAATATTATAGTGAACGAAAGGGAGCCCTATGTAATCAGTCCGTACTCCGATGCGTATTTAATAATAGATAAGGAAGGATATTTAATTGATTTGGTCAAGGATATATCCGCCTATGATTTACCCATTGTTCAAGGAATGGGTTTCGACAACTGTAAATTGGGACAAGCATTAAATGCCGAGGACAGAAATAAGTTTGACATATATAAAAATGTGGTGGATGAGATTAACAAGCTTGACAACGATAAAGTATACGACAGCAGCAAGTCAATTTACAAGTACTTGAATTACGTTGATGTTTCCGATTGGGACAATATTGTTATAATGCTCGATTCAAGGATAAGAGTAAACCTTGGAAACTACAAAAAAATCAGCAATTACCGGTTAAGTTTTTTGAGAGAGATTTTCTTCAACAAACTTGATGTATACGATAAAGGATACTTGGATTTTACAACAGGGAACACCCCTAGCTTTATACCGGACCCAAAGGAGGAGTGATTATGTTACCTTTACTTGGATTAATTATTGGCATTGTCTTAGGAATATTTATTCCCTACGATATTCCTGCAGCATATTCAAATTATGTGGCCATTGCAATACTTGCCGCAATCGATTCGGTGTTTGGAGGGGTATTGGCTACACTCCAAAAGAAATTCAATTTAAGTGTTTTTCTTACCGGGTTTTTTGGTAATGCCATATTGGCGGCCATATTGGCATACATAGGGGACAAACTGGGCATTCAGCTGTATCTTGCCGCAGTTTTTGCCTTCGGTAACAGGTTGTTTTTGAATTTTGCAATTATTCGTAGAATACTATTGAATAAACTTTCAAAAAAAGATAATATAATAAATAATACTGAAAAATAAGTAGAAAATTATTGTTACTATATATAATATATTTTTTCTTGATAGAATTTTTTATGTTAATTTATATTTTTGTTTCAAGGAAAAATATGTCTTGATTAAACGGTCAAAAATATCGAAACATATAGTGCAATGAATTTTTCAATAGAGTATTTACTGGTGATATAAAGCTGTGCCTATAAAGTACATGTCTTTATTTACGGGAGGTTCACACTTGTGGAGAATATAATAAGTTGTGTTGATGTAGGGTCTTCAAAAATATGTTCAATAATTGCAAGAGCCACCAGCACCGGAGATTTTGAAATATTAGGAAAGGCCATGGAGCCATGTAATGGTATAAAAAAGGGTATAATAGTAGATATAGAAAGTACGGCAAATTCGATAAAAAGTTGCATGGCCAAGGCACAAGCTCTTGCAAACATTGAAGTGGATTCAGCGTATGTAAATATAATGGGAATGCATGCCGATATTATACATAATAAAAGCAGCATCAATATTTCCGGCGATGACAGGGAAATTACCAAGAGTGATGTCGGAAGGGTTTTGATGAGTGCAGAGGCTGTCAAATTGCCTCAAGATAGACAAGTTATCGATGTAATACCGGTACAGTACATTGTGGACGGTTATGATGAAATAGTGGATCCTGTGGGAATGTCCGGGGTCAAGCTGGAAGTGGAAGCCGATGTGGTTGCAGGAAAAATAACTTTTGTACAGAATATACTAAAGAGCATGGAAAAAGCAGGATTAAAAGTGAACGGCTTTGTGTTGGAAGGCTTGGCTGCTGCTGAAATAGCACTTACCCAGGAAGAAAAGGATATGGGTGTAATCCTGATTGATGTGGGCGGGGCCGTAACCAACATAACGGTTATCAAGAACAACAGACTGGTGCACTTCGGCTCCATACCGGTGGGAGGAGACCATATTACAAACGATATTTCCATAGGTCTTAGAATATCTTACAATGATGCAGAAAAACTAAAAAGGGAGTATGAGCTTGCCTTGACTTCCTTGATAAAAAACGATCAAGAAATTACCGTAACTGAAATAAATGAGAACAAAAAGAGAAATATAAAAGTGTCGGAAATAGTTGAGATAATTGAAGCAAGGGTGCAAGAGATATTTTATCTAAGCAAGGAACACCTCGAGGAGGCGAATATATCGTCAGGCCACAGCAAAGGTGTTGTGCTAGCTGGATGCGGTATTTCCTATATTGACGGAAATATGCAGTTGGCATATGAGGTGTTTGATTTACCGGTAAGGGTGGCATCCTATAGAATTTCGAATATTACCCAGCAGGAGTTTTTAATTTCCGTAGGCTGTGCAAAATATATAGTGAATAGATTCGGTGTAAATGAGACCGATTGCAAAGGTAAAAAAATGAAAAAGAAAAAGGAAAGGAATCCGATGAATTTTTTAAGGAAATTGGCAAATCTATTTAATAGTTTGTTCTGATATTCGGGTTCTTTTTGAAACCAAAATCCTTCTTGCATAAATAATAATATTAAGATATTATTAAATATTGAAAGATTGGAATTGACAAAAATAACTATGGACATTTACTATATATGTTTACTTAAATAGGTTATGCGGAAGGTTTCGGGGACAGAGATTGACTTAGCGGTACTTGGTGTGATTACAAAAGAATAAGGAGGGACTTACATTGTTGGAATTTGATATCGATCTTGAACAATTTGCCCAGATTAGAGTTGTAGGTGTTGGCGGTGGCGGTAACAATGCTGTTAATAGAATGATAACTGCAGGACTTCGTGGCGTTGAATTTATATCAATAAATACTGATAAACAAGCTTTATTTTTATCGAAGGCTAATACTAAAATTCAAATTGGAGATAAACTGACAAGAGGGCTTGGAGCAGGAGCAAATCCTGAAATTGGAAAGAAAGCTGCAAATGAAAGCAGGGATGAAATAGCACAGGCAATAAAAGGTGCCGATATGGTTTTTGTAACAGCAGGTATGGGCGGCGGTACAGGAACCGGTGCGGCTCCCGTTGTAGCCCAAGTTGCAAAGGAAATGGGCATACTTACTGTTGGAGTGGTTACAAAACCGTTTATGTTTGAAGGAAGGAAGAGAATGCAGCATGCCGAAAGAGGTATTGAGACTCTCAAGGGAGTTGTGGATACCCTGGTAACCATACCTAATGACAGGCTGCTTCAGGTTGCCGAAAAGAAGACTTCCATTGTGGATGCTTTCAAAATTGCCGATGATGTGTTAAGACAGGGTGTTCAGGGTATATCCGACCTTATAGCGGTACCTGGACTTGTAAACCTGGACTTTGCCGATGTTAAGACCATTATGCTAGATACCGGCTTGGCACACATGGGTATTGGAAGGGCCTCGGGAGAAAACAGGGCTGAGGAAGCGGCAAGACAGGCAATCTTAAGCCCGCTGCTTGAAACTTCAATAGAAGGTGCAAGAGGAGTACTCTTGAACATAACGGGAGGACCCGATTTGGGACTCTTTGAAGTCAATACTGCGGCTGAACTCGTTCAAAAATCCGCAGACCCCGATGCAAACATTATATTCGGTGCGGTAATAGATGAAAACTTGAAAGATGAACTGTTAATCACAGTTATAGCAACCGGATTTGACAAAGTTCCGGCCATCAGAAAACCGGAAAAGACTGCCGAAAAAATCGGCATAGCCAGCGGAAGGACAATTGAGAGAGAGCCTGAACCACAACCGGTATCCGATGAATTGGAGATTCCAACTTTCTTAAGAAGAAACAGATTTAAATAAGATTTTATAGATAAAAATGAGCAGTAGGGATAGACCTGCTGCTTGTTTTTTTATGCCCTTTTTTCTTTTGCGATTTTTGTCAACGGATAATTTTTTTCTACAGTGGGGTTTGACAAATTATATTTGGGTTGGTTTGTATAATTAATATCAGTTGCAGGACATCTTTAATTTTATAATTTTATTCTTTTAATTTTTAAAAAATAATCGGAATAAAAATACATGCTTTTGCATATATGATAATAGTATTTGATTATTAAGGGGTTATGTAACTATAGACAGGAATGTGCAGTTAAGGGGTGAAATGTATGGAGATATTTCTTGATGTGTTGATACTTGAAAACATAGTGATGAATTACTTGATTCTATTGATGACAGCCAAGTTTTCAAAAAATACAATATCTCATCTCAGACTGTTTTTAGGGGCTCTTGTTGGGGCACTGTATGTAGCATTCCTGGTGGTTTTTCCTTCATTCAGCGTGTATTATACCACAATGGCAAAAATAGCTATTTCCTTTGCAATTGTCGCAATAGCTTTTTCTTTTAATAAATTTACTGCTTTCTTCAAAACTATGGTAATGTTTTATGTTTCAACATTTATTTTTGCCGGTGCGGGTTTTGCTTTTCTGTATTTCAATCACAGCGGCGGATTTGTAAGAAACGGATTTTTCTATGTCTACTGGAACTCAAAATGGACAGTTATGGCCTTATGCGTTGCAACAGTGGGAATCATAGTGAAAATATTCTGGGACATATTGCAGAACAGATTGGTTAAAGGCAGGCTGCTTTTACCTTTGAAAGTTGCCTTTGAAAACGGAATTATCAATTTGTCGGCATTGGTTGATACCGGTAACGCACTATTCGATCCCCTTACTCACTCTCCTGTTGTTGTAGTGGAATTTAGAGCGATAAAAAGCATTTTACCGAAAGAGATTCAGAACATCTTTGAAGAATCGAAGGAAGACGATCTGGTAAGGGTAACGAAAATCGTTTCCAACTCCAGTTGGTTTTCGAGGTTCAGGCTCATACCCTTTACGTCATTGGGCAAGGAAAACGGTATGTTGATAGGCTTTAAACCGGATTATATTGAAATTGGAGATAAATCTGACAAAAAGGGGGTTACTGATGTGATTATAGGCATTTATAATAAGGCTCTTTCAAAGAGTGAAAGTTATAATGCACTTCTAGGTCCGGATTTGGTTTAGCGGTAGGAAAATAGTTTAAAAACTGAAAGGGGAAAGAATTTATGTTTCTTTTTAAGAGGGTAAGGCTTTTTTTTTGGATCAAGTACATAAACATTTTGAAGAAGCTCAAAATCCATGAAAGTTTTCCGGTACATTACATTGGAGGAAGTGAAGCACTACCACCCCCACTAAGCAGTGAAGAGGAGAGCTATTTGCTCGGCAAGCTGGAAAAGGAGGAATACGGCGTTAAAAAGATTCTTATTGAGAGGAATTTGAGACTGGTGGTTTACATTGCCCGTAAATTTGAAAACACAGGAGTAGGAGTGGAAGACCTGGTTTCCATAGGTACTATTGGATTGATTAAAGCGATTAACACCTTTAACCCCGGCAAAAACATAAAGCTTGCAACATACGCCTCAAGATGTATAGAGAATGAAATACTCATGTACCTGAGAAGGAACAACAGGATGAAAACGGAAATATCCATAGACGAACCTTTGAATATAGATTGGGACGGAAACGAACTGCTTTTGTCGGATATTTTGGGTACTGAAAACGATATGATACATAGGAGTATAGAGGATGAAGTGGATAAAGAACTGCTCAATACTGCAATGAAGAAGTTGTCCATGAGGGAAAAGAAGATTATGGAGTTGAGATTTGGTTTGGCCAACGGCGGCGAGGAAAAAACACAGAAAGAAGTGGCTGACATGTTGGGAATTTCACAATCGTATATTTCAAGGCTTGAAAAGAAGATTATAAGCCGGTTGAAGAAAGAAATCAGCCGCATGATATAGAGGTGAAAATTGTAATAAATTAACAATAAAATTGAAGGCTAGTTTTCCCAATAAGTAAGGAGTTTGTCAAGGTATTTTGTGAAAATTTTGTATGGTTTTTTACAGTATAAAAATAACCTTCGTGGCAATAATGATACTGACTTCAATTTACTGCCGGGAGGTTATTCGATATGCTAATCAACAAAGTTGAAATATGCGGTGTAAACACATCAAAGTTGCCAGTTCTAACTAACGAACAAAAGAAAGTTCTCTTTGAGAGAATGCACAAGGGCGATATGTCGGCAAGGGAGGAATTCATAAAGGGAAATTTGCGACTTGTACTTAGTGTTATTCAAAGGTTCAACAATAGAGGCGAATATGTGGATGATTTGTTCCAAGTTGGCTGTATTGGTCTTATTAAAGCAATAGACAATTTCGATGTAACACAGAACGTAAAATTCTCTACTTACGCTGTACCAATGATTATAGGAGAGATACGGAGATATTTGCGTGACAACAATTCAATCCGTGTCAGCCGTTCGCTAAGGGATATTGCCTATAAGGCTCTTCAGGCGAAAGAACGGTTGACCAATAAGAACTCCAAAGAACCGACCATAGATGAACTTGCCAAGGAATTGGGAATTCCCAAGGAGGACATTGTGTTTGCATTGGATGCAATACAGGATCCTATCTCGCTGTTCGAATCTGTGTATCATGACGGCGGCGATGCAATATACGTCATGGACCAGGTAAAAGATGAAAAGAACAATGATGAAAACTGGCTTGAAGGTATTGCATTGAACGAAGCGATGAGGAAACTTAATGATAGGGAAAAACTGATTTTGAATTTGAGATTTTTTGACGGAAGAACACAGATGGAAGTGGCTGAAGAGATAGGAATTTCGCAGGCACAGGTTTCAAGACTTGAAAAGACAGCACTTACGCATATGCGAAAGTATATTTAGAGTTTAGTGCCTCCCCGCATAAATATATAAGGAATTCAGAAAAAACCGGATATTTTGCTGAAGTATATTACTTTTGGCAGATGTCCGGTTTTTTCATACGAATTGCAGACAATTCATATATTATAGTATTGATTATTATAAGTAGTATGAGGTGTTGCTTTATGAACAGGACATCGGATTTCAGACAAAAGGAAGTAATCAATATCACCGACGGTAGAAGGTTGGGATTTGTCTGTGATGTGGAGATAAATTTGGAAAGCGGAAGGTTGGATGCAATTGTAATACCGGGAGAGGGAAGGCTTTTTGGATTGTTCGGAAAAGACAACTACTATGTAATTCCTTGGAGTAAAATAAAGAAAATAGGTGAGGATATTATATTGGTGGAATTTGACGAGAGAAGTATGCGAAGGGATTATAGAAATCTATAAAAATATATAAATTTGATTTAATATTTCAGTAAAGTATAATATAATAGTAGCGAGACAGAGAAAAAGCTTTCCTGCCCTTCTTAAAATTTTGTTTCATTTTACCGAAAATTTTAAAAAGGAACCAAGGATAAATAAAGATGGGAGGTACAATATGAAGTGTCCGTATTGCGGTTTTATTGAAGATAAGGTTATCGATTCAAGACCAACCGATGAGGGAACTGCTATCAGAAGACGAAGAGAATGTTCCAAGTGCCAGAAAAGGTTTACCACATACGAGAAAGTGGAGAGTATACCGTTAATGGTCATAAAAAAGGACAAAACCCGGGAGCATTTTGACAGGGAAAAGCTCTTGAACGGTCTTTTGAGGGCTTGCGAAAAAAGACCGGTGTCCATAAACGACTTGGAACATCTTGTGGAAAGTATTGAATTGCAGTTGCAAAACTCACTTCAAAGAGAGGTTACTTCCCAAGCTATAGGCGAATTGGTTATGGAGAAGTTAAAGGAATTGGACGAGGTTGCCTATGTAAGGTTTGCTTCGGTGTATCGACAGTTTAAGGATATCAACACCTTTATGGACGAGCTCCGCAAACTGCTGAAGGAGAAGTGACGGGTGGGGAATCATAAGTGAAAGAAGAGTTTATATTTTACATTTGGAATAAAGATAAGGAGGAATCACAAAATAAATGTAGGTATTAATTTAGGAAGCACTATAAATTTGATTTAAATCGCAATAGTTAGCACTTAAAAATTAGTGATATTCAGAAAAAGAAACTTCATTTATAGATCTAAGTGGTTAATATTAAGTAAATATATAATTATTTACAAATTAGAAATTTAAAAGGACATGAAAGAAATATATCATATAACAAAGTTTGATATATGTGAAAGTATTCATGTTTAGAATTATATTTACTGTTTTCTTTGGATATGGACAAGTTAGAGAATTTAAGTTGTATTTCGTTTACAATAAACAAGAGTGAACATTATAAAGAGATATTAACAAATTAATGGGATTATTGGAGAAATATATATGTAATTAAGGAGCCAAACAGAATATTTGATGAAAGCTTTGCAAAAAATTGGGCCTTAATATAATAATATAAGTTTGATTATAAAGTATATAATTTATCTATGATATGTTTGCAATCGATAGGATATAATTTCGAAAAAATATAAAAGAGTGATGAGAAATTATAAATTTGAATTTTTAATTTATATTATATAAATTTCTCAATATTATCCCACATAGAAATAAGTGATCAAGTAAAACAGTATTTAAGAACATATCCCTTCAATAGATATGAAAAATCTAAGAAATCAAAATAAGAGTTTTAATTTTTATATCAAAATTTATTTTTAAATATGTTTATACGTTCAAAAATTATCTGAAAAAGAAGGTTTTTCCTAAATTCAGTAGAATCATTTTTTAAGTAATAAGTTTTAAAAGATTAAAATGAGACATTTGGTGTAATTAGATTATTATTTTTTAATTTCGGGATGGTAACGGCATATGTTTAAACAATATAGTATAACTCATTTAATGATAGAAGGTGCGTATAAAAAACTTAAATCTTATTATTATGATAAACAGTCTTTGTATGTAAAAAGGAATATCGCAATTTTTGAAAATAATGATTTAGAAAAGCAAATAAATACATTAACTACTAACATTTGCAGTCGTAATGTAGAATATTTTGATAGATTGATTGATAAAATGGACTTCAAAATACTTCCCAAAAAATTTAATTCTAGTTACAACAATTCTGAACATGTTATAAAAAGTGGTATTGATAATTCGAAAAATATTTCAAAAGTAAACTTTTTTATAGACTTACCGGTAGAATTACTAATATTGGATTTTTTATGGATGATTCTTATTGGAAAAATAAGTTTTTATAATTTTGGGAATTCAGATGTTTCATTTGCAGGTAAATTCAAAAAGAGCATATTTTTATCTAATAATCCTGATCTTTTTGAGGGAATAGATTTTGCTTCTAATCGTTGCTTTATACCTTATTTTGAATTATATTCAAAGTGGAGAGATAGGGCTTTTGATAAAGTAAAAGAAAAGCTTCCTGAAACAGATGTTGTAATGATTAATTTAGACCTAAAAAGTTTTTATTATTCAGTAGAGTTTGATTTTAATAATTTGAATATCTTATTAAATAATGACAATAGACTTAAAGAAATTAAATTTCTTACTGATATAATTGAAAAAATATTTAATAGATATACAAAGTTAATTAGTCAGTATAAGAAAGACCAGCTAATTAAAGTCAAGAGTTTATAATAAAAATTTTGAGAAATTTTTTTAGGCTCCTGACGTTAATGAAACGCATGACAACAAGACCACCTAGGTGAGGTAGACATAAAA
>Ga0134093_1000274_pt1 | contig 63796 bp, 51 predicted proteins | sample 4_1taG_FD_94452 | JGI IMG/M metagenome (GOLD analysis project Ga0134093, IMG submission 94452) | Switchgrass degrading microbial communities from high solid loading bioreactors in New Hampshire, USA - 4_13_20_68_A1 metaG | ecosystem: Engineered > Bioreactor > Semi-continuous > Anaerobic >...
CAATTTAATCACCTTCATCCAACCCCTTATGTAAAAAAGTATTATTTACATAAGGTATTTTAGTTTCAGGGTGGGGGAATTTTCAATTGAAATAGTGGGTACTTTTAGAATAACATAAGCATCCATTAGCGAAAAATGCCCGATATTCCCTAGTTAAAGGCATACCACCTCCCATTCATGCTTTCTTGATTTAACATAATCTTTAACCATCAGCGGTTTTTTCCCAAATATTTTTAATTTCTCCATGACCGAATCAAACTTTAAACTGATATCTTCAGGAGGTACGCAAAGGCTTTTGGGAGTATACTTCTCAACAATATTGTACCACTTAGGCAAGTGATGGGTATTCTCATACTGTCCCGGGGTATTTATAAGCTTAATATTTTTATTTAGTAAAGCTCCATAGAGCTCCTTGTATTGTTCCGGTGTCATCATCCAACCTCTATAAATGGCAGTCTTCTCAGACTCATCAGTCAAAACTCTTCTTACAGCTTTTTCTGCATCCTTTTCATTTACCAAGGCATCAAAGTCAATTAATCCAACCTCAAACAAACCGCAAGAAATTGCAGCAATATATTCCTCCTGATAATCAATATCCACTTCCCTTACAGATAACGGATTACTGCAAAATAGGATTAGCATAGCCTGCTCCTCACTTCCTTCTACATTATATTTCAAACTCACCAATTGCTTCTTTCACAATTTTCTCATAATCAATTTGCTATTCATCGAATCTAAATCTTCATGTTCTCGTCTATTAACTTCGAAATAAAATTACTATAGTCCTCTCTCATCGGCAAATCAAAGCTTTATTCCTGCCAAAGGAATATGTTCCTTACCCTCTCTCGTTTCATTTTTCTTTATTGCCTCAGCTATGTTTGATTGAAAGTAATAACCTACTACTTTGAAATTCGCATTTTTAGCTTTGTCGATATATTTTTTTCTGTCTTCAATTGTTGGATTGGTATTATCCACTACAAAGGGCTGCTTCGCTTTAATACATGCATCAATAAATATATCTTTCCTGTTCCTTGTTCTCAACATATCCAAGTTAATTCTTATATGTGTTTTAAAAAATTTTTCTTTATAAAAAGTGCTTTTTCCTGTCGCTTGGATCCCAATGAAAATAACAGCTTCCATAATAACTCCTTAAATTATATTTCTGATTTTTTATAAAATCTTCGAGGCATCTTAGCTTCTTTATTTTTCTTCTTTTGCAACTTTCGAAAAAAAGAGAATAAAAAAGCGGTTAAAGCTTCTGTTCACCTTAACCACTCTATTTCTAATATACGTAATTTTATTATATTGAAAGTCTTAGTTTATTTTACGTATAAACAATAGAGGATTAAGCCAATGTATATGCGTATCCATACCTAGCTCATGAATTAATTCAAGTACTATATCACTTTTTGCATGTTTAATACAGTTCACTATATACATTGTTCATCCTCCTTCCATTTACGTCAATTTATTGAATAGATTTTATTATACTATACTCTTCCCTGTCAACTGCTTTCTATTTTTGTCCTTTTTTCACAAGGCTGATATAATCTTTTATATCTTGGGCTCCACCTATCACCTCAACACAAGTAACCTTCAAATTCTTTTTCTTAACTTTATCATAAAATTCATGAACTAAATCTACATTTCTACCTTTGTTTCTTACTGCCCTTTTAAAACCTAGGTTAGTTGCAACAAAAACAGTAATCTCCATTTCATTATTATCGGAAATATAGTCAAGAGAATCGATTATACCATATATCATTACCTTATTGGATGTTGAATCTTCAATTGAATCTTTCTTAATATGTTTAAATCTAAAGTACTTTTTATAAGAACTGAGTAGTAGCCTTTTGATTCTGCATAATTATATCCCCCAGAAACATATATGCAAATAGTATTGCTATATTTCAAATTGATTTTGTCAAAATCAAATTTAAATGTGTTATATGTAATGAAATTTATCGGTAAAGGAGTCATTTCGATCTTTTGTTCTTTCTTTCCACCCCTGAGATAGGAACAAGCATCTTTAATTTTGTCAAAGCATTCATATTCCGCATCCTTATATCCATTTATAGCCTTTTCAAAATCAGCATAATTTGTAAATACGGCAGGGCCTTTAAGATTTCCTTTCAAAACAATAATATCTATTTGACATTATACCTCATCCCAAATTATACATAATATATAACTATTATATAGCAATTCCAGATAATATCACCGCTCTGCTTTCATTTCACTCCAAGAAACTTAAAAAATAAGTGGTTAAGTCCTTTGCCCTACTTAATCAATTTATATTCTATTAACCTGTTGAATACATTATCCCAATTTTATATTTTAATATAAATAATATATTGACTCTCCAGTTGCGTTAGGCTTTATAATTTAGATTAAAAGGAGGGAAACAAAAACATGAAAACAGTCAAAGAAGTATCGGAAATTACCGGAATCAGCATCCGTACATTGCGTTATTATGATGAAATCGGTCTATTAAAACCTTCCAAACTAAGCAATGCCGGCTATCGTTTGTATGACAACAAAGCTCTGGAAAAATTGCAGGAAATCATGTTCTATAGAGAATTGGAAATACCTTTAAACGATATAAAAAAAATCATGGACAATCCCAATTATGACAAAAAGCAAGCCTTGCTTTTACAGAAAGCTTTATTGGAACGCAAGCGAAATCGCTTAAATAGAATCATAGAACTGATAGAAAATGTGATAGAAGGAGTGAATACAATGAATTTTGAAGCTTTTAACGAACAGGACATTAAGAAAATAATTGAAAACATGAAAAGTAATATGTCGGAAGAACAAATCAAGTCTTTTATTACAGAACAAGGTTGGGACAATTTGGAGAATTTCGAAGATGCTCTGCTAAAATCTTTATCAAATGAAAAAGTTGCATCCGATATATTCAGGTGGTACATGAGTAAGGAAAGTTTTATAGAAGCTAGCAAACCTGAACAGAAAGCAGAAGAAATAAAAAACGATATTACCGAGATTTACAAAGAATTTGCCAAGCTTATGTCCTCACAAGATGTTGAAGCAGAGCAACTCCTAGTCGAAAAACTTGCCGACAGCTTTAAAAATATGCTGAAATTGGATAATCCCCGGGCGTTTCTTCTGGACTTTGTAAAAGAGTATCAGAATGAAAAATTTGCAGAGGCCCATGACTTACAATATGGAAAAGGCAGTGCAAAATATATGGCAGAAGCAATAAAAAGGTACTATGGAGTATAGTTTAAAAAGTCAAAAATTATAACCGATACTTCTTGGGTAAAACTCCTTCCAAGCGTTTGGAGAAATCAATTCATCCATCGATACATACGCGGATAGTGTAACCGATTTTAACGCAGAAAAGTATAATGAAATAGAAGGAGATAATAAAAATGAACAACGATGATATTTTATCCAAATATATAGAAAAGGTCGATAGAGACCAATCTGACCTTAGGTTCGATATCCGCGAAATTGAAAAAAGAACGTCACACACCTTGGAAAACATAGAAAAAAGAATGGACTCAAGGTTAAACCGGATTGAAGATTTAATTGCAAAACAAAGTGATGATTTAAACAAAAAAATTGCCGATTCCTATTCCAAGTTGGAATCAAAAATGAATGAACACAATAGAGAATTCAAGACAATGAACAGACAGTTTCTTATATTCTTGATAGGAACATTTTTAAGCATAGCCGGTATTCTCGCTGCAGCTTTTTACCAAATTGCAAATTTAATAAATAAATTGCCAAAGATACCTTAATTTATAAAATTTCACGGGATTTGCCCGGGAATCGCAAGCCCGTGTAACTAAATGGCACAAAATAAAAAACATCACCGTCTACCCCTCTGGGATAACGTGATGCTTTGTAATACTTCTGGCTGCGGGAGAAGGATTCGAACCCTCACAAAATGATCCAGAGTCATTCGTGCTACCCTTACACAATCCCGCAACGCTTAAGCAAGAAAAATTATAGCACACATATATTAATAATGCAACAGTAATTTTTGCATCTTTAGAGAAATTTAAAGGGAAGCTGTATAAGCCTCCCTTTTTTTAATTCAGAACCTTTATCAATACTTATTGTAAATCTTGTATATAATAGCAGCCAATTCTGCTCTTGAAGCATTTCCTTTAGGATTAATCATGTTATTGCTTCCTAAAACTATACCTTCTCTAACCAAAGTCGCAATACCCGATACTGCATAAGGAGCGATGTCATTTTTGTCGGTAAAGTGTGCAACAACATCGGCAGTACCTTCTGAGGATATCTTGCCCGATACCATGAGAGCTCTGGTAATAAGAACCATCATATCCTGTCTTGTTATTTGTGCTCTGGGATCGTATTTATTATCTCCTATTCCCGTTGTTATACCGAGCTTTTTCGCTATACCGATCTGGTTATAATAATATGCATCTGCCGGTACATCGTCAAAGTTGGAATCAACAACAGCATTTAAATCCAAAGCCTTAACCAAAAGTACCATAAAGTCTGCTCTTGTTATAAAGGCCTGGGGAGAGAAGGTAGTATCGGAAGTACCGTTTATAATTCCCTTTGATGCCAACACTTCAATCTGATGTTTTGCCCAACTGTGAGATTTTAAATCGCTAAAGGTTTTATTAACATATGCCACTGCGAATCTTCCAAACTGTGTAGTTGTAAAGACAACGGATTTTGAGCTTTCGTCATATTTTCCGTTAGGTACGGGAAAAGCTTTTCCTGTATTGTCTATTCTTAAAACAACAATATGCTCAATTGAATTCTTCTCGGCTTCCGTAGGTATATATGGGATAGATACTTTTACAGGGCTTTCAATATTGCTCCAGTCTGTAGGAACATCATTGATTTTGAGACTTAACTTAACCATAGGCCTTTCAACTATCTTTCCTTGTATATCGGAAGCCAAATCGGCATAGTTGTCTTTTTCCACTGAAATAGAAACCTTTGAAGCACTCTTAACTCTTGAAGCCAATGCATCGGTATTCAACATATTTGCCGGAAGATCCAAAATTGCATAAGCAGTACTCATATTAATTCTATAAGTCAAAGTATTTGACAGCAAGGCTTGATTCGGAAACTCCTGGGTATATGAAGTTACCCCTAGCACACCACGTACAGGTAAAGTAACGGTTTTAACTCCGTTTGCACCCGGCATTACTTCTTGCAGTGCAGTTTCCAATTCATTCTGCTCAAACTTGTATGTTACTTTTCCACCTGAATTGCTCACTTCACTAGAACCTATCTCTCCCTTTTTGCCGCTGCCAGACGAAGTATGTGTAGGAGTAGGATTTTCCAATGGACCTGTCACCACAATGGGTGTAGGAGTACCTTTGCCCGATGAAGCATTAATAACCGGTGGATTCATAATGGAATAACCTGAAGTCAATTTATTTCCGTTCCAGTCGAACAGTAAAACACCGGATACAGCTGACGGCATTGTATTTGTCTGGGCAAATTCTATTGTTGTCTCTTCAACTCTTCTTACTTTAAATCCAATTACTGCAACTGTTCCGGAAGTTTCCGCAGAACCACTGGCTTTGTAACTTTCCAAATCAGCGTAAACTCTGCTGAAATTCAAAATACCCTGTGAGATATTGTTTGACGCAATGGGTAAAACTCCATATTCAGCTTTATTCAAAATTGATCCGCCTACTGGAGCGGTAGTATTGGTAAATGCAGCACCGGTATCAACCCTAACTGCTTCCAATACTGTCGGATCGTATTTTATATTTACTTGATATCCTGCAAAACCATCTATATTGTTCACAATAATAGATGCTTTTATTACGTCACCAACTGCAGCTGTAGTCTTGTCCAATTCAATTCTAATACTTGATTCCGTATCGGCAAATACTAAATTGGAAAACAATCCTGAAAACGCCAGCAATGCAGTAAGTAGTACGGATAACCCTTTTTTTGCTTTCATTAATGAAAAGCCCCCTTTTAATATTATGAATTTAAGAATAACAAAAATATGTAAAGATTGACAAAAAATTATGTAGTCAAAAAACATATCAAGACTACATAATTTAAAATACAATTTATTTAATTATAACATCTATTTAATCTAATGTAAACAAAAACTCCTCGTTCAAAACCTTACATTTTCGCCCTTTTGCTTGTTTAAGATCTTATTCTTTGGGGAATTTCTTAATTTTTCCCAACAAGTGCATTCTCATACTTGCGAAATCCAGTGAATCCAAGTATCCATCCCCATTTACATCGCCAGCAACCATTGCATGTTCGTAAGGGAATTCTTTAATTTTTCCGGTCAAATACTTTCTCACCAATCCAAAGTCAAGGGAATCAAAGTATCCATCTCCATTTACATCACCGATAACCACATCGGGATCCCCAGCTTCCCCTCCTGTAAACACGAACCAGTCTATATTAAACAGATATCCACCACCACCGCTGAAAAACAGGTAAAGGTCATGTTTACCTTCAAAACCTTCCACATCAGCTTTGATAGTTTTATAGTTATGCCAGTCTCCAGTACCGCTAACCGGTATCTTTGCCAAAGAAGGTCCGTAAAGCTCATCAAGACGAAGTTCAATGGTTCCTCCGCTTTCGGCACTGGCCACACTTGCCTCAAAACCGGTTGCACCGGTGCCGAAGTCTACTCCCTTAAACATTATATAATCTCCGCCTTCAATATAAGCTACGTTTTTATTACCGTCATCGGAAATTGTTTCGCATTGTATACCGGACATTTCGTTATAGTCTTCCGCCTGGATTATTTTATAGGCACTTCTCGACTCAGGTTTAGGTGTCGGTGTTGGAAGAGTCGGAGGTATCTGTGGTTCATCCGATACACCAAATGCTACTGTTACAACCGATTTTGCCGGAAGTGTAACTGTATTGCCCGAAACACTTCCAACATTTTTGAATCTTTCGGTACCGTCAGGAATTGTACGGTATACCACCGATTTATCGGAAGAGTATCCCTTTAAATCCAATGAAACGGTATTTTCATAAGATGCCTTGTTTATAAGTATCAATGTCAACTTGCTCTTATCCGGTGAAATAAATCCGGAAATTTTTACATCATTGGCACTACAGGAAACGTCTACCCTCTTGTATCCCGGATCGGTAAATTTTGCATACTGCTGTATAATATAATAGAAATCGGAAATTATATAACCTTCACTTGTCGTCCACTGCTTAGGATCCCTCGGTACTTCAATAAACACCAGAGGTCTCTGTTGGTTTTCCCAAATGAGATCCCAATAGAAATATGCACTAACTCCTTCCACTACAAGGGAGTTATGTATCAATTCGGCAGTGGTAAAAGGTGTTCCGTAATCGTATTCTGTCATAAATAGAGGTTTGTCGGCAAAATCCCTGGCCAAGCTTCTGAATATGTCATTAAAGCTGTCGGGATTGTAAGCATCTCCGCCATTGTAAAGGTGATGGGCTATACCGTATACCTTTGAAAGATCCATATACCTGGCATAGTTTTGAACTGTATTGTTCATTATACCTGCCGATTCAACACCCAAAATTTTGGGCATATCCGGCAAATCCTTAATCCTGTCGTAAACGGCATCAAGAGCTTTTGCATAACTGGGATAATCGGAAGTTTCAGTATCTCTAAAAATACAGGTTTCCCAATCGCCGCTCTCATATTCCGGCTCATTCTGAATACTTATGTAATCGGGAATAATTCCTTTTGCCCTATAAGCAACCAGGGAATTATACCAATACTCGGCAAACTTGTCATACACAAAAGCCCCATTTTCTTTTGCAAGAGTTCCACCGTTCATAACTCCATTCTTCTTTAAATCCGATGGTGGAGACCATGAACTGAGTAAAATTTTGAGATTGGGATTCATGATTTTCCCGTACTTGACTATTTCCATATCGTCGTAGCCGAAATTGCTGCTGTTTCTGTATTGATTTCTGAGCCTTAAAATATCCAGCCCCAAATCATAAAACAGAATTCTGTAAAGATCATTTTTGTTCGGGTGCGTTGTCAAATAGTCATTATACCATGCTATTGCCGCACCAAACCCTTCAAGAGTCTGATAGGTCTTGCTAATGTCTACCGTAGCTGTATAATTTGCCGCATTGATGTTTGGAAAACTCATGAAAGTCAATAACATCGACAGCAAAATCGATAAAATCAACTTTTTTCTCCTTGCCATAATATTTCCTCCCTTAAAATTTTATATTAATCCCACCTAAATCAAGGTGAGTCATCACCAAGGATACAAACAGCTCGATGGCACTATAGATCTCTTAATGTCGGCACTTTCCCACTCAAGTCTAACCATTCCCGCCAGGTTGGTATTGCGGTATATCAACCTAATGGGTATTTTCTGTCCGGCTTTCAAATGTATGGGTTTACTCTTAACGGTATTTATCTCGTTTGCTGTCCATTTATCTATCAACAGCTGATCGTTAACCCACAAGTTTGCCCCATCGTCATAGGTAACATAGAATACATAATCTCCGTCATAGGGTACTTGTATAAAGCCTTTCCAGCGTATACTGAATTTATGGTCCTGACTTACCGCTTTTGTCGGAGAGCCGACGCCCCAATTGAAATCAATAACGCTGTCTACTCCCTTCTCTTTTAAATTTGTCAAGTTGTCTTCATCAAAATACTCATAGAACAATCCAAAACCGTCTCCTGGCAAAGTGCTTCCATAATTTTTTGCCTCGGAAGGATACAGATTTTCTTTAGGCACAACAGACTTTCCGATACTCTTGCTGCTCCATTCAAGCTTGACATAACCGTCGCCGCAGTTGTTAAAATACTCAAGCTTAATATCATAGAACTTGTCCGCCTGAAGGAAAATCTTTCCTGCATCATCAACACCTACAAGATTATCCCATTTGTCCACTATAAGTTTATTGTTAATCCATAGTCTAACCCCGTTGTCACGGGTAATATAAAATGTATATTCTTCACTAAAGTCGGGTCTTATCTTTCCACTCCAGCGTACACTGTAGGATTCATCGTCTCTAACTTCCTTAGCTGGAGAATTTGTACCCCAATAGAAATCAATAGTCGGATCCACTCGTGTCAACTTGAAGTTGGTAAGATCTATATTATCAAAATACTCGCCTCTCAAACCTGTTCCCGGAGCTATTTTTGTAGCTGTAGGTTTTGGCACAGGAGTTGGCTTGGGCGTAGGTGTAGGTGTAAGTATAGGTGTAGGCATAACTATTACAGTCGGTTTTGCTTGTGTCATTGTCGGAAGCACTGCTGTAGGTGTCGCAATATATACAGGAACTTCCGTTTTCAAAGCATTTGGTGTCTTGGTAACAACAGGTGTTGGACTTTCGGTTGCAATAGGTGTCGGAGTTTCCGTTACCGAAGGTGTTGGAGTAGTCAAATCCGGAGTTGGGGTTGCAGAAACATCGACAACTTCCAAAGTAGGTTCGGGTGTAACTGTTACCTCATCCGTAGATTCATTGCCATTGTTCACATCATTATAAATTTTTACCAGTTCACCTGCCGAGGAATTCTTTAACTCTTCAAGTGATATTTCTCCCCCGTTCTTTTTAATTTCCGAGAAGATGGCATATTTCGAAGGAGAAATGCCATACTCAAAAGCTTGAGTCCTGGCCTCAGGCTCAATTTCAAGGGCTACAACATCGGCTGCTGAATTACTTGCTTCTTGAATACTCTCTTTGAGTTCGTTCAATATATTTTTAATAATAACGTTATCCTTATGTTCCTTGACCTCAGGATTTACTGTGCCTGAAATCAATACATATACTTTTTCTCTATCCAAATTAGCCTTGTCTTCACATATATCATATATCTTGGTAATAGCATCCCTAATCTTCATTCCCTTAAATTTTTCGCTCGATAGAATATCAATAGCATCACTGTTCAAAGGTTCAACTTTGATAACCTTTTGTTTTTTATCGATGGTAATTTCCATGCTAGGATTTATGTCCATGCTGATATAGGCATATTCCCTGATAATCGAAAAATTTCTACTGGAGCTAAGCAAAAAACCGATAGCAATACCTATAATCAGACAAAAACATGCTGCTGCGGCAAAGTATTTTTTCATGTAATAAGTGTGATTGATAATATCTTCGTCTGAAAAGGTTATTTCTTTACCGATGTACATTGTGCTGGTACGATTAATTTTATATACTGCATTCTGAGGAGTAGCTACAACTGCCGATTTTTTGTCCAAACTGAATATCAAACCTCTATATGTTGCCATAATAACTTCACCTGCCACCATCAAAGTATGATTTAAGATGCTCGTAGTTGTTTCCGTAAATAAGGCATACCGATATAATAAACTTTTTGTTTTTTTCTATTGTACTCGGATGTACGTTAACAAATTTTTTAATTTCCTTCATGGGAAAATATTTCTTTTTTATAAGCTTGTTGTAAACCTCTTTATTTTCAGCAATTTTACGTCCTATATTCACGCACATCCTTATAGAATCACTGTGTTTTGGTGTATACTTGTGCAATTCACTAATTTTAATGCCAAACCTCTCAAGCATCTTAGAATAGTGCTGTATTTCCTGAAACACCTCAATTCTTTCATATCCTGCAGATGACTCGTCATGAAGAAATTTGTCCTCAAAATGCTCATCATCGGATTCGAAATACGAAAAAGGCATTTCCTTATTTTTGGAGTTAATTCTAAAATAATCGATTATTCTTCTTTTAATTACCATCTCTGCAAAGGAAAAAAAATTAAAACCTTTTTTATTTTTGCTGCTGTCAAATTTCTCTATCGCTTCGTTAAATGCTATTAATCCTATACTATATTCATCACTGTTCTTTATGTCAATTTTACTGTTTACTGAATTGGAAAGCACTCTAATAATAAAAGGTATATAGTCTAAAATAAATTCTTCCCTAAGTTGATGGTCTCCTGCCTTGATTTTATCAATAATACAGGCTAAATCCTCCTTAGTTTCCTGGCCATAGATTGCAAAAAGAAATAACAAATGTTCCACCTCTTCATCTTTCCAGTTCTTCCCTAATAAAATAAACTCAAAAACATATTAAATAATAACTGTATTTCCAAGGCTAATTTGAAAATTCGTACGCAAAATGTTTTTTAGGCGGAAATTTCAAAATACCTTGCTATTTCTCTAAAAAAATCTTTGTTTTTGTGCAAATTTTAATACCATATATATTTATTATATATTGAAAAGTCGAATTTTCCAACTACATATTAATTTATAAAAAAAGAACCCCTTTCTTGCCATTATGTCAATGAAAAGAAAGCGGTTTATAAGGGAAAAAGGAAGTAGAAATAAATTACAATTCTCAGAAGAGTGAACCTTAGTTGTCCACTAGAATCATAACTTATCACAAGTACTTTCCTTTAAAGTATATTCGAAAGAATTCGATTTTTTGTTTCGCATGTTGTAAAAAAAATCTTAGGAATATCGAACTCTTTTGATTTTTTATCTTTCATTACGTTCGAGATACCCTAAAACAAAAAGACCCCATAGAAGCATCAAATATACTTCTACGGAGTCTCTTTAAAGCAATTCTATTCCATAAAAATCATATCGCTTATTTCGAGATTTACTTTCATCTCAATAAAGTTTCTTGTGGAATCATCATAAATATATAATATTTTCTTTCCTTTTAACGGAGATTCATTATCTCTATCAATAGCATGTATGAGATAATATCTTCCTTTAGCTTTTATAACTTTTAAGACTTCTAAATTATCTTCCAATGCTATTTTATTCGCATCGTTAAACTTGTAAAGTTCGAATTTCTTATTTGTCGGGTCATTACCGCATACGAACAGTGCATTTTCTATCTTATCCCAATATTTCACATCATAATTTCCAAGCAGTTCATTGAATACATTTCCGTAAGAATACAACTTATTAGCATTAATTCCAACCTCATATCCGGAAAATACCAAACTACCTCCTACCGAATCCCAATACTTTGTACTCATATCGACAACAAGGTTTCTGATTGTGTTTCCTTCATAAATCAGCAATGTATCTCTCTTCTTGTCGGTTATTCTGCTTTTATCGGTAACATCTATAAACAACTTGTTGTTAACCGTTAATGTATTTTTTATTGATAAAACATCCCATGCCACTACCGGTTTATTTACACCGTTATAAATGTATAACGCAGCGTCGTCATTATTTGTACCTAAAATAAGAAGTACATCGTTCTCAATCCTAAACTCTTTAATTTTAAAATAAGTAAGAAACTCCTTTGTATTCGTTTCACTTGTAAATTCCATTATAAAAGGACTTATTTTATCGAGATTTGTCGACACAGTTTTACCATCGGAATTAACATATTTACCTCCGGTTATACCTAAATACAGTTTATCTTTATATCCTATTATTTTACTTACACTATAATCAATAAACACATCTTTTTTACTTGTTCTAAACAATACGTTTACTAATTTTTTTTCATTATTAGCATATTTAAGTTTTCCGGATTTTATAACATATAGTTTATTATTCAAAATAGCTATATCATTTATATCTATATCTTCGTTGTTAACCAATATTTTAAAATCACTTTTCTCGGTACCCTGACCATTATAAGAAGCTATGGGTTTTGCCGTACCTTGTTCCAATACTCCTGTCATATATAAAACATTGTTATGTACTACATAATCCTTAATAATAAATTCATCGGAAAGAACTTTCGGTAACCATGGATTGGAAGAATTTTTGTCAAAAACCAATAAAGTATAATTTCTAGTATTGTCATATTTGTTAATTACTAGTTTCCCATTTATTTCAGTATGTTTTCCCACATAGAAATTATTTTGGATTAATATCAAGGACTGTCCGTCAAATCTATACAATCCGTTAAATTTTTGCTCTCTATCGTATCCATGAATCAATAAATTGTTATTATACTCAAAAGTTTCCTGAATATCGAAATCATTTATTAGAACTTCAAAGTTTCCGTTCCTAAACATCGCAAAGTTGTTTTTGCTTGTGGATGAGTCGAACATGGTAAGAAGAATTTTACCTTTATATGAATACCAATTCACTATGGACTTACCGTTTAAAGGTATTACTTTAAAATCTTTACCGTCATAAACATAAACCGTATTATTGTTGTTCTTGCCTTTTTCGTAGAACAATACTCCACCGGTCTCATATTGACCCATTCTTGTTATATAAATGGATCTTTTTACTTCATCCCAAACAACATTTGCCCCCGCATTTTCGGAGATAAATCTCAACGGTACAACAGTTCTCCCGTTCACAATTTTAGGTGCTATTGCCATGGTTTTTTGCTGACCGTTTACAATTGCCGTATTATCGTCAATGATTAGTTTCATATGACTTCCCAACTTAATTGCTACAATGGATCTTTCCTTATCATCCCATTTTATTGAATATCCAAGCTCTTCGAAAATGGTTCTAAACGGAACCAAGGTAGTGCCATTTTCAATAAAAGGAGCTATGTCCATTTTCTTCTTTATACTTCTTGTCAAATATTCTTTTGAATCAATTGTAAAAGTCAAATCAACAAACTCAGTGTTAATAACTTCTGCCCGGACAACATTCTTATTAAATACAAATAAAAATGAAACAAGAGCAAAAAAACACCACAGCATTTTTTTATTCTTCTTTGTTTCTTTAAGAATAAAATAAAGACGTTCCATTATTTTTCCCCCTTAAATGTAAATTATAATGTTAAAGAAGTGCTTCAACTTCTCTATAATATATTAAAAGACTTAAATGAAAATACTAGGTCAAAATTAAAAGAATCACCATTATTTTATTATAGCATATAATTTTTAATAATAAAGAGTTAATTTGGAATTTACTTTTTAATTATCACAACTAATTATCCCATCTTTCCAAAGCCGATTTCAAAATTCTTCGAATCATGGAATCATAATCAATTCCGCTTAATTCACAACATTTTGCCATTGCCTTTTTCGGATGCAATGAAATATCGGCATTAAACTCAAGAAAATAATGATTTCCGTTTTCATCCACTCGAATATCGAAGCTTCCGTAATCGAGAGGCAAAAACATGTCATAAATAGCTTCGCATTGGGATTTTATTTGTCTATACTCGCTTAAATTAATATCTCTCCTTACTTCCCGGTAATCCCCGTTAATTTTGGCATTAAAATAAATGAACTCACTATTTAAAGGTGTTCCCTTACCTGTTAGATACTCTATCATTCCTATGAATTTTTCTCTTTTATTGCCTATTATGAATACCTTGTATTCTCTGCCCACAATAAATTTTTCAATTAGCAAAGGCTGGTTTAATGTACTGTAAATTGCCTCAACTTTCGAAATCAACTCATCTTTGTTGTATGCCACGGCATTTGCATTAATACCGATTGAATTGGACTCATTTGAGGGCTTGATTATAAGAGGGTAGTGTGAAGTTTCAAATCTTTTTAGTTTTGATATATCTTCAATAAATGCCCAAGGCGGTGTCGGTATGTTGAGCTTGTCCCAAAAGGATTTCATCAGATGCTTGTTCTGGCATATCATCTTGGTATAAGGATCGGCACCGCTGTAAAGGATTCCAGCAGTTTCACAAATAGCAGGTACTTTTGACATCCGAAACCTTTTTCTGAAACCGGAAGACAAATTAAAAATAAAGTCCACCTGCTTTTTTATTATATTGATGTTATCGACAATATCCTCTGGAGTTCCAAGTAATCTCACTTCAAATCCCATTCTATTGAGAGCTGCCGCAACAGCTTCTATCTCTTCCTTATCCCTCCAGTGATACATAACATCAATATTTACATGTTCTTTTTTGATAATGGTGCTTGCCGCTTTGAGTGCATCATCCTTCGACTCATAAACAATTCCTATAGTCTTGACCTTCACCCTTTACTTCCCCCTGTTAAAATTATTTGCTTTGCCTTATCTCTAGGTCTATGTATTATCCAAAACATCTAATCCCTTTTTAACTTCATCAAAATCAAAGACAAGGCAACAACAGCTATAACTGCTCCTGCTGCAATCAATATATTCAATTGCTTGGAACTATTTTCATCTTCTCTACCGTTGCCCCCTTCATTTAATCCGCTTTTTGCAGATGTATCCTCTTCCACGCTGACAGAAACCTCTATCCATTTAGCGTCATAAGTAGCTTTCACACTCGCCCGTCCAACACCAAGGGCTTTAATTTCCCCATTCTCTCCCACCGACACTACATCGGTTCCTTCAACCACCTCAAATAAAGCTTCTCCGGTAATATCTTCCGAATCTCCGTAGGGAGCATATAACAAAATGATGAGTTGCTTTTGTTGTCCCGGTTTTAAGTTTCTATTATCGGCTGAAACACTTATTATGTCATGATTGGTCCATTTGATACCATCATCGGAAGTTATAATAATTCCCTTTTCACCAACCGCAGTAAATTTGCCCTCCGAATAAATGATATCCTTCAAATTTCTGCCGGTGTTGCTGTCTTCCCTTTGCCAATCGGAACTGTCGGTTGAAGACAAAACATCTCCCCCGTCGCCTGCAGTCACAAATTTATCTCCCGTATACAAGACAGAATATATATTCCGTGTACTGTCCATTCCCTCTTTATCGAGTATGGCTTCATTTTGGGACCAGACCTTTCCGTCTTTTGACAACCATATATTCAGTCGGTTACCTACTACCGCATATTTGTCTCCATTCCAAGTAATATCGTTAAACGTAATATTTGAAGACAGTTCTGCCTTGGCCTCCTCCCATGTAATTCCATCCTCCGAAGTAAGGATGAGCATCGGATATCCCACAGCAAAATATCTGTCATTTATCCACCGGACTCTATAAATTTTCTCCTTGGTCGCCAATCTTCTTTGTTCCCACAATACTCCGTCTTTCGAGACAAAAACAGTTCCTTCGTCCCCTGCAACAATTATTTCCTTGTCGCTGCCGGCAACACTGTATAAATCAACCTCTTTACCCGATATATTTGCTTTAGCCCAGTCTTTGCCGTTGGAAGAAGTTAGGACAGTACCTTTGTCTCCTACTGCAATAAACTTTTCCATTGCCCAGGTTATCCCATTTAAATTCTCCGAGGTGTAAGACATCACCTTACTCCAATTAGAACCGTCAGTTGATGTAATAATTAGTCCGGCATCACCTACTGCTGCATATATACCGGAATCACTTCGTGCAATACTTCGTAAATTTGATAAAGAGCTGTTCTGAGCATATACCCGACATAATAAAAAAATTATTGCAAATACTGTTAATATCGATGCCAGCCTTTTCATTTGTCCCACTCCCATAGATATTTATTTAGGCCATTTCCAGTCAATTCCTGCAATCCGTTAAATTTAAAGTCCATCACAAATCATTCATATTAGCACATCATATTTCAAAGCGTAATGTAAATAAAACTTATTGGACTGGCAATTACAGAGATTTTTGGAAAAGCCCAATTCAATTTTAACATAATAACCAAAATATTGTTAAGGGAATTTATTAAACTCTTTAACTATCATATAGTTCAAAATTTTGAGATAATTATAAGCTCCCGTCTTTTTTGTCAATAAGCTTGTAAAAATGGCACTTAGACAATTTTTCAAAATTGCCACAAACGTAATTATACAAAGCAAAAATTTTCTTCTACACACTTAATCCTTTTTCTATAACCTTCAAGGCACCACAAGCATGTATCCGCACAACTCTATCTTCACTGCGGATATCTTCAATTATTATTTCAACCTCATCCTTCGAATATTCCTTTAGCATATGATAGCTCCTCCAAAATAAGCATTGTTATGTTGAAAACGAAAAAATTACTGCTATAACCTTCCCAAAATAAATCTGTTACAATTCCTTTTGCAAACATCCTTAAACATTAGATATATCGAAATAACAAAAAAACCTTGAAAGAAATACACCTTCAAGGTTTTTCCTGGAGCTGGTGGACGGAATCGAACCCCCGACCTGCTGATTACAAGTCAGCTGCTCTACCTGCTGAGCTACACCAGCATCTATTAATAAATGGTGACCCATAGGGGATTCGAACCCCTGTTACCGCCGTGAGAGGGCGGTGTCTTAACCGCTTGACCAATGGGCCAAACTTTTTCGAGTAAAAAATATTATAACAGTTCATTATCATCTTGTCAAGTTTCATAAAATAAAGTTTACTCTTATCTGTTCTGTCCTAATTGTAAAACCAATAAAATATAGAAAATGCACCCAAATGCCGTAAATGAATTTACCGCAAATAGGTGCATATATGTTAACACTTGCTTAAGACCAATCGCAATTTTCACTTATTAACACTTTCTAAAAGCAATAAATTTTGTGTATGTTCCCACTAACAATATACTACATATTTCATTGCAGCTCTTTTAATTTGATAGTATAGGTATTTCCATAATCTATAGATATATCAATACCATCAATCATTTGGACACCGGCTAGTGTGCCTGTGCCGGCACTTATATCAACATTTTTGAAGCTGACAAAATATGCCGTTCCTGAAACACTTTTCATGGGGCCTAGTTCCTTCCAGTCCGCCGGTAGATAGTCAATTGTAACCAAACTCGTCTCACTATTATATAAGCCATTAATAATATAGTCTTCCGGGGTCAAATAAATGTTCTTTTCACATAAAGCCTCTGTAGCTCTTTGTATAAATGGTGCTGCTTGCTCTGAGCTCATCTTCTCAGACAACTTAATTGCTGTTGATGTTACGCTTAAGTTTTCATTGTTACCATCAACTATCTCCGACATAACAAATTTCTCGGATGAAGCATCTTCAGTGAAAACTATTCCTTGCCGATTGTCAAGGGATTATTGGGCAAAGGCATTCAGTACGAAGCATGAAGCAGAAGTTAAAACTCCTATTGAAGCTATTAACAACATACTGTTCAATTTAGCTTTTTTCATGAAATTCATAATTTACCTCCTTGAAATTTTGTTCAAACTCCGGATGTTTGACATCTCCATCATAATCCTGGGTTGTTATAAATCTATAATTAGAATGTCAAGAATTTGTAAATTATCATTGGGGCAGATTTACAAAAACACAAGTCCCCTTACCCAAATGGCTATCTATATAGATTCTTCCTCCATGGGCCTCAGCTATAGCTTTGCACAACGACAATCCCAGGCCATAACCTTTTTCCTTTTTACTTCTGGAGGCATCCGACATAAAGAAAGGTTGAAACACCCTATCTAAGTGCTCCTGGGATATGCCACAACCATAATCCCTTACTGAAAATATTGCTGAACTGCCTTCTCTATATGCATTAACCAGAATATGTGTGCCTCTGGCAGAAAATTTTGATGCATTTTCAACCAAATTATTTAAAAGAAGCATAAGCAACTCTTCATCCCCATCTATATACTCAATGAAAGCCTCTAACTTCAAAAACTGTTCCCTTTCTGCGAGAAACATGCCGGATATGCTTTCCAACTGTTTAAACATTGAGGTTACAGAAATCTTCTTTTTAGTAACACCCTGTCCTCCAGAAATTCTGAAAAGGTTTAAAAGCTTTTTTGAAATCTCATCTAATCTTTTGCTTTCTTTATCTATAAAATTAAGGGCCTTCTTAGTTTCTTCTCTATCCAAATTGTAGTTTTTCAATAAGCTGACATATCCCATGATGGAGGTGAAGGGAGTTTTCAGCTCATGGGCCATGCTTGCCATAAACCTTTCCCTTTCCTTTATCTCTTCTTGAAGCATCTGAGTATGACGACGGATTGACTCAGTCATTTGATTGAATTCAACAGCTAGCTGACCAATCTCATCACTACTTCTTACCTCAATTTGGTGTTCATAATTTCCCTCGGCAACAGTCTTTGCCTGGAGACTTAGTTCGACAAGAGGATTCAATGCTCTCCTGATCATAAAAAGCAGACCCACAGCCAGAAAAAGCATTCCTACTGCCAACATTAATGAAATTTGTGTTGACAGCCGCTTTTGACTATATATCCAGGCAGAGATATTTGAGGCATAATCCAATCTGAACATGTGGTGTCCAATTTCTATGTAACCGGAAACAAAAACAAAGGTATAATCTTGGAACGCAGCATTATATCAAGCAAAGCCAAATTAAAAGCATACTCATCTATATATTGTTTTGCAGCAGAACCTGAGGTTGCTATTTTACAATCATAACCTGATGCAACTAAAGCCATTTTCATAAGCTCAGCAATGGATAAATCATCTTCAGCTATCAGTATCGAGTATGACATATTTCCCTCCCAATATTTAATCAAGGAAATTATATCATTTTTTATATAATTTTTTGTCAAGAATATGTAAAAACTTTTGTGGCCTTCACGGCCTTCGAAAGCCACTAAGTAAAAATTTTCAGGGGGGGGTATCGAGTCCTTTCGATTATAAAGTTTCACCCCCTTCAAAAGCCCTTAAACAGAAAGGGTATTACCTCTTCATTTCAAAAAGGCAATACCCTCAATTTCCTTTAATTTTAACCTAAAAACCTTCTAACAATAACCGGTTTTTATTTTTGTCCGAGACCTGCACCGCCGACTGCCGCCTGTGCAGCTGCAAGTCTTGCTATAGGAACGCGGAAAGGTGAACAGGATACATAATCCAATCCAATCTTATGGCAGAACTCTACCGAAGACGGATCTCCACCGTGTTCTCCGCATATACCGAGTTTGAGACCGGGTCTTGTCTGTCTTCCAAGCTTCGCAGCCATTTCAACAAGCTTTCCTACTCCAGTCTGGTCAAGGCGTGCAAAGGGATCGGATTCATAAATCTTTTTATTGTAATATTCTTCCAAGAACTTTCCGGCGTCATCACGGCTGAAACCGAAAGTCATCTGAGTAAGGTCATTGGTACCGAAGGAGAAGAATTCCGCTTCTTTTGCTATTTCATCAGCAGTAATGGCAGCTCTTGGAATCTCAATCATCGTTCCCACCTTGTAATCCAATTTGACTCCGGCTTTTTCAATAATCTCATTGGCAGTCTTTACAACAACCTCTTTAACGTATTTTAACTCTTTGACATCGCCAACTAACGGAATCATTATTTCCGGTGTTACATTCATACCTTCCTTATTTACATTAATAGCCGCTTCAATAACAGCTCTTGTCTGCATTTCTGCGATTTCGGGATATGTAACCGCAAGACGGCATCCCCTGTGTCCCATCATCGGATTGAACTCATGAAGCTCTGCCACTACTCCTTTTAATTCTTCAAAAGTCAGTCCCATTTCTTCCGCAAGTTTGGCAATATCTTCATCAGCTTGCGGGAGGAACTCATGAAGCGGAGGGTCTAGGAATCTAATGGTTACAGGATATCCCTTCATTTCCCTGAACAAGCCTTCAAAATCCGCTCTTTGCATAGGCAGCAATTTATCGAGGGCCTTTCTTCTTTGTTCTACAGTTCTTGCCACAATCATTTCTCTCATTGCAGGTATTCTGTCAGCATCAAAGAACATATGCTCAGTACGGCAAAGTCCTATACCTTCTGCACCGAATTTTACGGCTTGTGCAACATCAGCCGGTGTATCTGCATTTGTTCTAACCTTCAAGGTTCTCAATTCATCGGCCCAACCCATTAAGGTTGCAAAATCTCCGGTCATTTCAGGTTCCACTGTCGGCAAACGTTCACCGTAAACATTACCTGTGGAGCCGTCAAGAGAAATCCAATCTCCCTCAACATATTTTTTACCGTTCTTATCTATAAAGTATTTTTCCTCTTCATTTATTTTTATTTTACTACAGCCGGCAACACAGCATGTACCCATACCGCGTGCAACAACTGCCGCATGGGAGGTCATACCGCCACGTCCTGTAAGAATTCCCTTTGAAACATGCATACCTTCTATATCTTCAGGAGATGTTTCAAGTCTTACAAGCACAATATTCTCTTCTCCGTTCTTGTATGCGTTTACAGCATCTTCCGCATCGAAATAAATCTTACCGGTTGCTGCCCCCGGGGATGCAGGCAATCCCTTTGCAATGGGTACAGCCGATTTCAAAGCTTTCGGTTCAAAGTTCGGGTGTAGTAATGCATCAAGCTGCTTGGGATCCACTTTCATAATGGCCTCTTCTTTTGTAACCATTCCCTCGTTCACAAGATCCACTGCTATTTTAAGTGCAGCTGCCGCAGTTCTCTTTCCGTTTCTGGTCTGCAGCATAAACAGTTTACCCCTCTCAATGGTAAACTCCATATCCTGCATGTCCCTATAATGTTTCTCCAGCTTTTGTGCAATTTCCAAGAACTGGTTGTAAGCTTCAGGATTTATATCTTTAAGGCAATCTATAGATTGAGGTGTCCTGATACCGGCAACAACATCCTCACCCTGGGCATTCATAAGGAATTCGCCGTAAAGTTTCTTTTCACCGGTGGACGGATTTCTGGTAAAGGCAACTCCTGTACCCGAGTCATTACCCATATTTCCGTAAACCATTTCCTGAACGTTAACTGCGGTACCCCAGTCACTTGGGATATCATTCAATCTTCTATATACAATAGCTCTCGGATTGTCCCATGAACGGAAAACAGCTTTGACGGCTTCCATTAACTGCACTTTTGGATCCTGAGGGAAGTCAAATCCCTTTTCCTGCTTGAAGAGTTCTTTATATCTTTTAACAACTTCTTTAAGATTATCAGCTGTCAGGTCGGTATCATGTTTCGCACCGTTCTCTTCTTTGACAGCGTCAAGTATCTTCTCAAATTTCGACTTCTCAACTTCCATTACCACGTCACTGAACATCTGAATAAATCTTCTGTAGCTGTCATATGCAAATCTCTCATTATTGGTGAGCTTTGCCAAGCCCTCAACCACTATATCGTTTAATCCCAAATTTAAGATGGTATCCATCATACCGGGCATGGACGCTCTTGCTCCCGACCTAACGGAAACCAACAAAGGGTTGCTGGGATCGCCGAACTTTTTACCTATAATCTCTTCAGTGGCTTTCAATTTTTCATAGATCTCATCTTCAATCTCTTTTGCAATGACTTTACCGTCTTGATAATACCTTGTACAAGCTTCGGTAGTAACGGTAAAACCTCTCGGAACAGGAAGGCCCAATCCCGTCATTTCTGCCAAGTTGGCTCCTTTGCCGCCAAGCAGGTTTCTCATTGATGCGTTACCTTCGCTAAAAAGATATACGTACTTTGCCATTAAAAAACCCTCCCATTTGCTTTTTATGTATCACTCATATGCCCCATATTCTTATAAAAATACTGTATACATTCTTTTTTAAAAAATATGCGACATATGTTTGTTGAGCTCAAATTATATCCTGCAACACTAACTTGAGTCCAATATATTTATTTAAGAAATATCTTTTCAAGATACTTTCTTTTTTGTTTTTTTGGATATTACTGGGAACTGCTTTTTTCTGACCATACTTATTATAACATACTTAAGTAATTATAACATACTTAAGAAAATTTTCATTATATTTTTCAACAATTGCTATATATTTCTCAAAATATTTCCCTAAAATTATTTTTATCCATTTCCCGAAATATTTTCACGGTCAACATTCCCCTATTAATTTTCTCCAGGAAAGGCAATAAATATTCCCAACTTATACTTAAAAAGGGGTTCTCCGGTTCGGAAAACCCCTTTTTAGTTAAAATTCAAATTTATCTTCAAAGTATTTATTCAATTCTTCAATTTTAACCCTAACCTGCTGCATACTGTCCCTGTCCCTGATTGTAACACTCTTATCTTCCAGGGAATCAAAATCGAAAGTAATGCAGTAGGGAGTTCCGATCTCATCCTGTCTTCTGTATCTCTTACCAATACTTCCAGTTTCATCGTATTCGCAAACATACTTCTTGGTAAGTGTTTCATATATCTTGTATGCCTCGTCGCCCAGTTTTTTGGAGAGCGGAAGCACAGCTATCTTAACCGGTGCCAGGGCAGGATGGAAACGAAGCACAACTCTTACATCCCCTTCTGCTACCTCCTCTTCATCATAAGCATCGCAAAGGAATGCCAAGGTTACCCTGTCGGCACCTAAGGAAGGTTCAACACAGTAAGGAATATACTTTTCATTGGTATTAGGATCAAAATACGAAAGATCATCTTTTGAATGCTCCATATGCTGTTTTAAGTCGAAGTCTGTCCTGTCGGCAATGCCCCAAAGCTCTCCCCATCCAAACGGGAACTTATACTCAATGTCGGTTGTGGCATTGCTGTAGTGGGAAAGCTCCTCCTTCTCATGATCTCTCATCTTTAAATTTTCCTTCTTCATTCCGAGGTTCACCAACCAGTTAAAGCAAAAATCTTTCCAGTACTCGAACCATTCCAAGTCTTTGCCCGGTTCGCAGAAGAACTCCAGCTCCATCTGTTCAAATTCGCGGGTTCTGAAAGTAAAGTTACCGGGAGTAATTTCATTTCTAAAGGATTTACCTATCTGTGCTATACCGAAAGGTATCTTCTTTCTGGTGGTTCTCTGTACATTCTTGAAATTTACAAATATACCTTGAGCTGTTTCAGGCCTTAAATATATCTCAGCTTTTGAATCCTCGGTAACACCCTGGAAGGTCTTAAACATAAGATTGAACTTTCTGATATCGGTAAAGTTGGTAGAACCGCAGTTTGGACATTTTACACCCTTTTCCCTTATATATGTAACGAGCTGTTCATTTGTCCAACCGTCAACTTTTACCTCTATATTATTCTCTTTATTCCAGTCCTCAACCATCTTGTCCGCTCTATGACGCACCTTACAATCCTTACAGTCAATCAAGGGATCGCTGAATCCTCCAACATGGCCTGATGCCACCCATACCTGCGGATTCATCAGTATGGCACAGTCAACACCAACATTATATGGGCTCTCCTGAACAAATTTCTTCCACCAAGCCTTCTTTACGTTATTTTTGAGTTCCACACCCAACGGACCGTAATCCCAAGTATTTGCAAGGCCTCCATATATGTCGGAACCAGGGTATACAAAACCTCTGTTTTTCGCAAGTGCAACTATCTTGTCCATAGTCTTCTCAAATTCCATTAAAAAAGCCTCCTTAACAATATCAATATATATATTTTCAACATACAATTATTTATTGTCAACACTATTTTTTATCAATTAATTTTTTAACTTCATCCAAAATTTTGTCCCCTGCTTCAGCTTTGCTCATCATTGGAAAACTTATTATTTCCCCGTCTCTTTTTATTATCTTTATTATATTAGTATCGGTACCGAACCCCGCACCTTCCTGTGTCACATCATTGGCTACAATTAAATCCAGATTCTTTGAAGCCAGCTTTTCGCAGGCATTATTTACAAGGTCATCGGTTTCGGCACTGAAACCCACCAATATCCTGTTACCTTTGACTTTTCCAAGTTCTTTGGCTATATCGGGGTTTTTAACCAATTCTATCTTCAAATTTTCGTCCTTCTTTTTAATTTTCCTCCCGGCAATTTGGGCACATTTATAGTCGGCAACCGCAGCAACCATAATCAATACATCAAAGTTCTCATAACTTTTCATAACTTCATCAAACATTTCATCGGCTGTTTTAACCGGTGCAACCTCCACACCGGAGGGAGCTTTAATATTAACCGGTCCCGATACAATCTTGACCCCGGCACCTCTTTTTTTGGCCTGCGACGCTATGGCATAACCCATTTTACCCGAGGAACGGTTGGTGATATACCTTACAGGGTCTATGGGTTCCTGGGTGGGCCCTGCAGTTATCAAAACCTTTAACCCTTTATAATCGTCCTTTTCGCAAAGCAAATTACAGATGTTTTCCACAATGACTGAAGGCTCCGGAAATCTTCCCTTACCCACAGTACCGCATGCCATAAGTCCGGTTTCCGGCTCTAAAAATATATATCCGTGCTCTGTAAGCTTTCTGATATTCTCCTGAACTATAGGATTTTCATACATATTGGTATTCATAGCAGGCACAAAAACGACCTTCGCCTTCGTGGCCATTATTGTGGTCGACAGCATATCATCGGCAATACCGTTGGCAACCTTTCCAATTATGTTGGCAGTTGCAGGTGCGACAACAATAATATCGGCCTTGGTAGCTAGGGATATATGCTGTATATCCCATTTAACCGGCTCCTCGAACATATCTATAATAACAGGGTTGTGCGATATTGACCGAAAGGTCAAAGGAGTTACAAACTTAGCCGCATTTTCAGTCATAATCACATTTACATCAGCATGGAGCTTGTTAAGTCTGCTCACAACTTCAACCGCCTTATATGCAGCTATTCCCCCACAGACACCGACAACAACCGTTTTGCCATCTAACATACAAACCTCTCCAATTAACATTATCTGGATAAATATGAATACAAATAATTCCTCAAAAAAGAAAAAAGGATATACTGTACTTAATAAATCCTTAATGATACAACCTAAAATCTAACAAAACAACATAAGATACACACAAATACTGTCTTATTTTATTCCGCTCTTTGTCCTTATATATGTAATCTTATGCTCGTCAATTTCGTTAATTGCGATAGTTACCGGTTTATCCGATTCGCAGTCGGTAAGCTTATGAGCACCTTCGGTCAACTGCCTTGCCCTTTTGGCTGTAGCCACCACCAATGTATATCTGCTATCTACCTTGTCGAGCAATGAGCTTATACCGGGCTCAATCATTGACTGTTTCTTCTTATTGTCTTTCATGAATTTTCTACCTCCAATTTTGTATTTATATCCTATTCAACAAAGTCCGATGCTTTCAAGTATATTTTTATTTCTACTGGACTTGAGCTTTTCGGAAGCAAGTATATAGCAAATACTGTTTACAGCTTTTTCAACTTCGTCATTTATTATAACATAATCGTATTTGTCAATTAATTTCATTTCCTTCAATGCTTTTTCCATACGTTTTTCTATCACTTCAGGTTTTTCGGTGCCTCTGCTCTCAATCCTCCTTCTAAGCTCTTCAAAGGACGGAGGTAAAATAAATATAGATACACTATCAGGGTATATTTTCTTGATATTCAAAGCACCTTCCACCTCAATCTCCAATAAACAATCATACCCTGATTTTATAGTATCTTCAATACACTTTTTAGGTGTACCGTAATAGTTGTCACAATACCTGACCCACTCCACAAGTTCTCCGTTTTTTATCATGTTTTCAAACTCTTCATTGGTCTTAAAAAAGTAATTGACACCATCCACTTCACCGCTTCTAGGCTGCCGGGTTGTTGCCGAAACCGAAAACTTGATACTCTTCTCCCTTTCCCGGAGATAATTTAAAACTGTACCCTTACCGGTGCCCGACGGTCCAGAAACTACAACTAAAAGTCCCTCACGGAACATGACAGTTCCCCCTATTCTTCCTCTATGTCTTCTTCCTCTTCAGCAGGAACATCAACTTCCTTGCTGTTCAATCTGTGTGCAACTGTTTCAGGTTGAACTGCAGACAATATAATATGGTCACTGTCAGTTATTATTACAGCTCTAGTCCTTCTACCATAAGTTGCATCGACAAGCATTCCCCTCTCCCTTGCTTCCTGAATTATCCTTTTTATGGGAGCCGACTCGGGACTGACTATAGCAACTAGCCTATTGGCTGATACAATATTTCCGAAACCTATGTTTATCAACTTCATTAAAAATTCCTCCTAGTACTTATTCAATATTTTGGATCTGTTCTCTTATTTTTTCCAATTCGCTTTTAATTTCAACCACATATTTTGTAATACATAAATCATTGGCTTTAGACCCAATGGTATTTATTTCCCTATTCATTTCCTGAATCAAAAAGTCGAGCTTTCTTCCAACCGACTGGCCGGTTTTTAAAGTCTCTCGCAGTTGGTTTATATGGCTCTTCAGTCTGACCAGTTCCTCGTCAATACTGCATCGGTCAGCAAATATCGCCACCTCTGTAGCCAACCTGTTTTCATCCACAACTTGCTGTTCCAAAATTTCCTTTATTCTGTTTTCCAACTTACATTTATATTCTTTTACCACTTCAGGTGCTCTTATTCCAATTTCTTTCACAAAATTCTCGATATAATCAGTTTTCTCCAAAATGCTGTTTTTCAAACCTTCTCCCTCAATCTCCCTCATCTTGATTAAGGAATCGATGGCATCATTTAATGCTTCGCCAACAACCTTCCATATTTTTTCCTCGTCCTGCTCAACTTTCTCAACTTTCAGCACATCTGGAAACTTTGCAATTAGAGAAACGGATATATCGTCTTGAAGCCCATACTTGTCTCTTAAATGCTTCACTGCATCAATGTACGTCTTTGCAAGGCTTTCATCAATCAATATGCTCTTCGAATCTTCGCTAAAATCGTCAAAACTGATGTAAACATCAGCTTTTCCTCTCGATACCGATTTACTTACCTCTTCTCTAACTTTATCTTCAAGAAATGCGATTTGCCTCGGTATTTTTATATAAATATCACTGTATCTGTGATTTACAGTTTTTATCTCGACAAGACATTCCATTCCATCTGCCTGTGCCTTACCCCTTCCAAATCCGGTCATGCTTTTTATCATAATCAATTCATCCTTTTTATGAATTTATATAGTCCTTTTTAAACTATATGTATTATAACATAATTATCGATAATTTGAAGGGATATTCTTAATATTTTTATGTTTTTTCCTGTTTTCTCCCATTTTCTTAATTAAAATAGATTTTACACCGGGGTTTAACTTTTTAGCTTGTACACCATCCATCATCTTCTTATTATAAATAATATTACACCATAATATATAATACACCAAAAATTTTTTAAAGTGCAGCCTGTAATTAAATTTCCTCTTATATAAGCAGAATACACGTTATAAAAAAATCCCATGCACTATCTACGCTTTCGATTTCTAAGGCTTTCACTTTCTTTCGAAAGCCCCTAAATAAATATAGCTGCCTTTATCAAAAGGCAGCTTCGCAAATTGATATTTTAACAAACCTTGGCTATTTCTTTCCAAGCAGCGTCTTCCTCAATATAGCAAAATCAATGGAATCAACCGTACCGCTGTCATTAATGTCGGCAGCCCTATATCCTACTTGAGGGTCAGCGGTAGGAAATTCTTTCACTTTTCCCAACAAATACATTCTCATAACTGCGAAATCAATGGAATTGACCTCTCCATCGCCGTTAACATCTCCCTTTAAAACAGCTTTGGGGGTAGGCGTAGGAACTGGAGTTGGTGTCTGCGTAGGCAATTCATTGACCGGCACAAACTTCCACTGTTGATTTGCACCGTCCACATCGGACCACTGTTGAATTACGCCTCCGTTATCGGTAGACCACTTGTAGACGTCAAGAATTTTTCCGCTGCTGCGGTTCTTTAGTTTGTAATAGCCGCTACCGGCATCTATAAACTGCCAATGCTGATTGTAACCTCCATTGCTGTACCACTGGATTATTGCACCGCCGTCCGACTTCGAATCGTCCTGGACATCCAAAACATATCCGCTATATGCACTCACTATCTTTTTGTAACCGTTACCCACATCAACCAGGTACCACTGCTGGCTCAGACTGCCGTTATCGGACCATTGCACCAACTGTACGGCACGGGTACCGTCCCTTGCATCAAGAACTTTTCCGCTGTTCTTATTGACTATTTTATACTTTGTAGTATCTGTAACAGGCTCGGTTATGGTACCTTCAGCAGCATTAATCTTTATGCTGTCATAATAGGGCAATTCAAGAACCGTGTCCGACCTGAACACCAAAGGAAGCCAGACATATTGCGAATCGTTCACTTTTCCACCCCATGCACCTGCCCATCTGTCTCCGGTATAGAGGTAGGTGGTTCCTTTAGAACCTTGAATAGGCATAATGAACGCCGGCTGTGACCTATAGGTGGTAGAGTTACCCAAATTGTAGAGTTCCGACCAGCCGCTGGCCAAATTCTTCGAATAGGCATATTTGGCCTGGTTCGGATCCCATCCGGTACACCCCGAAGTTATAAGATAGTAATAATCATTTCTCTTTATAAGGCATGGTGCTTCTCTCTGTTTGCCGACATACAGCTTGGCTTTCAGCGAAGCTATGCCCTTGTAATCGGGAGTCAGTTCGTACAAATGCAAATCCATGTTTTCGTTGGAGGAAGAAATGAAGTATCCCTTTCCGTCGGTATCGACAAATACATTGCAATCCCTTGACATGTACCCGGGACGGTCATGATCGATAACTCCTGAAGATGCAAAGGGTCTAAAGCTTCCCAAATAGGTAAATTTTCCGTCCGGAGTCTTGCAATAAGCTACAGCAGCCCTTGCCTCACCGTAATGAACCCCGTTCTCCCAATGCATCCACATGACAAACTCCTTCGTGGAAGCATTGTACATAACCTTGGGTCTTTCAACATTACAACTGGCAAGTTCCGAAGCTGAACTCGGGGACAACACCTCACCTCTATACTCCCAGTTTACCAAATCGGTGGAGCGGTAACATCTCACACCCAAAAACCGGTTTGAATTGTCCCGGTATTCCCCGTACCAATAATAGTATCCTTCATACTTAATCATTCCGCCACCATGGGCATGTATAACATTTCCCGACGTGTCTTTGAATTGGGTGCCGTTAACAATTACACCCTCCGCAGCAATCGATGGCGACGGCAGATAAATTGAGGCGATTGCCAACAACACAGCCAAAGCCGTTGAAATAAAAGCTTTTCTCATATACATTATCCCTCCGCCTATATGAAAAATTCCAATCCTCAAATTTATATAAATATATAATAAAATCCCACGGTTGACTTTGATAGTTGCCATTTAACAACTTGGAAGATATGCAAATTTTGACACCTAAATTCAAATACTAAAATGAACTGATATATTGATATTCAAAGACTAAATTTCCCCGATTGTTGAATAGAAAACTGAATATAAATAACAGAAATTGCTTCATACAGTCAGCATAAATCAAAATTTGCCCGTATACTTAAAGTATAGACCAAGCACACAAAAATTACAATATACCTCTTTAAATAGGGTTTATAAAGCACTTTTTAAAAAAGCAAAACTTTTTCTTAACGTATAAGTCGCCTATAAAAAAATCTCAGGGCTATCTACTCCCCTTCAATCTCAAAGGCTTTAACGATCTTCAAAAGCTCCTAAAAAAATAAAGTCCCTTTGAAAAAAGCTCCAAAGGACTTTTCGGTATGTACATTGAATTTTAAGAAACTGTTTATTAGAAAAGTTTTTAGAATAAAGGGTGATTAATTATCTGGAATTCATCACATTCTTAATAGCCTGCAAAACCCTTTCTTTTTCGAACGGCTTAACCACAAAATCTTTAGCACCGAGCTTTATCGCTTCAATAACCATTGATTGCTGGCCCATGGCCGAAACCATAATAATCTTCGTCTCAGGGCTGTTTTTAAGTATTCCTTCAATAGCTTTTATTCCGTCCAACTCCGGCATGGTAATATCTAAAGTCATTACATCCGGTTGAAACAGCTTAGCCAGATCGATGGCATCATATCCGTTAGACCCTTCACCTACTACTTTGTATCCTTCAACTTCCTCAATCATCTTTTTCAATAGTGTTCTCATAAAAACTGCATCGTCTACCACACAAAAAGTAAGTTTCTGCATTACCCCACATCTCCCAATTCATACATCATTATTGTTAAAACAACAATGCCCGCAGTTTCAGTTCTCAGAATTCTAGGTCCTAGCGTAACGGAATTAATTCCAAAACTTACGGCTTCTTCAATCTCTTGCTCTGTAAATCCGCCTTCCGGTCCGATGAGGATAGCTATTTCATCCACATCCCCGGCTGACTTGATTATTTGCTTCAACGAATTTCTTTCTTCCTTTTCATAAGGTATCACTGCCAAAGACTTTTCCTTTGCCTGCTCAACTGCATCCTTGAATCTTATGGGTATTTCCACTTTCGGTATAATGCCTCTATTGCACTGCTTGGCCGCCTCTTGCGAAATTCGGTTCCATCTTTCACATTTTTTCAGTGCATCCTTCTCGCTGTCTATTTTTACCACCGTTCTCTCTGTAATAACAGGTACTATCCGGTTTATCCCCAACTCGACGCTCTTCTGGATTATGAAATCCATTTTGTCCGACTTGGGCAAACCCTGATACAAAGTAACTTTAACGTGAGGCTCAGTCTTATTTTTATAAGACTCGATTATTTTGGTATGTACAAAACCATCGCCAAACTTCTCGATTTTTGCCGCATACTCATTTCCGCTGCCATCACTGAGAGTAATAATTTCTCCGCACTTAAGCCTCAAAACTTTTTTGATGTGATTGAAATCATCACCCTCTATAATAATACTATCGTCAAAAATGTCCTTTGAGTTTATAAAGAATCTAGGCATTTAAATACAATCGCCACCCATTCACCAAGTTCTTCAACGTGCTCGCATTCAAAGCCTTGCTTTTTATATGCTTCAAGCACCTCGTCTTTTCTTTCCCTGATAATGCCGGAAGTGATAAAAATACCGTCTTTTTTAAGATAGGATGAAACTTTTCCCGATATGTCAATTATAACATTTGCAATAATATTGGCAACAATAATATCCGACTTTTCCTTCTTTAAGTCATCGATAACTCCTCTAATAATCGAAAGCTTATCACCCACACCGTTTATTACGGAGTTTTCCCTGGCAACCTTTACTGCCACTTCGTCTATATCAACGGCGGTAACAGCTTCAGCCCCCAATTTTGCAGCAATTATCGAAAGTATACCGGTACCGCAGCCCAAGTCCACCACTTTATCACCAGGCTTCACATACTTCTCCAGTAGTGCCGAGCACATTTTTGTAGTCTCATGAGTACCGGTCCCAAAAGCCATGCCCGGATCCATCTCAATAACAATCTCGTCATCCTTTTTCTCGTAGTTTTCCCAGGAAGGCTTTACAACAAGTTTGTCAGTCAGATTGAAAGGTTTGTAATACTTCTTCCAGGAAGTACTCCAATCCTCATCATTCACCTGTGAAATTCCGACAAAACCTTCGCCCACATCAAGAAACTGTCCTATAAACTTGAGTTTCTCCTCAATTAAGTTTATGAGTTCGGGAATGTTCACATCCTCCGAAAAATATGCCTTAATAGTGACTCCATCGCCCAAGCCGCTTAAAAATTCGTCATCGGCATAATCCAAAGTGTCGGGTTTCGAAAGTTCGCTAATAATGTCATTAGGATCTTCAATGGCCACTCCTCCGGCTCCTATGTTTGTAAGCATATCGGTCACTGCATCGTATGCTTCTCCAGTTGTTTTTATCTTAACTTCGTGCCAAATCATACGGTCCTCCCTTTATTTTTCGGCTACATTCCCAAAGCATCCTTCATCTTGTCAAAAAAGGATTTTCTCTGTTCATATACTTCGTCGCCGCTTAATTCTGCAAATTCCCTTAACAAAGCTTTTTGCTTTTCATTGAGTTTCTTAGGCACTTCGACGTGCACTTTGACATATTGATCTCCACGTCCACTTCCTCTAAGGAAGGGTATACCTTTATTTTTAAGCCTGAAAACAGTCCCGGTCTGAGTTCCTTCCGGTACCTGGTATTTTACCTTTCCGTCCAAAGTCGGAACTTCCAATTCAGTACCTAAAGCAGCCTGCACAAAAGTTATAGGCATTTCGCAAATGACATCGTTGCCCTCTCTCTTAAAAATAGCATGGGGCTTAACTTTTACCAAAATAAACAAATCTCCGTAAGGACCGCCCTTTATACCCGGCTCGCCTTCACCGCCTAATTTTATCGTCTGTCCGTCGTCAATTCCCGCAGGTATGTTTATTTTAATCTTCTTCTGCTTTCTCACCCTACCCTTGCCGTTACAAGCATCGCATGGATTTGTAATAACCTTGCCTTCTCCATGGCAGACATCACAGGTCTTAATATTCACAAACTGACCGAAAGGCGTTCTCTGCTTGTACTGGATTTGCCCCGTTCCGTTACAATGCTGACAAGTCGAAGGTGAGGTACCGGGCTTTGAACCGGAGCCTTCACACTTTTCACAGGTCTCCATCCTGTGAATTGAAATCTCTTTTTCAACTCCAAAAGCCGCTTCTTCAAAACTTATTTCCACTGAGGACTTCAAATCGGCACCCCTCTGGGGTCCCCTGCGTGTCCTCGATGTAGTTCTTCCTCCAAAGCCACCAAAAATGGTTTCAAATATATCTCCAAAATCACCAAAACCGCCAAAATCACCAAAACCACCATTGAAGCCGCCAAAACCGCCCTGTTCAAAACCGGCATGGCCGAACTGATCATACTGAGCCCTCTTTTGAGGATCACTTAATACTTCATAGGCCTCATTTACCTCTTTAAATTTTGCCTCAGCCTCTTTATTGCCCGGATTTATATCGGGATGATATTGTTTTGCCAGCTTTCTGTAAGCCTTTTTTATTTCAGCATCGGATGCACTTTTACTAACTCCAAGGACTTCATAGTAGTCCCTCTTTCCAGCCATCCAATCAACTCCTCTAAATCATTAGTCTTATAAACATAGAAAAAATTATACCACATTGAATACATCAATAGCAAATATCTTAAAAAAAGCCAAAGCCATTAACAATGACTTTGGCCCTTTTTTAATATTGAGAATATTATTTGTCGTCATCCACTACTTTGTAATCGGCATCGTACACATTTTCCTGTCCGCCGTCAGCTCCCGCCTGCTGGCCGCCGCCCATATCCGGACCTGCCGCACCCGGGTTTTGCTGATAGATTTTTGCCGATACTTCATAGAAGGCTTTGCTCAAATCTTCGGTAGCTTTCTTTATAGCTTCTGTATCGGTACCTTTAAGAGCTTCCCTAACCTTGTTTATTTCGGCCTCAACCTTTGCCTTGTCTTCGCTCGAGATCTTATCGCCGAGATCTTTTAATGTCTTTTCCGACTGGAATACCATGGAATCGGCATTGTTTCTGATTTCAACCGCTTCTTTTCTAGCACGGTCTTCCGCCTCATATTTCTGTGCTTCCTTAACAGCCTTGTCTATTTCTTCTTCCGTCAAGTTGGTAGAAGCAGTAATGGTAACTTTCTGCTCTTTACCGGTACCCAAATCCTTGGCAGAAACATGGACAATACCGTTTGCATCTATATCGAAGGTAACTTCAATCTGGGGAACTCCCCTTGGAGCCGGTGGAATACCGTCAAGATTGAATTCACCGAGCAATTTGTTGTCTGCAGCCATCTGTCTTTCTCCCTGGAATACCCTGACGGTAACAGCAGTCTGTCCGTCGGCGGCAGTTGAGAAAATCTGGCTCTTTTTAGTCGGTATTGTTGTATTTCTTTCAATCAATTTTGTAAATACTCCACCCAAGGTCTCAATACCGAGAGAAAGTGGAGTTACGTCAAGGAGAAGCAAATCTTTTACTTCACCGGTAAGTACTCCGGCCTGAATAGCCGCACCTATTGCAACGCATTCATCAGGGTTAATACCTTTGAAAGGCTCTTTATTGAAATACTTCTTTACAGCTTCCTGAACTGCAGGTATTCTTGTGGAACCTCCAACCAAAAGTATCTTGTCAATATCGTTTGGAGTAAGATCCGCATCCTGCATAGCACGTCTTGTAGGTTCCATAGTCTTTTCCACAAGATCGGCAGTCAACTCGTCAAATTTCGCCCTTGTTATGGTAATGTCGAGATGCTTCGGTCCTGTGGCATCAGCTGTTATAAACGGCAAATTGATATTGGAGGTTGTCACGCTGGAAAGCTCGATTTTAGCTTTTTCTGCAGCTTCTTTAAGTCTCTGCATAGCCATTTTGTCGTTTCTCAAATCAATACCGTTCTCATTCTTGAAAGTTTCTATCAAATAATCCATTATTCTTTGGTCAAAATCGTCTCCACCCAGTCTGTTGTTACCGTGGGTTGCCAAAACTTCAAACACTCCGTCTCCAATCTCGAGTATGGATACGTCGAAGGTACCTCCACCCAAGTCGAATACAAGAATTTTTTGGTCAGTTTCCTTATCCAAGCCGTAAGCCAACGCTGCAGCTGTAGGCTCGTTTATAATTCTTAAAACTTCGAGGCCTGCTATTTTACCTGCATCTTTTGTAGCCTGTCTTTGCGAGTCACTGAAGTACGCAGGAACTGTTATAACAGCCTGAGTTACCTTCTCACCCAAATAACTTTCGGCATCAGCTTTGATTTTTTGAAGGATCATAGCTGAAATTTCCTGAGGTGTGTAAGATTTATCGTCAATTTTTACTTTTCTGTCTGTTCCCATATCCCTTTTTATGGATATAACAGTTCTTTCCGGATTGGTAATTGCCTGTCTTTTGGCAACCTGACCTATAAGTCTTTCTCCTGTCTTGGAAAATGCCACAACCGACGGAGTTGTCCTGCTACCCTCGGAATTGGTTATTACAACAGGCTCTCCACCTTCCATAACAGCCACACATGAGTTTGTAGTACCTAAGTCTATACCGATTACTTTGCCCATAACAATATTATCCTCCTTCTATACAGATATAAATTTTACGTTAAATGCTCAAATTGAATAATAAAATTTCTATTCTAATATAATAAAACTTGTTGTCGTCACTAAAAAACAGTTTTATTTTTAACTTATAAATTTATATCTTTGAATTCTTCTCTTTGTCTAAGACAATTGATATAAATAATTTCTCGAGGATACAATGAGAAGTTTAAAATCCCCCTCGAGAAATTACATACTAAAGCAAAAAACTTAATTTGCCACCTTAACCATGCTGTGCCTTATGACCTTGTCCTTACAAATATATCCTTTTTGGAACTCTTCAACCACTACATTATCCCCATATTGTTCATCTTCTATATGAGAAACTGCATTATGCAAGTTAGGGTCAAATTCATTTCCCACAGCTTCGATAGCTTCAACATCCAACTTTTCCAAAACATCTCTTATCTGGCGATAAACCAGTTCTATCCCTTCTTTGAGGGAATCGGCATTTGTGGTGTTTTTGGCAGCCTCCAAGGCCCTTTCGAGATTGTCCACAACCGGTAAGAAAGCAGCCACCACATCGCTTGTCGCATCCAAATACAGTGCTTCCTTTTCCTTGGCAGTTCTTTTCTTATAGTTGTCAAACTCGGCTGCCAATCTTTGAAGCTTGTTAAAATACTCCTCACACTGCCTTGTCTTTTCTATGAGCTGAGCTTTTGTTTTTTCCACTTCCTCACAACAAGATGCATCGCCTGATTGACTTTCTTCCTCTTTCGCTTCCGCCTCTGTTTGGACATCGTTTTCTATATCGGCATTGTTATCGTTTTCAAGGCTTTGCTCCAAATTTTCCTCATTAATATTTTGCTCTGCACCCTTTGTTAGGTTCTCATTTTTGTCCATTGGAATCAGTTAACCCTCCTTTGATTATTTTACTGTCTCTATCGTTGTTAAGATAATTGGACCCGGCTATTCTGGCAAGTTCTTCATTTATCTTTTTCCTCACATAATTCAATGCTGCAAGCACCCTGGCATACTCCATCCTTGTAGGTCCGATTATGCCGATAGTACCCACCACCACACCGCCTAAGCTGTAGGTAGCGGTAATCACGCTGCAGTCTCGCATTTCCTCAATTACATTTTCCGAACCTATCTGTATGTTCACGCCGTCTCCGCATTTGTTTATGTTTTTAAGAAGCATTGACAACACATTCTTTGTATCTATCATGTTCAAAAACTCTCTAGCCTTGCCCACATCCCTAAATTCCGGATGATTCAATATATTAGTCGTACCTTCAAGGTATACTTCCGAAGCATCTATCTGGTTTATACATTCTGTAACGCCATTTAAAATCGGCATCAACACCTCTTGGGGAGATCCGATTAAAATCTCTATTTCCCTAATAACTACAATATTAATCTTTTCCAAAGTAAGACCGCTCAATTTTTCATTGATTATATTTGAAACCCTTATCAAAAATTCGGGAGAAACCGTTTCGGGAATCTTAATCAAAGTATTTTTAACAATCCCTGCATTGGTAACCACAACAACCAATGCACTTCCCTTTTCTATAGGAACAACCTGTACAGCTTTCAGTATACTACTTTTACTTTCCGGGGTCGATGCCATGGATGTATATTTTGTGAAACGGGACATAGTCACCGATGCCTGTCTTAGAAGTTGACTGAGTTCATTGATTTTTGTCTCCATTTCACTTTTCATTATGTTTATCTCTTCAACTGTAAGTTCGCAAGCTTTCATAAGTTGGTCTACATAAAATCTGTATCCTTTGTCGGATGGTATTCTTCCTGCCGATGTATGAGGCTGTATCAGATACCCCATCTCCTCAAGATCCGACATTTCATTTCTAATAGTGGCAGAACTCAAACCCAACTCATGTCTTTTAGATACCGATCTTGATCCTATAGGTTCCGCGGTGCTGATGTAATCGTCGATAATAGCGTGTAGAATCATCTTCTTCCTATCGTCCAAAAACATCATTTATCTCTCCTTTTGTTAGCACTCTAATCGATTGAGTGCTAATTCTATTCTAAAAATACCACCGTAGTATTCTTTTGTCAAGATATTTTTATGGATATTATTTGCCGTCGGATTGTCGCAATATTCGCATCAGCTGTCGTTACTTACCCATGTTTTCTTTCTATTTCAAATAAAATCAATGGGCTTTAAATAAATTCCATAAATACCTGATTTGCGTAATCAAGACCTAATGAAGTTAATGCTATTTTCCCTCCTTTCACCGTAAGCAATTCCTTTTTTAGCATTTTATCTATTTGACTTCCGTATACATTTAAAATGTCCTCATTAAACCTGTTTTTAAAATCCTCCATCCGCACTCCATCAACAAGTCTCAATCCTAAAATCATGAACTCGGTCATACTTTCCTTTCTATCTATGAACTCAATATTTTCCGAAATTTTTCCATCTAACTTCAATCTATCGATATACTCTTTAGGATCATATATATTGTTAAATCGGGCCGATTGGAAAAACGAATGGGCTCCCGCCCCAAAACCTATGTATTCCTCAGCACTCCAATAAATAAGGTTGTGCCGGCATTTAAATCCCGGTTTTGCAAAATTGGAAATTTCGTAATGCCCATACCCTCTGTATTTAAGATACTCCTTGCAAAAGCCGTACATTTCCCGGTCAATATCGTCATCTATCGGTACAAGTTCCCCTTTTTCAAGTTTGTCTCCAAACACCGTATCCTCTTCAATTTTAAGGCTGTAACATGACAGATGCTCAGGTTCAAAAGCCGTTACCTTCTCTAGAGTTTGCCGCCAGTCCTCCAAGGTCTGGCCGGGAATTCCGAAAATCAAATCCACATTGATATTGTCAAACCCAACCTTTCTTGCCAAAGTAAAAGTTTGCTCAAACTCGTAAGATGTATGAATCCTCCCGAGTTTTTCAAGTATCGCATCCTGCCAGGCTTGAAGTCCGATGCTTAAACGGTTTATCCCCACCTCCCTGTACCTTTCAAGTTTTTCCCCCGTCAAGGTTCCGGGATTGGTCTCAATGCTGATTTCAGCCTTATTGTCCACAGCAAACTCTTGATGTAAAAAACTTAAAACTTCATATATATATTGTGCATCAACCGCCGAAGGTGTACCTCCACCGATAAAAATTGTTTTTATTTTTACGTCTTTTAGTTTCTCCCCATAGGAGGCAATTTCCTTTTTCAATGCACTAAAATATGCAGGGACAAGCTCATCCCTGCATGCAAAAGAATTAAAGTCACAGTAATAACACTTTGCCTTGCAAAAAGGTATGTGAATATATATACCGATACCGTTATCCATAAAATATCCCATCCTTAAGTATCGAGTTTGAGAACGCTCATAAAGGCCTCTTGCGGAACTTCTACACTGCCCACCTGCCGCATTCTCTTCTTTCCTTCCTTTTGCTTTTCCAAAAGCTTTTTCTTTCTGGTTATATCTCCACCGTAGCATTTCGCCAAAACGTCTTTTCTATATGCCTTTACCGTCTCCCTTGCAATTATCTTGCCACCGATACAGGCCTGAATGGGTATCTCAAATTGCTGTCTCGGAATGGTATCTTTGAGTTTTTCGGCAATCCTTCTTCCACGGGCATAGGCCTTGTCCTTGTGAACGATAAAGGAAAGGGCGTCCACCATTTCTCCGTTTAGAAGTATATCAAGCTTTACAAGATCCGACTCTTTGTATCCTATAAGTTCATAGTCCAAGGAAGCATATCCTTTCGTCCTTGATTTCAAAGCATCGAAAAAGTCATATATTATCTCGTTCAAAGGCATTTCATAAGTCAGCATTACCCTGTTTTCGTCAATATAGGTCATATCCTTGTAAATCCCGCGGCGTTCCTGCGAAAGTTCCATGATATTACCGACAAATTCGGTGGGAGACATAATAGTGGCCTTAACCATCGGTTCCTCCATAGTCTCAATTTCCGTTAACGGAGGCAAATTGGTGGGGTTGTCTATATATATTTCCTCACCGTCTTTCTTCAATATCTTATATATAACACTAGGTGCAGTAGTGACAAGATCGAAGTCATATTCCCTCTCTAGACGCTCCTGAATGATTTCCATATGAAGAAGCCCCAAAAATCCGCATCTGAAGCCAAATCCCAAAGCAACGGATGATTCCGGTTCAAATGTTAACGAGGCATCGTTCAATTGAAGCTTTTCCAACGCATCCCGTAAATCACCGTATTTGGAACCGTCTGCGGGATAAATTCCGCAAAACACCATGGGATTAACCTTTTTGTAACCCGGTAGCGGTTCTTTTGCCGGATTGGACACCAGTGTTACCGTGTCACCCACTCTCGTATCCTTAACATTCTTTATACTTGCGGCAATATATCCGACTTCACCGGCTTTAAGCTCATCACAGGGTGCCAGGGAGCCCGGTCTGAAATAGCCCACCTCGGTAACAACAAATTCCTTTTTGGTATACATCATCCGGATTTCGTCACCGACTTTCACCGTTCCCTCTTTAACCCTTATGTATACAATAACACCCTTGTAGCTGTCGTAATAGGAATCGAATATAAGAGCCCTTAATGGTGCATCTTCATCCCCCTTGGGGCTGGGTATCACCTTTACCACCTTTTCCAAAACCTCTTTGATGTTTAATCCGTTCTTTGCAGAAATCAACGGTGCCTCACTGGCATCAAGGCCTATGACATCCTCAATTTCCTTCTTTACAACATCCGGCTGGGCACTGGGCAAATCAATCTTATTGATTACAGGCAATATTTCAAGATCATGCTCAATAGCAAGATAGACATTGGCCAAAGTTTGGGCTTCTATCCCTTGGGCAGCATCAACAACAAGTATTGCACCTTCACAGGCTGCAAGACTTCGTGAAACTTCATAGTTGAAGTCCACATGCCCTGGAGTATCTATGAGATTGAACACATATTCCTCTCCATCATCGGCCTTGTATATCATTCTAACCGCCTGGGATTTTATGGTTATACCTCGTTCCCGCTCGATATCCATATTATCCAAAACCTGTTCTTCCATTTCACGTTTGGTAAGAACACCGGTCTCTTCAATCAATCTGTCCGCCAATGTAGACTTTCCATGGTCTATATGAGCAATTATACAAAAATTTCTAATTTTTCTTTGTCTCTCACTTGCCATCCATTCATCCTCCAATAGAAAAACCGCAAATTTCATTGAATATATATAAAGTTAAAATAAAAAAGTTCCAAGCTATAACTATATCAGCATATAATTATAACACAAGAACTTTTTTGTGAATAGGATATTTCATTTTATTTTACACCGAATTTATTTTAAGACTGTCACATATTTAAACTTTGTCAAAACCGGAAAAGTCAACCCTCGTAAACAACCAAACTACTCTCTTAATGCAGCCGAAAGTTTGTCCGAAAGACTTTCCCATTCATCAGCAGAGTCGGCAATTTTCAGATTTAAATCATATTGCTCTTCATAGGAACGTATGAATTCTTTCAACTCTTCTGTTCCCTTTTGTCCCACATCTTTTAACTTTTTCACAACTTGGGCAATCTCTAAAGCCGCGTTGGCAAGTTCCTTCGAATCACTGCTCAAACTTTGAATCTGCCGCTGTTTTTCGTCACTTACCTCGGAAAAACTGTTAAATATGGCATTCAAAGTGTTGAAGGAACCCAATCCCCTGTCAATCATCTGGGTACCCGAATCTATATTTTCCATGGCCTTCTTTGATAGAATCTCTATATCATTTATAAGTTCGGTTATTTCAGTTGCAGCCTGCTTGCTGAGTTCTGCCAGTTTTACCACTTCAACGGCAATTACGGCAAATCCCTTTCCTTGAATACCGGCCTTGGCAGATTCCACCTGGGCATTGAATGCTACAAGTTTTGTGTCCCGGGCAATGGAAGATATAATTTCAACTATTCTCTTTACCTCCAAAGACCTTTCTCCCACTTTATAAATAAGCTTTTTACTCTCCTGCTTGTTTTGGTTTATGTCCATCATTTGATCGGTGGCACTGTCTATTAAACCCTTGACGCTTTGTTTGATTTCAGCGGCTTTCGTTGACATACTCGCTATATTTTCAAAGTTTTCCGATATGTCGTTAAGTTCCTGTGAAATGTTTTCTATTGTATTTAAGGTTTGCCCCATGTATTCGGAATTGTCCTCGGCTTTTGAATCCATCTGACTTGTAAGTGCTTTTACGTTTTCACTCGTATCCCTTGCCTTATCGGCAATGGAGGCATAATGCTTTGCCTCAGTAAATATACTTTGGGAAACTTCAAAAATTTTGCTTTTAATCAAATCAATTTTACCTACTATTGAATTTTGCTCTTTTTTGTTTTCGGCTATATTCTTAAGGGAATATTCAGCCAAATGCGACATAATTAGAAATAACGGAAATACCGCCGATATCTGTACAATCAGTAAAAATACCTGATCATACTGCAAATCTCCGAAATTATTTGTATGCAATCTGACTGATATCGCAGTGGCGACTGCTTTAACTAATACAGTCAAAACAAAAGTATGCCATGTAAATTTTTTTGAAAAATACATCAAGGATATGACAAGAGGCAAAATCCACAAAATGGTCAATTGGGGGTAAAAAAATATATCAATAATTCCTATCAGGCAGGTTGCAATTACAATAACAAAATATTTAAACCATAGCTTTTCGGCACTGTAAAACAAAATTTTTTTCTCAAACCTTTTAATCATATACAACCCCATCTTCGATAAATTTCAAGATCTTTCCATTCTTCGGCTAAATAGAACCGATGATATTCTTTAGCTCCTCTCCCATCTTTTCCATGTTTTTTAATACATCAATAAAACCATCAATCAATTCATCCTGTGCACAGGCAAGCCCAAAAATACCCTCAAGCTCTTTAACGCTTTCGGTATTAAGCTCCTTTACAGGTTCTATCAGAGCTTCGATATTTGTATTACTGCCGGCGGAACTCTTTATACTGTCGTTTATATTTTTAATATGCTCGTTAACCTTCTTATTTTCAAAAGAAGCCTTGGCAAACAGTTCCTCCACCTTTTCAATAATATCCTGTCCGGCTTTAATTACTTCAATATCCTCCTTGATGGATTTCGACGCGAATTCTATATCCGATACAGTATCCTTTGTAAGTGACAAAATCATTTGACTTTCCTTTTCGGCCCTTTCCCCCAATTTCTTAATATCATAGGCCACCACTTCAAACCCGTTTTGAAAACTTCCGGTTCTTGAAGCCTCAATATAGGCATTTAACGAAAGAGTTCCTATCTTTTCAACCGTTCCTTCAATAAAGGACAAGACTTCCAAAACCTTTACAGACTTTTTATGAATCTGCTCAATTATCTCCATGCCTTCTTCGGTACTGTTTTCAATACTTTGCATCTGCTTTACAACATTGTCGATTATAACCTTTACACTGTCATTCATTGTATCTTCCTGTGCGAATATATCGGCAATGGCATTACCCTTTTCAGTTATTTTCAATTGCTTTTCCCTAATGCCGCAAGCTGCTTTCAATGCATTGTCCATATCCATCAGTGTATATTCGAAGTCTGTCCTAATATGCTCCACATCTACAGTCAATTTCTTATTTAACTCCTTGCTCCTGTTTGCAGTATCCATAACTTGATTTACCGAACCGTTCACCAAATCAAACAGCTCTGAAGCTTCGACCGTCTCATCCTTTAGTTTCTCAAAAGCGTCATTCTTCTCCTCTTCGCTTTTGCACATCTCCTCGGCCATATCGTGAAGTTTGCCATTTATTGCAACAAAAGGCAGGGACACTGTAATAAACTGAATCCCCTTCCACAGGGTGGAAACAAACCAAGACGTGCTTAATTCAGAGTTTTGAGAAAGAAATTCTGCGTTTACATAATCGCATGCAATCAGTGCCAACAACTGAAAAACAATCGTAAACCAAATTGCCTTTTTTGAAAGAAGCAAGCTTGCTGCAACTATAGGATAAATCCAAATAACGTTTAAAAGCAGAGGACTTACCCTTACCTTAACAATTCCGGCAGCAACTGCAATTAAAGCTCCGGCAGAAACAAGTATGGAACAAGCAATTGATTTTGCTATAAATTTATTGTATTCTTTATATTGAAATAAACGTGAATTCCAGTTATTGCGTAACATTGTCGTTACCTCATCTACCAATCATTCTATGAATTTCAACACAAACTCAAGGTACAAGAATTTAAAGGCATGAGGACCGAATTTTTACAAAAACAGAAGTTTTTAGAATGAGGTGTATTGTATTTGATAGGAATACGTCAAACTATCTATCCGAAAACAATTTATATTCTGAATTGAAGTTATACATCGATTTACATTAATTACATTGAGCCTCCAATGTCTTAATGCAAATCTTCTATAATTTCAATAGAACAGACGTATTGCATGGAATCCTCATGCCTTAAACCTTTCAATACTCCACTTTGGGAGTAAAATCAGTCAGTATCTATATCGTCAATCTGGCCATAAATTTTAACCGAAAAAATAAAAAAAAGATTGTTTCAAATTCGTTTGAAACAACCTTTTTTGTTTAGTCTATATGGAATTTTTTATCACTCCACCTTTATTCTCAGCGGTGAAGTATAAATATCGTATACGTCCTCCGGAAGCTCGGACAACCTTGCCATATAACGAAGCGTCACATATGCCGTCCCGGTCTTTTTGGCTTTAACAATGTTACCTGTAGCTTCTATACAGTCATTTCCGCTTAATACAACAACTTCGGGAGTAACACTTCTAACTGTTCCGTTATATGTTTTTATATTTGCCTCAAGAGCAGTCATTCCACCCACTCTCAAAAATACATTGCCCTGTTTCGGAGTAATTTCCACCGCCCAATCGGAAAACACGTAGGCACAATCGGTGGATATGCCCCATGTCCCCATCTTGAAATAATGAATAGCCAAAGTCTTGTTATTGACATTCCACGGCCATACGGTTATTCCCCTGTGTTTTGCAATTTCCATAAATTCCTTGCTTATTGACTCACAATTGGGCATAAGGCATGAATCAAGGGACTGGTTCTCCCACAAAACAAAGCGGAGGGATTCATAAATATCGGTTTTAAAGTCATAACCCGACCTAACATTTCCAAGGGAAATTTCAGGCATTAATGCCTTAGTCCTCCTCAACTGATCCGGGCTTGATGAAATTGTTATGGCTTGTCCTTGTGCCTTAAGCCTCCTGGTAAGCTCAACAAAACCATCCACTGTTCTGGGATCTCCACCCTTTATCTCAACAAAAAGAGCTTGTTCTCTATCTTTAAACTTTTCAAAGTACTGTGCCAGTGTAGGAATTTTAGCTGTAGGATACTTATTGACAAACTGCTTGTTGGCAAAAACGGTACTGAGTTGCTCCAAAGTCAGTTCGGTAATTTTTCCTTTTCCATTTGTGGTACGTTCAAGGGTTTCATCGTGAATTACCACAACATGCTGCTTTCCGTCGGCACCAGCCTTTGTAAGCCATATATCATTTTCCACCATGTCAGCCCCAAGTTTGAATGCAAGTTCGGAACCTTCAATGGTGTTTTCCGGTGCAAGATCCGGAACACCTCTATGCCCTATCAAAAACGGCCTTCTAATAATGGTGGTGTTGCGGTTGTACAACGATAACGCTTCTACCGCTTTTCCCACAGAATCGGTTAAAATTCCGTTAGTGCCCGATGTTATTATTCTATGAAGCAAGACGGTCTTCTCACTTTCATCTGCCTTTGATGTATCCCTTGTCCACACAGTGATCAATCTCTGTTGTAAATACTGAATATTGCTCTTTGTTGCCGCTTCGGCAGGAAGCAGTATTATTCTGGAACGATTGCTGTTGGCAAAACTTATCATGTTCAAAAGCTGGTATGTGTCGAGACTGTAAGTTAGGTTTTCAAATTCAATAACTCCCCTGATAAAAGTGTAATTATCTCTAGCCTGTTTAACCAGTGCGGGATATTTCGAAACCACAAATGCATCCTCTATCCCGTTTTCTTTAAGATAATTGGATATTGCCAGTGCAGCTTCGGAATCAAAAACTCTAAAAGCAGGAATAAACTTTGATTTCATTGCTCCATAAAATTCTGCAACATTACCTATAACATCATTGATGCCATATCCTGTAACTTCCAAGTTTTTATTGACATTGAGAATTATTGTACCGGCTTGTCCACCGGAAACAATGTTCTCAAATTCTTTTTTGCTCTTTGCCTCAGCAATAATAGTTGGTGCCAAAGCAATCTTTGTGTCAGCTTCTTTAACCCTTACGAAATTGTCCGAGGAGTTTACCAATTCCAGCGGCTCTTCCAACAGTGAAACTTTTACATTGTCAATCTTCATAATGCATCCGTTGGCTTGGAAACCTATTCCTCCCACGGGATACATCCCCCATGTATTGACACTCATAAGCAACACATTTCCAATCCAGTGCTGTGCAATATTCTCATAGGTCTTAACCGTATAACGATACACTTTATTCTCACTTATATCTTCGGTGTAAAAGTTGGTTTTCCCGACAATCCAAACATTGGAAATATTTTTCTCGGCAAATTCAATACCGTTTACAGCGGTTGCCCTCTTCTTAACCGTCATTTGGAAATACGGATAATTATTGTTTTGTATCCTGTACACTATCCCATTCCAACTGGTGGCATCGTTTGCACTCACATTGGTAACATCGGCTTCAATCATATAGTTTCCGAATTTATTCAAAAACTCCGGTAATAAAACTCTTACCGTGCCGAATCTTGCATCAATATAAAAGGCACCGCCATTTACATAAGTATTGGTCAAATTGGCACCGTCTTTTATCACCCATCCTTGCGGAAACGTGTTGTTCTGCAGACCGTCAAAGTTTTCCTCGTACAATACATATTTGTCTTTCTCACTTTCTTTTGCAAACAACATTAAACTGGTGGATACACCGTCAATTACAAAGGTGGCTGTTGTTGTACCTTTGCCCAGTATGGTTATCTGCCCTTTGGAATATTTTGCAACAGCCGGGTTGCTGAAATACCACTGGCCCTGATCCCCATCTATAACTTTCATAGTGTAATTTTCCATTTTGGCTGTAAACTTTATTTGCTTTGCAGATATCGTACCCTTTATCCCGAATATATATCCTTTATCATGGGTTATGGAAACAATTTTTGGAGTACTAACCTTGCTACTTGACGCAAGGGTATAGTTTTTATATATCGTATTGACACTCGAAGATGAAATTGATATCGAATTGCCGGAAATATCAGCTCCATATATAAGATTGCTGCTCTGGACAAGCATCAGAATTGTCAAAAAAGTGCACATAACAAGCTTTTTCATAGACCATTCCCCCTCCGGACATTAAACCTAAGCACTCTACGCTTTGCAGTTGTAAACACATTTATTTTGCTGGAATTAGAATCAGACAGCAAAAAACACTTTCATTACCGATAACTTAAGTAACTGAGTGCTTAATTCCCGTTACAATGCCGCTCCAATCCTTTTTTATCTTTTCTTGTACAAGGTCATTTCCAATACTAAAACGTCGATATTTTTACAAAAATTGCAAAATTCCCCTAAAACAAAAATAGACCCGTCAAGCTTAGAAACAACCCAACATTGAGATTATATAACCATTATATCCAAGGCGTTATACTTTGTAAATGCCTATAAATTTAATTTTTTGGGGTAAAAAACTCTCTTTTGTCTCTAAACCATTCCACCAATTTTTGATAATCCCTAGAGATGTATTTTGTATTTATATAAATACTGTTGTCGAAAAAACTTATTTTATAATAATCCTCACCGTAAGGTCCGCATGAAAAGATGCCAAACCCCTCCTTATTGTAGAGTAAGCCGCTCATAGAGTAATCAACGGCACCGATTCCTACAACAAGAGTTAAAATAAAAAAAGAAACCGCTAATATTAACTTTAATCTAAAATGCCTTAACTCCCTAAATCTCTGTACCCTATTCATCCTTATCTCCGATACGGTTTGTATTAAATCACAATAAATTTAATTCACATTATAATAATCGAAAATTCTTTTTATATTTTTAACAAGCATTAATATTATTTCCCGATAATCTTTATTTATTATTGACAATTTCACCTATTACTTCAGCCAAGCATCTTGCACTTTCAAGGCATTCGCTCATCAAATTTCCATCCCCGCCCACTTCTATGAGTATCGCACCCTTTGACAAATGCTGGTTATACCTGTTTTCACTTATTAATATCGGTCTTGCCAATCCCGGATATTTTTTGTTAAGTTTTTCCTGAAGGGTTATAACCAGCTTGAGATTTTCCCTCCAATTGGGATGGCTTAGTCCTGTCGCGTCGGTTCCCACAACAAACATAATTTTCGCCGCTTTTTTGCCGTTTATATCGGTCACAAGTCTAAGCTGCTCTTTATCAAGCCCATCCCTATGTAAATCGATAACCATTTTTATCGAAGGATAACTTTTTAAAATATTGCTTGCAGTATTAAGTGATCTGCCGTAAGCACCGGAAGTTCCGGGATTGTCATGCACCGCTGCATTATGTATAACCTCGACACCGTATTCCTTCCTTAAAATCTGGGCAAGTTCCTCTCCCACCCTTACCACGTTCCACCGGTTATCACTCGTTCTGGTCTGGCTCCCCTCCTTGTTCAGCTTGCTGATATCCCGTAAATAGCCTTCCGATGTGTGGGTATGGTATATGAGAATTTCGGGCCCCTTCTTGCTGAAATCCATCTTCAGCGGCTCTTTCATAATTTCATTGACATCAATTTTATATTTTGTACCGTTGCTGATGGCAATATTACCGTAGGAAACTGCAGAATCGTCATTTTGCTTCTGTTCGTCGTTTTCCTCAACATATATACTGCTTGTAACCGGCTCGGCAAACTGCTCTTCATTACCGTCTTCTTTTACAATCTCGGAGAAGTAAAACTTTTTGTAATCGCTGACCTGATCTTTTGCCAAAAGCTTTTGATAATCATTGTCGTAATAATTGTGAAACAGTGATGATTGTGCGTTCAGAACGGTTACCGGGTTGCTTAAATCAAAGTGAAACAAATCACTGAAAATTCCTCTCATATATCCCGTGAAGGAGTTGCTTGAAGTACCGCTGTTGTATATGGTGTCAATAATGGGAAGGGATTTGCTCAAAGTCGATCTGTAGTTTTCCACATCTACGCTTGCAATAATCATTTTGTCGCAGTTGAAAAGAAAATCTCCGAAGGCCATACCTATTCTTACCGCTATCACAGCTACCAGCATAACAGTTATTGTCTTTAGTACCGTAAAAAATACTGCTCTTGCTTTTTTGTACTTATACCTCTTTTTCATTTTTTTCCTCCGTTTTGAGAATTTACTTTATCCTTGTAAAATTTTTAAATGCTTTTTTATTAGTCTTATCTCTAATAATATTCACTGGAAAATTTTTTTATGATTAATATTGAATAACAATTTAAAAAAGAGTATAATATATATGTGTCTAATTTTCAGTACTGCTATTTTTCAACAGAAATATTTACATATTCTTCTAATTGTCTTTACCTATGATATTTGACTGAAATGTTTGGCTTTAAACATTTTTTGCAAGTTCGTTAGGTTTCTTTTGGTTTTATTCCTGGTTTTAAATGCGACAAAATGAATAACATCTTTAGTTCTTTCGTTTCAATTGAATGTTTTTCCAAAGCTTTTAATTTGCGTGTTTTTATTTAAAAATCCCATTTCCGAGAAGAGAAATACACATTCGATGCATATTGAGCTTTTAGTAATCATATTTAGTTGTTTAGCATCATATTGAACTATAGACAGTAAATTTTAAATACATTTTTGATTCACCAAACAAATCCACATAATCAATCAATTAACTAAAAGGAGGATTGGGTATATGTACGACTTTAATAGTTTAAAGTGCTACAACTGCAAGTCTGTAATCCTTAGTCTACCGCAAATCGAAATCGAAAAGCTCAACGGACTCAATTTTCAATGTGACTGCTGCGGTCACCAGAATCGTCTGCAAGGTTTTAAATTTGTGAAAAACTCAAACAATAACGACCCTTATCTAAATATCTTCAGCATTGACAATTTCCTTGTATCACCGGAGGGTGTCTAAATAGATTTCAACGATGAAACGCCAGAATTTTTGACAGGTTACAATTTTTCGGGCATTAGTTTCTTGAATTGAACATTAGAATACTTCCAATTTACATAAAACGGAGTGCTGTAATCTGCTTTTTACAAGTAGATTGCAGCACTCCTTTAATTTACTGATGTTTATTTGTATTATGCTTTATAGGCCCTAAGCCTTCTTCTCTTTCGCTTCATCGGAACAATCTCAAATTGCTCCTGCTCAGCCTCATCACCGGCCTTAAGATTCTTAAACGCCACAGACATCATAAGCTTTATCCTGTTCAACTGGTTAACCTCACTAGCTCCCGGGTCATAGTCCACAGCAACTATATTTGCTTTCGGATATCTGTTCTTAAGCTCCTTAATCATACCCTTTCCGGTAACGTGATTGGGAAGGCAAGCGAAAGGCTGCATACATATGATATTCTGCACTCCGCTTTTTATAAGCTCTACCATCTCAGCTGTCAAGAACCAACCTTCTCCCGTCTGGTTCCCTATGGATAAAATCTCCGATGCCATCTCCGCAAGCTCATAAATGGTACAAGGTGCATGGAATCGTTTACTCTTTTCAAGTGCCTTTCTCATATCCTTCCTATAGTACTCTATCGCATCGATTGCAATATTGTTAATAACCTTTGTCATCTTCTTGCCTGCCAGATACTCATGCTTAAAGTTGCTGTTGTAGGCACAATAGAGCAGGAAGTCGGTTAAATCGGGCATTACAGCTTCTCCACCCTCTTTTTCAACTATATCCACCACATTATTGTTGGCCATGGGATGGAATTTAACCAGTATTTCCCCTACAAGCCCTACTTTCGGCTTTTCAACATCTATTATCTTCAAGTTGTCGAAATCTTCAACAATCTTATAAATATTTTCTCTAAAAGTACTGAACTTACCGCTTCTTACCGACTCTTTGCACTTCTCGACCCACGAGTTGTACAAAAGGTTGGCCGAACCTTTAATCTTCTCATAGGGTCTTACCCTGTAAAGCACTCGCATTAATAGGTCACCGTATATTAAAGCGATAAGTGCCTTGTTTATAAGACCCGGAGTCTTCTTAAAGCCCGAATTTTTTTCAAGGCCTGCAAAGTTTAAGGAAATCACCGGTATATGAGCCATATTGGCATTCTTCAATGCCTTTCTTAAGAATCCGATATAGTTGGTGGCCCTGCATCCTCCGCCGGTCTGTGTTATCATAATAGAAGTATTGTCCAAGTCGTACCTTCCCGATTTCAATGCTGCAATTATCTGCCCCACAACAATAATGGAAGGATAGCAAGCATCATTATTGACATACTTCAAACCTTCATCCACTGCTTTACGGTCCACCGTAGGCAAAACTTCCAGATTATATCCGGATACCCGGAAAGCTTCCTCTAAAAATTGGAAATGTATAGGAGACATCTGGGGCACCAAAATGGTATGATTCTTTCTCATTTGTTTGGTAAACTCCACTTTCTTGCAGCTGGCGTCTCCCTTTAAGAGCTCATATCCGTTCTTATCCCTTTCATCCATAGCCGCTTTTAACGACCTTATACGAATTTTTGCCGCACCCAGGTTATCTATCTCATCAATTTTTAAGAGGGTATAAATTTTACCGGTGCTTGCCAAGATCTCTTCAACCTGGTCGGTTGTAACGGCATCAAGGCCGCAACCAAAGGAATTCAACTGAATGAGCTCCAAATTTTTTCTGTCTTTTACAAAGCTTGCCGCCCTGTACAGCCTTGAGTGGTACATCCACTGGTCAACAACCCTCAAAGGCTTTTGCACTTTACCCAAATGGGCTATGGAATCCTCAGTGAGAACAGCCATTCCGAAGCTTGTAATAATATTGGGGATTCCATGATTTATCTCAGGGTCAATGTGGTAAGGCCTTCCGGCCAACACTATTCCCTTGCCACCGGTTTCTTCAAGATATTTCAGCACTTCCTCGCCCTTGCTTCTAATATCCTGCTTTGCCTTGTTCCATTCATTCCAGGCTTTTTCCACTGCATTTTCAATCTCAGACTTGCTGATGCCAAAGACGCTGAACTCATCATACAGCCTCTGAGTCAACCGCTTTTTGTCATAGATGGGCAAAAACGGATTCATGAATACCGTTCCGCTCTCTTTTATGGCATCCACATTGTTCTTTATTACTTCGGGATAAGAAGTAACTATGGGACAGTTATAGTGATTGTCCGCATCCTCAAATTCAATATTTTCATAAGGCAGGCACGGATAGAAAATAATATCCACACCCTTGTTCAATAAACTCATGATATGTCCGTGTACAAGCTTTGCAGGATAGCAAGCAGACTCGGACGGTATTGTCTCAATCCCAAGCTCATATATCTTTTTGGATGACCTTGGAGAAAGCTCCACCCTGTACTTCAGTTCGGTGAAAAATGTAAACCAAAAGGGGTAGTTTTCGTATATATTGAGCACTCTTGGAATTCCTATTGTCCCTCGAAATGCCTGTTCCGGCTTTAACGGAATATAGGAAAACATCCTCTTGTACTTATATTCATAAAGGTTTGGAACATCCTTTTTATTTTCTTCCTTTCCAGCTCCCTTTTCACAGCGGTTACCCGAAATAAACTCCCTATTGTCACGGAACTTGTTCACAGTCAGCAAACAGTTGTTTCCGCACAAATTACATCTTCTCATGGTAACTTCCAATTCGAAGTTCTGAAGCTTATCCTCACTGACAAGGGTACTTTCATAGCCGGCCTCATATCTCTCACATGCAATCAAAGCCGCACCGTAGGCCCCCATAAGTCCTGCTATGTCAGGTCTAACGGCACTTTTCCCCGATATGAGCTCAAAACTTCTCAATACAGCATCATTGTAGAAAGTTCCGCCCTGGACAATAACCTTGTCTCCTATTTCTTCCGGGTCCCTTATTTTTATAACCTTCTGCAGTGCATTTTTTATAACCGAATAGGACAGACCTGAGGAGATGTCACCCACCGATGCACCTTCCTTCTGGGCCTGTTTAACCCTTGAATTCATAAACACGGTACACCTTGACCCCAGATCCACCGGTTGTTTGGCCAAAAGTGCCTCAGCGGCAAAATCCTTAACGCTCATGTTAAGGGAATATGCAAAGGTCTCGATAAAGGAGCCGCAGCCTGAAGAACACGCTTCATTGAGCATGATGCTGTCAATTACTCCGTTTTTCACCCTGAGACATTTCATATCCTGTCCGCCGATATCCAATATGAACTCCACACCGGGCAGTACTTTTCCCGCCGCCTTGTAGTGGGCAATAGTTTCTATCTCTCCTATATCAACACCTAAAGCTGCTTTAATGAGCCCTTCACCATATCCGGTAACGGTGGAGTTTGCTATCCTTGCCTTCTTGGGCAGTTTCCGGTATATATCTTTCAATATGCTTATTGCCGAATTCAATGGACTTCCATTATTGCTTCCGTAATAGGAATAAAGCAGTGCTCCGTTTTCATCAATAAGGGCAGCCTTTGTAGTGGTGGAACCTGCATCTATCCCCAGGAAACAGTCTCCTTCAAAGGTCTCCAAGTCCCTTCTCTCAACTTTGGCCGCACTGTGCCTTTTGCGGAACTCTTCAAGCTCCTTCTCATTTTTAAACAAGGGCTCAAGTCTTTCAACTTCGTGCACCGTAACCTCATTCAACAAATGAAGCCTGCTTGCAACGGATTTGAAAGACACCGCACCCAAATTCTTGGATGCCAAAGCTGCACCTATCGCCACATAAAGTTCTGCATTCTCGGGGAAAATCACCTGCTCATCGGGTATTTTCAAGGTCTCAATAAACCTTTTCCTCAATTCCGATAAAAACATCAACGGGCCTCCGAGAAAGGCTATATTCCCCCTAATGGGCTTTCCGCAAGCCAAGCCGCTAATAGTTTGATTTACCACCGATTGAAAAACCGATGCGGCAATATCCTCTTTTGCAGCACCTTCATTGAGCAAAGGCTGTATATCCGATTTTGCAAAAACTCCGCATCTTGCAGCAATCGGGTAAATAACCTTGTGCCCCTTTGCCAGTTCATTTAAACCTGAGGCATCAGTCTTCAGCAGAGAGGCCATCTGATCTATGAATGCACCGGTACCTCCGGCACAAGTGCCGTTCATCCTCTGTTCGATCCCGCCGTCAAAATACGTTATTTTGGCATCTTCTCCACCTAGCTCGATTACAACATCGGTTTTCGGAATAAAAGTCTCAATTGCCTTTGTACTGGCAACCACTTCCTGAATAAAGGAAATTTCCAACCATTCGGAAACAGAAATGCCGCCTGAGCCGGTTGCCATTATTGTAATATCTTCATCAGAAAACAAATCATAAGCCTCACTAATGAGTGAAAATATTGTCTTTCTAATATCAGAATAGTGTCTTTGGTATTTACTGAATATTACTTTGTCATATCTATCAAGTACAACCAATTTTACTGTGGTTGATCCTACATCCAATCCTACATGCAATAATTTCTTCATAGACAACGCAGCTAAATAAAAGCCGCATTCACACCCCTTTCAAATACATCCCCACTTATGATAGCCTGACACTTATTTTTGCTTAAAACTCAAGAGGCATTTATAGGCACCATTTTTCGGCCATATGCTTAATTTAAAAGCATCTGCTCGACAAATTTCAATAAAAAATAATAGTTTCACATAAAGCAATTTTACACCAACTGAGATATTCACTGCAAGCATTATTCCTAATACTGGCAGCTGAATATTTTCCCACATAAAATTATATGCCCACACTTATGTATATGTTGAGTGATATAAAAAGTATACTAGTCTCGGAATTTACAAACATTCACCCATTGTGCCGGTGGATTTCCCTTTTTAAGACATTGCTCAAAGGTTAACATTGAACATTTTGAATCTCTTTATGTACATTAAGAAACTCATATTTCCAGTATCAGAAAAATCTAAATTTACTAAACGGATAAAATCTCAAAAATGCCTTTCCGGTAACATATTCCAAGCTTTCGGTACCTATTGTCCTGCTATCCTTGCTCATTCCTCGAAGTCTGTTGTCTCCAAGTACATATATACATCCCTTTTCCACGGTGACATCACTGTAAGACTCATTTACGCCATAGGTAAAATCACCGTTTATATAATCTTCTTTAAGTTCCTCTCCATTGACGAACACCTTGCCGTCAAGAATTTGAACATGATCTCCTTCAACACCGATTACCCTTTTAATGATGGGTCGTGTATCCAAACTTAATTTTGTCGGATCGTCAATTGTCACAATATCTCCCCGTTTAATGTTTCCGATTCTCGGACTAATCTTTTCGATTATAAGCTTATCACCGTCGTGAAGTGTATTTTCCATGGAACTTCCTTTGACAACAGTTATCTGGGCAACAAAATTAACTATGAGAACTCCCAACACTACTGCTATAGCTATGTGTATCAACCAATCAAGGATTTCTTTAAAAATTGGACTCTTATTCGTAAGAATTCCTCCTCAAACTGTATTTTGTAAAATAATTCCTTTTCCATAATTCATATAAGTCCATATTAATAAATTGTATACAATTTATAAGTATTTTTCAAGTGAACTATGGCATTTACTTGTCGATACAATAGCATTAACTGGCAGTAGATTTATAATTGAATATAATATAAATACCCAATTAAATAGTGAATACTCAAAAAAATGACAACAAAAAATTCTACTTCGAACCAGCTAAATAAAAAACCCTTGCAGCCTCAAGTCAATCAGGCCTACAAGGGTATTCAAACTTTACAGATTCAAATTTTCAACACAGAAAGCATTATTTTTCAACTTTATAACACAAAATTTAACCGAAATATAGAAAACTTTAAAATTATATTTTACTCAATACAGATTACTGATTGCTTATCTTAATGTGAAGTTCTTTCAACTGTTTGTCTTCAACCACATCCGGTGCACTGGTCATAAGGTCTGAAGCATTCTGTACCTTCGGGAAGGCAATTACGTCTCTAATACTGTTTCTCTTGGCCATCAGCATAATGAGCCTGTCAAGACCGAATGCCAGACCGCCATGAGGCGGTGTACCGTATTTGAAGGCCTCAAGAAGGAATCCGAATCTCTCCCATGCCTGCTCTTCGGTAAATCCTAGAAGCTTGAACATTTTTGACTGAAGGGCCTGGTCATGTATTCTGATACTGCCCCCTCCTATTTCCGTTCCGTTCAAAACAATGTCATAGGCCTTTGCCCTTACTCTTCCCGGATCGGTATCAAGGTACTCAATATCTTCATCCATAGGGGATGTAAAAGGATGATGCTTTGCCACATATCTTTTTTCTTCCTCATCATACTCAAGCAACGGGAACTCGGTAACCCAAAGGAACTTGAATTGGCTTTCGTCAATAATATTGGTTCTTCTGGCTATTTCAAGCCTTAGCTGTCCCAATGCATCATATACAATTTCATTTATATCGGCAACAAAGCAAATTAAATCGCCGGGCTCTGCCTTAACTCTCTCAAGTATAGCCTTTATTTCCTCATCGGTAAAGAATTTTGTAATGGCAGACTTAAGTTCGTTTTCCTCCACCACAATCCAAGCCATTCCCTTGGCCCTGTATATCTTTACAAACTCAACCAAACTGTCTATTTCCCTTCTGCTGAAAGTTCTTCCGCAGCCCTTTGCATTTATAGCCCTAACGCTGCCGCCATTTTTAACGGCATCGGAAAATACTTTGAATCCGCAGTTTTCAACCAGGTCGGAAATATTGACAAGTTCCAAACCGAATCGGATATCCGGCTTGTCGGAACCGAATCTGTCCATTGCCTCCTGATAAGTCATCCTCAAGAAAGGTGTTTCCAATTTTATACCCAGTGCTTCATCAAAGGCCTTCACTATAAAGCCTTCGTTTATTTCCAACACATCTTCCACATTTACAAAGGACATTTCAAGGTCTATCTGGGTAAACTCAGGTTGCCTGTCGGCTCTCAAGTCCTCGTCTCTGAAGCACTTTACTATCTGCATGTACCTATCGAAACCCGAAACCATTAAAAGCTGTTTGAAAAGCTGGGGTGACTGGGGCAGTGCATAGAACTTTCCGGGATGCACCCTGCTCGGTACCAAATAGTCCCTTGCACCTTCCGGTGTACTCTTTGTAAGCATGGGTGTCTCGATTTCCAAAAATCCATGCTGGTCGTAATAATCCCTGGCAATTTTCGCCACCTTATGCCTTAATATTAAATTTCTTTGCATATCGGGTCTTCTCAAATCAAGGTATCTATATTTCAATCGGATAGTTTCGTTAACATCGGTGTCTTCCTCAATATAAATGGGTGAGGTTTCGGCACTGCTCAATATACGGAGCTCTTTTACAATAATTTCAATCTCTCCGGTGGCCAATTTGGGATTTACCGTATCCTCGGATCTCTTCACAACCTCTCCGGTAACAGCCAAAACATACTCATTTCTTATTCTTTCAGCTTTCTCAAATATTTCACTGCTGATTTCACTGTTGAATACCAACTGAACTATCCCGCTTCTATCTCTCAAGTCGACAAATATAACTCCGCCAAGGTCCCTTCTCTTATGTGTCCAACCCATAACGGTAACTTTCTGGCCTACATTCGATATATCAAGTTCTGCACATCTATGTGTCCTCTTCAGTCCAAAAATAGATTCACCCATAGTCATTCCTCCAATATATAAAAATACTAATCAATTTACATCTTCAACCGCTCTATAAGCGTATCCAAACTTATATCCTTAGCTTCCCCAGTGAGCATGTTTTTTAGCACAGCCTTGTTGCTCTTCACTTCATTATCTCCAATAACCAGCGAATAAACCGCTCCCAACTTGTCGGCATACTTCATCTGTGCTTTAACACTCCTGCCCATTAAATCGGTTTCGGCACTAAAACCCTCCTGCCGGATTTTGTAAACCAATTTCTGGGCAAACTTCTGGGCGTTTTCTCCAATAGTGGCGATATAAACATCAATGGCTTTGGGCTGGGGTATTTCAATTCCCTGGTTCTCCATCACCATAAGCAACCTTTCTATTCCTATTGCAAAACCTATGCCCGGTGTATCCGCACCGCCGCATTCCGCAATCAAGCCGTCATATCTACCGCCGCCGCATACTGTGCCCTGGGCACCAATATTATTGGATACAAACTCAAACACAGTCTTGGTATAATAGTCCAGACCTCTGACTATATTTTTGTCAATATTGTACTTAATGCCGAGATTCTCAAGGCCTTCCTTCACTCCTTCAAAGTGGCTTTTGCACTCCTCGCACAAATTATCCAACAATGCCGGAGCATCTTTGGTATATACCTTGCACTTTTCCTCCTTGCAGTCGATAATCCTCAAAGGATTTCGCTCGTATCGGCCCTTGCAAGTTGTGCATAAATTGTCCAAATTGGGCTTGAAATACTCAAGCAACTTTTTGTTGTACTCTCCTCTGCATTTAGGACACCCTATACTGTTTATGTTAAGTTCCACACCCTTTATACCCAACCTGTCCAAAAACATGCTGAGCATGCTGATGATTTCGACATCAACCATTGGTCCCTTTGAACCGAAGCATTCCACACCAAATTGATGGAATTCCCTGTATCTGCCTTTTTGAACATTTTCATATCTGTAAGCCGTAATATTGTAGTACAGTTTGATGGGCATAGCCAATGACGCCATACCGTTTTCAATGTAACTGCGTACAACTCCGGCTGTTCCCTCAGGTCTTAAGGTTATGCTTCTTCCACCCTTGTCTTGAAAAGTATACATTTCCTTCTGAACAATATCGGTAGTATCTCCCACACCTCTTTGAAACAGTTCGGTGTGTTCGAAAACCGGAAGACGGATTTCCTTATATCCAAAGTTTTCACACAGTTCGGAAATCTTCTTCTCTATATACTGCCACTTGTATACTTCCGACGGCAGAATGTCCTTAGTTCCCTTTGGTGCTTTAATCAACATAATTACCTCCAAGATATTTCATTTTGTGATTTAAATCTCAGGGGCATGGAACCCCTTCCTTCTTACGTCTTTCAATTTATTCGAAAGACCCTAAATATAAAAACCTCTCGCCTGACAGCTTGTCAGGGACGAGAGGTATTATTCCCGTGGTACCACCCTACTAGGCAAGAAAATTTCCTGCCCACTTAGTGTCCTTATAACGCAGAACAAACGGATCAATCTAATCGTCATAAAACTTTCAACCAATCGACTCCAGGGTGTTCGTTCGCCCAACCGTATCCTAAGTGTACTCCCAGTCACGATACACTCTCCCTTGAGGCAGCATCGGCTACTTTTCCCGTTCATCGTCTTTAATATGTATAAATTTTCAAATGCAAATCAAATTGCCATATCATATCGCGTATACAATAAAGCCACGGAACGCTCCCGTACCTCAAATATTCTCTTTTACGCCTTTGCAAAAGAGTCAGTAAGTATATTTTAACGATACAAAAAATAATTGTCAAGACTAAACTTTTACTGCATAACTTACCTTTTCAACATTACACTGCTTCAATTTTAGAGAAAATACACCCATAGAAATTTGCTGCTGCAATATTTGCAATATCCTCATCCACTATAATCAAATCTTCCAATATGCCGTTAATTTTGAATACTTTATAATAGCCTACCTTCTCCTTCTCGATTCTAAGTGTCTTTATGGAACCGTCCCTGTTAAATTCCGATGTGTCTGAAAGACAATTGATTTTGTCGGGTATAGTTAACCAATATAATTGGGAAGTCATCTTTTTTAAATCGACTAAACAAACAATCCTGTAAAAAATGTTTTTCAGATTCATCTCATCAAATAAAGTCTTAACTTTGTTAGAAACCAAAGGCAGCGGTTCCTCAATAAAATCGGGATACACGCCTTTATCCTCAATATGGAACATTACAGGTTTTGAATCTAAAAACTGCAAACTGTTTGTTTTTATATGTTCTTTATTTATTACTTTATGTGCACCTTTTATTTCTATAGCATCCGACAGTCTTTTGTCACTCTTAAGTATATAGAAGTCTGCCATACATATACTCTCCTATAATCCGTAATACTCCGACAATTCCAATAATTTTATTCCCACCAAACCGGCTTCCTCTATCTTTTCTTTAATTTCTTCGTTTATAATCCAAAACTTGTTCAATATGTCTTTTATTTTGAATATTTTATAATTACCAACGTTTCTGTCGTCTATTTGAAAACCGCCGACAATCTTTTTAAGCCCTGAGAATTCCGATACCGTATGTTCGCTTTTTTCCCACACAACACAGTCCAACGGTTTTACAAGCATAAGAAAGTATTCCGAAAACTCATCATCATCATTATATAAATAAATGGGCTTATAGAATACATTTTTTACCTCTGCCTCTTCCAATACATCTCTCAATCTTATGGAAATCAGAGGTATGTTATATGTATATATATCAGGCATTTTTTCGCCTAATTTTTCATAATATATAAATTCCTTTTCGTCATTTATATACTGCCATTCATCAAATAAATATGCCCTACTGTCAATACTTCCAGGTATGGGTCCAAGTCTTATCTCAGAACTTAAATCCCATGCATTTGATTCAATTGTATAGTATTTTTTCATATTTTCATCCCTTCCTTAAGCGGAACCACTTTTCATTTGTGGTGACAGCTTCATAATTTCTTTCCGATAAAAACATTGGATTATCTTCATCAACAAACTTAAGTTCTATATTCCATCTCATATCTTTCTGAACTTCGTCTATTTTCTCTTTATAACGTTCCTCTGCTTTTTTCCTTCCCTTTTTTGTTTGACCTATACAACTACCGCTTTTTTTACCTTTCATCTTAACTTCATATTCTAGCTCTGCCAACTTCTGCACCAATATTTTCTCGCAACTAGGAACATTTTCATTAATATCAGTGTTATGTCCTCCTCCATCATGAGACTGACTTCGTAGCTGTTCTACTATTGCTTTATTTATCTCAATTTTTTCCTCCTCTGTTAAATTCGAGTATTTTATATTAAACTTTTTCTCAAATGCTTTTGTATCTACAGCAGGAACACCTTTCAAGTTATTGATTTCATTTATATCCATACCGAATAAATTCCCAAGCCTACTCATTCTAAGGGTGGAAGCATAAGGTTCGATCATCGTAAGGTGGTGAATTTCTTCCACTACGTCAATATCCATAGGGCTGTATTCTTTTAGATCTACACGAACTAAATACCTTTTTATTCCAATCGCATTATCATAGTTTTCTCTATAGTCATCGCTTCGCTTAGCTACTTCATTCATTCTCTCTAATTCCTCATCACTGGGACCATCATTCTTTTCCCATAGATGTTCCTTAACCCCCTGGGCACTTCCGCAATCTTTGCCACAAAAAGGACAATATTTAGCTTCTTCTTCATTCATAATCTGTTGCAAGATTTCTACTCGTTTTTTTTCTAATCTACTTGTGGAGCTTATATCTTTGTTTAACTCGTTTATTTCTTTCTTTAATTTTTTTATTTTCTTTTCAAGTTCTGCTATTTTCTCTTCATATATCTCAGGGTTTACAGCCAAATTCTTTTCTTTATCTAATGCATCAATCAAATTACTATATTCTCGTAATTTTTTATTTGCCTCCATTATTGCTTTTTTAATCTCTTCTTTCCATTCCTTCATTCTTCTTGATTTTTCTGCCTTAACCCACTCTTTCCGTTCTTTAACAATTTTAATATATTCATCTTTAGAAACATTTCCACCATGAGGATAATCAATCGCTTTTTTATCATTCATAATATGTATCCCCCTAATTAATCAACAATAGTTACTTCCTTCAATTGTTCCTCAGAGAGATTGAAACGATGTAGGTCTTTTGAATAAACTTTTATTCCCTTTATCCGATTATTAGAAAATTTTGCATTATCAAATTTAAAAGTCGTAAAATCTATGTTTGCAAACACTGCACCTGTTAAATCCGCATAGGACAAGTCAGCTCCTGTGAGTTTAACAGCAATAAATACAGCATCTTTTAAATTACTTTTGCTTAAGTCAACATTCTCAAGATTAGAAAAGGAAAAATCAGTATTTGTTAAAATGCAATTATTAAAAGTACAGTCAGATAAATCAGAACGATTAATTAATGTTTTACTTAAATTACAATTTATAAATTTTGCTCTAGTTAGAACTGCACGATTAATATCCGACTCCTGAAAATCACAATTTTCTAAAACAGTATCACTAAAATCACCTTCTGAAAGACTTGCCTTCTTAAAATTAACACCATTAATAATTGATTTTACAAATACACTTTTTAGTAAATCCGCATCTTCAAAATTCGAATTTGAAAGATTGCTGCCTGAAAAGTCAAAACTATGGCAAGTTACTCCTCTATAATTACCACCTGATAAATCCAAATTTTGAAGTATGTGATAATAGTGTTCTTCCTCTCCTGCCTCAAGCCATGCTTTTATTTTCTTTGAATCCTTTATTCTTGTATCTACTTTGTGAATTATTTCGTTGTATCCTTTTTCCTGACCAAGTCTTATCTCAAGAACTTCTTCTATATCTATAGCCTTAAATTCATTTATCTTTACAGCCTCCTTAATGGCCTTCTTTGCAAAATTCAATAAACTATCTGTACAATATATTACTCCATCCTTCCAAACTTCGTCCAAATCTGGACCATTTATCTTACCCATATATTTTTTGCTTATTTCCACCAATTCTTTATAAGTACTATCCAAAAAGTCAAATAGCCATCCTGCGTTATATTTAATTTTGCACTCTTCTTCGTCCTCCAAAAACCATTCTTCTCCATATGCCTTAACTGTATAATCTCTGCTTTCCTTCTGTAAATTGTGTATATCAAAGAAATAAACTATATAACCAATCTTACTTTTCCTACCTTCATCTTGCATAGCTTTTATTTTTATGCATAATTCACGGAAATTCTCTACAAATGCTTCAGTTAGTTCCATTCTGTGTTCATCAACATATTTATTTATATCTTTATCCATTTGTATATAATACGGCAATGTGTATTTATCTTCAAAATGCTCCAAAGCCTCTTTTCTGTTCACAATTCTCATCTCCTTTGCATATGAAAATCTTACCATTTACTATAGCATATCAATATTTAAATAGGGTGTCAACATCGCTAGATTTATTACTTTAATCAACAACAGTTACTTCTTTTAACTGTTCTTCAGAGAGATTGAGCTGGTGTATATCCTTTGAATATACTTTTATTACCTTTATCCTATTATTTGAAAATATTGCGTTATCAAATTTAAAAGTTGTAAAATCTATACCTACAAATACTACTTCCGTTAAATCTGCGTTAGATAAGTCAGCCCCTGTTAGCTTAACATCGATAAATTCAGCCTTTTTCAAATTGTTTCCGCTAAAATCAACATTTTCAAGATTAGAAAAAGAAAAAATAGAATTTGTTAAAATACAGTTTTTAAAAGTACAATAAGACAAATCCGAGTCACTAAACTCTGTTTTATTCAAGTTACAATTTATAAATTGTGCTTTGGTCAATACTGCACGATTTATAACAGACTCCTGAAAATCAGAGTCTTCCAAGATAGTATCGCTAAAATCACCTTCTGAAAGTTTTGCCTTCTTAAAATTAACACCATTTATAATTGATTTAATAAATGTACTTCCAAGCATATTTGCACTTTCAAAATTAGAATTGGACAGGTTGCTGCCGGAAAAATCCGAGAAATGGCAGGCTATTCCTTGGTAATTGCCTCCGGATAAATCCAAGTTTTGGAGTATGGAATATATATAATCATCTTCTCCGGATTCAAGCCATTCTTTTACTTTTTTTGAATCCTTTACACTTGTATCTATTTTATAAATTACTTCATTGTACCCTTTTTCCTCGCCAAGTCTTATCTCAAGCACTTCTTCCTTTTCTATAGACTTAAATTCATCTATCTTTACAGCCTCTTTAATGGCTTTCTTTGCAAACTGCAACAAATTCGCTGAACATAATGCGACTCCACCCTTCCAAACTTTGTCCAAATCTGAAGCTTTTATCTTATCCATATACTTTTTGCTTATTTCCACCAACTCACTATAGGTACTGTCCAAAAAGTCAAATAGCCATCCTGCATTATATTTAATTTTACACTCTTCTTCATCTTCTAAAAACCATTCTTCTCCATACGCCTTTACTGTATAATCCCTGCTCTCCTTCTGTAAATTGTGTATATCATAGAAATAAACTATATAACCAATCTTACTCTTTCTACCTTCATCCTGCATAGCTTTTATCTTTATACAAAGCTCACGGAAATTTTCTACAAATGCTTCCGTTAGCTCACTTCTATGCTCATCAACATATTTATCTATATTTTTACGCATTTTTGTATAATACGATAATGTATATTCTTTCTTAAAATGCTCCAAAGCCTCTTTTCTGTTCACCTTTTCATCCCCTTTGCATATAAAAATCTTACCATTTATAGCATATCAATATTTAAATAGGGTGTCATCATCGCTAGATTTATTACTTTAATCGACAACAGTTACTTCCTTCAATTGTTCTTCA
>Ga0134093_1000276_pt1 | contig 63294 bp, 48 predicted proteins | sample 4_1taG_FD_94452 | JGI IMG/M metagenome (GOLD analysis project Ga0134093, IMG submission 94452) | Switchgrass degrading microbial communities from high solid loading bioreactors in New Hampshire, USA - 4_13_20_68_A1 metaG | ecosystem: Engineered > Bioreactor > Semi-continuous > Anaerobic >...
AGCCATAGTTGAGAACCTCCTGTATGTTTGGATTGGACACCTAAATCATACATGATTTCTCACTATGGTTGTCAATTTTTTATTTCATTTTACTGTTGCATTTAATTTTACAACGAACCCAAATAAATTATTTATTATTTAAAAAATAAGTTTAAAATTTTATTCCACTTCATAAATCTTAGCTATGAACATTTGATTTTCAGACTCAATATCATTGTAATCTATAACAGCAAATACAGATCTTTCTCCAAGCCAAAAACTCATATAGCTATTACCGTATAATTCGATAGTCTTCTCATCCCCATATTTTCCGTCATTATATCCACTGGGAAATAAAACTCTTGTTTTTCCTGTTTCAAAGTCATAGATGTTTAAATCAACAGGGGTTTTTCCCAGGTCATAGAGGATTTTCTTTCCATCATAGGATACTCTCATGCTGTATGCACCTAGGGTGTTAAACCTCTCATCATCAATCAATGGCCTTTCCTCTAGAACATTTCCTTCATAATCTATAATATTAAACTTTGAATTGATTCTATACATCAGCCTGTTACCTTCAATTGCACCCAAACTTCTCATATAGGCTATTTCTTCGTCTGTTTTTATCTTTACTTCCTTGCACTCATCATCCTTAATATGATACAGCTTGCATCTTTGATTTGAATCAACCGAGAAAACAACATTTACAAACAAATTTCCTCTGTCATAAGCCAACCAGTCAACAAAGCCGTTAACGTTTTCCCAATCCATACCGTCTTCTCTCATATGCTTTAATATGAATTTTTGAAATAAATCAACAGTTTCGTCCTTCCTAAAGTCGACATAACAAACTGTTTTAACTCCTCTATAATATACTTTTAGCTCCTTTTCATCGATTATGGGATATCCCATGTAAGTCGATACATGGCTTCCCGAAGCTTCGGCATATACTTCAGAATCTTCTTTCTAATTAGTTATCGTGGAATTATGGGGAACAGCAGTTAAATAAGGATTATTTGAAACGGATCCTTTTGCACAGCCTGCCAAATTCACAGCAAACAACAAACTTATAAAGGTATACACACAATATTTCCTCATACCGATTCCCCTTTAAAAATTACGCTATTATCATTTTAACTTATATACCAGGAAATGGAAAGGAGTAAACAAATCAGTAAAAAATCACCTAAATTTCTATTTCTTTGGGGTCGTCATCATTTATAACTACATCCCATTCCTCATGATCCTCATTAAAATTCGCTATTTTTTCAATGGGCATTTTTAAATACTTACCGTAGGCTGTGGCAGCAACCTCACCGTTTGCAAGCAATATCTCACCGGTACCTTCAAATAGCCTGTTGGAATCTTTTGTTATCCTTCCCACTGCTCTAAGTTCTTCATTTAGCGGTATTGGTTTTTTATATTTTACATTAAGTTCCACGGTAACTCCCCATATATTTTGCTGGTTAATCATTATCGCCCTGCCTATGGTTTCGTCAAGTATAGCACCAATCACTCCGCCATGCAGTCTTCCGGGATAACTCTGGTGTTCTTCAAGGGTTTTAAAAATAGAAACCAATTCGCCGTTTTCAAGTTCATAAAAAGAGGCTTTTAAACCGTTATGGTTTTTTAAGCCGCATACAAAACACATCCTACTGTTTTGCTGTTTTCTTATAACTTTAAGCTTCATTTTGTCTCTTCCTTTCCGGTCATTAAAAGTGAATTTTATAATCTTATTCAAATTGCTTTTTCCATACATTCTATATAAATCTATTCTACCTCACTTTCCGGTAAAATTCCATAACCTTCCTTATACTGTAATATAACATTATTCTCCTTGGCATATTCCAGACAGTCCTCTGTAAGTAGTTTTTTTACATCCTCCCTTTTTTCAAGAGATTTTTCGGGAATAATTACAATAAGAGTCCTTGACTTAATATCGGGATAGTCCTTGTGTTTAAATTCGGCCAATTTCCTAATGCTCAGATTAATCCTGCTTTTGACGCCGCTTGTGGTAGCATAGCTCTTTTCGCTAAGATTAATGCTTGTTACATCAATTACATCTCCGTCGTTATACTTAATAATAGCAACATTATTCGGCGTATCCTTTCCCTCAAGCTCCAATATTTTGTTGGTTCTTTTATCTACCGGAAGCTCCCACAAATTTTCCGAAGACGCTTCCGTTTCAACGGAACCCGGTACTTTGCCGTCACCGTCGAGCCACGCCCTAACTTTAGCCCTCTGTATAAAATACAAATTGGGCAAGAAATTTATAGGAAGCCCGGATTTCACTTTATATCGGACTATTATATCTATATTCTTCTTGTCGTAAAGTATTTTGGTTTCACTAAAATCAAGCCCATATAGTCCATTTACAACTCCAAGGCTTTTAAGCCTTTTGTCGGCATCCATCTCGTTACTTTCGATATGTTTCTTGCACATAAATCTAATTACAGGAGCAGCTATTGCTCCTTTTAGATCCTCAAAAGCTCCCTGAGCCAAAAGGGAGGCAAAACCGATTACTTGATCCTTTGGGTTTTCCATTGCTGTTTCAATCTTTTCTTTTAGTTCTTCTCCTTTTGAAAGGGATTCTTTTGAAAGATCCTTTATTTTTTCCAAATCGGATGCCAGTTTTTCTGCATCTTTTTCTTTTAGACTTTCATACGCTTCATCAATACTTTCCTTAATATTGTTCAATGAATTTAGGGCATCTACAGCACTGTTTATCTGTTCTTGTGCAAGCTTGCTGTTTTCCTCCAATTTATCCTTTGCATCATTGTGGATTTTTTGGGCACCCGATACCGAATAGAGATAGCTATATACAGCCAATTCATTTGCCGTCTCATTTATTGCATGCTGAATTATGCTCTGTGTGTATACAATTTTTATAAAAAGAGCAAAACTTAGTATTACACATATGAACAACGGCATTACTATTGCAGCCTCAACAGTTATGGAACCTTTAGTTTTCCGTGTAAATCCTAATTTGCCGGGCATAGTTTAAACCTCTCTTAAAGAAGTATTTTTATGTTAACATCACTAATAACCTTTAAAAAGCACTATGTATAAACTGTGTCTGTCTTTTTCCTCAGTCTTCAATTCTTTTTTTACAAAGGCCTGTGTCATGAAAAAGTATTTTATCGAAACCTTGGTTATTACACCGACATGGGTGTTGCAATGGGAAAGTTTAAAATCCTTGTTTCCGGTCATCTTTATCATTTGCAATTGAATCAAATCCTGTATTCGGGTTATTTTCTCGTTCCTATCCGTCATCAAAAGCAATAGTCTTAAGTAATCTTCATAATTAAAGGATAGTGCACTTGCTTTGGCATTGTTATATACACCTGTGGAATCTTTCTTGCCGAAAGAATCAATGTACTTATTGAGTTTCTCTTTGCTTTCTTTCGCATAATCGCTTATCTTCCGGTTTATAGTTTCTTCCATGCCTGATATCTTGCCACTGACGGTATCTTTAACCGATTGTTTAATATTGTCGATTTCTTCCCTGGCTTTGTCAATTGGCATGGTAAGTTTGCTTTGTATATCTTCCTTAACCTTTTTATATTCTTCTTCTGCAATTTTATATATTTCTTTAACTATTGCATTCATATCATCGTTTGCAATACCGGACAATTCATTTTCAAGACTTGAGGTAATATATGAGTAATTGTCCTTTATCATTTTATCTGCACTACTTAGAGCATTTTCCGCAGGTTCGAAAAACTTCTCGACTATGTTGTCAACCTTTGTATTTATGGTATCTTTTATACTCTCCATGGAGTTTTTCAGTGAATTTTCAAGGGAATCTATTTTTGTGTCTACTGCATGTTTGGCATATTCTTTTCCGACTTCCGCCAAAGTTCCGGTTATTTTTTCCTTAATTTTGTTCAGTCCGCCTTCCACACTTAATATCCAATTGCTACTGGTCTTAAAGATGGGCACTGATTCACCTTTCATCAATAATTTCAAGTCGATAACCGACTCGGCCATTGCCCAGCTCATAACGATGAGAATTGTAAGTAGAGGAACTAAAAATGCGGCCACTAACGGACTTGTGAATGCAGCAATATAATTCACCACCGATGCCACATCCTTCATCTTTGCCGGGTCTAATAAGATGTGCAAAGTATTTAATGTAAATCTAATAATAAGAATGTCGGCCATTACTATGTATATGTTGGATTTTTCATTATCAGATCCACCTATTATGTATTCAATCTCGTTTTCAAAATACATATACGGCTTTCTTTCGCTTCTGTTTCTGAATCTTAAGTCAACCTGGCTTATTGTGCTTTTATCCGTATTAAATTCTTTAAAGGAAAGATAGTTGTTGAAAGTACCGAGGGCATACTCATCTATATAAATTTCATCCCTTATGGTTTCAAGGCCATTTTCCAAGATGTCGATAAGGCTGGTTATCAAGTTGAGGCCTCCTATTATGGAGTCGTTTTTATCGTTTTCAAAATCCATATTATCTATAATGGAGCTAACTTCCAAAGACTTGTCGGAAGACTCACCGGAAGGATCGGGATTGTCTTCTAGTCCGATAGCCTTTGCTACCAATTCATAATTTTCACCTATAAAGGCCTCTAATATTTTCTTGCTGTTTATTTTTGCACCGCCTGATGGAAGATCTTTTTTTATTTCCTCAAAGTCTTCATGACTTTCCGGTGCTTCAATTGACTTTAGCGGATTTTCCGAATCTTTAATCAAATCCTTCGCAGCACTGCGAGGATCTTCAACTTCTTCACTTTTCGGTGTTATTTCATCGACAGGAAACTCTTCATAGGTTACCTTGCTGTATTTTGAAATATGGCTTAAGTATAATTCCTCGGTTTTTACAATTTCTTTTTTTATATATTCAAGCATGAATAAATAGTCATCAGCTTCAAAAGATGATACTCCTTCGGAATCTTCGTTTATATCCTTTAAATTTTTCTCTTTCAATATCTTAGTTAAATCACCAATTATACTTTTGTTATCACTGAACTTATTAATCAAGTGATTCATGCTGTTTTCCGATATCTGATTGTCAATCTTTTTCAGCTCCTGTCTTATCTTTTCGGCAAAGTCACTGTTGTCTCCACTTATCTGTTCTTTTAGCTCATTTATTTTTTCTTTTATTTCTTTAGTCTTTTTCTTTACTTCACTTGCCCTTTTTTCTGCATTCTTGTTATAATCTTCAAAACTCTTTAGGTATGTAAACAAATCCTCAATTCTCTTTTTGGTGGAGTTGGCACAAAAATCGTATTCATTCTTGGCTTGCTTTTCGTTTTCTTTCGCTTCTTCAAGCTCTTGTTTGAAAGGCTCGTCCAAATCTTCAATTTGCTGAAGTAAAATTTCTTTTTCGACGGGGTCTTCCTCTAACAAAAACCTCTCCCTAAGGATTTGCATTTCGGATTTATACTCATCCGAATTTCTGTGTTCCTCCAGCCTTTTTTGAGCCTCATTTCTTTTTTTGGTCATCTCTTTATAAATTTTTTCTTTACCTACCTTAACTGCAATACTCTCTGCAATTTCCCCAAGTTTTTCTTTAAGTATTTTACCATCGTAGGTATTTACTTTTTTGATTTCGGCAGAAAGTCTACCTAGTTCCTCACTTACGCTGCCTAAACTCTTATCTATTTCAAGTTTTGAAGATAAAATTTTCGCTTGTTTCTTATAGCTTCTGAATACGTTTATTTTTTCAAGGAATTCCTCACCTAACTGTTCCGGTGCCCTATATTTCATATAATCAACAATCTGGGCCCTCAACACTTCATTCTCGGCTAGATTGTATAGCGGTGCTATTTTTAAATAATCAACCCTGTAATCATACATATCGAGAAACTTTACATCTTCATATTTGTTATCTATGTCTAAAAACTTCTTTAAATAATCCCAGGATTTGTCGCCTGCATTTTTCTTTTCGGTCCCCAGTTCAGTCATAAGGTTATTGTTTAAATAATACAACAGTTCTTCTTCCAACACCGAAGGATTATTTTCCGATAAGGCCATAAGACCGAACCACTCTTTTAGAATATTGTTGTAATTGGCAAGCAATGAATTTGCACAGGCTTCAACTGCACTTTGAACTTGTGCTTCAGCAACTCTAGCCCTGGCACCGTCCACAAGCACACCGGTTAAAACCAGCATAATAGAGAGTATAATGCAAATATAAACAGTGATAGCTCCATCGTTTTTCTTGAAGATATTCATAAATGCACCTCGACCTTATTTAATTTTTTATTTTTGGGTAATTGAGCTAAGTGTGTTTTTTATATTACTTAAAAAACTCTTCAATTTTATTTCGGAAGCTATTAACCTTGTCTATTATTTTTTCAAGACCATTGCCCGTTGCAGCATTTATCCGTTTACCCATGTCAATGGCAAAATCGGTATTTCTTATGAATTCAGCCGGTTCATTTATTAATGCCTCGGAATTTGCTTGAATAACTACAGTATTATCGATACCGAAGACAGTAAGTGCATCTCCTATGGGTAGTTTAAATTTCTTTTCTACAGTTACCACCAGTTTTTTATACACTATATAGTTTTTTAATTTTGCACTGAATTCAATATCGGTAGTATTCATTGGGGCTTTTTTATCCCTGCTTTGAAGAATACTGTACTCCTTTAGAGAATTTCTCAAATACTGTTCAACTTTTTCTTCCTTTAATTTTTCTTGTGAATCAGATACTCTCCAATAGGGATCATTTTCTTTAAAATGTTCGAGTTTAACTAAGCTTATGGTCATATCGCTTTTGGGATTCTTCCAAATTGCAGCCCCCCTTTCAGCCGCACGATCGGCAAGGGACTTTATATAAGCTTGTTCATAGAGAAATATTGAGACATATATTAATGCAATTATGGAAAGAAAAATTAGAGGGAAAATTAATGCTGCTTCAATGGTAGTACTACCATTGTTACGTTTCAGGCTAAACATTAAACCACAACCTTCAATTAATGAATGTTTTATTTATAGGCAAAAGTCCATAATCATTAATCTACAGCCGAACATGCAGAGCTTTTTAGAAAAGTAAAATTTTTCTGTTGACTTTTATTCGGAACTTTCAATATAAACATTTGATAATAATATGAATACAAATATTTGTATGACTGAATGACATTTGTGACTTTACAGTAAAATTATACCACACTTTTGCCAATAATTCCAATATTTTTTTGAAACGGTTCTCCGTTTTGAAACAGCGAGCCGTCCTCTGTTATAAAGCTTTCTAGAACCTATCTCTGTTCTAGAAAGTAGCTCTGTTCCCCAGCAAATAAAATCTCAGGGCCATCGAACCCCTTCGATTTCTAAGGCTTTCACTTCGTTGGAAAACCCGTAAAAAAATCTCAAGGACTATCTAAGCCCCTTCGAACTCTAAGGCTTTCACGACCTTCAAAAATCCCTAAAAAAAATCCCGGTAGATGTTTTCTAACCGAGATTCTTACATAGAAGAAAATACCAATCTTTATTTGTTATTCAATTATTACTTTTAACTCATTTCCAGCTATAATACTGCTGTCTTTAAGATTGTTCAATTCCTTCAATTTATAGATATACTCTCTTATGTCACCTTTTTTATTGTATTTTTCTGCAATTGACCACAAAGTATCTCCACTTCTTATTGTTATGACTTTGAATTCGGTTTCCTTACAGCTATATGCCTTTGTAACGGTGAAAACCGTAAAAACGCTCATAAATAACACCAGAATAAATATGTAAAATCTAACTTTATTTTTAAGTACATATCGTTTCCTCATAATAATCCCCCTCAAACCGAACTAATGTTCTTTAAGAGTATTATATAGGAACACTTGTTCGCTGTCAATATATAAATCAAAAATATCGAACATAAGTTTGATTTTTGTAAAATATAATGTTATAATACTTTTAGATTTATTTGTATATTTTTTTACTATAGATTGGTTAGTTTAAATACCGGATAAAATAGAACCATATTAATATAGAACTAGAAAACAGATTTGTTTATTTTTCAATGTTGGTCTTTAATATTGTAAGTTACTTGCAATATTTGGGCCCAATACTTATATGAGGTGAAGAAAATGCCAAAAAAGAATGAAGAAATGCAGCAAAAGATTCTTGATTTTTTGAATGAGCAGGTCAAGTTGAAAGGATATCCTCCTTCTGTACGTGAAATATGTGCAGCTGTAGGTTTTAAATCCACTTCTACAGTTCACAGTTACTTGGAAAAATTAAGAAAGGAAGGGCTTATTCAAAAGGATGCCACTAAACCTAGAGCCCTTAAAATTGTGCGAAATGATAAAGTTGAAGAAGATCCGAAAAGTGTCTATTCAAGAAGGGAAATGGTTGATGTTCCTATAATCGGCAAGGTAACTGCCGGCCAACCGATACTTGCCGTCGAAAACATTGAAGATACATTTCCTCTTCCTTTAGATTTTGTACAGGGTTCTAACGCTTTTATGCTTAGGGTTCAGGGAGACAGTATGATAGAAGCCGGTATTTTTGACAGGGATTATATATTGGTAAAGCAGCAGTCCACTGCATCCAACGGTGACATCGTCGTGGCTCTTATCGGGGATGAGGCTACAGTTAAAACATTTTATAAAGAAAACGGCTATGTTAGACTTCAACCTGAAAACAAGTACTTTGAGCCCATAATAGTCAGGGATAACCTATCCATTTTGGGAAAGGTAATCGGTGTCTTCAGAAAACTGTAATCTTAAAAATAAAAAATTCGAAAGCCTATAAATAAAAAATCTCGATGGCAGCTTCATACACCGAGATTTTTTATTTAACATTTTATTATTCAGTAAACCGTACTTTTCCCCTTAAGCTTAAAATATGTATATAAATACTAACTTTAAACTTACATTATTGATCGTTTTTATTATCATTAAAAATCAAGTTAACAATCTTCATTGGACTTATAGTTGAAATAGCATGCTTGTAAATAAGCTGCTGTCTTCCTTCACTATCTAATACAACAGTAAAATTATCGAAACCTTTTACCAGTCCCTTTAATTGAAATCCGTTCGTTAGATAAACTGTAACTGCAATATGCTCTTTTCTGACTTGGTTTAGAAAAACATCTTGTAAGTTGATATTATTCTTGTTCACGGGTAATCCTCCTCTAATAGACTTATTTTTCTCTCTTTTTCTTTTTATATATTATTTTATATTATAAAAGAACACTTATTACTTTTTTATTATTTTTGTTATGAAATTAAAGATTAATATAACATATTTTAAATGCATTTGAAAAATACTGGTAACATCCTTAAATAAAGCTATACTTACATTTACAAACTAACAATTGCTTTAACTTATATTCTACAAGATAATTCCAGACGTTGCAATAACATCTTTAATATTTTTAATTATTTCTTGTAGGCTGGTATATTGGTCCAAATCAATCCAATTTACCTCTTTCATTCTGTTAAACCATGTAAACTGTCTTTTGGCATAGTGCCTCGTATTCTTCTTCAACACATAAATAGCTTCATCAAGCGATATCTCCCCTCTTAAATAAGATAAAATCTCTTTGTAACCAATTCCTTGCATTGCAATGGTACTTTTATCATACCCCATTTCAACCAGCTTTTTTACTTCCTGAACCAACCCCTTCTCTATCATCAGATCCACTCTTTGGTTTATTCTTTCGTAAAGTTTTTCTCTGTTCATAGTTAAACCAAAAACGGTAAAGCTATATTTGGAAGGATTCTTTCTAGATTCCTTCTGATGCATGGATATGGTTTTCTGGGTATAAGTATATACTTCAATTGCCCTTATTACCCTTTTTACATTATTCATATGAATTTTTTCCGCTGCTTCGGGATCAATTTCTTTAAGCTTGTTATGAAGATATTCATTGCCCTTTTCCAAGGCTTCTTTTTTTAATTTCTCTCTAAGCTCCCAATCACATATAGTATCTCCAAACTCAATATTATATATAAGAGAATCAATATATAAACCTGTTCCTCCGGAAACGATAGGAACCTTACCCCTATTAATTATATCATCAATATATTTTATAGCAAGTTGCTTGAATCTTGCAACACTAAACTCTTCGTCAGGAGCTATTTCGTCAATAAGGTAATGTTTAATTCCCTGTTTTTCTTCCTCAGTCGGCTTTGCAGTACCTATATCCATATATTTGTAAATCTGCATTGAATCTGCCGATACTATCTCCCCATTGATATCCTTTGCAAGCTCAATTGACAGTTTTGTCTTGCCGGATGCTGTAGGTCCTAATATTACTATTACGTTATTCAATTTGTCCTCCTAAAAGCCTAAAATAAATGAAATCTCCAACTACTCTTTATCTATTATTCATTCTTTAGCATAGTATTCTCAAACTTAAAAATATTACTTTTAATTCATTCTATGATATAATATCCGTCAAATCAAATTTTAAAACGGCCATTATAATCAAAAAACTACACAATTCTCTTAAACATTTTTTCAAATTCATGCTTTGTTATCTTTATTATCGTAGGCCTTCCATGCGGACAAGTATACGGATTTTCAATTTTGTTAAGGTCCTCCAATATTTTTTTTATTTCAATCTCGTCAAGTTTTTTATTTGCTTTAACAGCTTCTTTGCATGCCAATGTGTACAAGGCTTCTTCCTCAACCAATATATTGTCCTTGCGTTTTCCCGAAACCAAAAAATCCAATACTTCCAAAAACGCATCTTTTATACTTGCGTTATCGGAAAGCAGAACCGGTACCGAACGCAGTACAATTGAATTATTACCGAAATTTTCGAAAGAAAAACCTAGTCTATTTAATTTTTCCTTATTTTCATCAATCAGTTTTACTTCTTGATTTGTCAACTCAACTACCACTGGTGACAGTAAGAATTGGGCCAAACTTTCATTTTCCCTATACTTTCTCTTCAATTCTTCAAACCTGATTCTCTCATGTGCTGCATGTTGGTCTATAAGTAAAAGATTATCACCGTTTTGAAGAAGTATATAGGTGGAAAAAACTTGCCCAATAATCCTTGCGTTTGTAAGAAGTTGAGCCTCTTCCGCTTCGTTATTTTTATCAATTTTGTCCATTTTTGCTTCCGGGTTGGAAGTCGTTTTTTCCAAATCATTACATGGCACATTAACCCTGTCAAAATTTTCATTTTGTTTTTCCGAAGTATCGGCTTTAGCCTTTAAATCCTCGGTTTTACTTCGGTTTTCCGCTTGCTTGGGAATCACATCCACCTTATAGATATTCGCATCAATAGCGGTACTTTTTGATGCATAATCAATATTTTTATTAGAATTTTCTGAAACAAACTTGTTTTTTTCTTCTTGAAGGTCGGAATTTTTTATGTCATTAAACTTTACTTCATGATTATCGGACTTTATTGAAGAAATATTAGCATCAATATAAATATTATTTTTTTCCTCTTTCTTAGATGCTGTATCTTTTGATTCCTTCTTTGTAACATCCTCTACCGTTTTATTTTCTGAAAGCCGGGATTTATTTGTTAAACCTTCTTGAACAAAATTGCTTTTTGAAAGCTCATCTTGCTCAAACCTGAAAAAATACCTCGACTTTTCGGAAAATCCAACGCTCCTGATTAAGGATTTACTGAGCAGTGCGTTATTTATTGCATGATATACTGCCCTAAATATTGCCTGTTCGTCCGAAAACCGCACTTCCATCTTGGTAGGATGTACATTCACATCCACAAATATTGGATTAATTTTTATATTGAGCACAACAAAGGCAAACTTGTTCTTCATTAGATAGGTTTTATATGCTTCGTCTATTGCCGAAGAAATGGTCTTGTTCTTTATATATCTTCCATTTATGTAAATTGACTGATAATTCCTGGTGGCTCTTGCTATTTCAGGTTTACCCACATAACCCGATATTTCCACTTTTTCGTCCTTGTATTGGACTTCAAGCACTTCTTTAGCCGTTTCTTTACCGTATATGCTGAAAATTGTACTTAAAAGGTCGTTATTCCCCGGTGTATGCAATACGCAATTTCGATTATTTACAAGCTTTATTGAAATATGAGGATTCCCCAAAGCAATTCGATTTACCATATCGGATATATATCCTGCTTCAGTTGAATCCTTTTTAAGAAATTTAAATCTGGCAGGGGTATTGAAAAAAAGATCCCTTACAATGAAAGTAGTTCCGACAGGGCATCCTGTCTGCCTTACTTCCTTAACGGTTCCGCCCTGTATCTTTATGTATGTTCCATAGGGCTTCTCTTTAACTCTTGTAGTGAGCTCCACCAAAGATACCGATGCTATACTGGCAAGGGCTTCTCCTCTAAAACCAAGGGTGGAAATGGACTCTAAATCGTCGGCCTTTCTTATCTTGCTTGTAGAATGCCTTTCAAAGGCAATTTCCACATCGTCTTCGTCAATACCGGATCCGTTGTCTACTACCTTAATCATTGAAATTCCTCCATTATTTATTTCAATGGAAATGTTGGTGCTTCCGGCATCAATGGAGTTTTCCACCAGTTCCTTGACAACTGATGCCGGTCTTTCAACAACTTCACCTGCTGCTATTTGGTTTGAAGTATTTTCATCCAGTATAACAATTTTGCCCATACAAAAACCGTCCATTCCAAGAGATATAAATAATATTTAAAAAAACTTTTCTTCCAATTTAAGTATTTGCCTTTTTTTGCAAATTATATAATATGTTTAAAGCGTCAAGAGGTGTTAGAGTACTTACATCAATACTTTTAATCTCATTTAAAACTTCATCGCTGTTCCTTTGTTGAGCATTGAAGGAAAACACATCAATCTGACCTTCAATAGGTTTCCTTGCTCTTTTAAAACGTACTTCCCTCTTGTTTATATCCGCATCCTCAAGTTCCTTTAAAATTTCCTTGGCCCGGTTTATCACCGACGCAGGAACACCGGCAAGCCTTGCAACTTGTATACCGTAACTGTTATCGGCTCCACCCCTGATTATTTTTCTTAGGAATATTATATCCTCGCCTTTTTCTTCAACCGATATACAGTAGTTTTTAACTCCGTCTATGGCACCTTCAAGCTCGGTAAGCTCATGGTAGTGGGTTGCAAAAAGGGTTCTGGCACCTATTTTTTTCTTGTCGCTAATATGCTCAATGACGGACCATGCAATACTTAAGCCATCGTACGTGCTGGTTCCTCTTCCTATCTCGTCGAGAATGAGAAGACTTCTTGATGTGGCATTGTTTAGGATATTTGCAACTTCACTCATTTCGACCATAAAAGTACTCTGACCGGCAGCTAAATCGTCGGAAGCACCAACTCTCGTAAAAATTCTGTCGGCAATACCTATAACCGCACTTTTGGCCGGTACAAAGCTGCCTATTTGAGCCATTAGTACAATCAATGCAACCTGGCGCATATATGTAGATTTTCCCGCCATATTAGGTCCTGTTATTACAGCTATTTGATTGTCGGACATATCCAGATATGTATCGTTAGGCACAAAGGCACCCTGCTCAATCATCCTTTCCACTACCGGATGTCTTCCGTCCACTATGTGAATTACATCCTCGTTATTTACTTCCGGCATGGTATAGGATTCACGATCGGCCACTTCTGCCAAAGAACATAAAACGTCAATTTGAGCCAGAGCCTTGGCGGTTCTTTTTATCCTGTTTATTTCGGAGGCAATCTTGCTTCTGACTTCGACGAATATCTGGTATTCAAGTTCCACCAGCCGATCCTCGGCCCCTAGTACTTTCTCTTCAATCTCTTTAAGCTCTTCCGTTATATATCTTTCACAATTGGCCAAAGTCTGCTTTCTTACATAGTTGGAAGGCACAAGAGAAAAATAGGATTTTGTGACCTCTATGTAATAGCCAAATACTTTATTGAAACCCACTTTCAAATTTTTAATACCGGTCTTTTCACGCTCTCTGTTTTCAAGCTCGACAAGCCAGGTCTTTCCGTCAGTAGATGCCCTCCTAAGCATGTCAACTTCCTCATTATAACCTTCTTTAATAATTCCGCCTTCCTTAACGGACACCGGAGGCTCGTCACATATCGCTCTGTCAATTAATTCACAAACATCAGTTAACGGATCAATATTGCTGTCGCTTTCTCTATTGAGGTTTTCATTAAGGTCTTTTAAAAGGTCTTTTATATAAGGTATCTGCCCGATAGAATTCTTTAAGGACACAAGATCACGGCAGTTGGCATTGCCAAGTACCACCTTGCCCATTAGTCTTTCAATGTCATATACCCTTTTTAAAAGCTCCCTTATCTCCATTCTGACCATGAACTTGTCTTTAAACTCATTTACCGCAAGGAGCCTGTCCTTTATATCATATACATTAATGAGGGGCTGTTCCAACCATTTTCTCAAGGTCCTTCCTCCCATGGAAGTCATTGTCCTGTCTAAAACCCAGAGCAGAGAACCTTTTCTATTTTTTTCCCGCATGGTTTCGGTAAGTTCAAGATTTCTTCTAGTTGCCACGTCCAAAATCATGTACTCTTCAATTTTGTACTTGTTAAAACTTTGAATGTGGTCAAGATTCACCTTTTGGGTCTGTTCAATATACTCTAAAAGTGCCCCGGTGGCATTTATGTAAATATCAAGTTCATCCTCACATATTTCATGGTCATTAAAATACGACTGCAGTTTTTCTTTGGCAAAGCCTATCTCAAAATACTTGTCTTCAATAGTGGAAATGTATATATTAAACCTGGACTTGATGGCTTTAACCAAGTACTCGTCCTGCAAAAACTCACTGTTAACCACCATTTCGGAAGGAGCAAACCGGGCAATTTCGTCCATAAGTTTGCCTTCAGTATTTCCCAACACTATGGACGTGGAGGTAAAGTCTCCTGTTGTTATGTCGACAAAAGCAATACCGAAAAAGGTTTTATGCTTATACAAGGACATAAGATAGTTGTTCTTCTTGTCATCGAGCATGGCAGAATCAGTAACGGTTCCCGGTGTAACCACTCTTATGACATCCCTTTTGACGATTCCCTTTGCCGTTGAAGGATCTTCAATTTGCTCGCAGATTGCCACCTTATATCCTTTATTGATCAACCGACATATATAGGAATCGGCAGAATGAAAAGGCACTCCACACATAGGTGCCCTTTCCTCCAATCCGCAATCTTTACCTGTAAGGGTTATTTCAAGTTCTCTCGAAGCTATTTCGGCATCAGTGAAAAACATTTCGTAGAAATCCCCTAATCTAAAAAAAAGGATGCAATCTTCGTACTGTCTCTTTATATCTATATACTGCTGCATCATAGGTGTCAAAGTTGCCATTTTATCATACCTCAATTCATTACTTAGGCTATATCTAAAAGAATTTAATTCTTTAAATTAAAGAGTATTTAATTAAAGTACTAATAAACCTTTATTTGCCGCATCCTCCGGCACAAGAACTGCAACCGTTTGAAGAACATGGTTCTTCTCCGGTTATAGAATATATCAAAACATCGTTTACTCTTTTAATAAGCATATCCAATTTTTCTTTTGCTTCGATGTAATTTCTTGTAATGTCGCATTCGTTTACTTCGTCATACTTTTTCAACAGCTTCTTTTTAAGCTCGTCCAATTTATCTTTTTCGGAGTTCTGGTGAACAGCCATAACCATTTCACTTTGAATCTCCTGATACTCCTTTAAAATAACTCTAGCTTTATGATCCCTGGCCAAGCTGTCTTCCCATTTCTTATAATTTATCATTTCTTCTGAGGAGCCGATCATGTTGCCAAGTTCTTTAGCTTTTGAAATAATATCCATACCTTTTCCTCCAGTTTTTTTGTACTCCTAAAACAACTCACCCTAATATAAAAATAATTGTCTATCTATATTAAACATAATCCTCAATAATTTATTATTGTATCACAAATTAAACATTTTGAAAATAACCACGTTGAACTTGTACTTAACATATGCTTTTAATAATTACATCTTTTTTAGTCAATTGTCCCTTCCAAAGACCAAGTTTTGACGGTATCTATTTTAACTGTAACAAGCTTTCCAATCATTTGATCATTTCCATTAAAATTTACTATCTTGTTTTCTCGAGTTCTCCCTGTATATATTTTATCGTTATTTTTACTCTTTCCCTCAACAAGAATTTCCACTTTTTTATTTAAAAAGCTGTCGTTTATTTCCTTGCTGATTCTGTTTTGAACTTCCAAAAGTCTTTGAAACCTTTCTTTTTTCACCTCTTCGGCTACCTGCTCCAAACTCTTTGCTGCCGGAGTCCCGGTTCTTTTAGAATACAGGAAGGTATATGCCTGGTCAAAGCGGACTTTTTCAAGAACATCCAATGTATCTTGAAAATCCTCCTCCGTTTCACCGGGAAAACCTACAATTATGTCTGTTGTTAAAGAAATGCCCGGAACATTTTGCTTAACCTTCTCAGTTAGTCTGAGATAATCTTCCTTCGTGTATTTTCTGTTCATTTCCTTAAGCACTTTGGTGCTTCCGGCTTGGAAAGGAAGATGCAAATGTTCGCATAACTTATCGAGATCTCTCATTGCATAAATCAACTCATCGGACAAATCTTTCGGATGAGAAGTCATAAACCTTATTCTCTCGATACCATCAACCTTGTTTAACTCTTTGAGCAGTCCGGCAAAAGTAATTTCCCTGCCTAGATCCTTTCCGTAGGAATTAACGTTTTGTCCGAGTAGTGTTATCTCCTTGATGCCTTGTTGTCCTAACATCTTTACTTCATCAATGATTTTATCCGGTTCCCGGCTTCTTTCTCTTCCCCTGACATAGGGCACAATGCAGTAGGAGCAAAAGTTATTGCATCCGTACATTACAGTAACCCAGGCTTTTACTCCGTCTTTTCTTTCCACCGGTACGTCTTCGGCTATTAACCCGATGGAATCCATTATTTCAACAACAGTCTGATTTGAGCTTATCGCCTTATATAAAAGTTCGGGGAACTTGTACAAATTGTGTGTACCGAAAATGAGATCCACATGCCTGTAAACTTTTCTTATATGTTCAACAACTTCTGGTTGCTGCATCATACAACCGCAAACTGCAATAATCAAATCGGGATTCTGTTTTTTTAAGTTCTTCATAGGTCCTAAATGTCCATAAACTTTAAGCTCGGCATTTTCCCTTACACAGCACGTATTGTATATAATAAGGTCACTATCTTCCATTTTGGCTGTTTCGGCATACCCCATTTCATTGAGCATTCCGGCCAGTTTTTCCGAGTCATGTTCGTTCATTTGACAACCAAAAGTTGCAATATAATAATGCTTTTTATGCCCGGTCTTCATTTCTTTCTGATAATTCAATTCTTTTATTTCTTCAATAAACTGATACTGCCTTGCAATTTCTTCTTGTGAAACCTTTATATTCTTTCTTTCTCCACCACTCAATGTTCATTCCTCCGTAACCCTGTTTAAACATATTATCACCATATTATAACATAAAAATATCGTTTCGAAACAGTTAATGTTTAGTTGTTATCAAAACTAGAAATTTCGATTTACTGATATAGTACATTATATTACAAATTGTTAAATTTTTATAAAATTGACATTTATCTATTGAAAATTTCATTTTATTGAAGTAATATGTATTAAATACATTTGCAGTATTTGTTAATATTGTCAAGTAGTTAGGATATTTAGGGGGGTGATTTTATCCGGAAAGCATAATTTTGCTTTCTAAGAATTTCAATTGATTTTTCTTAAAGCAGTAAAACTCTTTAATGTTTTGACATTCTTTAAAATATCTACTTAAGGGGGTTTAGCAATGTTTAAGAAAGCAGTATCAGCATTTTTAGTAGCATGTATGTTAACATCCACACTTTCATTCAACGTTTTTGCTCAAAACAAAGCACCATCCAAAAACGTTAAACGATTTGACAGTGCACTAAGCATTACTAAAAGAAATAATAGAAAACCCGGTCAATTGATTGTTAAATATAAGAATGACAAATCCTTATTATCTGACAAGAAAAATGTGACCAAGCACGGAAAATTACTAAAAACTCAGAAGGACGGAATCGCATTATTAGAGGTATCGGAAGACAAAATAGCGGAAAAAATGGAGATATTGAAAGAAAACAGTGACATTGAATATGTTGTTCCAAACTATATAAGAAAAGTAAACGAATTACCTGAGGATTTTCCCAACGATCCCGAATTTGCCAGACAGTGGGGACTTCAAAGCGTAAATGCACCTCAAGCATGGGCTGCTTTAGAGGAAGAGGATTTGGAAGAAGTTATAGTTGCCGTTATCGATACCGGACTTGATATGAATCACGAAGACTTAAAGGACAGAATTGTTCCCGGTTATGACTTTGTTGATATGGATGATGATCCTTCTCCCGGTCCTGTTGATGAAGAACATGCGACCTATGTAGCCGGAATTTTAGCAGCATCGACAAATAATGGCGTAGGTATGGCCGGAACAGCCGGCACAGCACCGGTAAAAATAATGCCTTTAAGAGTGTTAGAAGCAGGTGTCGGTGATGATTTTACCATAGCAGAAGCAATAAGATATGCAGTAGACAATGGTGCAGATGTAATAAATATGAGTCTTGGCGGTTATGGTTACAACCAACTTTTAACCGATGCTTGCAACTATGCCTTTTCAAAAAATGTTGTAGTTGTTGCAGCGGCTGGAAACGAGGGCATGGACGTGGAGAATTATTCACCTGCGTCAATCCCGGGTGTTATAACTGTATCTGCTATTGATGTCAACAATAATCTTGCCGATTTTTCAAACTTCGGCTCTCCAGTTGAATTGACTGCACCGGGTGTAAATATATTAAGTGCAATCCCCGGAGATATATATGAGTCCTATAGCGGTACGTCTGCAGCTGCACCTTTCGTATCTGCCGCTTGTGCATTACTATTATCCAAAAATCCCGATCTTTCCATAATTGAAATTGAGCAGTATCTTACCGACTCTGCACAAGACATAGGAAAAGCAGGCAAAGATGAAAGCTTCGGTTACGGCCTTTTGGATCTTGCCAAAGCAGTTACATTAAAAGAGATCACCCCCAGATTGGAAATATTAAATCTTACCGATAATGCAACTGTATTTGATGTTATAGATGTTCATACAAGATTCACTTATCCGAACAAAGTACTTAAAACCGAGCTTTATATTGATGGTAATTTAGTGGATTCGATATATAATGAATCGGTCAGTGAATCGGTGTACAATACAAATATGTTTCAAAATTTTGAATTGGACACTTACAAATATAAAGACGGTGTACATACTTTAAAAGTAGTTCTAGAAGATGTTGAAAGCAACATCTACACCAAGGAAATTAAAATAAACATAAGAAACATCGTTTATACCGGCCTCAGAGTTAAATTGACCCAGGATGGATTACCGGTCAGCGGTGCATACATTGAGGTATGGAACAAATACCAGTTAAAAGGCGAGACTTACTATGACTATTGCTATGCAACTTCAACATCAAAAAGCGGTACTGCCGTTATTCCCGGTTCAGCCGCACCTAACGGCAATGATTACATTATATGTGTCTTCTACGAATTTGTAAACGGCGATCAATTGTCCTATGCAGCATTGGTTGAAGAAGCTGTTGCCCCGGGAATTGTTGAAATTAACGGCGACAATCTTATCCCGGTTACTGTCGATACCGGACTTACAAGTTCAGAGCAATACCTGCTGACAAATTATAAGTTCCCCGGTTCAAAAGAAGGATTTAGTCTTCTTATTCCCGACCTTGATGCCGATGGTTCGTTTGAAACATACTTAAATCCCGGAACGTATTCCTTTGAAGCCTTCGGTTTACCTTCCGAAGACAGTGATGAACCTTACTTTATTCTAAGAGGCGAAGAAGTGGAAATCGACTCCGGAAACTTTTATGTTGTTATGGACAGTGAAATAGACAATCTTGCAAAACTGAACATAAATTATAAAAAAATTCACGGATTTACTCCGGAAGATGCTTACTTCTCTATATCATCCGGAGAATCGGTAATAACCCTTTATAATAAAATTCCCGATATTTCGAATATTCCGGAAGTATATGTAACACCCGGAAATTACATATATGCCATCGATTTGATTGGTACGAGAAACAATAAATTAGCTTATATAACCCTTGACGGAAACTTGAAGCAATTGGATTGCTATGACGAAAACACAGTTACTTTTGGCGGTACTTTTACCGGTAAAATTGGACTGGAAAAGAAAAAGTTTATACCTGGAGAAGAACTGTATGTAGACGGTTCAGTAACCGACAGTTACGGCAACCGACTCGTAGATATGGATTACTTGGAAACAAATCCCTTTGACCTTCTAAACAGTAATAGCTTGATTTCATATAAAACAGCCGCCGATAAAGTTGAATTCAAAGCTATTGATATGGTAATCAAGGCATTGGAAGAACCTTCAGAACCGGTAATACCTGAAGAACCTGTTGAATTTGAATACCGACTGCCTATAACTCTTTCGCTTATCGACAGCAAAAACAACGTAATCAAGACCGAAGATTATTTCTATTTGGACTTCATGAATTTTACGCTTCCTCAAAGTATTGCAACCGGTAACTATAAAATGAAGTTCGTTTTGGATCTTCCATACTTGATACAGGATGAGGCATCGCTTTACGCTGACAGAGTATTTACCAACAATGCCGTAAAATTTGTAATTGAACTTCCCGATAAAACAAAGGCAACTTCTGCAGAGGTGGAAGCTATAGATACCGTAACAGGAAACAGCTATTATTTCTACGGCGAAGATCTTCTCGACGGTGAAATGTACATTCCTGTACTGAAAGGAAATTACAAATTCCTAGTAGTAGCATCAAAGTTTGATGTCGACTTTGGAGATTTAAGTGTTGCCACAGAAGAAGATGATGAGTTTGTAGAAGACGTACAGTATTCATTCCGTGAAACTTCTGCAATATATGTTAAGGACGGAAAATCGCCCGCTATCTATAATTTATCGTCCTCCCAACTGCAGAAAGTTGATTTCTCGGTAAAAGATGAAGAAGGAAAAACACTTGACAATCCTATATTCTATTATTTATCCCTACCGATAAATCAAGGAAAGTATTACCCGGCAATTATCGGTATAAACCAGGATTCAGGATATACTAGAGATATTTATATTTCTGCAGGTACTTACAATTTGGTTGCTGAAGTGTATAACAACAGTCTTTCCAATATTGAATGCTTATTGTCAAAGCAGAACGTAAAAATCGGTTCAAATACGAGAAACACTCAAGTTATTGAATTTACTTCCGACAACCTCACCGAATTTAGCATTGACAAAAAGTCAAGCCAGGGTCAGGTAATTTGTATACTCATTGATCCCAAGACCGGATTAAGTTCTCTTTTGATTCTTACTAAAGGTAAACCGGTTAAGGTACAAAAAGGATATTATGAAGTACTCTTCTTATGCGAAACCATTCAATACGGCAACTACTACATTTACGTGATGAATGCACAAAAAGATTTAACTAAGGACACAACATATTTAAGCTTGGAATCGGATTTCAGTATGACAATTACTCCAAGCAAATCAATATATAAAGTAGGAGAAACTCTTAAAACAACTAATGTTATATCAGACCGATACGGAAATAGGCTTATTGGTATGCTAGGTTACGGCCTATTTGGCCTTTTGACTGAAGATATACAAAATTCAAAGGGTAAACTTACGCTGAAATATCATCAGGGCAAACTTAAATTATTCGACACTGAAGAAAAAGAATATGTGGAAATTCCATACTATGATATCAGAGCACCGTTCATCAAGATAAAAGACTCCTTTGATGATGTGATATTCACTGCAAAATCCCCTGATTTCTACACCCATTCCGAAATTAGGCTGGACTATGATTGGATAAGCAGCGGCACATACAAAATAGAGTTGACTTTAGACATAGATGCTGACGGAGATATGTCCGCTGAAAATACATTTAGAGTTAAGTAATATTATTTGAGCTTATAGAATCTATTAATTTATTTACATGGTAAGACCTCCAAGAAAGCTTTTTCTCGGAGGTCTTTTTTTAGGGGCTTTCGAAAGTCGTAAAAGACTTAAGAATCTCATGGTCTCGACATCCATGAGATTCTTTAAGGTCTTTAGAAGCCAGTTATTCCGTATATATTTTTCTCCAACATCAATTTTGCCCTTTCTTTAGTCTTATCATCTGAATTTAACGCCTGTTCAAGAAACTCCGGATGTTGTTTTAAGAAATTGGCCATTGACTCTTTGGGATTTTTTATGTATTCCTTTATCATTTCAAGCTGCTCTCCATTGATCATCCCCATATTTAAAGCCTTTTCGAAAAGCTCCACATCCACACCTACCATTGCAAAGGACTTTACATTAAAATTATTTAATACCTTCTCTCCACCCTGTTTTCTATCAACAACCACAACACTCCACTTTATGTTTCCGCCTTTGTTTGAAATGGCAGGAATCCATGCCCTTTCATAACTTGAAGCCTCTGTGATTAGATCTGCAATGTGAAGAACATTTTTTCCGCAAAGATTTTCAACTTCCTCCGATTTTCCCTTGTGATAAACTACAGAGTTTAAATCTTTGAATATCGTAATATGGGGCTTATTCAAAAATTCCGCTATTATAAGCGAAAAGAACCAGTCTCTTCTCTCTCCTCCGGAAACATAGTCCACGTCATCAATGTTAATGTTCTGCTTAACAAACTCTATCATTTGATCAATTAGTGCACTATAGATTTTATCGTTTTTGTAATTGTTCAAAGTCTCTTCAAGAATTTTTCCGGAACAACTGTAAATATTCTCTTTTTCCCTATCGATAAGTTTTAAGAGTCCGTTGGCCTTTTCCTCACTTCCGTAAAGAAAATGTGTATTTATATAAAATGGTCCGATAGTACCTGAAGTGTACCAAAAAGGTTTGTTTTGGGGACAAACCCTTACCGCATCAGTCTCAAAAAGCCACTTTACAAGATTATCCGAATTTACATTCATTCTGTATTCCTCCATTTTGATTGTCCTAAAATTGATTATTATTATATTCTTTACGCAAAACACTTGTACTATTTATTTCTAATTTTTATTATGTTATAATATAAGTAGATAGGATAATTACTAACTAATAATATACTAATTCAGTTAAAAAGTGCAACATATATTTTTTTATTTTCATAATAATCACTTTGCTTTTTTGACAAGTTTGAATATAATAAAATTATACTGATAATTTTACATTTTAATTCCAACATAACTTCACACCACATATTTATATAGAAATACCGTAATTTTTATTATTCATTTTGTCTTTTTATTCGGGAAGGGAAGTGGTTAAAATGAGAGATCGTCTTGTAACCTGTAACAGAGATTGGACTTCACTGACGGTAATTGACAAAAGCGGTAGACACCACGTTCTTACTTACAGCGATATAGACAAAGTTAAGCTGGGTTATTATACCGAAAGGAAGCTCTTTTCAAAAAAGACATCGGAAAAGATAGAGTTCGTACTAAAAAACAATTCATCCATAATACTGACTAAAGTTATGGATTGGGATTATTTTGACCAATACAAGAGAGAAGTAATTAAATTTGCCCAAGACAATAAAATAAAAATAGATATATAATGATATGTTAATATTATGTAAATAAATTTAACATTAAAAGCTAAGGATTGATACCTTAGCTTTATTATTTATCTTAATCTGTTTTGCTCATTCCTATTTTCCGTTCCTTCTCTTATCAAGCCAGTCTTTTATTTTTGCTTCAAAACCGTTTGAGGTGGGATTGTAGTAAATGGTACCCTTCATTTCATCGGGCAGGTATTGCTGTTCAACTATATTTCCCGGGAAATCATGGGCATATTTATATCCCTTGCCATAGCCCAAATCACTCATTCCTAAAGTAACCGCATTTCTAAGATGCATTGGAACTTCACCGGTATTTTTGCTTTCCACATCGCTGAGTGCTTTATTTATGGCTGTATAGCATGAATTGGATTTAGGACTTGTAGCCACAGCTATTGCTGCATGGGCAAGAATTATCCGAGCCTCAGGCATTCCCACCATATGCACTGCCTGTGAAGCAGCTACCGCCACCTGGAGTGCAGTGGGATTTGCCATACCCACATCCTCGGAAGCACATATCATAATCCTTCTTGCCAAAAACATGGGATCCTCCCCAGCATAAAGTGCTCTGGCAAGATAAAAGACTGCCGCATCAGGGTCACTTCCCCTCATTGACTTAATGAAAGCACTTATATTGTCATAGTGGCCTTCTCCGGACTTGTCAAACCTTAAGACCCTCTTTTGCATGCACTCTTCCAAAGTTTTTATGTCGATTAATATTTTTCCGTCTTTGTCCATTTTTGATGTCAAAACGGCAAGTTCAATGGTATTTAATGCAATCCTTGCATCTCCGTTGCAAGAATCTGCAATAAACTTTAGTTCATCCTCGCCAATTTCAATATCATAATTTCCAAGCCCTCTTTCCTTGTCCTTTAGAGCATTTTTCAATATTGAAACAATTGCATCATTGCTTAAAGGTTTCAACATAAATACCGAGGACCTCGAAATAAGAGCCTTGTTAACCTCAAAATAAGGATTTTCCGTTGTCGCTCCCACCAAGATAATTGTACCGTCTTCAACATAAGGCAGCAAAGCATCCTGCTGTGCTTTATTGAACCGGTGTATCTCATCTATAAAAAGTACGGTCTTTTGATTTGGATTGAGCATGGGGTTTTGAGTATCGGCTACTATTCTTTTTATATCTGCCACCCCGGCTGTAACAGCATTCAACTTTTCGAAATTTGCCTTTGTACTGTTTGCAATTATTCTCGCCAAAGATGTCTTCCCGGTACCCGGAGGTCCAAACAATATAACGGAAGTTATTCTGTCGGCTTTGATCATTCTATAAAGAAGTTTGCCGTTTCCAACTATTTCTTCCTGTCCAAAAAACTCTTCCAAAGATTTCGGCCTCATTCTAAAAGCCAAAGGCTCTTTTTTCGTTTCCATAAAACAATTCCTACCCTCCAAAACCTTAATATCGCAAATTTTAAGGTTGGTATTTTCATGCTAAAAACTCAGGTATATTGATTACCTTGCTTACACTTTTTTATTCCTATCAAACAAAGTAATTTGTAAATATATAAAAAGCCTTATGAGTAAAACTTATAAGGCTCAAAGCTCTCTCCTTTTCCCTTTTTCATTCCCATATGAAAGAGAGAAATTAAATCTCACAAGACTTTTTATATAATAGGACTAAAGTTTATACACATTCTCTGCAGACAAGACTTTGATTCCGTTTTTCTTCAATACATCTATTGCATTTTCCGAATCATCCACTCTAATTATAACCAAAGCCTCATCGGTACACTTACCTACAAAAGCATACATGTACTCTATTCCAATTTCGCTTTTTTCCAATACGCTCAGAGCTTTGGAAAGTCCTCCCGGTTTGTCTTCAACACTAATACCTATAACTTCTGTAGAGCTTACAGTAAACTCATTTTCCCTAAGAACTTTTTCTGCCATATCAGGGTTGTTGACAATAAGTCTTAAAATTCCGAAGTCAGTAGTATCTGCTATTGACAAAGCACTTATATCGATATTGTTTTGCCCCAAAATCCGTGTTACTTCTGCCAGTCTGCCCGATTTGTTTTCAAGGAAAACCGAAATTTGTTTAATAAGCATTTTTATGCCCTCCTTTTTAATTGAATGTTATAAATATATTATTTGAGAACACGCTTATCTATAACACGTTTTGCTTTACCTTCACTTCTCTCAATACTCTTCGGTTCAACAAGTTTTACTTTCGCATTGATTCCTATGGCACTATCCAACTCTACTCTTATTTTTCTTTCAATTTCTTCTATTTTCTTCACTTCATCGGAGAACATATTCTGATTCATTTCCACCCAAACTTCAAGAGTATCAAGGTTATCAATTCTGTCAACTATTAAAAGGTAATGGGGTGCAACTTCGGATATTTCCAAGAGTACACTTTCAATCTGTGATGGGAATACGTTTACTCCCCTGATTATAAGCATATCGTCTGTTCTTCCCGAAACCTTAGACATTCTAACGGAAGTTCTTCGGCATTCACATTTTTCATAGTTAAGTGTCGATATATCCCTAGTTCTGTATCTTATAAGTGGCAAGCCCTCTTTGGTTACAGTGGTAAATACCAGTTCACCCTTCGAACCGATAGGCAGTACTTCTTCTGTATCAGGATCGATTATTTCAGGAATAAAATGGTCTTCATTGATGTGCATACCGCATTTAAATTGACATTCAGAGGCAACACCAGGACCGATTATTTCACTTAGTCCATAAATATCTATTGCTATAATGCCAAGTCTTTCCTCAATCTCTTTTCTCATGTTTTCAGTCCAGGGCTCTGCACCGAACACACCGGCTTTTAACTTCAATTCTTCCTTCTTTATTCCCATCTCTTCCATTTCTTCCGCCATGTAAAGGGCATAGGATGGAGTACAAGCAAGAACAGTGGTTCCAAAATCCTTCATCAATTGAATTTGCCTTTTTGTATTACCGCCGGAAATAGGAATAACCGACGCACCAATCCTTTCTGCTCCATAGTGTGCTCCCAATCCTCCGGTAAAAAGCCCATAACCGTAGGCAATCTGAATTATGGATTCTTTGGTGGCTCCTGCACATGTAAAAGTTCTAGCCATAACTTCAGACCAAGTGTCAAGGTCCTTTCTGGTATATCCGACAACTGTCTGCTTGCCGGTTGTTCCGGATGATGCATGAATCCTTACTATTTCACTTAATGGAGCAGCAAACAGACCGTACGGATAATTATCTCTTAAATCCTGTTTGTATGTGAAGGGCAATTTTTTGAGATCCTCCACAGACTTTATATCTCCAGGCTCTAACCCGATTTTTTGCATCTTTTCCCTGTAAAAAGGCACATTATGATATACCCTTTTTACAGTATTAATCAATCTCTCCGATTGAACTCTAGTCATTTCTTCCCTAGACATACATTCAAATGTAGGATTCCAATACTGCATACATCTTAACCCCCTATATTTAATTTATATTTTTTAACACATATAACCTGCTTCAAAAGCCTTTAGATTAACATCTATAGCTTTTGCAGGCACATTTTCTTTTAAGGACTCCAACCAAATCTCTTTGTCAATATTTGTTGACTTTGCTAAAATTCCTAAAAGCACAGTATTTACAGCTTTTATATTTCCACATTCTTTGGCAATCTTTAATGCATCTATTGCCACAACACTTTTATAATTATTTTTTATTTTTTCCAATATATTTTCAGGATATTTTGCTTTTCCGGTTATTACAGGCATGGGATCAATTCTCTGATCATTTACAATGAGAGTTCCATCTTGCTTTAAATAATCTATCCAACGAAGGGCTTCCAATCTTTCAAAAGCAATTATGATGTCTGCCTCACCCTTTTCGATTATAGGAGAATAGACTTTTTTACCCATTTTCACGTAGGTCACGACACTTCCTCCGCGCTGAGCCATACCGTGAACTTCCGAAACCTTGACATCATGATCCATTTTCATTGCAACATTTCCTAAAACTCTGCTGGCAAGAAGTGTTCCCTGTCCGCCTACTCCAACTATCATTATATTAAGATTTTCCATCCTTTATTCACCTGCCTTTTCAAATGCATTAAAATTACAAACCTTGGTACATAGCATACATCCAACACACAAGGCTTCATTAACCTCTATATGGTCACCTTTATCGACAATAGCAGGACATCCTACCGATAAGCACATTTTACATTTCTTACATTTTTCTATACTAATCTTTAAAGGACCTTCAAACTTAACGGTTTTTAAGAGGGCGCATGGCCTTTGCGATATGATTACCGACGGTTCATCGGCCTCTATTTCTTCTTTCACTACCTTTTCAAATTCTTTTATATTAAAGGGATCTGCAATTCTCACCCTGTTTATTCCTACTGCATTACAAAGCTTTTCAAGGTCTACCTGTTTTGTAGGTTCTCCTTTAATTGTAAATCCGGTGGTAGGATTGTGCTGATGCCCAGTCATACCGGTAATTGAGTTATCCAGTATTATAACCGTAGAGTTCCCTTTGTTATACACAACATCTATCAGCCCGGTTATACCGGAGTGAATAAATGTGGAATCTCCTATAACGGCTACAGTTTTCTTGCCGAATTCAGCACCTCTTGCTTTTTCCATCCCGAGAGCGGCACCTATACTTGCTCCCATACAGACACAAGTGTCCATACTCTGGGTTGGAGGTAGGGCCCCAAGGGTGTAACATCCTATATCACCGCTGACTGTAAGTTTTAATTTCCTTAATACATAATACATTCCTCGATGGGGACATCCCGGACACATAACCGGAGGTCTTATTGGAATTTCTTCATCGGTTACAGGTTTCGATTCTATTTTCTTATCGAAGATTTTCTCCCTTATAAGATTTGCACTGTACTCGCCAATTACAGGCAACTTTTCCTTTCCAATGGCTTTGATTCCAAGAGTCTTTACAAAATCTTCAATATACGGTTCAAGTTCTTCAATTATATATAGGGTCTTAACTTGACTTGCAAATTCTTTAATTAATTTATCCGGTAGAGGATGAACCATACCGAGTTTTAGATAAGACACGTCTCCAAAGGCTTCTCGTGCATACTGATAAGCAATACCGCTGGTAATAACACCTATTTCCTTGTTACCCCATTCTATTTTGTTAAACTCGTCGGTGTTGGAGAGTTCCCTAAGACCTGCCATTCTCTTTTCAACTTCAACATGCCTTTTTCTTGCCATTGCAGGCATCATTACATATTTTGCGGGATCCTTAACGTAATCCTTAAGCTTGTAATCACATCTGTCGGATATCTCAACAATACTTTGGGAGTGGGATATTCTGGTTGACAATCTTACAATGACTGGAGTATCGTATTTTTCACTAATTTCAAAGGCTTTCTTGACAAAATCTTTACACTCCTGACTATCGGATGGTTCGAGCATGGGAACTTTTGCACCTTTTGCATAGCATCTGCTGTCCTGCTCATTTTGTGAACTGTGCATACCCGGATCATCGGCAACCATTATAACCAAGCCTCCGTTAACCCCGGTATAAGAAGCAGTAAACAAAGGATCGGCAGCAACATTAAGTCCTACATGTTTCATTGAACATATGGCCCTTGCACCGGCTATGGATGCACCAACTGCCACTTCTAAAGCCACCTTCTCGTTGGGTGACCATTCGGAGTATATTTCGTCGTATTTTGCAATGTTCTCAGTTATTTCCGTACTCGGTGTTCCAGGGTAAGCAGCTGCAACAGTCACACCCGCTTCATAAGCCCCCCTGGCAACAGCCTCATTGCCAAGCATTAGTTTCTTCATTAACATATCCCCCAATACAATATTTAAAAATATTTATAAGCAATAAATAACTTACAGCATATTATAATTATTATCAAATATTAAGCCTTCATTGTCAATTGTTAATTATCTTTCACATTATAGAAACAATACGATTTTCTTATGAAACATTATCAATTTTCTGTGGAATCATCACTGTCGATGCTCTTATCAATGGCATGACGGAGTATTTTCTTAGAAGTATTCTTAATGAATTCCTCTTCACGGATCTTCACCTTTCTGATGGTCTTGTGGGGTGCCATTCTGCTGTTTACAGTCTTTATCTCCTTGTTGAAGTATGCATAAACATCCTGCATACCCTCAATACCTTTTAATTTGAGTAATTCGTAATCCGGGAATATCTCGGCAACAATAACTTCCTTGTTGTTCTGGTTCTTTGTTTCCCCTGCATAAACAACCACCTCTGAAACACCGGGTATTCTCTGTACCTCTTGTTCGATCTCCTCAGGATATACATTCTTACCATTACTTAGAATAATGATATTTTTCAGTCTACCGGTAATATATAACCAGCCCTCATCGTCGATTTTTCCATAATCTCCTGTCATGAAGTAACCTTCTTCATCAAATGCTGCTTTAGTAGCGTCAGGATTCTTATAATAACCCAGCATGACATTCGGTCCCTTTACACAAATCTCTCCCTCTCCGTTTTCATCCGGATCCTTGATCTTGACCTGCTCACCTATTATCGGAATACCGACACTACCTTTTTTCTGGTACTTGTTTCTGTTACATGAAACCAAAGGTGAACACTCGGTTATACCATATCCGTTAAGAATAGTTATTCCAATGGCATCAAAAAAGTCGATTATATCCTGGTTGATGGCTGCACCGCCCGAAATGATCATCTCCAGCTTGCCACCGAAATTATCCATTACGCTTTTAAAGAAAACACGCCGTAAATCTATGCGTATTTTCCTTAAGAAATTGCTAACCTTTATCATACGCTTTAGCATATCAGCCTTACCGCTTTTTTCTGCCGTGTTCCATATCCTTTTATACATAGTTTCCACAAATAACGGTACTAAGACCAAATGACTGGGCTGCTGCTCCTTTACCTCGTTCAAGAAATACTTAAGCCCGCTATTAATAAAGGTAGTACATCCCTGTGAAAAATGTCCGACAAAAACCACTGTGGAGCAATAGGTATGATGCGGTGGAAGCACCGACATGGTTTTAGGTGTTATGGCAAAGAGATACATCCCCTGTGTCATGTCTGTAGCTATATTTTTTTGGGAAAGCATAACCCCCTTGCCTTTGCCTGTTGTTCCCGATGTGAATACGATGGTCGCAAGTCTGTCGGGATCAATTTCATAATCATAGTATGAATTATCACCGTTTTCGAATTTTGCCTTGCCCCTTTCAGCCAGTTCCGAGAGCTTAAGGGCAGACTCCATTTTTGGTTCACCCATACATATATAGGTCTTTAAAGTGGGAACACTGTCACCAATCAGTATGATCTTTTCTTCGACAGAAGTGCTGTAGACAATATATTCACACTCGGCAAAATCGAGCAACCCCGTTAATTCATTTACAGGCATGTCCTTGTCCAGCGGGACAACAATCGCCCCTATGGCCATCAGTGAAAAATAACTGCAAATCCAATTGTATGATGTCTCACCTACAATGGCGACCTTTTTATCAGTACAGCCTAAAGCTATCAGCTCTGTACCCAAATTCCTTACATAGTCCCGCACCTCGCTGAAGGTTACATCAACAGTATTGGTATCACGCGGATCTTTTTTATAGGAATATGCTATTCTGTCGGGATATTTTCTAGCTACATTTTCTACCATTACCCGGAAATTTTCGAAGAATGTGGTCTCATACAGTGGATATTTTATATCGGCACTCATTTTCATAATACTCCTTACATTTACTATTCATTAATTATTTAAACATGTTATTTTTTAATGATAACTTTATCACAAGATAATTTCAATATTGAGAAATCAATTTTCGACACGCAAAAAAGCAACCCCTCGTCATCTAAAATTACAGCCTCATCATCACTGAACTCATTGCTCGCTATTTAGCATGTTCAAATCTTAGACTTTGAACCATCCTTCATAAGTTAATAATAGCAACTCAATACCTCATAAACAACTTTATTGCACGCTTCGTTATGCCATAAATACAGCCTTCCAATTCTCCCCTGGCATTCTTTAATTCTTTCCGAATCGAAATATTTTGGGGACAATGCTGCTCGCATTTACCGCAATCAATACAATTGGAAGCTCCAGTGCTGTCCCTGCGGAGGGCTGTACAAATAAAATAATCTATAAAACCTGCCATCTTTCCATCTGTGTAACGTCGGTTATATGCAGCTAATGTACCCGGAATATCAACTCCCTTAGGACAAGGCATGCAATAACGGCAACCTGTGCAGGGTACTTTCATCTTTTCATTGATGGCTTCTTTAACTTTCGCAATCAGATTAAAATCATCTTCCGTAAACGCATTTACGGAAGCAGTAGCCGCATATTTCACATTTTCCCGTACCATTTCAAGAGAATTCATACCGGAAAGGACAGAGGTTACTTCAGGTTGATTCCATAGCCATTGAAAGGACCACTCTACCGGACTACGCTTAATCGGGTAAGATGAAATGAGTTCTCTTGCCTTATCCGGAAGGTTTTTAGCAAGCTTACCACCCCGTAGCGGTTCCATAATAAACACAGGCAATCCCTTGGATGCAGCATACTTAACTCCTGTGCGTCCCGCTTGAGTTGTCTCATCCAGATAATTATATTGAACCATGCAAAAATCCCAGTCATATGCATCGATAAGTGCACAAAACGCATCCGAATTTCCATGATAAGAGAAACCTACCTGACGTATAGCTCCCTTTTCCTTCTTTTTGGCCAGCCACTCATCCACACCCAGTCCCTTAAGTCTCTCCCAGGTCTTCACGTCAGAAAGCATATGCATGAGATAATAGTCCACATAATCAGTACGCAACCGTTTCAGTTGCTCATTGAAATATTTATCGAGGTCTTCCTGCTTGCGGATCATATAATGAGGAAGCTTTGTCGCAATATTGACTTTATCACGGATGCCGTTTTTAGCCAATATAGTCCCCAATGTAGCCTCACTACCCGGATAGATATAAGCGGTGTCAAAATAGTTTACACCTGCTTCATAAGCTGCCATGATCTCAGAATTGGCCTTTTTTACATCAACCCTTCCTGCTTTTATTGTAAAACGCATACAACCGTATCCTAAAACAGAAAGTTTGTTTCCGTATCTATCTTCTCTATACTTCATCGTATTTCCTCCTATTGATATACAGAGGTTAAATCTTAAGTAAAACTCTACATAATGTAATTGAGGTCTTAAAAATATAGATTTCTAACCTTTATCTCCTATTCTATCATTTTATTTATCTGTTTAACACCATGTAATTTTATTAGCAATTGGCATAATTAGTCTTATACTTTAAACAGAACGGTTCAAAACAAATGAAAAAGCAGCCTTTATTAAGCCGCTTTCCTTTCATTGAAGTTATTATGTATACAACTTTTTAAAGAGAAAAGATAACCTTTATTTTTATGACTTCAATCTTTCTTTTATAATATTATAATATTATGAATTCATTTACATTTAGTTATTAAAGGGCGTAACTTTCGATAATACGTTTCATTAACCTAGGTTGCGTCCTTTATTATTTCATTTACTATTATTTATAGCCATATTCACTTCTTCTTACTTATCCATCCTTGATAAAGTAAAGTGGTGAGGGAACCACTGCTTCTAGGAAGAAGATTTGAGCAATTCGCAACCCACTCTCCCACAGAACTGGGAGTGAGGTTTTACCGCATACGGCTCTCACGGAACCAGAATCATCTCAATGGAATGATTAAAGTTGAAAATATTATCCCAGGCACCTATAACACAAGAAAAGCTACCATTATATATATTGTCCAACTCCTTTGTGTCAATTATAAATTGTCCCTTAAATAGATTACCTCCTGTATAGTATTTGATTACTTTTTGGTTTACTATTAGCTCTACCCGGGACAGGGTAACCTTTGCATCCTCGCTTAGAGGAACTACCTCATAATCGATATAGTAAAGTCCGTCTTTCGATTTTCTCGGATGAGAATTTGATACCCTGACCTCATAAGGTGCATCAACACTATCCAAAACTTTTGCACCGCCCCATCCATCCATAAAGGGGTATTTATCCTGGGGATGATATTTATCGTACAAACTCTGGCGGTGAACTTTGAAATTGGAATATCCGGTCAACAGAATGCGGCTAGGGTCGTTGGTACCTAATCCGTTTTGTGCCGCAACATCCAGCAATTTGATGGATTCCTGCTGATATCCGGCAAGTGCAGTTGCCACTGTGTCTATTGCTACAGAATCCGTTGATGCCATAATAGCATTTGTAAGAATATAATCAGCAGGTGTATCACTGTATTCGCTATATCCTATTGACGCCACCGGGAGAGTAGGACCAGTTCTGTTTCCGGTCAGGCAGTCCATAATAATCAAGTCGTTTGGATGTATCAGATGCTGGGCACACAAACAATCGTATAAATAATGCTTGTTATGGACACCTGTTTCATCATAATATAATCCATCATGACCAAAGCGTCCCAAATCCTCATAGACACCATAAAGGCTGCGTATACCGTAATGCAGTTTTATTGTTCCTGTCATGCCTACAAGACCGTGACTCTTTAAGACCGGAATCGAAATCAGCACGTCGCAATACTCATTTGACCCGTGTGCTTGTTCACTGGTTCGAAACATCTTTGGAAATGCTACTTTTACGATTCTGCCGTTTGCCAGTTTCACTTCATATTGAATCCGGCCTTCTTCACCGATGCTGTCCAGATTAACCAAGGTTGCTTTTGATTTTCCATCCAGGATGCCATCGGCATTATAGTCATAACAAAAATCCTCTGGGTTGACCAAATTATCGCCTGTCCTTTCCAACCTGGCCCAATGGAAACTGCCAAGATTCCATTTAGCTGATGGATTTGGGTCCTTGGAGAAAACAGCGTCAACTACTTTCAGGTCTGCATTACCGTCAAAACCGATGATTTCACGGACTTTTTCTGCAACATATCTTACAATTCGGGGATCCGTTATGATGGAACGTCCCTTTTCATCCCTGAGTCCTGAACTTGGTGCGACCAAATATACTTTGATGATGACTTTGTAACCTGTTTTTTTAATTGCAGCAAGTCCTTTTTCTCCGTATAATTCATAAATCACACGATCAACCATTTAATATACTTCTTCATCTTTAGGCTCTGAAGTCTGACAGGCAAATGCCACTTTAACCAATTTATCCACCGGTTTGCTTGTAATTGATTCATTTTGCATGATGATTCTCCTTTTAATCTTGATACTACATATTATTCATATTCCCAAAAAATAGAATTGTTACATATATCATGCAAAATTCATATTAATGCCGGTCTCCACTTGGTTAATTGAATAGATGTTTGAATTTGCGGGATGCTTTCTGCTGTTTAAATACATTTCACATCTTATCCCCTGCCATTTCGCAGGGAAAACCCACTCTTGGCTTTTGGCAGTAAAATTTCCCGAAATGCCTTATCATGCTCAATAAGGAAAGATTCTTCCAAGCCTTTTTCAACATTACTGATAAAATACGATTTTATAAATTTTATTGTATCTGACGGAGCTTCCAAAATGGCTTCACCGATTTCAATTGCACGCTGTAATAGGTCAGAGCAATTTGTAATTTCGCTCACCAATCCAATACGCAATGCCTCATTTGCATCAATTTTACGACCTGTCAGGCAGAGCTCTCGTGCCATGCCGTCTTTAACTATCCACCTTAGAGGAGTATAAAGCGGAGGTGCACCAAATTTCACTTCGGGATGCCCAAATGTTGCAGAATCGGAACATATCCGTATATCGCAAAGGGTTGCCAAATCAAATCCACCACCCATTGCCGCTCCGTTTATAGCTGCAATCGTTGGTTTTGAAAATCTCCAAATGTCCCTGTGATATTTTGAGGAAGATTCAAAAAGTGTATCAAATATGGAAGGATTATTAAACTCATTTAAATCGAACCCGGTTGAAAACGAATTACCTGCTCCGGTAAATATAACAACATTTATATCTGAGGACTGCTCCAATTCACTTAAACAATCAGAAATCTCAACTCTCATCTGAATGTTTATAGCATTTCGTTTTTCGGGGCGATTTAAGGTAATTAACCCTATGCCGTCTTTCACCTGTCTGTATTGAATAGTGCTATATTTCATAATTTTGCACCTCCATCTTTTTATACGTACTTTTTTTTTGCATCCATTCACTCACAGTTAAGACGCTACTGAATCTCATCACCTAGGTAATTAAAATTGGGTGGCATTTATGATAGGCAATTTAGCCATATAACAAATTCGCTATTATTTAATAGCAGCAATTACAGAAAATTTATGATAAGAATACAAGCATTTCACCTCTGAAAAATTGCATCTATATAACATCGCAATCTCCGTTTCAACCGAACATTCCCTATCTAACTTTCTGCGTTCCTTCCACAGTTCAATATCACGCTCCGTTAATCCGCTATTAGCCAATTGATTTTCCCAATATAAATTAAACCACTTATTCATATTAGTTGTTCCTGCACAAAATTGATCATAATTAACGAACACTCCACCTTTTGGTAGCTTATTGTAAATGTTTTTGAACAACTCCTCTTTTTTAATATCTTCCAAATGGTGGATTGATAATGCTGATATAATGGCATCAAAATTTCCCTCCGGAAGTTCCCTTGTATAATCCAATATTTTATGTTGTATTCCACCAATTCCGGCAAATCTTTCTTTTGAAATTTCCAACATTTCATCGGCAATATCAACCAGTACATATTCCGCGGATGGGCATTCCTTATACCAATAATATGTAAGTAATCCTGTTCCGGCTCCCAAATCCAACACACGACCCGGTGTAGCAATACTATAAATAATCAGTTTGGTGGTATTTTCATAATAATCATCAAAGCATGGAATAAATTTTCTACGATTGGAATCATACTCTTTTGCAATCAAATTGAACTGTTCTTCTATAGTCATAACCTTTCCTCCTCAGATAATAGAAATGCATCTGGTCCAAAAGAACAGAATCTTACCTGTCATACTTTCTTGTTTTATACATTATCTCAGATTATTGACCCAATTGCCATAACTTTCAAGATAAAAAATAAGTTTTGCAGCCAATCGGTATTATCAGTTGATTTCTTCGAATGTCGATTAATAAAAAATTACTATCGTGTATAATTTCAAAAAAACCGATACTCAAACAGAGCATCGGCTATTAAAAACTTGTCACTATTTTAAAGCTTCAACAATGGACTTTTCTATACACTTAAGTTTTGCCCTCATTTCATCCACTTCAACATCGGATTTTTCATTCTTCAGATCGTTTATAACAATATCGGAAAGCTCATCAATTTCTTCTTTCAAAGTTTCCAACAAATCAATAATGGCAAGACGTTTAAAGGAAATATCCGATTTTATTCTCTCGGTAGACTCAATCACCCTATCGGCAGTAATTACAAAGCTCTCTCCCTTTTCAGGAATGATTGTATCTATTTTAAATTTCTCATTAATTTCATTGGCGAAACTGACCATTGATTCTTCTTCACCATGGACTATAAATATCTTTGAAGGTTTTCTATTGAATCCTTCTATCCAGTTGAGTAACCCCTCTTTATCCGCATGGCCTGAAAAGCCTTCAATCATTTCAATACGGGCGTTTACCGAGATTTCTTCTCCGAAAATTTTTACCTTTTTGGCTCCGTCTATCAATTTTCTGCCTAAAGTTCCCTGGGCTTGATAACCTACAAACAGAATAGTGGAGTCACTCCTCCACAAATTGTGCTTGAGATGATGCTTAATCCTTCCCGCTTCACACATCCCGCTGGCAGAAATTATTATGGAACTGCCGCTTCTCTCATTAAGGGCTTTCGATTCCTCGGGAGTTCTTGTAAATTGAAGTCCCGGGAAGTCTAGAGGGTTATCTCCGTTGTTGATGTATTCCCGTGCCTCCTCATCATAGCAATCAAGATTATTCCTGAAAATCTCTGTGGCAGATATCGCCAGAGGACTATCCACAAATACAGGAATACTGAACAATTTCTTTAACTTGCTGTCGTAAGACTCCTTCTCCTTGTTAAGCTCATATATCACTTCCTGGGTTCTACCGACAGCGAAGGACGGTATGACTACATTTCCGCCTTTGTCTATTGTTTCGTTTATAATATCAACAAAGTACTCAAATCTATTTTTTTGATTTTCATGCAACCTATTTCCGTAAGTGGATTCAATCACTAAATAATCTGCACTTTCTATAATTGATGGGTCACGAAGAATTGGCATATCTTTATTACCCAAGTCACCGGAAAATACTATTTTCGTTTCCTTGCCCTTTTCATAAATCCAGAATTCAATAATTGCAGAACCGAGTATATGGCCGGCATCATTAAAACGAACTTTTATTTCGTCATTAATTTTTACCGGCTCACCATAGTTGACTTTTTTAAACAGCTTCATGCAATCCAAAGCGTCTTGATATGTATAAATAGGTTCTAACGGCGGCTTTCCTGCCCTTATCCTTTTCTTGTTTTTCCATTCGTTTTCAAATTCCTGAATATGACCGCAATCGGGAAGCATTATTGCACATAATTCCACTGTCGCTTTTGTGGCATAAACTTCTCCCTTAAAACCGTCTTTATAAATTTTAGGAATCCTTCCACTGTGATCAATGTGGGCATGGGTTAAGAATATATAATCCAATTCAGCAGGATTTAACGGAAATGCCTCTTCGTTTAAAGCCTCTTCTTTTGAATGTCCTTGAAACATACCGCAATCAACTAAAAATTTCGTGTTCTGGGTTTCAACCAGAAAACACGAACCGGTAACAGTTTTTGCTGCACCTAAAAATGTAATTTTCATATAAGCACCCCACAAATTATTATTCGGTAAATATTACTAATAAAAACTGTCATTATTCCCTTTTTCTTAAGGAAGTAAAAAACAAGTCTAGGTGATTATTCGCTACAAAACAAAAAACTCCTCTTTTACTCATTTTTCGCAAGTAGAATCTATTCTTCGATTAATTTTTTATTAAATAATCGAAACTTTTGTGCAATATAGACAGTTTTAAGTTATAATGAATAGTGAGTCTAACTGTTTTAAGTACTAGCGATTAATTCTGTTCAAAACAGCTATGATTATTAAAATGGGAGAGTTGAAACAATTTATGAAAAAAATATTGGACAGTTCCATAACATATATCGGTTTGACATTAGGCATTATCGGTGTTCTTGATACTGTTGTTTTGCTTGCCGCAGGCACAATAATAAATTTCGGAATTTTGTTTCCGTTATTTGCCGGTATTGTGTTAATTGTATATAATCTCCTAAAAATTAAAGGAATATTCAGTTTGTCAAAAATACAAAATGTATTTTTACGAAGAATGCTAAAATTAGGTGTTTGGGGTTTTATTCTATCTTTTGTTCTTGTGGTGGTACTTATTTTTTTCAATGCCGGTGCAGACAATTATACCGATGTGGATTATGTAATAATTCTCGGCGGAGGTATAAAAGGCGGAGAGGTCACAAAAACTTTGCAATACAGGTTGGACGAGGGAATATTATTCCTAAACCAACACCCTGATTTAAAAGTAATAGTAACCGGTGGTAAAGGACAAGGTGAAACCATATCCGAAGGTGAAGCTATGAGGAACTATCTTGTTAGAAAGGGTATCCCGGAAGAGAAAATTATCGTGGAGGCAAAGGCAACCAGTACGATGGAAAATTTCAAATACACAAAGCAAATACTTAATGAGCAAACCGGAAAAAGCGATTACAAAGTAATGGTAGTCACGAGTGACTTTCATTTGGCCAGGTCAAAGCTTTTAGCCTCTGTCAACGGCTTTACCCCCTATGGGATACCTTCTGAAACGGAATTTTGGGTATTTCCCAACTGTGTTATCCGGGAATATTTTGCAATATTCAAATCTCTTTTAGTGGACATAATTCTCGGATTGTAGTCTTTTAATGCTCTATTTAAATTGAGTCAATCAATTCAATATAGCTTTTAACGATATCGTTCCCGGTTGGAAAGCCATAATACCATGGTCCTGCCCTTTCAAATTCCTCAACATGGTATTTGGCTTTTGTTATGAGTTCGGGTCTGTATTCAAAGTGCAGGATATCGAAATGTGTCCATTTGCCGCCCCAAATAAAATTGTTTTCTTCCATAATTTTTACAACTTCTCTAGGATAAGTATTTAACCTCTGCTGCCCTAATTCTCTAGTTGCCCATTTCCAATAATCTCTCTTGTCGCTCTTAAAATCTATCGCTATACCGAAGGCATGCGGACTTAATTGGTTTGTTCCGGCAATAACCCGATAATTGTAGGTGCCGTTAACAGGAAAGATTTGCGAAGAAATTTTACTGTTTTTAGCCGAAAGGCTGAGTTCTTCCGCCGCCTTCTTTAGTGCTGTGGCCGCCATGTTTTTGTCATTGAACTGACACACTTTTCCACCGATATTGACTCCTTTCAAATTTTTCTCTATCTGCTGTCGCGAAGCCCCATAAATCTCTTTCAGAAAATCATAACATCTTATCCTACCGGGATCATAGTTATCATCCAACAATTCGGAAATATCCAACAGCGGATAAAGCATTTCCATTGCATCTTGTAAGTCTGCGTTAACAAGTTTTTGCTCATAGTTCTTTGGGATTTTATCATCATATAGAATCTTTTTTCCCGATTTCATAACCACATAGACCTTGCCGCCGGTATCCCGTTCAAAACCTGTAATAAACTCGGGATAGGCCATGATAAGGCACAATAAATCCCTCTTCATGTTTATATCATAGAAATCCTCAATACTTTCTTCCTCTACCATCTCATTTTCCAACGATGAATCTGTGCCAGTGTAGTATCTTCCTTGGACATTGGTAACAATCACAGGTTTGGATTGCACTACACTTTTATCGGTTAAGTTAAAAGAACAACCAGAGAGTAGAAACATTAAAAAAAATAAATAGGCAATTTTCTTCACGATTCTTTTCCTCCGAGTTTTTACATATTATTATTGCCTATTATTTTATATTCAAAATACTTTTATTTTATGGCTTCAACCAAAAGTTTTACTGCATTTTCAATGTCCTCAAGACTTGCCGCTTCAACCGGACTGTGAAGATATCTGCAAGGTATGGAAATTGCACCCGATGGAACTCCTCCCGCTGAGATATGGATCGCTCCGGGATCACTACCTCCAAATTCAAGTACCTCATACTGGTAAGGAATATTTAAATTCTTAGCAGAATATTCCAATAACTTCTTGACTTCGGGATGGCATATAATTGATCTGTCTTTTATCTTTATGGCCGGACCGCCTCCGCACTTTACCTCCATAAGATGTGCTTCGGGTGTGTCGCCTGTAGCAGTGACATCTATTGCAATTGCAATATCGGGTTTTAGCTGGTAGGCAGCGGTTTTGGCTCCTCTCAGCCCCAACTCTTCCTGTACGGTAAACACAAAGTATATCTCATTATCGGTCTGAGGAAGCCGCTTTAATGCTTCAATCAACACAGCACAGCCGCTTCTGTCGTCAATGGCTTTAGATATAACCAAATCTCCCTGTCTTACGGCATCTCCCATAAAGCAGGCAACATCTCCGATACGAACAGCCTTTTCGGCATCCTTTTTGTCCTTTGCCCCAATATCTATATACATCTTTGACAGTTTCAGACTTTTCATATCTTCGAGCTTATCCTCGTAAAATACGGCACCTATTGTACCGTTTTTGAACTTGACCTTCTGCCCCACTGAAATAAAAGGCGAAACTCCTCCCACATTGGAAAATCTAATAAATCCCTTTTCATCTATATAGGTCGCCATAACACCTATTTCATCCATATGGGCTGCAACCATAATTTTTTTGCCTTTTCCCGGTTTTGTGGCAATGAGATTTCCCAAGGTATCCACTCTGATTTCTTGTATATATTCCTTTATTTCATTTATGATGGTCTCTCTGATTCCCTCTTCATTTCCGGAAACGCCGAAGGATTCCGTCAGTCTTTTTATTAAATCAAACATATATAATTCCTCCTGTTTTTCGTCCTCGTAAAATTATGCAATGGTTAATTGCCAATCATTTGCCGTTCCCATTTTTAATATAAATATTTTGATATTGAATGGCTTTTTAAAATAACAAGTTCAATAGGCTTCTTCTTTTCTCCCTAAGTCTTTTAAAACTGCCATCACAATTTCTTTACAACTGTTAAAGTCTTTTTGGCTCATTACCGATACCGGCGAATGGATGTATCTGCATGGCACCGATATCGAAGCTGTTACTACCCCGCTTCTGCTAAGCTGTATTTTACCGGCATCATTGCCGCCGGAGTTGGTCTGCTTGAATTGAACCGGAAAATTGTTTCTTTTAGCCAATTCATATATATAATTAACAAAATTCTTGTCCGAGTATGATGTACGATCCATAATTGTAAGTGCAGCACCTTCTCCCAAGATTGTCGAATACTCGCTTTTTTCCACTCCCGGCACATCGGAACAGGTTGTTCCTTCCACCACCAGTGCAATATCGGGATTTACGGTATAAGCCGCAACTTCAGACCCTCTTAGTCCTACCTCCTCCTGGACCGTAAAACAGGCATACAAGTCACATTCATATCTTTCTTTAAGAACTTCCATAAGTATTGCACATCCCACTCTATCATCCAACGCTTTGGCTTTTACAAGCCCGTCACCAAACTCGGTATACGGACTATAAAACGAAACGTAATCTCCCAAGGACACCAATTTTTCAGTTTCCTCTTTTTTCTCGGTACCTATATCTATATACATTTTCTTTAACTTTATATTAGCATTTCGCTCTTCCCTATCTTGCAAATGAATGGGTTTTGCACCTATAACCCCCGGAATCTTTTTCTCTCCGACCAATACTCTCTTTCCGGGCAGTATTCTCTCATCAATACCGCCAACTGCGGCAAATTTTATAACACCGCTTTCTCCAAATCCCGTAACCATAAATCCCACTTCATCCATATGTGCGGAAAGCATGACTTTAAGCTTGCCGCTTTTACCTTTTTTAAAGGCAATCAAATTTCCCATCGAATCAACTTTAATCTCATCGGCCAAATCCTTAATATGTCTTTTTATATATTCCCTGACTTCATCTTCATTACCGGAGACCCCGTTCAATTCCGTAAGTTCTTTTATATACACAGCATTTCCTCCATTTCAGCATTTAAATAAAACTTCTGGTTAATCTTCTCTTTATTTTTATCTGGCAAAAAAGAGAGGATGTAAACTACAATCCGGAGACAAACCTTGAAATCAGTTTACCAGCGTTCTTAATATCATTTATGTGCACTGTCTCAACAGTAGTGTGCATGTACTTCAAAGGAATAGAGATGAGCAGTGTCGGAATCCCCGCCCTGGACACTTGTGTTGCCCAAGCCTCTGTTCCGGTGTTCCCAGGCTCCACATCAATCTGATAAGGTATGTTTTCTTCCTTTGCCAACTCAATTATTTTCTTAGTATGGGCTCTATGGAGATTCGGTCCTATTGCAATGGCAGGACCTTTACCCAAAGTGTAGCTTTCGTCCTTCGAAACATCCGGAATTTCTCCTTGGCAGGCGTCTATAACAATTGCCAAATCGGGATTAATGTTGTAGGAAGCTATTTTTGCACCGCTAAGTCCAAGCTCTTCCTGCGAGGTGGCAACAAAAACCACATCATCATTGTGTTTGAGTTTTGAAAGCCTCTCCAAAATATCCAGTAAGACGGCAACTCCCGCCCTGTTATCCAGACATTTGGAACTAAGTTTACTGTTTTTAAGTTCAAAAGGATATGTTTTAAAAGTTATGACATCACCTATTGAAACCAACTGTGCAACACTTTCCTTTGAAAGTCCCGTATCAATATATAAGTCCTCCATTTTTACAGCTCTTTTTACTTCCTCGGGTTTTAATAGATGCGGAGGCTTTGCACCTATTACCCCATAAACATCTTTGCTTCCGTGAATGACAACCTCTTGGGCTAAAAGTATCTTTGTGTCTATTCCGCCTATATTGGTAAACTTAATGAATCCTTTATCGTCAATACTTTTTACCAACATACCGATTTCATCATGATGTGCCATAATCATTATTTTTTTCCCGGAATGGGAAGCTCCCTTTTTATATCCGCAAACATTATAAAAGCTGTCTATTTTGACCTCGTCACAATACTCTTTAAAGAGTCCCTCTATGTATCGGGATATTCCTTTTTCTCTTCCCGAGACTCCCACATAGGTGCTAAGGTCTTTTAATATGCTAATGTAGTCCATTTTTCACCTCATAAATTTGATTTGTAATATTAATAGTATTGTAAAAAAAATAGTTTTTAACAATTATTTTAAATTTCCAAATGCAGCTTTTTTCTGTATCTAAGTAAAATTAAGAAAATTTTATCTTTTATTATACAACATAGCAGCTTGGACTTGCAAATAAAGTAAAAGATAATGTTTGATCAAGCAATACTCCGAGCAATGATTTACCGAAATGAAATTTGCTTTTTCTTTTGAAGGGTAAAAATTTATATTAATTTCAAAAAAACTCTTGACGAAACAAGGTTTATCCTTTATACTAACAGTTGTCGCTTTTACGAGGGCCTTTAGCTCAGTTGGTTAGAGCAACCGGCTCATAACCGGTTGGTCCGGGGTTCGAGTCCCTGAAGGCCCACCAAAGCAATTGCAAATCTGCCCAGATAGCTCAGTTGGTAGAGCAGAGGACTGAAAATCCTCGTGTCGCTGGTTCGATTCCGGCTCTGGGCACCAATTAGGATATGGGAGGATTCCCGAGTGGCCAAAGGGGGCAGACTGTAAATCTGTTGTCACTGACTTCGATGGTTCGAATCCATCTCCTCCCACCAATTAGGAACCTTGTAAACTGTACCGGTGCAGTATACAAGGTTTTTTGCTATTTACGTTGGAGGGACTTAGCATGGATATAGATTACCTGGAAATTAAGAAATGGCTCGAAGAAACCAAAGATGAACCTCTTGAAGCAATGGCATCTTTCTTTGAGGCCCGCATTGACTCCTATGAAGAGCACATGGCTCGATGGAAAGGTTATTATCAGTGGATGGCAGAGTTATTACCGGAATCCACTGAAACTCTTTTGGATATCGGTTGCGGTAGCGGCCTTGAATTGGACTACATCTTTGCCCGTTTTCCAAATTTAAAAACTGTTGGAGTTGATTTATCCAAAGAGATGCTTAGAAAACTCCACTCAAAGCACTGTGATAAAAATCTGACCTTGGTTTGTGAAGATTATTTTACCTTTGATATGGGAAAAGAACGCTATGACACCGTTATATCCTTCCAAACTTTGCATCACTATACAGCTGATAGGAAAGAAGTGCTGTTTCGAAAAATATTCGGATGTTTGAAACCGGGCGGAGTATATCTTGAATGTGATTACATTGCAACTTCACAAGCAATTGAAGATCTTGCTTTTTCCGAATGTAAAAGACGACGGCTTAGAGACGGAATTAAAGACGATGTCTTTGTACACTTCGATACACCGCTAACTCTCGAGCACGAATTGAATGCCATTAGAGCAGCAGGATTCAACGTAGTTGAGCTAATTGGCTTTCTCCCCAATGATAATCATACTGCAATGATTAGGGCAATCAAGTAAATAAAAATCAAAAATAAAAAATGGAGGTGTCCAATATGAATGATGTAGACAAATATATCCAAAGCTTTCCCGAGGAAATACAGGAACGACTGACTGCAATCCGAAATATTATTCTTGAATTAGCCCCTGAAGCTAACGAAAGGATCTGTATGAGAATGCCGACCTATGATTTATTCGGGAAATGGCTTGTTCATTTTGCTGCATTTAAGAAGCACATAGGTTTTTATCCCCAGCCGGAAGGCATAACGGCATTCAAAGAAAAATTATCCGGGTATAAAACCTCAAAAGGAGCAGTTCAATTTCCTTTAAACAAACCTCTTCCATTGGATTTAATCCGGGAAATCGTTAAGTTTAGAGTAAATGATCAAAGCAAATATAAAAAATAATCGTCCCAGACAACCTACTCAATAGTATTATATATTTCTTTGTTTCATATAAAAACACAAAATACGGTGCTTTCCTAAAAATTACTACATAGGATGTATGATGACGGCTTAGGAAAACCCGTATTTTTTAATGCTTATTATTATAGTTCATTTTATCTCTTTGATTCCAAAGAATTCACAATAGCCTTAAACTGATTTCCCCGCTCTTCGAAGTTTTTAAACATGTCGAAACTTGCACTAGCAGGTGACATTGTAATTATATCGCCCGGTTTTGCATATTCATATGCCTTTTCAACAGCGTCTTTAAGGTTATCACAGCGTATTATGGGTATGTCCTTTCCCTTTCCCGTTCTCTCTATTTCATTCAAAAGTGCCTGTTCTATTTTCGGTGCTGTCTGTCCTATGAGCACAAGGCACTTGACTTTATTTACAAGGACCTCCCCCATAACATCGTAGGGAATTTTTTTATCATAACCTCCTGCTATAAGTATTACTTTCTGTTTAAAGGAATTTAAACCGGCAATTGTCCTTGAAGGGCTGCTTGCAATAGAGTCATTGTAAAACTTGATTCCGTCAAGTTCCCTAACAAGTTCTATTCTATGCTCTACTCCTGTAAAAGTTGTAGCTACTTTTCTAATTGTATCTATATCCACATAATCTATAACAGCGGCAATAGCAGCAAGATAATTTTCAATATTATGTACACCCGGAATAACAATATCCTCTGAATTAACTATCTCTTTTTCATCGTTTTCTTTTTTATATACCAGCATATTACCTTTCATTTTAGCACCGTTTTGCATTTCATTTACTCTGCTGAAATACACTACTTTTCCTTTGGCATCCTTTATAAAATCCCGGGTTATGTCATTGTCATAGTTTATTACAAGCTTATCTTCCGGTTTTTGATGCAAGTATATGTTTTTCTTGGCTTCAACATACTCATCCATTGATTTGTGCATATCGAGATGGTTTGGGGCAAGATTTGTAACCACAGCAACTTGCGGACTTTGCGTCATGGTATGCAATTGAAAACTGCTAAGCTCCAATACAACCTTGTCGGTTTCCTTTATCTCGTCAATTCTATCTAGCAGAGGAGTTCCTATATTTCCTCCAAGCCAGCAATTATAGCCCTGTTCCTTAAGCATCTTGTATATAAGTGTTGTAGTTGTAGTCTTTCCGTCACTTCCGGTAACGGCAAAAATTTGTGCAGGACAAACCTCAAAAAAAACTTCCATTTCAGAAGTTACATGTGCACCGTTTTTTCTTGCCTCCACCAGTTCAGGAACATCAAACCTCATCCCGGGTGTCTTGAAAATCAAATCAAACCCTTTTAAATTTTTTAAATAATCGGCTCCGAGGCTATACTTAATGTTCATGCCTTTAAATTCTTCAATCGTATCTTTGAGTTTATTTTCATCCGACTTGTCGAATGCAGTTATATCAACTCCATGCTTATACAAATATTTTATTAACGGAATGTGACTTATTCCTATTCCCAGGACTGCCACTTTCTTTCCTTTAATATACTCTTTAAATTGAATCAATTTTTTATTCAAAACCGTGTCCTCCTACTATTAGCTTCAGTATTATTATATGGCAAAAAAAAATTATAAAGCATTATAATTTTATAATATACATTATTTCATAAATCTTTTTATTTTAAAATAAAATTTTATTCCCCAAGCAATAGAATTATATTTTGTGTAATATTCCATAGTTTTACATTTTGCTTTTTAAATATGTTCCGTAGCAATAAGTAATTGCAGTAATCAATAAACTTTCAAGATGTATCTTTTAAATGAATATCAAAGGAGTTTTAAATGAATTGACCGATTGTTTGCTTCAAAATTTTAAAATTCTTTTAATACACACTTTTTCTTCTTTTTTGATATCGGAACTGCATTAATATTCTATCCCACTTACGCTCCCACTTTTCAGAGCCCATTTGTCTCGCGAATTCAACGCATTGTTCTAAAAACTCTTCTTCACTCTTTCTGGTATTATTACTACTAGTTAACCTCTCTTTAATGGTTCTAAAAGTTCCCTTTCTATCGAACAAAGGTATATTGTCTCTGCAAATCATGTAAAGAAAAGTTCCTACTAACTTATCATTATATAAAACCTCTTCAAATACATCCGGAGTATACAAAAGTGTTTTAACATTCAAGCATCTTTCTTTCAAAAGCTCGTACTTTAACGTATCATTCATTAAAATAAACTTGATCAATTCTGTTTTTTCTTCTATAAATATCAGAAATTCATAGTCACTTTGCGAAGTATAATCCCCTCTTGCTCTTGAACCATATAGTACAACGCTTACCAGATTAACTCCAACCTGTTGTGCACATCTTTCAAAGATCTCAGTAACACGGTTAAGTACTCTGTCGTTCGAAATGCTCCTAATCCTCAATTTTGTCTCCCTCCCCAAGAAGGTATTCAATTTTCTCTCTCTGATTAATCTGTATCTTTTTGCCTAATAGAATGGAACTTTTATACTTTTTTGACGTTTAAATATTAACATATTTCTTTCAAAAATCATAGATATTTTTATAAAAAAAATATATTTTACCACTTGAAAATATACAATTTATCTAGTAAAATAATCTAGTCAAAATAAGCGAGGGTGGCGGAACTGGCAGACGCGCTAGATTCAGGTTCTAGTGGCCGCAAGGTTGTGAGGGTTCAAATCCCTTCCCTCGCACCAGCATTGTCGACCTACTTGACTACAAGTAGGTTGAATATTTTTGACCATGTTTTTATATTATTCGTCAATATTTACCCATATTTTAGTTTTTCTTATATTTTCTATTCTTTTCCCAGTCGAAAGATAGTAAAAATCGCATTTTATTAGCAAATTCAACAAAATAATTATTTACATAGTTTCCATATTAAGTGCAATGTGGTATTATATTTATGAATCAACTCTTTTTTTTAGAATATGCTATAATTTTACTAAACGGAGGTGGACATACAATATAAATTTTTTTTGACATCTAAGTTTTTTTACAAAACTTTACTAAAGGAGACGGTATTATGCAGACATGTATGAACAGAAGAAAGTCCCCAATAGTATTTATTGCTTTATTTATTGCTCAGATTTTGTTTATATCATTCACTCAAGCAATTGCATCAGGTGCAAATTATATTGAAGCACCTCAGAATTTAGAAGTTACAGGATACTATTCAACTGCGTCAATTAAATGGAGTAAAGTAAACAATCCTGCCGCTGCAGGTTATGCAATATTTAGGAGACTTTCAAACAGTACATATGATTCAACACCTATAGCTTATGCAACATGTAGCTATGGAAATGATACAATTGAATATACTGATTATAATCTTATACCCGGACAGAAATACTACTACAAGGTGGCAGCCATAGATAGCAACGGAACAGTAAGCCCTAATTTTTCCCATGAAGTTTCAACGGTTTTATCCACATCGAAATCAAATCTTAGTACTGTAACAAATTTCAGGCTTCTTGTACCCATTTATTCACCGGGCATAGATATTCAAAGAACAATAAATTCGATTAATAAAGCTGTTGAGTTTTTTTACAGGAACTCAAAAGGAAGACTTAATATTTCCCCTACGTTCTTTGTAATAAACTCAAAATGTCCTGTAGTTTCAAGCACTACACCACCGGATATGAGTATTATTGAAGAAGATTTGATGTCTAGAGGAATTCAAAAATACCAATTTGACTTACTCTATCTGATTGCAAAAGAAATGGATAACGGTGGCGGTGGTTGGGGCGGTCCTGCCATTTTAGGAGACACTCATTATGGATTGGGTTTTTATCCGTACAAATCCACTATGAGTCCATATTGTAAAGACCATGACAACGGCCAATTATATTCCCATCTCAGTTGGCTTTTTGTCCATGAAATTGGACATGCTATAGATTCTCTATACGAGGATGATGGGTATTACATGCTTTTCAATCATTTTCCATGGGCTTATCCCATAGAAAATGGTTATGAATTTATTGCGGGAGAAGATTTTGACGGCATGGCCCAGGTTTTGAGAATATTCAAAGATTACGGAAAGCCTGTCAGAATGCACAAAGGATATATTGAATTTGTTGATAAAGATAAAGATTTAATGGCTGACAATGATTCGAGAATTGTTATCGATGAAGCAAGGTTCGGTTCAAATCCTTCAAAGGCCGATTCCGATTTGGACGGGCTAAATGATCTTGAGGAGTATTATGCAGGTATATACTGTGGCTCAGATCCTTTAAATTACGACACGGATGGAGATGGAATACCTGATGGCCTAGACCCTACTCCCCTTTGTGATTTCAGCCCGGCAATATATAAATTTTATAATTCACCGGTAATTGACGGAACTATCGGCGAAGGTTGGACAAAACTCGCCTCAATTCCATCATTCCAGTACGACAATTCCCTTAATGCTGAATTTTACTCCGGTTGGGACGACAGCTACTTTTATTTGGGTGTTCGCTCCAACAAAAAGATAAAGGTTTGGATGTCAATTGACGGAAGCGGTCAGAACGGTTCATGGGAAACCGATGGGGTCTTTGAAGAATCGGGGACTACTAACTGGGATAGTGTAAAGCAAACGGAGAAAGCATACGGAGATGCCTATCAAACATTAAGAGGAAATAAAGTTATATACATAAACCCCAACTCTCCTACATATAAAGTTAGATTGGGAGAATATGACGATATACCCGATTCACAACTTGCCGTAACCGGTCCGGACGAACAAGGCTACTATACAATGACTTGCAAATTTACAAAAGACCTTGGCCCCGGAGTTGGTTATTCTTACTGGAATGCCCAAGCTTCAAAAAATATCATAAGAGGTCTACGTTTAGAACCTGGTAGAATTCTCGGAATACAGATTACTTATGCACCTACTTTAGGCTCAACTAATTTTGAATGGAGCGGAAATTGGTCAAGTTTGGCGGAAGTTCACCATTACTATATGACAGAATTAAAAGTTGACAATACTCCTCCTACAGCACCTGCCGACCTTACGGGTAGAGTGTCAAACAATACTTTTACCCTAACATGGCAAGATTCCATTGACGATGCCGGAGTTGCAGGATACAACATATACCAGAAAAATGGAGACTACTATGAATTAATAGATACAACAAATAATAGATATTACATAATAAGAAATTTTATTCCCGGAGCAACTTATTCTTTCTACGTGGAAGCAAAAGATATAGCGGGTTTGCTGTCACCGCCAAGTGATATACTTGTAAAAACAATGCCCGGAAAGGCAGTAAAAGCTCTTACATATTCTATAGATGGTCACGCTGTTGTCTTAGATTGGATTGCAATACCGAGTTCGACGGATATTGTTGAATATGATATTCTTAGAGACGGTGAAGTAATAGGAAGCACCTCAAACTTGACCTTTGAGGATACAAGTATCGACATAGGAAAATCGTATAATTACATAGTTAGGGCAAAATATGCAAATGGCTTGCATTCCGACAGTGTTGAAATTGAGGTGCCTACCGAAACCAAACTTGACTTGACAAATGCTATTATATCAAGTACTGACAGTGTATATGACTCAAGTCTGGACGATGCTTTTGACAATAACATAAATACTGCATATGTTTTAGACGGTATTAATCCGGCATACATTCAGATTGAATTTCCGGAGGATACATCGGTAAAATTATCGAAAGTTAAAGTCTATTTTGGAGAGAATGGTTATTCAGATATTGATGTAAACAACTGGTGGGTTGAGGCAGCAGACTCAATAAATGATTTGGACAGTGCATCGGGAACATATGAACTTATTTTTCCCGAAAGGATGGATGTTGACGGAAATTGGGATGAATTTGCATTATCTTCACCGGTCGAAAAGAAAATAATTAGAATACATGCCAACCGGGTTATCGGTGTTGATTATATACATATCGGAGAAGTCGAGTTATGGGGTTCAATTGGCAATGAAAACTACTAAAACCCCATCGACAGTGGTTTCAATTAATTAAGATGTAAATGCCCAGTTTGTAATTAGGCCAAAATATAACTTTTCTGTAGTTATGTTTTGGCCTTTTAAAATTAGAAAAAAATACCTAGCATAAATTGTTCTACAAAGGATTTTTTCAACATAGGATTACATTTTACAGAATTGCTCTAAGAATAGCCACTGTTCTAAATAAATAACAGTAAAGCCATGATGGTGTGATCAATGTCCATTCTATATCGTCTTTTCCAATCATCCGATAATTTCTGACATGAAAATTCCTTTCCAAAATTCCAAAAACCATCCGGATTTCGTTTTTCTTTTAAAAAGTCCAACTCTTTTTCAAATTCTGTTTTGAAACATGAAAACTTGGAAAGAATAAAATATACCTTGTAAAGCTCTGTAAAATTGTTGCTAAAACCTTGATTTAGCACAACACTTGTATAACCTATTGTTTTTCCGCCATGATGCAGCCATTTAAGATAATTTTGCTTTAATTCATCATCTAATAAAGTTTGCATGTTTCCGAACAACTCAATGGAATAGATGGAATTAAGTCCAATATAACTACCGTCAATCTCACATCCCAACAATTCCTTAGATATTTTATTGGCTCTGTTCTTGTTATAGTCACCGTCTGTAAATGCTTCTTTCAAAATGGAATGCCAACAATTGAATACATCGATATACTCCCTACACTCCGAACCGAAAATGGAGAGTTTGGAAGCCACAAATAAAGGCTGGGCCGGTCTGTACCAAATATTTTTTTCAAAGCCGTCGGGCCATTCAATTTCATTCTTCAGTATTTTCTCCATATAGTCGCATAGCTTATCCACCAAAAGACTTCCGCGAGGGATATCCAACATTTTTATTGAATCGATAGCTATTTCGGTAGTGGGAAATTTCCGCTTTATTTTGGAGTTTCGGGAATGAAACCTTCCATACCCGCCGTCAACAAGTTGGTTTGCTTTCAATAATTCAACCCATTTGCTGTTGTAGAATTCACTAAAAAGTTTCGAGTCAACTTCCTGCTTGAGCATTCTTTTTATTCTGTATTTAACAGCAGCACAGGGAGATAATTCTTGAATACGATCAATTACACTAAATACGCTCATACCGTATTTCCTTTCAAAAGTCCATTGGCACTTACCGGACGATATAATTTTTCTACCTGTTTCTTACTTTATAAGCATTTTAGCACATTTATTTTGATATTTCCATCTTTTATCATCTTTGTGGCACTTAATATTTTCATTGAACCGTTCCCTGTCTAGATGTTAGAAAGATAGATCTTTGCTTTTTCTTTATCTCCTATCATATAATAAGACACACCTAACAGATAATTACATTCCAAAATATCTCCATCCGTATTCCCCTTCGATATTGGAACTTTCGTAAACTGTTCAATGGCCATATTATACTTTTCCAAATAAAAAAAGCACTTTCCGAGCAGGATTGTTCGTTTTATTTCCAATTCTTTATTGTCAAAACTGAAGGATTGCAGCAATTCAATCGCTTTATCAATTTTTTTCGCTTCAAACAGGCAATCGGCTTTAATTAACTTTGCCATTTTATCCAATGAGTCTAAAGCAATATAATAATCTATATGTTTTATGGCTTTGTCAAATTGTTTTTGTTCATGATAAATTACTGCCAATAGAAAAAGAGAGGATTTATTTTCATCAAAACATTCGACTGACTTCTTCAAAAGCGGTATGGCTTTAGAAAAGTTTTTATTTTGATAGAAATCAAGAGCCTTGTTATATAATTTTCCGGATTTATTTTTATGATTCTTTAACTCATGGTAATATAGATAACCGAATAACAGTAAAAATATGACAAATACATAATTAACAATGGCGAAAAACATAGAAATTATGCCAAGTACTAGCCATTTCTTTTCATTTGTTTTCTGCTTACCGAAATAAAAGCTTTCACTTTCATTTGAAACTTTATTCTCTCTGTAATCATCGGTATCGGCATAACTATGGCTATTTTTTCTTGATTTTAATGAGGTCTGTTTCGTGTAGGAAACAGATGTTCCCGGTATCGAATAGGTTCGAATTAAACCTCGTGGCCCGACACCGATTCTCGCTCCCTTAACTCCAACGCTCATTCCTACCCCACTTTTACTAATATTCAACCTAAAACCCTTGCCAATCCTTAAGCTTTTACCATACCTAAATCCCATTGTGTTTACCCCACTTGTTTTTCTAAATATTGAAGATACTTATTTCCATTGCAGTATAAGGCTTTTTCAAAACAACTTGTTATATTTTTATTGTTTACATAACTTTAAAGTTTTATTTATTTTCATATTGGGTTTAGGTAAATTACTGAGTAAAATAAAGGAATGAAACTATTTCCAATCTTTTATAGCTTCATCAAACTTGTCGCAAAAACCCCTGTGTCCTGTACATACCAATTCAATGTTCTCAAGTTTTGCCAGTTTCCTTATCGATTCCCTGTGTTTTTCGGGATCCATATTGTATAGCTTAATAGGAAAAGCTTTTCCGTTTATAATTCTAAAAGCATCTCCTATTATCAATATTTTATCGTCAATCAAATAAGACATTGAACCGACAGTATGTCCCGGTGTTGCTATGGCTCTTATTTTTGTCGAACCTATATTGACTGAGTCATTATCCTTAAGTAAATGATATTGGCGTTTTATCCTGGAATTAAAAAAAATTCCAAACTTTCTTGCTTTTTTTCTATTTATTAACTGCTCCTCATCGGAAGACAAATATATTTTTGCATTTTCGAATACCGATAAGACATTGGCATGGTCAAAATCCGAGTGGGTCAAAAACAAATGGGTTATACTTTTAGGGTCTATACCCAAACTGCATAGTTCCCTCTTTATTTGGCTTTTTCCGAAACCGCTGTCAAAAGAAACTAGCCCTTGGTCGGTTTTGTATATATAAAAATTTGCCGTTCCTGTCCGGATTACAAACAAATGGTCGGTAATTCTGCCAGTTTCAATGGGATTTACATGGTTCATTTTTACAAATACCGCAGTAAAAAGGTTATACATCGTATTCCTTATTGATTCAATTATCATTGGATTGCCACCTTTTAATCAAAATAAAATACCGGAACTTTAATATAATAATAAAAAATAGTGTTTCATATATCAAGAATTGTATAACTTCATGTTAACAAAATACATCGATTCTTTCTGAAAATAAAGTGATTTTGCATGGAATACCGAATGGTGCCGGATATGATGAAAGAAAAATTAAGATAAAAACGTTCGACGCAAAAAGTGAAGGTTATAGCTTTTATCAAGTATAAACCTCCACAAAAATTCTTTATGAACTTAAGTTAGGACTTTAGCTTTTTTAATATGTTTATTGCTACAGCACATACAAACCAAATGGTTGCAGTTTCATCAGCTTTGTCAATCCAGGTTTTATCTGTTATCAATCCCAAATCCAATGCCTCTTGTACGATTTTTTGTTTCCAGTCCATATTATTACCTCCATTTACCGGTACTCCGAAAAATTTGCATATAACAGCAGCTTGTGCTTTTGCTATTGCAGTTCTTTTTTCAGGATCTTTTAGCAGTGCTTCATCTTCTTTATGGTCATGGAAAGCGTTTTCCACCAAGAGAATGTGTTTGACTCCTCCATCGGCAGCAGCGTCAATCACACCGTAATAATCTTCACCTGGGTAGGCAGTACTTTCACGTTTTTTAGCACCTCTATCTATTGTACCTATTGCTTGAGCAATCGCCTTTGACATTTCTGCAGCTAAAGCATCATCTTTTCGTTTTACACTTGAGTATACTTCCGTACCTCTTATGCTGGTATTGTTAGCTAATCCTGTGGCATTTGAATGCTCTGAGATAAACAAATCAGCTCCCCATTGAGCAGCCATCATACCGCGTTCCCTAACTCCAACAAAAACATCCGTCTCTCTTGTAAGCCTTACCTCAAATGCCCCAGTAGCCAGCAGTTCGTTTTTTAACTTAAGGGATATATCCAATGCTCCGTCTGCTTCAACATAGCCCGTTGGTCCTATGTTGGATTTATCTGAACCTCCATGGCCGGGATCAATCATAACTTTATACATATTTTACCAACACACTTTTTATTTTTCCTGTAATATATTATTCCTACGAAAAATAATTTGTTAACTGTAATCTCTCCGTTGGTTTACCTTATAAAATACAAAACCTGCGAACTTTATCGCAGGGTTATGAAAATAAACTTTTATTTTTTAATATTTATTATTTTCAACTGTAAAAAATTCTTTAAATATCACTTACGATTTATAGCAGATATTTGATATTGAAATATTGCAAATAGACTTATTACTAAATCAAATCTGTTTACAATACATGCTCGAGCAAAATTTTGAAACCAATTCCTATAAGTATTAAACCTCCAAAGGCATCGATATATTTTTTGAACCTGGTATTGCATCCTATTATTTTGCCTAGAAACACTCCGAAAAATGACAGTAAAAAAGTAATTATGCCAATCAATAGAGCAGGGAGCAATATATCTATCTTTAATGCAGAAAAACTTATTCCCACCGCTAGAGCATCTATACTTGTTGCAATTGCAAGAGTTAAAAGTAATTTTAAACTGGTAAGTGAAATACACTCATTTTCACCATCAAAGGCTTCCCATATCATTTTTGCACCGATAACCCCCAGTAGTAAGAATGCAACCCAATGATCTATATTCTCAATCCAAACTCTAAAAGATAGACCTGCAAGCCATCCTAGTGTAGTCATTCCTCCTTGGAATAAACCGAAGGCAACTCCCGCATTGAGGGCATTACGAGATGTGTTTTTATCGTCGGAAATTCCGCAAGATATAGATACTGCAAAAGCATCCATTGCAAGGCCTAAAGCCGTTAATACAATAGTTATAAGATCCAATTCCTCTCCTCCGTTTCAAGCACATGCTGCAAGCCATCTATTTTTTAGCATATGCTTTTTTATATCGAATTAGAAAACCCTATTTTCTCAACCCTTGTATTATATTTTACCTTATGAAATTTTTCAATAATATTATTAGTAAACTTATCAAACCATATTTATTCTAAATAGAAGAAAAACAGGCTTTTATATTAAATACCTGTTTTTCTATTTATTATTTAAAATTATGGGAGATTTTATCTCCTTAATAATTATTCTCTATTTTTTGATTTTATTCCATCAATATTTCTTCACCCAAGCCAAAATGAAGTTACGCAAACCTTATTCAGATTCTGCTCTCCTCTCTAAAGCTTCTTTTTGAGCTTTATAGGCCTTGATTAAATTCAAGTCATTCAATTCCGGCACACTTACTTCTTTTCCGCACTTTTTACAATATGGCACATGGGCACCATAGGTGAAAACAATATCCTCCAAATCCACTTTTATAATTTCATCACGAATCTCAAATTCCACATCGTCTTGGCAGTTTTCACAGAAAATTATTTTATCCATTTGCAATATCCTCCTACTGTTTTGTCTCCTTCAATTTTCTCTATAGTAATTGTTGCAGTCCGGAAATTATGTATTAAGAAGTGTTATTTTGATGGCAGTAAAATTCCTTATTCACCATTGCAAACATTTAATAGCCCATGTTTGATGTTTTCATATGAAAAACCTCTATGTCTCAAAAAAGAAAATACTCTCTTTTCTATTTTGGGATCGGTTAAATCATATTTGCCGAATTTTTTCCTTATAAGCCTTTCAATAATAGTTATTTCATCATATTCAAAATTGTCTAAAACTTCATCGATTATATCGTTAGATATGCCTCTATTACTTAATTCGAATCTAAGCATTTTTTTTGACTTCGGTTTCAATTTGCTTCGTTCAAAAACAAATTTCTGTGCATAGATTTTGTCATTTATGTAACCCATTGCTTTTAAGTCTTCTACTACAATTCTCGATGTGTCTTCATCAAAACCTTTGGACTGTAATTTTTCAAACAACTCTTTTTCGCTCATCAACTTTAAGGACACATATTTTATAGCTTTTGATTTCGCACTGCTTAGCAGTACTTCCTTTTTTATATAGTCCAATTCTTCCTCAGTAATTTCACCTTTTTCATAAAGTCCAAGCCTGATGTATTCTTCTTCCGGCAGTGAAAATGCATATTGATTGTCTATGAATACCGAAATCATGTCTTTATATTTGCTGCTCTTTTCAAAAGAAGTAATAATCATATTTGACCACCCACACAAAATATAAACTGCAGTAAAACACTATGAAACTAGGCATAACTATTATATAATATAACTAATCACATTTTTGGGTTTTTCTTTAATTTTACTGCAAATAAAAATATAAATCAAATAAATTTTAAACAGCATTTACACAGCAAAATAAGGGAAAAGGTTTTTGTGCAATAACCCCTTTCCCTATAGTTTATTTCTTAAATAACTGTAATCATCATTATTTGGTATTCATGCTAAAGCCGTTTTCTCATTCGGTAATAGGAATATTGCTTAAACTTAGCTTTGTGAGTTCTATTTCGATTAATTGTTTATATTGGATATAAAGAATTTATCAATATACAGAAAAGTGCATTAGATATCTATAGTGATATGTCTTCAACTTTGCCGTTTCCCATCTTTACCAAGTAAACATCCCAATAAGTTGAGCCTAGTTTATTGGCAAAGTTTTTGTCAAACACAGCAAAATCGAATCTGTTTCTTCCTTTGATGGCACTGCCCGTGTCCATAGCCACTGCATAGCCCAATCCTTTTATATAGAATACTGTTCCAAAAGGCCAGTAATTTTTGTCAACAGCAATTGATACTCCTGGTATTATAGGTTTTCCTGAGTTTGTAATACCTAAGTTATTGCCGCATTCTTGAGCACATGGTGTGTAGGCTGTCCCTAAAAATTTTCCGAGGTACTGCCCTCTCTCTATCGAACCGCGGGAGCTTAACCCCTCAAATTCAGTATAGCTTTGGGGCTTTATTCCCACAGAGGCTGCCTTCTTTAATGAGTTTTGAAGCTCGATATTGTCTTGCACCAGTTCCTTATTCTGCTCCTCAAGTTGTTTGTTTTTCTCTATGAGCTCGTTATTTTTACTCATTATTTCTTCAAGCTGGGCGGACATTTGCTCGTTTTGTGCGGCAATTTCCCTGAACTGTTCTTTAAGTAAATTGTACTCATAAGTTATCATATCATTTTTAGATATTAAGTTGTCATTTTCTGCAGTGATTTCCTGAATTCTAAGAAATGTGTCCTCATACTTTACTCTAGTGTCTTTATACCACATGTATATGAAATAGTTGTTTACCGCCAAAGACACAAGTACAACAAACAGTATATATGCTATCAAAATTAGTGTCTTTTTGCTTTTTCTTTGAGTTTTCATTCTCGGAGGCTCACATAACGTTGCTGCCTCATCGCTTAACATAGTAACTTCCTCCCTTAATTTAATCTTAAGTAGTTGTCCCACTTAATAACAATTATATTTTTCAATTTGTAATAATATTGCTCATTTTTATTTATTAACAAAATTTATATGTTTTATACATTTAAAAATTTTATAAATTCCATATTTACAAATAAAAAATATTGTGCTATAATTAGTATTCGTTATCGGGGTGTAGCTCAGTTTGGCTAGAGTGCTTGCTTGGGGTGCAAGAGGTCGCGTGTTCAAGTCACGTCACTCCGACCATATAGAAATAAAAAAATCCTTGGAACGAAATTGTTTCAAGGATTTTTTTCATTGTGTCCATTACTAAAAACTCTTCTCTGCCATCATCTTTGTATTATGTTTAAACATTTTTATTTTTCTATCTGAAATTTGATAAAAAGCGTATATAAGTAATAAAATAAAGCAATAAAAAAACAAATATATAGTAAGAATAATACTTAATATTCTTTGACGGCTATAGCATTTTTTTGAAAGGAAATACTTTTTATGTATCGGTAAAAAACTATGGAAACTTTAGCGTCAGGTGTTCTTGTAATCCTTGAAAATAAACGATCAGTAGTTTTATAAGCATAAACGAACAAATCAAAATTCTATAAATATTTCTTGATTTATGTAGATACAGTAGGAAGAAACAAAAAAGCAATTGAAGAATGTATAAAAAAGCAATTACAGGAGGATATAGCGATTGAACAAATAAATTTAATCATGCCTTTATAGGGCTAAAGTAAAACCACCGGCTGAGCCGGTGGTTATGATAATTTTTACTATTTAGGGGCTTATTTTAACCATAATACGTTATCTTTCAATTCTGTTGTTAAGTTCAAGTCAGCCAGTCTAACATAAGTAAAATTCAAGTATTCAATTACTGTTTCACCTGTCTTCAACTTGTCGCTTCCCGGTTCCTTAGGCAGTGTCAAATCTGCTTTGCCGGGTATCTTTATGTAACAGTTATTTGCATCGGCTGATAAATACTGTGGTGCAAATGCAGAAATTTCAATATAGTATTCATTATCGTATATTACATACATAATAGGTTCTTCACGCAATGTAAAGACATCGGATTTCATTGATACACTTCCACTTGAAGTTACTTCGATACTTGGAGTATTCTGAGTTGTTGTTAACTCGGCTGTCATAGTATCTGCATTCCATGAAAGTTTTGCCCCAAATGCTTCAGCTGTCTTCCTTAGGCTTAAATAGGTTGTCCCATCTAAGTTCAGCATTGGATATTGCTCATCTTGTAAACTCTTACCGTTAACTGTTATGTCGTAGGTAATAGGAGTCAAAATATATTGAGCAGCAGCTCCAACTGTTCCTGTAATGAGACTACCTAAAACTAAACCTAATACAAACTTTTTCATATCTAAACTACTCCTCTCAAAAGATACTTGCTTTACTATTATAACACTAATTAACAATACCGGTCTACAAAAATGTAAAACTTTTCATTTACTTTTTATACTAAAAACAATAATCGAGGAATTCTTTCCTCGATTATTGCCACTGCCTCATATTATCCTTTCGTCCGCACATTAAGAATCGTGAAAAATCCCAGATTCAAATAAGTAAGTAATCAATTAATCAAATTAACTTAACAACAACTAGAAACATCAGATATTCCACGATTTACAACTTTTGCCCATTTTAAATTACAAAACTAGCATTCTGCAACGCCTGCTACCGGTCCATACGGTCTACAGAAGAACAATAACAAGAACAGGATTATGAACCATAATATTTCATCATTATCAAATATACCGCCTTTTCCAAACATGCCAATATCAATCCTTTCATTTTAAATTTATTACATTAGCATCTTATTCATATACAAGTTTTTGTGTTACAATTTCATCCATTAAAATTAAAACTTTTGAAGTTAATAGATTAAAAACTGGAAACCTATTTTGATTAATCCCTTTTCGATAAAAAAAAGACACGCTATTGTTTTTGATTATTACTTGAAATGAAAATATAATGTGAAAAAAATTAAAAATATATAAACAATGTATAAGTTTTCTATCAATTTGCTTTACATCCAAAAAATTCTTTGTTAATATACAATTACATAAATATGGTTAATTGTCTTCGTAAAATCTGTTACCATGTTTTTGTTATACTTTATCTATAAAATCAAAAGAGACGAGATTATCTTTATTTTTCGCCCAATTAAATATAATTTGCGGAAAAGCAAAGATAAATGGTTTGTCTTTGATTTAATTTATATAATTTATATATTGAAGGGGTGCTTTTTGTGTATAAAGTTTTACGAAAAATATCCGCAGCATTTGTTGCAATATTTATGACAACATCTATTATGTCTACAGTTTTTGCAAACCAATCAATTTCAAAAAAACACTGGGCTGAGGAAAAAATGCTGAAATGGTCCGGACTTGGAATTATAAAAGGTTCTGGAACCGGAGATTTACGGCCCGACGATAACATTACAAGAGCAGAAGTTGCAACTATAATTAACAAAACTTTCGGATTCGTTTCCAAATCCGATATCCAATTTATTGATGTCAAATCCGATGACTGGTATGCGGATGAACTGCTTAAAGCCAGAGAAGCCGGATATTTCAACGGTTATACCGGCAATATAGCAAATGCCGGTTCATATATTACCAGGGAAGACACTGCTGTTATGATCTCTAAAGCTTTCATTTTAGATGTTTTAGAAGTCAATAATCCGTCCGTAGCTTTCAAGGATGCATCCGATATATCCGGTTATGCCCTTTCATCTGTAAGCAAATTGTCGGAAGAAGGAATTTTAAAAGGTTATCCCAATGGAACCTTCCTTCCAAAATCCAACATAACCAGAGCTGAATTTATATCTATTATGGATAATTTGGTTAATGTTCTGTGCAATTCTTCAGGTACATACGATTCTATGGATGTAACGGGAAATGTTATAATAAACCAAGCTTCAGTAGATTTGAAAAATATGACTATATCAAGCAACTTATATATCACAGAAGGAATAGGCAGCGGAAATGTTACACTATCCAATGTATCGGTGGAAAAAAACACTTATATCTCAGCAAGGCTAGGAAAAATCAATATTATTGACTCACAGTTGAATGCTGTTGTGGTAAATTCAAAAAACGATATTGCAAATCTTGTACTATCGGGAACATCCAAAATTAGCACCTTATCTGTCAAAAGTCCTGCAGATATCACAGTTGAATCCGGAGTTAAAGCAACTGTAGATATCCTTTCCGATAACGTATCAATAAACGGTCAAAAGGTATCGAAAGGATTAGCGTTGGTTGCAAACGGCACTATTACTCGAAATATAAGTGAGGTTGAGCCTGAAATTCCTGCTTCAATAGCTACAAGTACTCCTCAAGCTGTTCCTACAAGTACACCAAAAGATAGCTCCCAATCAAATACCAGCGGTTCAACTACTGGCAGGACTTCAGCAGATAATAGCAGCCCAACCCCCAAGGTAACTCCAACTCCAACTTTGACTAAAACTCCAACTTCCACTCCACTTCCCACCGAGCCTAAATTGGAAGAGTTGATTCTTGAAAGTGTATCGGTATTAAATCTTAAAGAGATAGAACTTAAATTTAACAGACCGCTAAACAATATAGACGAAGCTGAAAATACAAGCAACTATTCCATAGAAGACAATTATTTTACCGGCGACAACTATTTCATATACAAAAACTTTGTTCAATATGCAAAGCTCTCTTCCGATAAAACGACTGTTACATTACTCCTTCAAGATCCCCTTATACAAAAGGATGATATTGTATTGAAAGTCAAATCGGATGTGGGAATTTCTGAAGATGTAAATGTTGAGATAGACAATATTGAAGACAATGAAGCACCAAGAATAGTTGATGTAACCGCTGTAGGTAACTCTCTATTAAAGGTAACCTTCAGTGAACCTGTCCAGTATTCAACTGTTCTTTCAAACTACACAATTGATGATGAAATTTTTGACTCTCATTATCCGGTATTGTCCTATAACGGCAAAACAGTGAGCTTCTATTTGACAACCCCGCTTTCAACAGGAACTCACAAGTTAACTGTAAGTAATGAAATATGTGACTATGCCTTTATTGCCATAGAGGAAAATGAAATGGAATTTACCGTTGTTGAGGACAATATAAAACCTACCGGTGTATTAAAAAGTGCAAGTCAATTAAAGGTGGTAATTGAATTTAGCGAAGAAGTTGAATTTATAGATATGAATAACATTTCAACCGACACTGAGGCCGAGATTGAAGGAATTGAACTTTCCGACGACGATATGGCACTAATTGTTTATTTCAGTGAACTATCTCCCTTCCCTTCTTCGGGAGGTCAAATAACCATTAAGGATTTAACCGACTTGAGCGGAAATAGAGATGATATTGTAATTGATGTTCCGCCAATAACAACTTAATAAAAGTATACTTAGAAAAAGAAAAAATCTCTGTTAGCCGCGGTGACATAAGAAAACATGAAGAAACCCAGTAAAATCAATGTTTTTATGGCAGCGGGCAAGCGGGAACGGTACTAAAAACTGAATATCGAACGAAAAAGGGATACTATGTGGAAT
>Ga0134093_1000278_pt1 | contig 62577 bp, 51 predicted proteins | sample 4_1taG_FD_94452 | JGI IMG/M metagenome (GOLD analysis project Ga0134093, IMG submission 94452) | Switchgrass degrading microbial communities from high solid loading bioreactors in New Hampshire, USA - 4_13_20_68_A1 metaG | ecosystem: Engineered > Bioreactor > Semi-continuous > Anaerobic >...
GTTCGCGCACCGCTGGTGCAACCTCGTGAGCGAAAAGTTCAATCGTCTGTTCGTCGTCTGCGGCGATGAAAAAGCCGCTGATGCCGTATTCCAGGGCAAGGCCGGCCAGGTCTTCCGCCCACTGGCTGGGCGGCCCGTTGAGGAAGCCCCGTCCGGATGGGGTGAACTGGCCGGCGACGTTCAGCAGACGGCGGATCTCCGCAGGAGAGCGGCCGGCCTCTGCGGCGCCCTCGTCGATGTGGCGGTTCATGCTCGCCAGATCCGCGGGGCCGCCCTGGAGATAATTCAGGGAAGGAAGCCACCCGTCGGCGACCCGCCCGGTGAGCTTCAGGATGCGGGGCTTGTAAGCTCCGATCCAGATACCGATATTGTGCAGGGGAGCAGGGCCACGTTTGGCGCCTTTGACCCGGTAGAACTCACCCTCCACACGCACCCCGCCCTTCTCGTCGACTGCCCAGATCGCACGCATGATGCGGATCGCCTCCTCCAGCGCTGTGATGGACTGCCCTGGCGTCAGGCGGCGCCCGCCCATGGCGGCAATGGCATCCCAGAACGCGCCGGCACCGATGCCGAGTTCAACGCGGCCGCCGCTCAACCGGTCCAGACTGGCCGCGGCTCGGGCCATCACCGCGGGCTGGCGCAGGGGCAGGTTAAGCACGTTGGGACTGAGGTGCACGCGCCGCGTGCGCGCGGCGGCAAAAGACAGCAGCGTCCAGGTATCGTGAAAAGCCGGCTGGTAAGGATGGTCCTGGAAGGTAACTACGTCGAGACCCGCCCGGTCGGCCGCCACGGCTATATCGACGGCGTGCATGGGCGGCTGGACCAGCGGAGTGGTAAACGTGCCGAAAAGCAGATCGTGTCCGTAATCTGTCATGGGTAATTTGATCCTTGTTTAATGCGCATTATTTTGACTGTGCACGCAGAACCTGCACACTCTCCTGCGGCTGAAGGTTGAAGTTGTCGCGAAACAGGTTGTCGGGATCGTAGCGCTGTTTGAGCAGGCGCAGGCGGGTCAGCGTGGCGGGCGGAAAGGCGTCCAGCAGGCGTTCGGGCCGCTGGTCGGTTTCAAACGCCAGATAGAGACCGTTGAAGTGAGCCCGCAGCTGATCCCAGGCAGCGTTGAGACGCTCGCGGTTGGCTCCGAAGGCAGTTACGTGAAAGTTGGCCGAGCGGTGAGCGTAAGCCGTGGCGTCGGGGGCTATGTCGGAAACGGCTCCGCCGACTGAGCGGATCTGGAAGAAATACACGGCACCGCTGCGAAGCAGTTCCGCGGCGGCAGCGGCGAACCCCGGGGTGATGTGTTCGACCAGCCCTGAGCGGGCGGCCGGTTCTCCCACCCCGCTGTGCGGCACATCCTGAGCGTTGGTGATGACGCTGGCATAGGAGGTGATCACGGCAGTGTAATCGTAGAGCGGGGCGGCCTGGGCCAGGGGCTGAAGGCGGTTGAGGATCAGGTCAGGGTCGGATGAGTTCACCATGGTCATGGCCTGGGCGACCGCCGGCTGTCCGCGGCGCGGTGGGCCCATCACCAGGAAGCTGGTGAGATCACGAGGAGAAGATTCAACTGCACGGCCCCATCTCTCCAGCAGGCCAGCCGTATCGCCGGCGTCATAGAGGAAAGTCGCCCAGCCGACATTTCCTACCGGATCGGCTTCGAACTCGAAGGAGGTCACGATGCCGAAATTGGCGCCGGCGCCGCGCACCGCCCAGAACAGGTCGGGGTTTTCGTCATCGCTGGCGCGCACCACGGATCCGTCAGCCAGCACCATTTCAACGGCGCGCAGATGGTCGATCGTCAGACCGTGGGCACGGGCCAGAAAACCGATGCCCCCGGCGGTTGCCAGGCCGCCGACCCCTACGCCGCCGTAATCTCCGGAAGTCAGCGCCCAGCCGTAGGGAGCCAGAGTCTGGGCCACCTCCATCCAGCGTGCCCCGGGCCCGATGCGCACCCTGCGGGTGGCCCGGTCCAGCACCTCGATGGTGTCCAGGTGCGAGAGATCGATGACAATTCCACCCCGGTTGGTGGAACGGCCGCTGATGCCGTGCCCGCCGCTGCGGATCGAGAGGGGCAGGTGCGTGTGCTGGCGGGCAAAGGCGAGAGCATCGATCACCTGCCGGACATTTTTGACCTGGAAGACGATCCCTGGTGCTCCGCCGCGCAGATACGTCGATTTGACCAGGGCGTAAGCGGCATCCCCCGGTTCGATCACGCTGTCGATCAACGATTCGGGGACCGCATCGTAATCAATCCCGGGGCTGCGCCTGGAGAGGGCGAACGAGCTGCGCGGCAGGCGGGCTGTAGACAATCCGGGGATGACCGCGTGCACAGCCGCGCGCAGCGCCGGGATTACCTCGCGGGCGAACTGCTCCATCGTTTCGGCGTCGTCGGTCATCAGGATCAGTGTCCCGGCCCCCTGTTCGACGACGATTGGCAGCAGATCATCCACCCACTTCTGGGGCGGCCCCTGGAGAAAACCCTCGGAAACCGAAGAGAACGTTCCAGAAATGTTGACCAGGCGGCGAATCTCACGTGGGTCTCTGCCGGCCTGGCGGGCCGCCTGATCGATGATCTGATTGCCGGCCTGGAACTCACCCGGCTGCAGGTATCCCAGGGTGACCAGCCAGCCGTCCGCCTGGCGGCCGATCAGACGCAGCATGCGTTCTTTGCGGGCACCGATCCATATGGGGATGTTGTGGGCCGGGGCGGGACCGCGCAGCGCACTCTCCAGGCGGTAATGCCTGCCCGTGAAGCTGAATGGAGTACTGCTGGCGGCGTCGAGGATCCCGCGCATCACCTGGATGGCTTCTTCAAGCGCTGCGACCGCTTCGCCCGGCGAACGCCGCGGACCACCCATGGCAGTGATCCCCTCCCAGAAGGCTCCTGCCCCCAGGGAGAGCTCCAGCCGGCCGCCGGAAAGCTGGTCCAGGCTGGCCGCACTGCGGGCCAGGACAGCGGGCTGGCGCAGGGGCAGATTCAGGACGTTGGCTGCCAGGTGAATACGACTGGTCTGGCCGGCGACCCAGGACAGCAGCGTCCAGGTATCAAGATGGGCCGGCTGGTAGGGGTGGTCCTGGAAAGTGACCAGGTCGTATCCCAGCTCTTCGCTGCGGACAGTCAGTGCGGTGACTGCTTCAGGGCTGGCGCTGCGCGGTGTGATAAATGTTCCAAACTGGAGTGGGTGACCGTAGTTCATTAATCAATGCCCTTTTGATTAGGCGGCTTATTATCCCGTCAAAAAAATTAAGGCTGGACCGCCGGGGAAAGATGGCTGTTGAGCTTTTCGATAGCGGCGCGCAGCGCGTTTTGTTCTGCTGGGGTAAATTCCGCCAGCAGTTCTTCGATGTGCTGGAAGCGCTCCTGCAGAAGGCTTTCGACCACCTCACAGGAACGGCCGGTGAGCTGGATCGTACAGCGGCGCTTATCGCTGGGATCGTCACTGCGGAGGATGTAACCGTCGCGCTCCAGCCCGGCGAGCAGACCGGTCACCGTTGCACGGGATACTCCCGTGGCGGCGGCGATCTCCGAGGGGGTGATCTGGCCCTGCGGGTGGTTCTTCAGCAGGAGCAGCACTGAGAGCTTGCCTTCGGAAAGGTTGTAGCGGTCGAAGATGGCCTGTTCTTCGGCCAGCATGCGCCGGGCGACCAGCAGGAAGAGCAGATAGGTCTGCACCTGCTCGAGGTTTTCCCGGCCGGTGGCCTGGCGAAAGGCGGCCATAAGGTTCTGGTAGCGGGGGTCGAGCTCGCAGGTTTTATGCAGAGAAATTAGATCTATATTATCTTGCATGTAGCGATTGTAAGGCGCCTTATTATTTTTGTCAAGGTGTTGAACTGGTTGTGTGTACTCAGTCCACAATCAATCTTGGGTGTGAGACTGGCGCAGGGAAAAAGAAGGGGGTAAAGGGAAAAAGTAACTCCGGCGCGGCGGGCTGTGTCTGCTTACGTTTATTTATGCCCACGCAGCAGGTGAGAGATTGCAGCTTTAAATGGGATGATGGGAAATCACGGGACGCTTTGACTGAGCATCCAAAGCTGGCGCCTGCGCACCTGCCGGGTGGGTAACAGGACTTCCGTAATCAATCTCGAGACTATTTCTGGCGCAGCAGACGAGCTGAGTTGGCGAGGATGCCCAAATCGGGGAGGGACTGGGCTGCGGCGGCGAAGATGGGCGGCAGGAAGCCGAGTGCGGCCAGCGTGATCCCAATCAAATTGTAGACGGCGGTGAACCCCAGGTTCATCTTCACCACCCGCAGGGTACGGCGGGCGATTCGCAGCACCTCGGGGACAAGACTCCAGTCATCGCGCATCAGGGCAATGTGGGCAGCCTCGACGGCGATGTCCGAGCCTGCCGCACCCATGGCGATGCCAACATCCGCCTGGGCCAGGGCGGGGGCGTCGTTGACGCCGTCGCCCACCATGACCACGGTGTGGCCCTGAGCCTGGTAGGCCTTAACAATGGAAATCTTGTCTTCAGGCAGCAGGCTGGCGCGAAAGTCCACCCCGAGTTTCTCCGCCAGTGCCCGGGCTGTACGTTCATTGTCACCGGTGAGCAGTTCGATGCGCCGGATGCCGAGGTCACGCAGCGCCGCCAGGGCTGCGGGGACTTCCGGGCGCAGCGTGTCGGCGGCTGCAATCACAGCGGTTAATTCCCCGTCCCGGGCCAGGTACAGCAGCGTCTTCCCCTGCTGCTCCAGTTCTGCAGCTGCGGCAAGTTCAGCCGCACCAGGGACCAACTGGCGGTTACCGATCACGACCCGGCGGCCGGCGATCCGGGCGCGGATCCCCAACCCGGGCAGCGCTTCAAACTCCTGCGGTTCTACAAGGGGGAGATTCCGCTCGCGAGTGGCGGCGCGCACGGCTTCGGCCAGGGGATGTTCTGAATAGCGTTCCGCAGAAGCGGCCAGGGCGAGGATCTCCGCTGGATCCAGCCCGTTGAGGGAGATGACATCGGTCACCTGCGGTTTGCCCAGCGTCAGGGTGCCGGTCTTGTCGAGCAGGAGGACGTCGGCGCGTGCCAGGCTTTCCAGGTATTTGCCTCCCTTGATCAGCAGCCCGCGCTTCGCGCTGGCGCCGATGGAGGCCAGGACGGCGACCGGCGTGGCCAGCGCGACGGAACACGAGCAGGCCACCACCAGCACTGCCGCCGCAGCAAGCGGGTCGCGGCGGATGATGAAGGTCAGCGCCGCGATCCCGGCGACGACAGGCAGGAAGAACGTGGAAAATCGATCGGCAAAGCGCTGCACCTCCGCCCGGTTGGCTTCGGCTTCCTCCACCATTTTGACCACGCGCCCAAAGGTCGTATCCGGACCGACGCGGGCGGCGCGGATGCGGACACTGCCGAGTCTGGCAATGGTGGCGGCAAAGACCTGCGCACCGGCAGCGACCTCGACAGGCATTGACTCTCCGGTGAGGACAGACTGGTCCATAGTCGCCTGGCCGGAGATCACTTCGCCATCCACGGGCACTTTTTCGCCGGGACGCACGATCACGGTGTCCCCGTTCCGCACTTCGGAAACCGGGATTTCCTGTTCGGATCCATCCCGCTCAACCCGGGCGGTTTGCGGGATCATGGCGGTTAAATCTTTCACCGCCCGGCGCGCTCCCTCGGTGGTGAAATTCTCGACATATTCGCCCACGCGCATGAAGAATACCACCACCAGCGCGGTGGCCCACTCTCCGACCGCCAGAGCGGCAATCACGCCCAGCGTCATGAGCGTGTGCGAGATGACCTGCCGGTTGAGCGCTGCCCGGATCACGTTGCGGAAAATCGACCAGCCGCTGATGACAACGAGCGCCAGCCCGACCGGGAAAGGAACACGCCCGGTGATCTGCTCGAAGAGGCCAAGCCATTCCCCGCCTACGATGATGAACAGGATCACCCCGAACACGACGGCCAGCAGGGTCATCATACGGCGTGTGAAATTTCCCAGCGGGGGATTTTGTGGGGGAGCAGCGTTCTCCGGAACGGAATAACCGGCGTTCTTTACCGCCTCGCGTATGGCAGGCAGATCCACAAGGTCAGGGTCCAGGCGGATGACCGCTTTCTCCGAGGTTAGAAACACATCCACCGATTGGACCCCAGGCAGCCTGGCGATCGCGGTCCGGACATGCCGGGTGCAGTCAGCACAGTCCATCCCCGACACCGGTATTTCGATGGTCTGAATTTTATTCATCCGCGGATTCCTGTACTGTGTTGTAGCGAGTGCACATGTAAACCCCTTTGGCGACGTCGGCCAGCAGAGCCTCCGCAAGGTTGAGCAGCTCAGCAACGCGGTCGTCGCTCAGGCGGTAGATCACGTAGCGCCAGTTCTGTTCGGCGGTCACCAGGCCGCAGTCGCGCAGGCAGGCCAGGTGGTTCGAAGCGTTGGACTGGGACAGTCCGGTGGCCTGGACGATTTCGGTGACGCTGAGCGGACCGCTGCGCAGCGTCTGCAGGATGGCCAGGCGAGATGGGTCGCCAAAGCCGCGAAACAATTTCGCCTGCAGTTCGATCGATTGGGTGATGCCGGTGAGCATGAAAAAAACTCCTGAAATCATCATATCATTAATTAATGATATTATAGCACCTCCCTGCCAGCACCGTCAAGAATCAGAAAAGAGGCTGCAGAAAGGGGAGAGAGAATCGAGGGCGTGCTGCGCTGCTGATTCGCACATATTCATTGTAAAATCAGAGCAGTTATGAGCCCGTACATCCGCAGCCGACCCACGATTGGGTTTCTGTCCACCTGGTCGGTATACGAAGGCACGACCATCGACAGCTATACCCACACGCTCCTGCAGGGGATCTATGCTGCCGTAAACGAGCACGACTGCAACCTGCTCGCCGGCTGCGGGATCGCGCTGCCGGGCAGCCCGCGCGGCAGCCGTACCGCCTGGCCGGTCCCGGGAGAACGGGCGGATTTTGTCCCCGTGGGACCGTGGAACTGCGACGGGCTGATCATCATCCCCGACGACCTCACCCCGGAGCAGTTCGATTACGTCCAGGACCTGATCCGCTCGGGGTTTCCCGTCATCCTGACCACCGCGGAAAAAGCAGGCCCGCTGATCGCGGTGGACAATGCCAGCGGAATCCGCCAGGCGTTCGACCACCTGCTGCAGCACGGGCACCGCCAGATCGCCTTCATCGCCGGTAAGTCGGGGCGCGGCGGTGACAGTGCCGAGCGTCTGGCTGCCTACCGCCAGGCGCTGCGTGACGCCGGACTGCCGGAAGACGAGCGGCTGATCGCCTTCGGTGAGCACCGCCGGGAGGACGGCCGCCTGGCCATGGAGCAGATCCTGCGCAGCGGAGCGCCGTTCAGTGCCCTGATCGCCAGCAACGATCTCTCTGCACTGGGGGCGATGGAAGTGCTGCGCGCGGCCGGCCGGCGCATCCCTGAAGATGTGGCCGTGATCGGATTTGACGACATCCTGGAGGCACGCTCGCAGCTTCCGCCCCTGACGACCGTGCGCCACCCCACCTTCACCCTGGGGTACCAGGCCGTGATGGCGATCCTGCAGGCTCTGAGAGGTGAAAAGAGGGTGGAGGAAAACCGGCGCGTCCCCACCCGGCTGGTGATCCGCCAGTCCTGCGGCTGCCGGCCGGACCGCCGCTCCACGGCCGCCATCCCCGCCGTTTTTTCAGGCGACCTGGACCAGGCGCGAGCGGTGCTGGCGGACTGGATGGCCGAAACGGCGATCAGCGAAGCACGGCAGAGCCGGCAGGAGGAGATCCACACCCTGAGCAGGGCAGTGGCTGGCGCGCTGACCGACAGCCTGGTGCGTGAAGATACACGGCCTTTCGATGACCAGCTTCAGAACCTGTACCGCTGGCTGGAGACGCGGCCTGAAGATGTCTACGCCTGGCAGACGGTCTTTACAGCGCTGCGAAACGGGCTGCCGGAGGCCTTCCCGCCGCTGACACAGGCGACCCCGGGACTCATCCGTGAACTGCTGGATCATGCCCGCCTGAGCCTGGCCGAAATGGTCCGCCGCCAGACGACAGAGACCCTGGTCAACCACATGACGGCCTCCAACCGCCTGGGCCTGATGACCTCGCAGCTTCTGGCGTCCACCGGGCTTCAAGCCAGCGCGGATATCCTGGCGCAGCACCTGCCACACCTGGGCATACCGCAGGCCCTGGTGGGAACCTATTCACATACCGAGGAGGACCCGCTTTTGTACACGCAGGTCCTGCTGGCGGTGGGATATCCTGAGCGGGCAGCGGGGCTTACCTTTTTAACACGGCAGTTTCCGCCGCCGGAGTTGATCTCGCCGGACCAGACGTATCGTCTTGCAATTCTGCCGCTGGTGATCGATGAGAACAACAGCGGGTTCGCAGCCTTCAATGCTGCGAACCTGGAGAACTGCGCTGCCATCGTGCACAACCTGGCATCGGCGCTACGCACCAGCCAGCTTTACCAGGATGCCCTGCGGGGCAGACAGATGGCCGAAGAAGCCAACCAGTTAAAGAGCCGCTTTTTGTCCATTGTCGGTCACGAGCTGCGCACACCGTTGAGCCTGATCATCGGATTGAGCGAAATGGTGCTGCGCGATGCTCAGGAGCTTTCCGAAGCGGCCCGGCACGACCTGGAGCAGATTCACTCCAGCGCGCAGCACCTGTCTCGTCTGGTGGGGGACGTGCTCGACCTGGCCAGCAGTGAGGCCGGGCAGCTGCGGATCCTGCGCGAGCCTCTCGATCTGGTGGAAGTACTGCGTGTAGCCGCACGAGTCGGGGAGCAGCTTGCCCGGCAAAAAGGCATTGCCTGGCAGGACAATCTTCCGCAGCACAGCCTGTGGGTGCTTGGCGACCGCACCCGTCTCCGTCAGGTGACGCTGAACCTGATCAGCAACGCAGTCAAATTTACGCCCCAGGGAAAGGTGCTGCTGGAACTGAAAGTCTCCGGCCAGCAGGCGGTGGTTTCGGTCAGCGACACGGGCATCGGCATCTCACCGGCAGAGCAGGAGAGCATTTTTGATGAGTTCAGGCGCTCTGAACGTTCCATCCAGTCCGGATACAGCGGGCTGGGGCTGGGGCTGACGATCTCCAGGGAACTGGTTGCCCAGCACGGCGGCAGCATGGGGGTGAGATCGCCGGGCGATCTGGGCAACGGGGCAACGTTTTACTTCACGCTGCCCATCCTCACTACCAGCGACTGGCAGGAGGCGGATCCATTTACCGCAGTTCAGAAAAACGCGGTGATCGTGCTTGTCGAAGAGACCGGGCGGGCGCAGCCGCTGTGCGATTATCTCCGGCAGCAGGGATTTGATGTGCAGCTGTGGTCGATCCAAAATGACAGCGGCTGGCTGTCGAAAATCAGTGCACTGCGCCCGGCAGCCGTGGTGCTGGATAACGATCTGGCGGTCCGGCAGGGCTGGACGATTTTCAGCCTGCTTAAGCGCCAGCCGGCAACCGCCGACGTCCCCGTTTTCGCGTACGCGCTGGATCTGGAAGGCGACCGGGGCGAGCTGCTGGAGCTCAACTACCTGAATAAGCCGCTCAGCCCGGAGCAGCTCGCCGCTGAACTGCGCCGCTATTTTGGGACCGCACCACAGCCGGGGGATGGACAGCGGACGGTGCTGCTGGTGGATGACGATCCGGCGGTTCTCGATTTGCACCGCAGGCTCGTAGAAGAGGCCGGCTGCCGGACGGTGATGGCGCGCAACGGGAAAGAGGCGCTTGACATGCTGAAAACTGTGCGGCCGGATCTGATCCTGCTGGATCTGATGATGCCCGAACTGGACGGGTTTGCAGTGCTGGATGAACTGCGCAGCTGGGAAGCGACCCGGGATATCCCCGTCATCATCCTCACCGCCCGGACGCTCTCCGAGGCCGAACTGGAGCGCTGCAACCGGGGAGTCGCTTCGATTTTGACAAAAGGGCTGTTCAGCGCCGGTGAGACCCTGAGGCATATCGAAGCCGCCCTGACGCGCCAGCAGTCGTTGAGCTTGCCCACCCAGCGCCTGGTGCGCCAGGCCATGGGATTCATCCACTCCCACTACGCCGAGCCGCTGACCCGGGAGGACATCGCGCAGTGTGTGGGCATCAGCGCCGATTACCTCACCGACTGCTTTCGCCAGGAACTGGGTATCACGCCCATCACTTACCTGCGCCGCTACCGCATCCGCCAGGCCTGCGACCTGTTGAAGAACACAGACCTGACCATCACGCAGATCGCCATGGCGGTGGGGTTTTCGGAGAGCGCCCACTTCAGCCGGACCTTTCACCGCGAGACGGGGCTTACGCCGCGCGCCTACCGGAGATCTCACCCTGGCAGCAGTCCGGGCGACCTGCGCGGCTGATGATACACCCGGGGCAACATCCCGGAAACTGTCAAAAATATCCCGTTCCCCTGCAAGACACCCCCTGAAAGGTCACCTAAAATTATATAGCGGGGCATCAACGGTTTCTCCCGGTGTGCCCCTCTGTGAAAGCGATTCTCATGCCTGGCCCGGCCGGGCGGGATGAAGCACCACCCGGAGGGGCCGGCCATCAGGCAGCGCCAGTGGTTCCGGACGACAGGAGAACCGTTTATGAACGCGTCAAAAGCTGAGATTACCCTGATTGGACGAGACCCGTCGCTGACCTATTTGCTGCGCCGCTTCGCCGAGCAGAGCGGTTACCGGGTGGCAGCGGTCGATGTCATCCCGACAGCGGAGCAGATCCGGGCTCGTAAGCCGGCCCTGGTGCTTTTCGCATCCATGGAGAGCCTGGCCATGGCCCAGGATCTGGTTAACGAACTGGCTAACGGCGATATTCCGGTCGGCGTGTGTGCTGCCGTAGGAGACGAACCCCGGGCGCGTGAGCTGGGCGCAGACCAGTGCTTTTTTCACCCGCTGACCTACGACCAGTTCCTGGCGGCCCTCAATGATGCGGAGGCGGCGAACCGGAACCGTTTTTTGCGCGACAGCAGTGAGACCCATCCACGATAAAAAGGAAAAAACCTGACGACATGTTTACCCAGATAGCGTACGGCGGCGATTACTATCCGGAGCAGTGGAACCCGGAGGTCTGGCAGGAAGACGTACGGTTGATGCAGGAGGCCGGGGTCAACCGTGTTTCGGTTGGGATCTTTGCCTGGGCGCGGCTGGAACCCGAGCCCGGCCGGTTCGATTTCTCCTGGCTGAGGCAGGTTATCGACCTGCTCTGGGAACACGGCGTGAGTGTGAACCTGGCGACGCCAACCGCCTCACCGCCGCCGTGGTTTTCACACCGCTACCCGGAGAGCCTGCCTGTAATGGCGGACGGCACCCGGCTGTGGCACGGCTCGCGGCGGCATATGTGCCCAAACAGCCCGGACTACCGCAGGCATGCCAGGGAGATCGTTACCCGCCTGGTGCAGGAATTTGGCGATCACCCGGCGCTGGCGCTGTGGCACGTGGACAATGAATATGCCTGTCATTACGCAGAGTGTCACTGCGAGGTATCGCAGGCAGCCTTCCGCCGCTGGCTGCAGCAGCGCTACGGCAGCCTGGAAGCGCTTAACGAGGCCTGGGGGACCGATTTCTGGAGCCAGGTCTACCGCGACTGGGAGGAAATCCGTTCTCCGGGACCGATGCCCACCCTGCCAAACCCGGCCCAGAAGCTTGACTGGCAGCGTTTTACATCGGATGCGTGGCTGGAATGCTTTCAGGAACAAATTGACATCCTCCGGGAATACACACCGGAGATCCCCCTGACGACCAATTTCATGCGCTTTCACCGCCCGCTGGATTACTGGAAGTGGGCGGAGCGCGAAGACCTTGTTTCGCTGGACGACTATCCGGAGCCGGATGACCCGCTGTGGATGGCCAGGACAGCGATGCTTTACGATTTGATGCGCTCGTTGAAGCACGGCCAGCCCTGGCTGCTGATGGAGCAGGCCACAGCGCATGTGAACTGGCGCGAGCACAACACGATGAAGCGCCCGGGGGTCATGCGGCTGGGCAGTTACCAGGCCCTGGCGCGGGGGGCCAACGGGATCATGTTCTTCCAGTGGCGGGCTTCGAAATCGGGCTCGGAAAAGTTTCACAGCGCCATGGTCTCTCACGCGGGCACCGGCACACGTGTGTGGCGGGAGGTGAAGGAGCTGGGAAGCGAACTGAAGCGTCTGAACCCCCTGCTGCCGGGGCGCATCCAGGCTGAGGTGGCGATCCTGTTCGACTGGGAGAACTGGTGGGCGCTGGAAGGCGGCGGTAAACCGGCCAACGACCTGGTCCTGCTGCCGCGCCTGACCGACCTGTATCTTGAACTGTACCGGCGCAATATCAGCGTCAATTTCGCACATCCCGAAGCCGATCTTTCCGCTTATAAACTGGTGCTCGCCCCCCATCTGTACCTGGTGAGCGAGGAGACGGCCCGGAACATTGAGCGTTATGTGGCTCAGGGCGGCGCGTTCTGGACTAACTTTTTCAGCGGCATGGTGGACAGCAACGAACAGGTCTGGCTGGGCGGATACCCGGCGCCGTTCCGCAAGGTGCTGGGCGTCTGGGTAGAGGAATACGCCCCGCTGGGAGAAGCGGAATCCAACCGGGTGAAAACTGTTGGTGGGAAGGAATTCGCCTGCGATTTCTGGATCGAACGCATCCACCTGGAGGGCGCCGAGAGCCTGGCCGACTTCTGCGAGGATTATGTGGCAGGCAGCCCGGCCGTGACCCGTCACCGCTACGGGAAGGGGACCGGATATTATCTGGGTACCTCGCTGGACCGTGACGGGCTGTCGTGGATGGTGGAGCACATCTGCCGCGAGAGCGGGGTGCAGATGCGCGCTGATCTGCCAGCCGGCGTGGAATGCACCCGCAGGGTGAATGGGGAGCAGGCGTGGGTGTTTGTGCTGAATTATTCAAAACAGCCGGTGGAGATGCAGGCTCCCGCTGCGGGTGTGGATCTGATCAGCGGGGAGGAGGTTGGAGGCATGCTGCGCCTGGAGCCGTACGGCGCGGCGGTGATCCAGGTTAAGGCAGACGCTGGCTGATTGATAGAAGGGGCTGCCAGCTTTATAGAGATTCACATACCAACCCCAGGTGATGCAGCGGCGGGCACCGCCTGCGTGCACCTGGGGTTTTTGTGTGCCAGTAGGGGGAATGGAAGGGGGACATGGAGAGACGAGGATTGAGCAGTGGACGCGGATGTTATCTGCCCCTCTGCTGCGTCATCCCTGATAAACGTCTGGTGCAGACCGGGTGTAAGAAGCCGGCAGTCTGAGCGGCATACTTCGTATGGCGCAGTCGAAGACCGCCGGCTTCACTCAGGGAGCCGCTTATGGGATGGGCAGCGGCTCAGGGATTCTTGAACTCCTGCAGGGCAGGCAGGGCACGGCCGTCAAAATCGAACAGAGCCTGGTTTTCCCAGGCGTTGCCCGATGATGGATCCGCAGGGTCCCAGCCGTTGCCAGGCACGCCGGTCCAGGTCGCGTCCCAGTAGAACACGCCCAGCCCGCGCCCGTTGGGCACGGCCCGCACGATCGCCATCACGTCGCGCAGCATGGCCCGCTGGCCTTCAGGAGTCGGCGGGTAGCCGGCGGTCAGCTCGCTTTCCAGGTCGATGATGTTCTCCCAGCCGTCATGATCCTCCAGCGTGAAGGGGTAGGCGGTCTCGACGACCACGACGTCTTTGTCGTAGCGGGCAGTGATGTCGTTGAGGTTGAACTGCAGGTCAGCCAGTGAGCCGTGCCAGAAGGAATAATAGGAAACGCCGATCACATCGAAGGGCACGCCGCGGGCGGTGATATTGTCAAACCACCAGCGGTACAGGCCGTTGTCGCCGCCGTCCGCCAGGTGGAGCATCACCCGGGTGCCGGGCGAGCAGTCTTTGACCGCCTGATACCCGGCCTTCAGGAAGCGAGCCAGGTTATCCCAGTTGGGCGGGTTCCAGGTGTGACCATCGGGCCAGAGCATCCCCGAGTTCAGCTCGTTGCCGATCTGAATCATCGCCGGCGGGGTGTTCTGTTTGACCAGGCTGTGGCAGACCTCGTAGGTGTGGTCGTACACGGCCTGTTCGAGCTCGTCCACGCTGAGGCCCACCCAGGCGGCGGGTTTGTTCTGCTGCCCCGGGTCCGCCCAGCGGTCGGAGAAGTGCAGGTCGACCAGGAGCTGCATCTGGCTGGTGCGGATGCGCCTGGCCATCACCAGCAGTTCATCCAGCTCGTGATAATCGTCGGCCGAGTCAACCCACACCCGCAGGCGGGCCCAGTTCATGCCCTCGTGACGCAGGATCTTGATGGCATCGCGCTGCTTACCATCTGCGGTGCGGTAGATGCCGCCCAGGTCCTCAGACTTCTTCAGGCTGGAGATATCGGCGCCCAGAATCGACAGGCTGGCCTGGCCTGGGACGAACTCGATATCGTCGAAGTTGGCCCAGTTGCCGGCATTGGCGTCGGAATACAGGCTGATGGTGCACTGGCCGTGTTTGACATAGACGGAGACGACGATCTGCACCCAGCGGTCGGGCGGCGCCACGGGTAAATGGGCGACGGCATTGATGCCTTTCTTGTCGCTGCAGTTCTTGAGAGCGATGTAAGCCGCATTCTGACCGCCGCTGGATTTCACCCAGGCCCGTGCAGTATACCAGCCGCGCGCCAGCCCGGTGAGGGTTTGAGATGTTTCGACCACGTAGGGATCGGGGCTCCAGTGAGACAGCCGCCAGCTGCCGCTGTGACCGCCCCATTCGGTGAAGTTGGCTCCCGGGGTTCCGGTGGTCGTCCAGCCCGCCGGAGAGGTGGTGACGTCGTTGTCGTCTTCGAAGCCGGGGTTGACTACCACCGGGGCGGCGGCCGCGGGCGTCAGCCCGGCTGTGCCGGCGGTTGTGAGGATGAAGATGAACAGGATCGCCAGTGTGAATAGACGCTGCTTGAACATTCTTTTTCCTCCTGTGTTCTCGCAACAACTGGTTTGAAAGGTGCCTGACATATGCAGGGAAGGCGGATGATCGCCGGTCATACGGATGGACGCGGATTTTTTTTATATTTGAGCGGCGTCCTCTGGCAGCTTCAACGGCCGCACTATGGGCCTGCAGGTGATGGGCTCCATCGTAAGGCTCCACCTGCCTGGCCCCGCTCCAGGTCCCTGGCAGCCAGGGTGAAGCGGGCTAGGGATTCATAAATTCCTGCAGGGCAGGCAGAGCACGGCCCTCGAAGTCGAACAGGGCCTGGTTTTCCCAGGCGTTGCCCGATGTTGGGTCGGTGGCGTCCCAGCCGTTGCCCTCCACGGCCGTCCAGACGGCATCCCAGTAGAAAATCCCCAGGCCGCGGCCCTGCGGCACGGCACGCACCACGGCCATCACATCGCGCAGCATAAGGCGCTGGCCTTCGGGCGTGAGCGGGTAGTGGGGGATGGCCATATCGCCGGACACAATGTTAGGGTAATTGTCGGCATCCTGATCGGTAAAGGCGTAAGCCGTTTCCACCACGATGACATCTTTGTCGTAACGTGCGGAGATATCGATCAGATTGGCCTGCAGCTCCGCCAGGCTGCCGTGCCAGTAGGGGTAGTAGGAGATGCCGATGACATCGAAGGGGACGTCACGGCGGGTGATGTTGTCGAACCACCAGCGGGCGACGTCGTTGCTGCCGCCTTCGGCGATGTGCAGCATGACAGGCGTGGTGGGGGAGCAGTCTTTCACGGCCCGGTAGCCCTCTTTCAGCAGGGCAGCCAGGTTGTCGAAGTTTTCATACGAGCCGTCGGGCCAGAGCATGCCGGCGTTGATCTCGTTGCCCACCTGCACCATGTCGGGAGGGGTTCCCTGCTCCACCAGAGCGCTGCACACGTCATATGTGTGATCGTAGACTGCCCCTTTGAGCTGCTCGAAATCATAATCTCGCCAGGCGGCCGGCTTGATCTGCTTGCCCGGGTCGGCCCAGTGATCGGAGTAGTGGAAGTCGACCAGGAGCTGAATGCCCTGTTCCTTCAACCGGGCTGCCATTGCGAGGATGCGGGCTTTGTTGTGATAGCCGTCCGGCGGATCTACCCAGACGCGCAGACGGGCATAGTTCATGCCGTGATCTTTGAGAATCTGCAGCGCGTCCGCTTCGGTCCCGTCTGCATAGCGGTACACCCCGCCGAAATCTTCGGACTTGGGCAGGCTGGAGATGTCGGCCCCCAGCACGGTGAGTACGGCCCGGCCGGGAACCAGTTCGATATCATCGAAGCTGGCCCAGGTGTCTGGGCTGCCATCAGAAACCAGGCGGATGGTGCACTCGCCCCCGCTGACCTGCAGCGAAGCGGTGAGGCTGATCCAGCGGTAGCCGGGTGTGGTGGGCGGGATATGCGTGCGCTGCTCCGCGTCCCCGCAGCGCAGGGCGATGTAGGCCTCATTTTGCCCGCCGCTGGAGCGCACCCAGGCGCGCAGTGTGTACCAGCCGTCTTCGAGGCCGTTCACGTGCTGGAAGGATTCCACCTGGTATGCCTGCTGGGCTTTGTGCGTCAGGCGGAACTCGCCAGAGCGGCCGCGCGGCTCGACCAGTACGGCTTCCACCATGCCGCTGTGCTCCCAGCCGGTGGGCAGGCCGTCAGGACCGTGTTCTTCAAAGCCCGGGTTGGAGAGTATTACCGGCTCGGGATGCTCCTCAGACACCGGTGCCGGGGCGACGGCGGCATCCGCAGGCTCGACTTCTGGGGTTTCGGTCACAGGATCTGCCTCCTGGGTGGGTGTTGGGGAAGGGGCTGCCGTAACCGCAGCGGCAGCCGGGGGCGGGGTGACCGCTGGCTCAGCGCCTGCTGAGGAGCAGCCGGCCAGCAGGACCAGCGCCCCGAGTGCGAAAAGCAGAAGCTGAAGGCGGGTGGTGTGCGGCGCTGCCATGGTCTCCGGGTGCCTATCCTTTCACCGCTCCCTGAGTGAGCCCGCCCACAATCTGATCCTGCAGGATAAGGTAGATGAGCATGATCGGCAGCGCACCCAGCAGGGCGCCAGCAGCGAACACGCCCCAGCGCTGCTGGAATTGAGCGCCGGCGAAAATCTGCAGGCCGACCATCAGGGTGTACTGCTCGCTGGTCTTGAGCAGCACGCGCGCCAGCACGAACTCGCCGTACGTGGTGATGTAATTGAGGATGGCGATCACGATCAGGATCGGGCGCAGCAGGGGGAAGATCAGGCGGGTGAAGATCTGCCAGTCGGTGGCGCCTTCCACCATCGCCGACTCGTCGATGTCGCGCGGGATGGTGTCCAGGAAGCCTTTCATCAGCCAGATGTTGATGCCCATCGCCCCGCCCAGGTAGACGAGGATGAGCGCGGCGTGGGTGTTAAGACCCAGGAAAGGCAGGACATCGCCGATCTGGGAGATCATCAGGAAGGTGGCGACCAGCGCCAGCACGCTGGGGAACACCTGGAGGAGCAGGATGGTGCGCAGCATCAGCTGCCGGCCCCGGAAGCGGAAGCGGGAGAAGGCGTAGGCGGCGATGGTGGTGATCGCCAGGGAGACAATCGAGGTGATGGAGGCGATTTTGACCGAATTCCCGAGCCAGCGCCAGAAGGGGAACTGTCCGGAGGTCAGCAGCACACGGTAATTCCCCAACCCCGGGTTATCGGGGATCAATTTCTGGGTCGCCAGGGTACCCGTGGGGTTGATCGAGGCGGAGATCATCCACAGCACCGGGAAAACGGAGAAGATGATCAGGATTACGGCGACCAGCAGGCGCAGGCCAATACTCAGGCGGCGCTGGACCCGGGCGGAAGTGCGCAGTCGCCCGATGGCTGAGAGGCTAGACATTCTCACCGACCTCCTCCCACATACGGGTGTAGCGGAACTGGAAGATGGTAATCGCACCGACAATAAAGAAGATGATGATGGTGATAGCCGAGGCAAAGCCGTAGTTGACCCCGCGGCTACCGGCAAACGCCAGGTTGTAGACGTAGCTGATCAGGATGTCGGTATGGCCGGCAGGGGTGGGCGTCCCGGCCATGGGCGGTCCGCCGGCGTTGAACAGGTAGATCAGGTTGAAGTTATTGAAATTGAAGACAAAGGAGGCCACCAGCAGCGGGCCGACAGCCACCAGCAGCAGGGGGAGGGTGATGTTCCAGAACTGCTGCCAGGAGTTGGCGCCGTCTACCTGCGCGGCGGCGTAGTAATCTTCGGAAATGGACTGCAGCGCGCCGCTGCAGATCAGCATAAAGTAGGGATAGCTCAACCACAGGTTGACGAGCAGGATCGCCACTTTGGCCCACCAGGGGCTGGTAAACCAGGGCGGCGCCCAGCCGAACAGGGCCTCCATGGTGCGGTCGATCACCCCCAGCTCGGGGTTGAGCATGCCGCGCCAGATCAAAATGGTGATCAGCGCCGGCACGGTATAGGGGATGATCAGCAGACTGCGGATGAGCTTTTTAAATGGAAAGCCGGGGTCGTTGAACAGCACCGCAATCGCCAGGCCCAGCGAGAAGTTAAGCAGCAGGCTGAGGATGGCGAAGGCGAAGTTCCAGGTGATAATGCGCACCAGGGGGCCGCGCAGGGCCGGGCTGGTGAAAAATTCTCTGAAGTTGTTGAAGCCGACCATTTCGATAAAGCCCGGCCGGAGCTGTTCGCCGGTGGGGGAGGTGAAGGTGCCGCGCAGGTTGCGGTAGATCGTCCCGGTCTCCTGGCTGATCATGGCGTCCAGCTCGGGGTCGTAAACGTACAGCGGCTGCAGCTCGGCGGCTTCGTTTGGGGAGCGGATCTGGATCGTGCTGCCTTCTTCGCCGAACAGGATCTCGGTCAGATTTCTGTCGGTGGCGGCCAGGATGGCGTTCAACCGCTGGTAGCCCTCGATGGATACCGGGATGCCGTTCTCGTCGAGCTCGCCCACGCCTTCTTCGCCCGGCCGGGGCTGGGTGAGCGGCTGGCCTGGCTTCGCCAGGTAGCTGTTCCCTTCCGCATCCTGCAGCCACAGCGCATAGTCTCCATCCGGAGAGCGAAACGCCGTCCAGGAGAAGGCGCGGCCGGTCTCCGGCAGGTATTTCTGGCGTAAGAGCTGGTCCACCGCCTGTGCCTTGGTGATCAGGTGACCCTCGCCATAGTTGGTGAACGAGACCCAGACGGTGAAGATGATGGGGTAGATGGTAAACAGGGCCATCAGCACCAGGCCGACGACCATCCAGCGCAGGGGGTAGGCCTCCTGGCGCAGCAGGACGTAATTGACAAAGGCAGCGATGATCACCAGCGCCGCAGCCATGGGGTAATAACCCAGGTCCAGCAGGCGCAGCAGGAACCAGATCACAAACGAATCGGCTGCGACCAGAAGGGCCAGGCGCAGCAGGCGGGGTAAGAATGAGAACGGGGAAGAAGTTTTCGCTTTGTGGATGGCCTGCGAAGCAGTGGAAGCCACGTTCGATTACCTCCAGGAACCGGTGCAGGAATACTGGAAGGAACTACGGGGAAAAGAAGGCCGGGGGCCAGCCCCCGGCCTTCGGATAAAACACTGCTACTGGATTTCGGTTTCGACCAGATGCGTCTCGGGATCGTAGACGAAGGTCACCGTGCTGTCGGCATCCAGAGAAAGGGCGTAGTTGGGTCCGTCCTGAGCGCCGTCGGAGCCGTAGTTGACGGTCCAGTCGCCGTCCAGGGCGACCTTGAACTCGTAATCACCGGCCGGGAGCTCAACGGTCAGGCGGTAGAGCCCGTCGTCGCCCTGCTCCATCGCAGTGGCCTGGCAGGCGGGATCCCACTGGGCGCCGCAGCCCACCAGATCCTGGTAGCTGCCGGGGAGGTTGACCATGCCGACCAGCGCACCGGCGATCAGGGCGCGCACCTGCTCCGCAGCGTCGGACATGGCCTGCTCGGGCGGCACCTCACCGGAGAGGGCGAGGGTCAGGCCGTTATCCCATGCAGCCCACATCGAGCCCATTTCGGGGATGTTGGGCATGGGCATTGCGTTGACGCCGGCCTCGCCCATGGCAGCCAGGTCGGGGTCGTCGGTGCGTTCCAGGACGGCCTTGAACGCCGAGGGGCGCAGGCCGGTTTCATACAGCTCCTGCATGAGCTCCTCGGTGGCGACGAACTCGGTCAGGAAGGCCTGGGCCAGGAGCACATTTTCGCTGAACGGGTTGACCAGGAAACCCTGAACGCCCAGGAAGGGCACGCCGTCATCGGGGAAGAAGGGGGCGACGGCATAGGGCACGCCGGATGCGCGGATGCGGTCCAGCGCCCAGGGGCCGGCCATCAGGAAGGGGATCTGACCGGTCTCGAACAGGGAGTGGGCGGTTTCGTAATCGAAGGTGGAGGGTACGAGACCCTCTGCGGCCGCATCGGCCATCCACTGGGCGGCGGCGATCATGCCCTCGCTGTCCAGCCCCACGTCATTCGGGTTCCAGGCGCCGTTCTCGTCCTGGCCGAAGACGTACCCGCCAAAAGCCGTCAGCAGGGGAAGGGTGTTGTAACCGCCGCCGTCGGCAAAGGCAATGGCGTACTGGACCTGACCGGCGGCTTTCAGTTCACGGCCGATCTCCAGCACCTCGTCCCAGGTTCGCGGCGGCTCGGGAACCAGCTCGGTGTTGTAGAAGAAGCCCAGGTTTTCGGTGGCGTAGGGCAGTCCGTAGAGGTTGCCGTCGGTGTACGTGAAGGCTTCGAGGGCCGATTCGACGAACTCATCGCGCTTGTCGCCCAGGTCGATGGGGGCTACCAGGCCGCTCTCGACCAGAGCGCCCAGCCAGTCGTGAACGCCCAGGTAGATGTCGGGACCTTCACCGGCGGGGATGGCGATAATCGCCTGCGTGCGGATGTCCTGAACGCGGCCCAGGTCTTCCACAATCAGCTCGACATTGTATTCGGCCAGGAACTCCTCGGCCAGCCCCTGCAGGATGGGGGTGCGGGTGTCGTCAGCCCAGATGCGCAGCGTGGCAGCAGCTTCGGACGCAGGAGCTTCAGTGGGTTCGGCGGGCTCTTCTTCGGCCGGGGGTTCTGTGGGCTCTTCCACCGCCTCAGTCGGCGCGGCGGGCTCAACCGGCTCTTCCACAGGCGCTGTGGGGGCGGTTGTGGGGGCCGCCGCTGGCGAACAGGCTGTGAAGACGAGAACGGTGATCAACGTAAGAACGACGAAAATCCAGCTTCTTCTCTTCATCTCAATAGCTCCTTTATTTGGTTGATTCGGAACCAGGCCAGCCCCAGCGTGTGGGCTGGTTATTGAGCATATGGTTGGATGGGGTTTGTGTTTGGTGCCTCCTTTACGACAGGCTGATACGGCTGAAATGGACAGCCAGCAGGCCGTACGCGCAGATGCGAACGGCTGATTTTATTGTAGGAAGCTTTTGGGGAGGTGTCTTGCTCTGGAACGGGATGTTTTTGTCAGATTCCGGGATGGGGAGGAGGAGGGAAAGGTGTCGAACTGGCAACGCCAGCACTAAAGGCTGGCATGTTATCTGCGTATATGCAGTGAGTGGCGTACAGCTGTGAGCGCGTTTGTGTGTAAAGATGTGAATGAAACTGCTGAGCCGGATAAGGGGGATAGTATTAATTTTCTTAGAACTTAATGATCATTAAACTCTAAACTCATTATCCCGGATCCAATCCCAAAATTCGGATCCATCATCGTGATCCCAATCTAGCTCGCTGTCCTTAGAATAGTCGTTTATTTCAAGCTCTCCATCCTCCACATGTTCGATGAACATCGCTGGCCAATCGGGTCCAAAAATAATGTTATCCAAAAATCTGAAGCCGATGCCAACTTCAAAGGTAGGGCCAGAGAATGAATCTGCACCGTATCCCAGATCCATATACCCACCGGATTCTGTTATGAACTCATGTTTATTCAACCCGACAGCGTAAAAAACAGCTTCTGTCGGGTACCGATTAGATAGAGAAATACGAACATCTAAACCAGGGGTGGTAAATGGTAATCGAGAGAGTCCCAATAAAAGTTTCGATATGCTGAAGGCCTTTTTGGGAGTGAGATCTTTACGGGTGAATAGTCTCTTGACGGCTTCGGTTACTTGATAGATGTATTCACCATCGGAATAATCAAACCAGAACAATACATCTGATAAATCCTCGCATGCATAAAGTTTTTCTCGGGCTAATTCGAAGAACTGGTTCGGCATATTAATCCTTCATTTGATTGGCTATGCTGACCTTTTGCATATCACGTTATCAACTAAAGAAATTGTCAGATAGGTATAAATAACTGCTAGTTTTGCATCATATTCCGTTGAGGTTGTTTAACGGTGACCAACGCAATTTATATAATCCCAATTTGCTTGCACGATTTTTTTCAATGGCGTCACGGTATTGATCACCTGCGCCAACTTGTTTTATGAACGACCTGACCGTCCATTTCAATTTATCTCTTGCATTATCACCCTTTGGCTGTTCCAGCCCTTCTGGAACATAAGACGGATCAAATACTTCGTCGGCAAATGTGATCAGCACATGCCGGCAGGCATAACCCACCTGATTCCAGGATGCGCCAGTACTGTTAGCTGCCAAGGTGAATAATTGTTGGTAGGTATCGGTCAGGAGTTTATGGGTAAGAGGATATTGTGTAGAGACAGTGTTGTCCACTAGTGATACTACCTCATTCATAATATCTGTCGGGGTTATCAGACTCTCCATGGACCGGAGTTCGAAATCGATGTAGTGGTAAAAGGGGTCAAATATTACCTCTACTGCGCTATGAACATAATCGATTAACTTTGTACCGCTCCCCCCGTAAGTTTTTGTTCCAAGTGAGTACAGACCACCTTCACCTTTTTGAATAATCATTTCCAATACCTTCAAGTGTTGGGCCATGCGTTCTTCTTCATCAAGTGAAAATCCGAGGCTAGTTCTTCCTGCTCCTAGTACATTTGCATCCCTTCGTTTTGAAAACCATTCTTCAGAAATAAACTCTTGATACCTCGTAGAAGAACGAATGCGATTCAAAATACCAGAAATGAGCGGATTTTTATTTGCGTAATACATCGCTTGGGCAAGTTGTTCGTCTGCATGGTTATAATCCGCTTTCATCAACATCTGACGGTAGTTTTGCCATTTCACCCGGACATCCTTTATTTCGGCTACCATGCCTACCTCTCTATTTTTCGAATTTGCTTTTTTAAGATTATTCAATGCCTCATTAATTTCTCTTTGGGCGCGCTGGGTTGAGCCGCTTTCGTCAATGAGTTGAATATCGCATAGACAGCCAGGGCATAAAACGATCTCTTCTGCCATAACCTGCTTCAGAAGCAGATCGAGATGATAGCCGCACTGAGGGCATTCCAGTTCGATCGGTTGATAAGAAAGATCAATTTCCATGGACTAAATGGCATATTCTCAACAAAAATGCGAATGTATGTTGGATTAAAGACTTGTTTTTAAGTGGTAAACCAGAGCGTACCCGACCACGTACCGTTCTGTTGTAAACATTCAAGCCGACATTATATTAAAGATTAGGTCGTTTTTTTCTGTGCGTTTTGGATTTGATTGAGTACATCATATATAGCTCCTCGGTTTGATGCGCGTAAAAAAACGTGGAAAACTACACGGCGATGCGACGGGTAAAAATATTTTTTATAAGGAAGTTAACCCGGGATAAATACAAATGGCGTAATTTTGGATAACACCGCTATTGATTTACTTTAAGAAGGAATTACATTTGGGCTTACAAGTTCGTCGCAATCTTATAAATAATTATAACGGATTAAACCCGGTATGAGCTTTATAATTTCATTCTCTCTTCCAGCAAACTCTACCACGAGAAAGCGCACATGCTGCTATTGAGGAGCCCCTCAACGGGGTAAAATCATGCTGTTCCCCTGTTCCGGTAACTGACACTCTCCCGCACATTGAAAGGTGTTCCTGCATTGAGCATTCACAGCCAACCTCTTTATCTGGGCATCGACACCGGCGGCACGTTCACAGACGGGGTGCTGTTCGACCCGCAGCAGCGGCAGGTGGTGCGCGCCGCCAAGGTGCTGACCACGCACCACGATCTGAAGATCTGCATCGCGAACATATTAGACGAACTGCTGCCCGGGCCGGCGCCCGAGCTCGCGCTGGTTTCCCTTTCCACCACGCTGGCGACCAATGCGATCGCCGAGGGCAAGCGCCGACCGGCGGCGCTGCTGCTGATCGGTTATGATCCCGAGCTGGTGCAGCGGTTTCAGTTCCACCGGCAGTTCGGCACGCCCGATTATTTCTTCATCCGCGGCGGGCATCTGGCGAATGGTAAAGAGCGTGAAGCGCTGGATGAGGAGGCCATCCGGAGGGCCGCGGCGCAGGTGCAGGGCAGGGTGGACGCCTTTGCCGTCTCGGCCTACAACAGCCCGAGGAACGCCAGCCACGAACAGCGCGCGGCCGCAGTCCTCTCCGGCCTGACTGCGCTGCCTGTGGTCCAGGCGCATCACCTGTCAGGCGAGCTGGATTCGATCCGCCGGGCAACGACGGCCAGCCTGAACGCCTCGCTCCTGGCGCACACACGTGAGTTCATGGAGGCGGTCGAGGTAATGCTGGCGCAGAAGGGCATCCAGTGTCCGGTGATGGTAATGCGCGGCGACGGGTCGATCGTGCGGACGGATTTTGCGCGCGAGCGGCCGGTGGAGATCATCCATTCCGGGCCGGCCACCAGCGCCATCGGCGGGTATTACCTGGCGGAGACGGAGGCCGCCCTGGTGGTGGACATGGGCGGCACGACCACCGACCTGTGCGTGGTGGACCGGGGGAGGATCGAGACCATCGGGGACGGGGCAGCCATCGGACCCTACCGCACCTGTGTGCGCACGGTGAAATCGCACTCCTTCGGGCTGGGCGGCGACAGCCTGATCCAGTTCGATCATTTTCGTCACTTCTCGGTCGGGCCGGAGCGTGTGCTGCCGCTGTCTTACCTGTGTCACGAACACCCGCAGGTGAAGCAGAGGCTGGTCAACTGGCTGCGGTCGAAGGACAAAATCCTGTATTCCGACGAGCTGGAGCACTGGATATTACGCCGCGAGCCGCTGCGCCAGCTGGCGAACCGCTATAACCAGAAAGCGGTGGAACTGCTGCGAGCGGGTCCGGTGCGCATGCGCGACCTGGTGAAGGCTGCTGGTGCGGTCTCCGTCCGCGCGCTGGACACGGCTGAACTGGTCAACCAGGGGATCATCGAGCGAGCAGGGCTGACTCCCACGGATATTCTGCACGTGACGCAGGAGTTCCAGCCCTGGGATGTGGAAGCCGCCGTGCTGGCCGTAGAAATGGCCGCCCGCCTGTGGGGAGAAGACGCACAGGCTTTTGCCGGGCGGGTGAAGACGTGGATCACGCGGCGGATCGCCGGCGAGATCGTGCAGTATCTGAGCGGGATGGCGTTTTCTGCAGCGGAGAGCGGTCAGCTGGACCGCTGGCTGTTCGACGAAAGTATGAGCGGCAGCGGCCCTTACCTGGGCTGCAGGATTGCTTTGAAGGTGCCGCTGGTGGGGATCGGCGCGCCGGCCAGCGCCTTCTTGCCGGCTGTCGCAGCGGCTCTGGGAACGGAATGCATCCTGCCCCCGCACTATCACGTGGCGAATGCCGTGGGAACCGTGGTGGGAAACGTGATCGTGCGCCAGAAAGGCTCGGTGTTCCCCTGCCTGGAAGGGGCGGCCATCACGGGGTCACTGGCACGGGTGGCGAACAGCCAGACGAAGTTCGAGCGCTATGAAGAGGCGCTGGAATATGTGCGCACAACGCTGGAGGAGCAGGTTACCGCGCAGGCGCGCCTGGCCGGGGCTGAATCGGTGGTGGTGGAGTGTGAAGAGCGGCCGGTTGCAGAAGGGATGACGGAGGTTTATGCAGTGGCGATCGGTAAGCCGGGGGTCAATGGAAGGGCTGTAAGGTAGTTCGCTTGCCGGCAGAAGAGATTGAATAAGGCTGCATCGCAGAATCATAGAGGCAGCAGCTGTTTTGATTCGCAACGGCCTGCTGCCTTGTTAATCAATGAAGCAATGGGACCAAGGGCAGATTCGCGAAAAATCGATGATCAAAATAGAACATATGTTTGTGTAATAGGGAAGGGGCGTACCGTCTGCAGAGAGAGGAAATTATGAGCAGCGTCCAGCGAAATAACCCCACCGAACGCGAAAAGCGTATCCTTTATTTATATTGTATCTTATAAGAATAAGTACGGTCATTCCCCTTCTATGCGGGAAATTCAATATGATTGAAACATCTCGACCGCTTCATTGGTGAAGCGAGATCTCGATAAGCTGGAAGATATGGGCTGGATTTCCCGGACGAAGGGCCGGGCACGCAGCATTAAGCTTGTACAGACCTCGCAGCCAGCTGCATCCCGGAGTATACCGGTACTGGGCCGCATCCAGGCTGGAAGCCCGATCCCCCTCCCGCAAACTCATTTTGCTCTTTTACGATCCAGAAAGCACCCTTGACGTTCCCATCAGCAAGCTTCCGGCAAATATGACAGACCCGTTTGCGCTGGAAGTGCAGGGAGACTCGATGATTGACGCTCTGATTGGTGACGGAGATTATGTGATCCTGCGGCCGGCGAAGAGCGCCGAGTATGGGCAGATGGTCGCGGCCCTGGTCAACGGCGAGACAACTCTGAAATATGATTACCGGGAGGGGAAACGGATACGACTGCAGCCTGCCAACCCGGCCTATAAACCGCTTATCCTTGATGAATACGAATATGTGTGCATACAGGGACAGGTGGTGATGTTATACCGCAAATACTTCTGACTGGCAGCTGCCAGATCTGCTCGAAGATAAAGAATACAGGCCAGCATGATCCTGCCTGATAGAAAAACTCCTGCGCGGGTGACTTTCCCCTTAGGAGAGCATTGTCCATGCCTAACCCGGCTCACTTTTGGGGTCAACCAGCAGCAAGAGGCAGGGTTATTTTGCCGCTGTCCTGGATGACCGCTTCATTTGCCAGTGCAAGGTGCAGTACTTGACCCTAGAACCTCTGTTCTGATAAAATCGACGCAATTTCCATAACCGGAGCACTGCGAAGGAGGGATAATTGGAGTCAATCACGCTTGATACCGCCAGGCAGGTGATGCTTGCCGCGCAAGGCCTGAGCCAGGCACCTGACCGCCCGGCAGCGAAAACCGATGTGCTGCAGACGGTACGGCGCATGGGTGTCCTGCAGATCGACACCATCAACGTCGTCGCCCGCAGCCCTTACCTGGTGCTGTGGAGCCGCCTGGGCGATTACCGGCCGGTCTGGCTGGACGAGCTGTTAGCGGAGGGGGCGCTGTTTGAATACTGGTCGCACGCCATGTGCTTCATCCCCATCGAGGACTATCCCCTGTACCGGCGCCGTATGCTGGACCGGATTGAAGCGCAGGATGTGTGGATCCGCTGGGGGCAGAAGAACAGCGATGTCATGGGACGCGTGCGAGAGCGCCTGCGCCAGAACGGGGAGGTGCGCTCGGTCGAGTTTGAGAATAAGGACCGCCCGCCCGGCGGCTGGTGGAACTGGAAGGACGAAAAGACTGCGCTGGAACTGCTGCTGCTGACCGGGGAGGCGATGATCGCCCGCCGCCATAATTTCCAGCGGGTGTACGCGCCGCGCGAGCACATCCTTCCGGACTGGGACGACGCCCAGACTCCCTCCACAGAAGAGGTCTACCGGGAACTGGCACTGCGCAGCGTGCGTCACCTGGGTGTGGCCCTGTCCTCCTGGGTGGCGGATTACTACCGCCTGCCGAAGAAGGGCATGCCCCAGCGGCTGCAGGCCCTGGCCGGGGAAGGTTTACTGGTGCCGTTGACGCTGGAAGGGTTCAAAGAACCGGCCTATGTGCACCCGGACTGCATCCACCTGGTCGACGCGGCCGCTGCCGGCCGGCTGGAAGCAAACCTGACCACCCTCCTCACCCCCTTCGACCCGCTGGTGTGGGACCGCCAGCGGGCGCGCGACCTGTTCGCTTTCGACTACACCATTGAGTGCTATACCCCGGCGGCCAAACGACGCTATGGATACTTCACCCTGCCCATCCTGCACCGCGGGCGGCTGGTCGGCCGGCTGGATCCCAAGGCTCACCGCGCCCAGGGGATGTTCGAGGTGAAGGCGCTGCACCTGGAGCCGGGCGTGCCGGTAAGCGATGAACTGGTGAGCTGCCTGGCAGCAGCTCTGCGCCAGCTGGCGGAATGGCACGGCACGCCGGAGCTGGTGGTGCGCTGGTCCGACCCGCCTGAAATGGCTGCCCGGCTGAATACTGCAGGGTAGAAATATTTATTCAATCGGGCTGGTCTCTTCCAGAGCACCCATCAGCCAGGCACGCGCCAGCGATTCCTCTTCTGATAAGAGGGTGAATTGGGCCGCCTGGCACAGATTCAGGGTGTTCTTGTATAAATATTCGGCCAGTACTGCGGGGGTTAGCTGTGCATCCGGATCTCCGAGCTGCAGGCCCGCATAGTTTAACCCTATGACTACGAAATTTACGTGCGCGCGGGCAACAGGCGCTCCGCGTTCGACACAGCGGTCGCGCACAATGCGCGTGGTGGTACTCAGGTGAAACCCGCTTTCCTTCACCGTCCTGACAATCTGTTGAAATAACAGCGCGTAATGCTCCGGAAGCAAATAAGGCATATCGGTAAGCTGGTGGATCTTGGCTGCAATGGGCTCGATTTCCGGATACCTGCGCATAAATTCTTCGGTAATCGGATTGACGTAAGAAATCGTAACCGGCGACGGATGGCGTCTGGGATCATATACATAACCGGGAACGGTGTTGTTAATCTCTAATCCGCCGAGATCCAATTCTCTCAGCAGTGCTTTAAAGGATCCAACTCCAAGCCAATTGTCATATCCCCTCAACTCGTCCGCAAACCTATCTTTCACCAGAGAAGCCAGTTGAGCCATAGTGACCGGTTTGGGAGACAGACGGACATATTCAATAATCGCCTGGGTTATGCGGTTCTTGAAATTTTCTCGCCTCTCATCCACGAGTGAGGCGCCGGCAGCCGGTTTCTGGATAGGACCATCGGGTTTGGAAGTGGATCTCAACGTGACGTCAATATTCCCGTTCCGCTGGACGCCCCAGCTCCCCATCTGCCGGTCTTCATAAATCTCTAATTCTGGCGACCGGTCAACAATTGCTCTGGTCAGCGAGCGCAGCGAATAATAGCCGAGCCAGTTGGTACTTTCACGGAACTTACTGACCCGTTTATACAGCCTCGGCAGCTCATGGTCGTAGACGATGTCAACCGTGTTCAGTTCTTGTAAAATCACACTGGCCAGTTCTTCCAGAACAGCGTCTGGAGTAGTTACGGGCGGGCTGTAGGGTTTTTCCAGGTCTTCCACCGGTCCCATACGCAAGGCTTCTTGAACGAACAGCTCTAAAGGAGGCAGATAATCGCAGGCAGATCGATAGGCCGGTGACGAATAACCTGCAGCAATTACGATGCTCATGCGTTTATGCTGCCGGACCCTCAATAAGACAGGGGTAAAATCCGCATCCGCAGAAAGGAGAATGAACTCATCGAATTGACTGGGATGCTGAAGAGCATCCATGATATCCATAACAATGTGGATATCTGTACTGGTTTTCCCTTCATTAGTCAGCTGCGGGCAGTCCACCACCTCAAATCCCGTCTTCGTGAAGTAGGGCCTGTACTGCCCGTAGACGCCGGGATTCAGATAGCATTTACGAATGAGAATGCGCCGGATTGAATTGTCATAGCCAAAATGGGCCAGGGGCAGGTCGTTGCATAACCACTCCAACCAGCAGATCGGCTGGAGGGCAAATTTTTCTGCCACGTCCTTACCGCAGGTCTCTTTCAGGCGGCTGTACATGTTATCGAAATCGACAAACAAAGCAGAGTAGATCGTGTTCACTGCTATTTCCTCCCTGGATTACGAAAAGACCGTATGCTGCACGGGTAAGGAAAGGTGCGGCAGATTTAATAAAAATTATATAGAGTAAATTACGAAATTAATCTTTGAAGATTCAAATATTTGAGGGGAAAGTGCCTTACAGGTCGTGAAGTGGCGCGATAGATTTCTCCTGGAAATCAAAACGAGGCCAATCTTATGAGATTGGCCTCGTTTTGCGGTTAACCATGTGGAGCCTTCTGTAATGTGTCTTAACCCTCGTTCATACAAGACGCTTATTCAAGTTTTACGCCGCTTTTCTGATCAGGATTGTAGGCGTCCAGCGGAGTGGTGACGGCGATGCGGCGGGACCCGTCAGGTAAGGTCACCACCTGGTAGGCATTGCGCTCCTCGCCTACTTCTGCGCCGGATTGATCGAAGTTCACGAGTTTGAGGTGTCCAACCCAGATGCCCGGCACTTCGATCTCTGTGACGATATCGCGGGCGCGTACGCCGTGAATGCCGTGTGAGAGGTAAAACTCACGCCCCTGTTTGAAAAAGTCACGCGTCTGCTGCGGCTCAGTGATCGCCTGACAGCCAAGCGCGGTGACGGCCAGGGCGGGGTAATTGTAAATATTCGCCAGGCCTTCGAAATCACCTTCGCTCAAATAGCGCGTGTAACGGGCAAAGAAATCATCAATCGATTCATAGGCTTCAGGAACAGGCTGCATGTGTACCTCCGTGTTTTGAGGATTGGCTGGTTTTCCGGCTTTGATCAGGCCCCCTTGCCGGTCAACTCCGTGGTCTGATGCTGCGGGAAAAGGAGTTGTTTGCTGCTGTTTACAAGTTGGAACACAAGTTTAACCCAAAAATACACCAGCCGGGCTATGATAACGATTAAATTCCTGTGAGAATATCAATTTTTGCCGCCTTTTATCTACGTCTCCGGCGGCAATAATATGGCATGAATTCTAAGTATCGCCATCTGCGTTGTGTAATCAGCGCCTGATTGATGATCCACCGGCCGCCGGTTCGCCGGTGGTTGCGCACTTCCACAGTGTTTCATTTTGAACCTCTGACCATTATCACCTGATCACTAACTTACCATCAAAATCACCATAATTGGGGGCTTGACCGGTGTGGGTTTCCGTTATATACTACGGATAACTGAACATTCTATCATTAATGAACAAATGCTCAATAATGGCGCGGACCCCCTCACCTAAAGACCCCCAACTGCTCAGCAAAGTCAGCCGGCTCTACTACGAGCAGGAATTGAGCGAGGCCGAGATCGCAAATCGCTTGCACCTTTCTCGCCCCAAAGTCTCGCGTTTATTAAAAGAAGCCCGCAAGGCGGGCATTGTTCAGATCCACATTACCCCTCCCCCGGGCATTTACACCGAACTGGAAAACGAACTGGAGCAGCGCTTTGGCCTGCGTGAAGCGATTGTCGTCGATGTGGGTGAACCCTATTACGACGAAAGCGTGACGCGGTCGCTGGGTGCAGTAGCCGCCCGTCACCTGCAGGAAACTCTCAGAGTGGGCGACACGATCGGAGTCTCCTGGGGATCAACGCTGAACGCCATGGTCGCGGCCATCCGGCCCCAGCGCAGCACCAACACGCGTGTGGTGCAGCTGATCGGGGGGCTGGGGCACCCCACGGCGGAGGTGCACGCCAGCGAGCTGTGCCGCAGGATGGCCAATGCGCTGCAGGCAGAATTAATCCCCCTGCCGGTGCCGGGCATCATGCACAGCGTGCAGGCGAAAGAGGCGGTGCTCTCCGACAGCCACATCCAGCGGGCGTTATCTCTATTCGAGAAGGTGAACGTCGCTTATGTGGGCATCGGTTCACCGACCCCTGATTCGGTGATGATGCGCGACGGCACCATCATGTCCCCTGAAGATCTGGCTGAATTACAGGAAAAAGGCGCAGTTGGCGATATTGCACTGCGCTTTTTCGATGCCCAGGGCAGGCCGGTGCAGTCCGATCTGAATGAACGTGTCATCGGCATTCAACTGGATCAACTGCAAAAGATCCAGCGGGTCGTCGGTGTTTCCGGTGGGCTCAAGAAATTTGACGCAGTACGTGGCGCCTTACTGGGTAAGTTTGTCAACATCCTGATCACCGACCGGAAGCTTGCCGAGGCTTTACTTTCTTCCCCTGCCTCGGAAATTACACAGCAGAAAAAAATAACGGAAACGAATTCGTGATGACAGAGCAGAAAAAATCCATACTGGTTCAACAAGCATGTGAGGTAATCGAACGAGAAGCAGCGGCTGTACGCGCCCTGATCGACCAGTTCGATGACAGCATCTCCGCCGTCGTTGAGACCCTGGCCAGCTGTCAGGGCCACGTACTGGTCACCGGTGCAGGGACATCACGCACCATTGCCGAGCGTTTCGCCCACCTGCTCTCGTGCTGCGGAGTGCCGGCGCTGTTCATCCATTCGGCGGACAGTCTGCACGGTGGGGCGGGGGCCGTCAAACCGGGTGACGTGGTGTACATCATCTCCAAAGGCGGGCACAGCAGCGAGATCAACCAATTTGCTCGCATTGCAAAAGACCGGGGAGCGAAGCTGATCGCCCATACGGAGAACCCGGCGTCGCCGCTGGCTGAAATGTCCGACCAGGTATTTTGTGTCGTCGCCCCGCGCGAAGTCGATCCCTACGGGATGATCGCAACGGGCAGTTCGCTGGTCAACGGGGCAGCCTGTGATGCGCTGTGCGTGCTGCTGCTGCAGCAGCGCGGCTATACCCGGGAAGAGTTTGCGAAAACCCATCCGGGCGGCGCTGTCGGGAAAAAGATTTCGGGCGAGATCCCCATTTAGTTATCCATGCTGGCTGAGTGAAAATTCTGTCAAAGGAGATATTGATGAAAGCTGCATTACTGGTGGGGGCTGGTCAATATGAAGTTCGAGAGGTCCCTGAGCCGGTTTTACCGGAAGACGGGGTGATTTTGCGAGTTCATGCGGTGGGTATTTGCGGCTCCGATCTGCGCCGCTGGCGAGAAGGCCCTCCCGCCGGAACGGAACCGGTCACCGGCGGGCACGAAATTGCCGGCGAAGTGGTGGCTGTTGGCGCGAAGGTCGACCGCTACAAGGTGGGTGACCGCCTTGCCGTCGCTCCGGATGTGCACTGCGGGCACTGCTACTACTGCGAACGCGGTAAATACAACCTGTGCGATGATCTCCACCTGGTCGGTATCACACCCGGGTATCCGGGCGGGTTCGCCGAGCGCATGGTGCTGACCGGTGAGATTCTGACCAACGGCATTGTCCACCCGATACCGGAATCGCTTTCTTATGTGGAGGGCGCGCTGGCTGAAACGGCATCCTCCGTGCTGGCGGCACAGGACAGTGCCTGCATCGATCTGGGCATGACCGTTGTGGTGATGGGCGGCGGCCCGATCGGCTGCCTGCACATCGCTGTGGCGAAGGCGCGCGGCGCCTCCGTGATTCTGAGCGAGCCAAACCCCGATCGACAGGAGCTGGCGCGTAACTTTGCCCCCGATTTGATTATCGATCCTTCCACTGAGGACGTTCGAGCAAAGGTCCTGGCATTCACCGGTGGTCGCGGTGCGGATGTGGTCATCTGCGCCAACCCCATCGCAGCGACCCAGACTCAGGCGGTTGAAATCGTCCGCAAAGGCGGCCGGGTGATCCTGTTTGGCGGGCTGCCGAAAGCCAACCCCATGACAACGCTGGACGGCAACCGGATCCACTACAACGAGATTGAAGTTGTCGGCTCCTTCTCGTATCACCCAACCTATCACGCGCTGGCGCTGGAGGTGCTGCGAAACAAGCAGATCCCGGCGGAAAAGATGGTTACGCACTGCTACTCGCTGGATCAGGTCAACGAGGCATTTGCCATGGCTGCCAGCGGTAAAGCGCTCAAAGTTGTCATGCAGCCGCAGGCTGCCTGAAATTCAAAAAACGGTAGAGGCATCGTAGATGATCGGACTTAACCAAAAACTGGAAAAACGTGAAAAAGATGGACAGCCCGTCCGGATCGGTTTGCTCGGCGCAGGTCAGATGGGCACCGACGTCGTGGCGACCACCAAGATGATGAAAGGTATCGAAGTCGTCGCTGCGGTCGATATCGTTCTGGAGAACGCGCGCGAGGCCTATAACATCGCGCAGCTCGACGTGGAGGTGGTGGAGGTAAAGACAGCAGCCGAAGCCGACGAGGCGGTGCGTGCGGGAAAGCGGGTGATCGCCCGTGACTATCGCATCGTGTGCGATATGAAAACGGTCGACGTGATGCTGGACGCTACCGGCGTGCCGGAAATCGGCGCCAAAGCAGCGCTGCGAGCTGCCCGCAACGGACAGCACCTGGCGATGATGAACGTGGAAGCAGACATCACTGTCGGGCCCATCCTGAACTGGTACGCCCAGCGCAAGGGCGTGATCTATGCCCTGGCTGCTGGGGACGAGCCGGCTGCGTGCAAGGAATTATATGATTTCGCCACCACGCTGGGCTTTACCGTGGTCGCCGCGGGAAAAGGAAAGAACAATCCGCTCGACCGCCATGCCAGCCCTGAACAGGAGGACATTATCAAAGAGGCTGCCCGGCGCGGTCTCAACCCCAACATGCTGATTGAGTTTGTGGACGGCAGCAAAACCATGATCGAGATGGCGGCCGTCTCCAACGCCACCGGCCTGATCCCGGACGTGCGCGGTATGCACGGCCCGGCGACCGACCGCGATCACCTGAACGAGGTCTTCCGCTTGAAAGAGGACGGCGGCGTGCTGAACAAAATCGGCGTGGTGGAATACGGGGTCGGGCATGTTGCCCCCGGCGTGTTCCTGATCGTGCGCACCGATCACCCGCGGCTGCGCCAGGCCATGGTGCTGCGTGATATGGGGAACGGCCCCTATTACACGCTCTTCAGACCGTACCATCTCTGCAGCATTGAGGTCCCCCTGACCGCTGCTCTCCAGGTGATTGAGGGCAAGTCGAATATGGCCCCGGGCCGCAAGCTGTATTCGGAAGTGTTCGCAGTGGCGAAGCGCGATCTCAAACCGGGCGACGTTCTCGACGGGATCGGCGGGACGACCTTCTACAGCCTGATCGATACCTATGAGACCGCTTCTGCAGAGCGACTGCTGCCCATCGGGCTGGCAAAGCATGCCTGTGTCACCCGCCCGGTTCCGGTCGACCAGCCCATCACCCTGGACGATGTGGAATTACACCGGCCGTCGGTGGTACTGGATCTGCGGCTGCTGCAGGACGCCTGGATGAAAGGCGAAATCAGCGACGATGCGCTGTTTGAAAAAGTGGATTCCCTGATTGTAGACTGATTTTCTAAAAACCCTGCTCAATCTTCCGGAGGTTACGCCATGGCTCAAGCTACTCTTGCCGTCATCATTGGAAACCGAGACTTCTTCCCCGACCAGCTTGTAACGGAAGCACGCAACGACATCCAGAAGCTCTTCCAGGAGATGGACCTGGAAGCAGTCATGCTGGACCAGACCCAGGGCAAGAACGGGTCTGTTGAAACCTGGGCGCATGCGAAAGAAGCCGCCGACCTGTTCCGCAGAAACCGCGATCTAATTGACGGTATTCTCGTCGTCCTGCCGAACTTTGGCGATGAGAAAGGTATCGCCGATACCATCCGCCTGTCGGGCCTGAACGTGCCCATCCTCGTGCAGGCTTATCCGGATGATCTGGATCAGTTCAATGTCGAGCGGCGCCGTGACGCTTTCTGCGGAAAGATTTCGGTGTGCAACAACCTGCGCCAGTACGGTTATTCCTTCAGCCTGACCAGCCTGCACACCGTCCACCCGCTCTCAGAAAGTTTCCGCAAGGATCTGAAGAAGTTTGTCTCCGTATGTCACACCGTCAACGGACTGCGCAAGGCGCGCCTGGGCGCGATTGGCGCTCGACCGGGCAACTTCAACACCGTGCGGTTCAGCGAAAAGCTCCTGGAGGCAGAGGGCATCTCAGTGGTGACCATTGATCTGTCCGATGTCCTGGGCATGGCGAGCCGCATTGCGGATGATGACGCCCGCGTGACCGATAAACTCGCGGCGATCAAGGGGTACGCCAATTCGGAAGGCGTGCCGTCCGCCTCGCTGGTGCGCATGGCAAAGCTCGGCGTCGTGATTGAGGATTGGATGGCGCGCTACGACCTGACCGCCTCGGCGATCCAGTGCTGGAACTCCGTGCAGCAGAACTACGGTATTAACGTCTGCACCCTGATGAGCATGATGAGCAACCAGCTCATGCCGTCCGCCTGCGAAGTCGACGTTACCGGCGTGGTTTCCATGTATGCCCTGCAGCTGGCTTCGCAAACCCCCAGCGCGCTGGTGGACTGGAACAACAACTACGCAGACGACCCCAATAAATGCGTGCTGTTCCACTGCGGCAACTGGGCCAAGAGCTTCCTGCCCGATATCAAGATTGCCACCGCTGAGATCCTGGCCACCACGTTGGGCACCGAAAACACCTACGGCGCTGTCGCCGGGCGTGTGCCGTCTGGTCCGCTGACCTTTGCCCGTGTGTCCACGGATGACGTCAACGGCATGATCCGGACCTACGTTGGCGAGGGTATGTTCACCGACGACAGGCTGGATACGTTTGGCGCCCGCGCGGTAGTGGAAATTCCCAATTTCCAGGCCCTGATGCAGCACATCTGCCTGAACGGCTACGAGCACCACGCGGCGATGAGCGCTTCGCACGTGGCTGACGCCGTGGCGGAAGCGTTCGGACGCTATTTGAACTGGGAAGTTTACCACCACAGCTGTGCATAAAGGGATCAAGGATCCCGGGAACTTCATCCTTCACTCGAATCGACAGGGAACGACATGCTGCTAATCGGTCTCGACATAGGCACCACCGGCTGCAAGGCATCCATCTTTGATGTCGAAGGTGATTTGCTGGCCAGCGCCAGCCGGGAGTACGTCGTCGATATTCCACAACCGGCCTGGGCCGAGCAGGACGCCGAACACGTCTGGAAGTTAGCCCGCGAGGCTGTCGGCTCGGCTTACGCAGAGTTGAATCGCAGAGAGCCTGTTTCAGCCATCGGTTTATCGGTTCAAGGGGAGGCTGTCATTCCGGTGGGGAAGAGGGGTGAGGCGCTGCGCCCGGCTATCCTGGGGATGGACACACGCACCGTCGCGCAAAACGAGTGGCTGCGTGAGCGGTTCGGCGCCGAGTTCCTCTTCCGCCACACCGGCATGCCGGTCCACACGATCAACACTCTGCCGAAGCTTCTGTGGTTGAATGAGCACGAACCGGATCTGTGGACCAGGGCGGAACAGTTCCTGCTGTACGAAGACTTCATCATTCGCAAGATGACCGGCCAGGCTGCGATCAGCCGCTGCCTGGCCTCGCGCACGCAGGTTTATGACCTGGCAAACGACTGCTGGTCGCGGGAAATCCTCCCTGCACTCGACCTGGAACTCGACCGCCTGGCCCCGGTTTATCCTTCCGGCACGGCCGTTAGCGAGGTCAGCGCGGAACTGGCCGGGGGATGGGGTTTCCCGAACCGGCCGGTTGTGGTCACCGGCGGCCATGACCAGGCCTGCGGTGCGCTGGGCGTGGGACTGGTAGAGCCCGGCCTTTCGATGGTCTCAACGGGCACGGCGGAAGTCGTGGAAGTCGCGCTGGCTTCTCCACAGTTAACGAAAGAACTGGAAGAAGGCAACATCTCCGTTTACCGGCATGTCGTTCCCGACCTGTACCTGGCGATGACACTGAACCACAGTGGGGGGCTGGTCCTGCGCTGGTTCCGCGATACCTTTTGCCAGGAGGAGAAGACACTTTCCGAGCAGACCGGAGCGGATGCTTACGATCTGATCCTCCAGCCTGCCGCCGACCAGCCTTCATCCCTGCTGCTGCTGCCGCATTTTTCTGGCAGCGGAACTCCCCATTTCGATACTGAATCCAAAGGCGCTCTGCTGGGGCTGACATTTGCCACCAGCCGCGCGGACGTGGCGCGCGCCATCCTCGAAGGGCTGACCTTCGAACTGCGCTACAACCTGGAAGTCCTGAAAAACGGTGGAGTGCGCATCGACGAACTGCGCGCCATTGGCGGCGGCGCCCGCTCGCCCATCTGGCTGAAGCTGAAAGCAGATATCACCGGCATCCCGGTGACGGTACCCAGGATCACCGAAGCAGCCTCCTGGGGCGCCGCGATTCTGGCCGGCGTTGGCGCGGGTGTATACACTTCGCCCGCAGAAGCGGTCCGGCAGACGCTGCGCTTCGAGCGCACCATCGAACCCGATCCGGCTTCGCAGGCGTATTACGAAGACCGCTACGGGATATACAGGCAGATGTACCCGCTTCTGGCGGGACTTCTCCACCAGCTTTAGCAGATTCAGGGAGCAGTAATATGACCGGCCCGCTCAACCTGACCCTGGATACCCTTAAAGCCCAAATACAGCTCGAGAACAGCGAGCAGGTACGCGCCGATGCGCTCGAAAAGCAGCGCCGGCTGCGGGAGTGGATGACTCAAAACGGGTATGACGGCGTGCTGATCTCCCGCCGTGATCAATTCGCCTGGCTCACCGCCGGCGGGGACAGCCGGGTGCTCAACAACGCCACCACCGGCGAAGGGCACCTGCTCATTACACCGGACAGGCAGTATCTGCTGGCGCACAGCATGGATGCGCTCAGGCTGTTTGAGGAGCAGGTCGCCGGGCAGAACTACGAACTGGTGACTCTGCGCTGGCATCATGGTGACCCGCGTGAACGCGCCCGCTCGCTGGCCGGGCCGCGCCTGGCTGCAGATACCCCGCTCCCCGGCGCAGACAATGTCAACGAGCAGTTGAACCACCTGCACTTTCCGCTGACGCCGTTGGAAATCGCTCGCCTGCGGTGGCTTGCAGGCAGGACCAGCAGCATCCTGGAAGATATGGCCCTCTGGGTGCAGCCCGGTATGACCGAGCAAATGATCGCCCGCCAGATGCATGCCCGCTTCATCCAGGAGGGGATCGATCTGGATGTGCTGATTGTCGGCAGCGACGAACGCGCTGCCCGCTACCGGCATCCCCTGCCCACATCCAGAATCGTGGAGCACTACCTGATCCTGCACCCTGCCGCCCGGCGGTGGGGCCTGCATGCCAATGTCACCCGTACGGTCTCCTTTGGCCAGCCCGCACCAGAAATTCAACGCGCCTACCAGGCCGCGGCAGCCGTTGAAGCCCGTGTCCTGGCGATGCTCAAACCCGGTGTGCGCTTCGCCGACATTCTGGCGAAGCAGAAGGAATGGTACGCAGAACTGGGCTACCCGGGCGAGTGGGAGAACCACTTCCAGGGTGGGCCGACCGGATATGCGGTCGTGGATGCCGGCCGGTGCCTGACCGACACCTGCGTAGAGAACAACCAGTCGTTTGACTGGTTCATCACTGTAACCGGCGCCAAGGTTGAGGAACTGACCCTGCTGACAGAAGCGGGAGTGGAAATCCTTTCCTTCAGCGACCGCTGGCCGGGATTGATCGTCGAAACAGCTGGCAAGAGGCTGTGCGTGCCGGATATGCTGGTCAGGTGAGTTGATCGATTTACAAATGTCATTGACAGATGTCAGTTACTGGGCTAAAATCGGCGATAATTCCCTTTCGTTTGCACATGACGTATGGTGTCAACAATCGATATTTCAGCTGCAGCATATTCCTCCGTTGTTCCGGCGCAAAATGGCTGTTTACACGGATTGCGCAAGATATTTACCGCCACCAGAATATCTAAAGGAGGTGAGCACTGACCCAGTACAGCTTTTGAGCACGCTCCCATTTCTTTCCGTCAGGATCTAACTTAAACATATCCCGAATTCCTACAAGGCTAAGGAGAAGCAAACAATGAAGAAATTGAATATGCTGTTGGGTATTCTGATGGCACTCTCGCTGGTGCTGGCAGCATGCGCCCAGGCTCCCACTCCAACGGCTGAAAGCCCTTCTGAACCAGCCGCTTCTGCCGATAAAGTAACCGTCGGCTATGGAGCTCCTGAGCTCAGCGGCGGCCAGGGTGTGATCATGAACGGTATGGTCACCGGTGGCGAGCAAAAGGGTTGGGCCGTGGTGACCACCAACGCCAACTTCGATGCTGCCCAGCAGGCCAATCAGATCGACTATTTCCTTTCCCTGGGAGTAGATGCCATTGTGGTGGTGCCTGTTGACAGCCAGGCAATTTGCTCCTCCGTCCAGAAAGCGAAGGACGCGGGCGTGCCGTTCTACACCATTGACCGCGCACCGATTGGCTGCGAGATCAACATGACCGTTCAGTCGGACAACTATCTGGCCGGTAAGCAGTCTGCTGAGGCGATGGTTGCTCTGCTGACCGAAAAATACGGCGAGCCCAAGGGTACGGTGCTTGAGCTGCAGGGTGATCTGGGTCAGAATGTCGCCCAGCTGCGCGGCGGCGGCTTCAACGACGTGATGAAGGAATATCCGAACATCAAGATCATCTCCAAGCCCACCGAGTGGAAAGCTGAGAAATTCGCCCAGGCTACCCAGGATGTGGTCTCTACCGAGGAAATCGACGGTATCTACATGCACTCTGACTGCGTTGGTACCACGGTTGTGCTTTCGGCCCTCGAGCAGCTGGGCAAGAAAGTCCCGCGCGGCGAGGAAGGCCACATCTTCCTGACCGGTGTCGACGGCTGCCCGGACGCGCTGCAGGCCATTCGCGATGGTTATTCCGACCAGGCCTCCAGCCAGCCGATGCCTGACTTCGGTGTCGTGCTCTCTGACTACATCCTGTCCGAGATCAATGGTGAGGAGATCAAGGAAGGCACCGTGACGAAAGAAGGTGCTCTCTGGTCGCCCGCCACCATCGAGAAGGCCGATACCGGCTTCATGCTCAACCTGGCGACCACCAGCGTGACCATCGACAACGTTGATGAACCCGCGCTGTGGGGTAATCAGGCGAAATAGCATTTCTTGGACGTAACTGAATGGGGTGGCACTATGCCGCCCCATTCAGAAACTCAGTCAGGTATTGAGATTGGACCGGACGAGTATCCTATGAGAATATCGAACAAGAACGACATTCTGCTCTTCATAATCGACAATCTGATCTGGGTGTTTGTGGTCATCGCACTCGTGATCTTTTCGCTGCTGTCCGATCAATTCCTCACCCCCAACAATCTGGTAAATATCCTTTATCGTATGGCCGCATTGGGGCTGCTGGTGATCGGTCAATCCTTCACCATGATCACAGCCAACTTCGACCTGTCGGCTGAATCGACGATGGGTGTGACGGCCATGATTGCAGCGCTGCTGATGGCCAGCGCTGCGGATGGCGGCTGGGGACTTGAGTTATCGCCGGTCCTGGCAATCCTGATCATGCTTGCGGTTGGTGCGCTGATCGGTCTGTTCAACGGCACCCTGATCACCAGGATGAACATGAACAACTTCATCACCACCGTGGCGATGATGATGGTGCTGCGCGGCGCCACGTATGCCCTGTCACCGGGGCGGAGCATCAGCTTCTTCCCGAAAGAGTTCAACTGGCTGGGCGGTGGTACGCTGGCTCGCATTCCGCTGGCCAGCGGGGGCAACCTGGTGATTCCAACCGCAGCGGTATTTTTAATCCTTGCATTTCTCGTGGCATTTGTCATCACACGCTACCGCCGTTTTGGCCGGAATATGTACGCGGTGGGTGCGAACCGGGCTGCGGCAGAGGCAGCCGGTATCAGCTCGAAAAAGGTGATTGTAGCGGTATATGTGATCAGTGGTGTTTGTGCAGCGCTCGCCGGTTTGCTGGACGCTGGCCGCATGGACAGCGCCACGCCGCGTACGGGTATGAACATGATCTTTATCGTCCAGGCGGCAGCAGTGATCGGCGGCGTCAGCCTGTTTGGTGGGCGCGGCAACCTGATCGGTGCATTTGGCGGTGTGCTGCTGTGGGGCATCCTGGACACCGGACTGAATATGATGATGGTTTCCCCGTTCTGGATTGAAGTCAGCCGTGGAGCGCTGCTCCTGTTCGCGATGTTCGTGGATGCATTAAAGGTGAGCTACCTGCGCCGGACCTCGATACGTAAGGCGTTAGCCAATAACCCCATCGGCTTACAAGACCAGGCAATTTAGCCTGCCGGTGCGAACGAATGATTTCGAGGACATGAACATGGAAGAATCGGAAGTTCGACCACTGCTTGAAATGAGGGGAATCAGCAAAGTATTCCCCGGCGTTCAGGCGCTCTCTGATATGACACTTTCCGTGATGCCGGGAGAGATCCACGGGCTGGTCGGCAAAAACGGGGCCGGGAAATCCACCCTGATGGCCGTGCTCATGGGTCTGATCCAACCAGATTCCGGCACCATGGTTATCGATGGACGCCAGTTTACCGCGATGACGCCCGCGCAAGCCCTGGAAGCGGGGGTGGCCTACGTTCCCCAGCGCATCAATTTGATGACCAGCCTGACTGTTGCGGAAAACATCCTTGCCGGCCAGATGCCAACCGACCGGTTTGGCTTCGTGCGCTGGGATGAAGCATTCAAAGATGCTGCTGAACGACTGGAAAAACTCGGACTCAAGCTCGATGTGTACCAGCGAGTGGAAGGCCTTTCCGTTGCCGAGCAAACGCTCCTGGCGATTTCCAAGGCGCTGTTCAGCAATGCCAGGCTGATTATCTTAGACGAACCCACGGCTGCCTTACCCCGGCCGGATATTAACCGCCTGTTTGGCTTCGTACGTTCACTGAAAGATCGCGGCGTTGCCTTCATCTACATCTCCCACCACCTGGAAGAGGTATTCGAAATTTGCGATAACGTCACGGTCCTTCGCAATGGGCGCCTGGTAGGAACCTATCCCATCAATGAGATCGACACCGCCGGTCTAATTCGTGCCATGGTCGGTGAAGATGTCGAAGAATACCAGCGCAAGAAAACTGACGGCAGGGTTGGCGAGCCGGTGCTTGAACTGAAGAATATGGTGCGGCGGGGTCACTATGAGGACGTCAATCTGACCGTCCGCAAAGGCGAAGTAGTGGGTATTGCCGGGCTGGAAGGCTGCGGCGCTTCGGCGCTGGCAAAAAGTCTGTTCGGTCTCGACCGCCGCGGGCTGGGAGAGGTGACCATCAAAGGTAAACCTTACACCGCCACCAATCCGTCCGAAGCGCTTGCCCAGGGTCTGGCTTACCTGCCTCAGGACCGCTATCTATACGGCCTGGTAGGCGGGCGCCCGGTACGCGAAAACATCACATACACGGTGCTGGACCGGCTCTGCGCGCTCTTCGGCTTCGTCAGACTGAATAAAGAGCGCGAAATCGTGGCGCAGTACATCGAAAAACTCGGCATTGTGACACCCAGCCAGGAACAGGCCGCAGCATTATTGAGCGGTGGGAACCAGCAGAAAGTGGTTTTTGCCAAACTGGCGGCGACGAAACCCGATGTGCTGGTTCTGCATGAGCCCACACAGGGCATCGATGTGCACGCTAAGACGGATATTTATCAGATCGTCAGCGAACTGAGCGAGGATGGGATCGCGATCCTGATCATTTCCAGCGAAGTCCGTGAACTTCTGGGCGTGTGCGACCGCATCCTTGTGATGTACCAGGGAAAGATCCATCAGGAGTTCCGGGTGGGTGATCCGAACACCACGCCGCAAAACATCCTGCTAGCGATAGAAGGAGCGAATACATGTTCCGAGACGGCCGTCTCACCCAACTTGTCCTTGATCGGCTAATCTGGTTCGTCCTGCTGCTGGTTGTAATTTTCTTTTCTCTCAGGACGGATAACTTCCTGTCCGGGATCAACCTGATCAATATCCTGCTGCATGCCAGTGTGCTGGGGATCTTAACGATCGGGCAGGCCATTGTGCTGCTGAGCGGTAATTTCGACCTTTCGCAGGAAGGAACCATCTCGCTGTTAACGGTGCTGGCTGCGTGGATGATGTTACCGTACCGCGAGATGACCCTGGCTCAGGCCGGCGGGGTCGGTTGGGAGCTGCATCCATTCATCGTCATCCCGATCATGCTGGTGCTCGGTGCGCTCATCGGCCTGATCAACGGGCTGTTGATTACCCGCCTGCAGATGAATAATTTTATTGTTACCCTGGCTATGCAGCTCATCCTGCGTGGGGCGGCCTTTGTAATCAGTATGGGCGCGATCATGCCCGGCACGCCGGCGCTGTTCAACTGGCTGGGCGGCGGGCGAATCGGCCCCATCCCCGTTTCGGTCATCGCCACACTGATCGTTTTCCTGGTTTTTGCCTACATCCTCAGCAATACCCGCTTCGGCCGGCAGCTCTATGCGGTCGGTTCAAACCGTCAGGCAGCCGCGGCATCCGGGTTCAACCCTGCCAAAACGATCACAACCGCGTACGTGATCGGCGGTCTGATGGCTGCCCTGGCCAGCTGGATGCTGCTGGGCCGGCTGGAAGTGTCGAACCCCACCCTGGGCGTGGGTATGACGCTCGAGACCGTCGCTGCCTCTGTCATCGGCGGCGTCGCCCTCACCGGTGGTACCGGAACGATCTGGGGTGCCTTTTCCGGCGTGCTGCTGCTGTCGGTGATTAACAACGGCCTGAACCTGATGGAAGTTGATCCCTTCTGGGTCAACGGGGTGCGCGGCCTGATCATCCTGCTGGCGCTTTTGATTGAGGCGCAGAAAGTCAGGATTAAAGTCCGCACCGTCCAGACAACTGTGGCGGATAAAAAGGCAGCCGCGAGCTGATTTGATCTCAGGCGTGAAATAACGAATACCGGGCGAGGGTAGCGAATGATTGACCTGCCTTCGCCCGATTGATTTCTGGAACCAGGTATGATCTTATGCGTCTCTGCTACCACCGGGATTGAAAGGACCTGGGTTGTCCCGAATTTTGTAAAAGGGGGTGTTTTCCGCGTTCAGGCCGAGAAGGTGTCGCCAAGCGGGAAAGGGGTGAACGCCGCCCGGGCGGTGCGAACCTTAGGGGAGCCGGTCTGTACGACTGGCTTCACCGCCGGCCGCATGGGGCGCCTGTTCGCCCGCCTTGCAGAGGATGAAGGACTGAACGGCCGCTGGGTCTGGGTGGTGGGTGAAACGCGCACGGCGGTTGCCATCCACGACCCTGTAGGGGAAACTGACGCGACGCTGATCAGCGCGCCAGCTCCGGCCGTCAGCCGGGAGGACTGGGTGCGCCTGCACAGGCGGGTGCTGGCGGAAGCCGGGAAGGCCCTTATGGTCGGTTTTGCCGGCAGCCTGCCGTCAGGCAGCCCGCTGGACGAATTTGCCGGCCTGGTATATGAACTCGGCCGGCGAGGAATTCCCGTCTGGGTTGACTGCGATGGAGAGGCGCTGCGTGAAGTTCTCAAAGGTCGACCCGGTGGGGTAAAAATCAACGCCAGAGAAGCGGCTGAATTGACGGGTGCTGCAGGAGACAGCCTGACATCGGTGCACCAGGCAGCGGACACCCTGCGGCAGATGGGCGCTCGCCAGGTGATCGTGACCATGGGCGACCGTGGTGCGCTGTATATGGGAGAACAGGAATGCTGGGTGGTGCAGCCCCCAGGCGTGGAGGAGTTCGTCAGCTCAGTTGGCAGCGGCGATGCATTTCTCGGCGGGCTGCTGGTGGGGCTCGCACGAGGACAGCCCGTGGTGGAATGCCTGCGCTCCGCCGCGGCTGCCGGGGCAGCCAACACGCTGACCCTGGGTGGAGGGCATTTCTCCACTGCGGATTACCGCAAAATCCTGCCTGAGGTACGCATCACCCCGTTCGAGCAATTCAACACCTGATTACTGGAGGTTGATAGATGAGTTTCTGGAAGGATATGCCTCGTTCACGCCTGCTGGTCGAGGCTTCACTCTGGTCGGCTGATTTCACCCGCTTCGCAGATGAAATTCGACGCGTCGATCCTTTTACCGACCTGTACCACATTGACGTGGCCGACGGGCATTTTACTCCCGGCTTGCTGTTTTTCGCCGATCTGATCGCGGCTTTGCGCCCGCTGACCAAAAAACCGTTCCACGTGCACCTGATGACGACGAACCCACTGGCGCACATCGATGATATGGTCGCCGCGGGGGCGGATTTGATCACCGTACATGCCGAGAACGGCCCCCTGGTGCCTGCTGCGCTGAGTGCGGCGCGCAAAGCCGGGGCGGCTACCGGTCTGGCGCTCGGGCTGGATATCAACCCCGAATCGGTCGTGCCTTATCTGGGGCTGGTCGACCTGGTGCTGATGATGGGGACCCCGATGGGGATCAAAGGCGTCGAACCGTCGCCCTATGCTTTCGAACGGATGCGCAAGATGAAATCCCTCGTGCGCGCTGCGAAGATGGATGAGCAGGTGAGAGTGTTTGCCGATGGCGGCATCCGGGAACACACCGTGCCCGGGCTGTACGCCGCAGGCGCGGACGGCGTGATCGCCGGCTCACTGGTCTTCAAATCCACAGACATGGATGAAACCTTCGCATGGCTGCACAACTTAAAAGGAGAAGAGGCACCGATCCCATGATCGTCACAATGGCCGGGCTGCCCGGGACCGGGAAAAGTACGCTGGCCAGAGCGCTGGCCGGACGGTTAAACGCTGTGGTCCTGAACAAGGACACGCTGCGGGCGGCAATGTTCCCACCTGAAGAGATCGAATACTCCCACCAGCAGGACGATTTCGTCGTCTCCGTCATGTTTGACGTGGCCGGGTATTACTTCCGCAAAGATCCTGCACGGGTTGTATTTCTCGACGGGAGGACTTTTTCTAAAAAGGCACAGATCGATACCCTGGTCGCCACCTGCGCAGAGCGCGGGTGGAAATTGAAGGTGATCGAATGTGTATGCCCGGATGACGTCGCCCGTGCACGCCTGGAGCGTGATGTGCTCAGCGGCCTGCACCCGGCTGCTGATCGCGACTTTTCACTGTATTTACGCTTGAAGGCCCAGGCTGATCCGATCACGATTCCGCACCTGACGATCGATACCGGTGAGCCGCTGGAAGATTGCGTGCAGCGCAGCCTGAGCTACTTACTTGAGACACCCTAACATAAGGTAATCAGAAGCATGGAGAAAACACTGTCATTAGGAAAACGCAGAGGACTGAGCCAGTGCGCCGATGCGCATTCGGTATTCAATATCCTGGCGCTGGACCACCGCCAGGCGGTAAAAAAAGTTTTCGACGGCCGGCCAGATCCCTACGGGGAGGCGGTGGCGTTCAAACGTGCGGTCGTGCGCGCTCTGGCGCCGGTCTCGACCGCCGTACTGCTTGACCCCGCGATTGGCGCTGGCCCGTGCCTGGCGGATGGATCGCTGCCAGGGGGCTGCGGATTGGTTGTGACCGTCGAAGCCAGCGGGTATGCCGGACCTGCTCACGCGCGCGTCAGCCGCTTACCCCAGGACTGGAGCCCGGGGCAGATCAAGCGCATGGGGGCTTCGGCGGTGAAACTGCTGGTGTATTATCATCACCGTGCCGGGACCGCCTCCGCCATGCGCGACCTGGTCGCGCAGGTAGACGAAGACTGCCGGCGCCTGGATATCCCGCTCTTCCTTGAAATCCTCACCTATTCACCTGACCCGGACGGTACTAAGTTGAACCCCGAGCAGTACACGGAGGCTGTCGTCCAGGCAGCGGCTGACCTTACCCCCATAGGCGGCGACATCCTCAAAGCCGAATTCCCGGTGGATGTGAAGGCCTGCCCGCAGCCCGAGCAGTGGTTCGACGCCTGCAGGGCGGTCAGCGAAGCGTCGGCGATCCCGTGGGTACTGCTGAGCGCCGGAGTGGATTTTGACGTGTTTGCCCAGCAGGCTGAAGCAGCCTGCCAGCAGGGCGCCAGCGGGATCCTGGCTGGCCGGGCGATCTGGAAGGAAGCGCTGGGCATACCCGACGATGATCGCGACCGCTTCCTTGCTGAAACCGCACGGGCGCGGATGGAGCGCCTGCAGTCCATTGTGCAGCAGTATGCGCGCCCGTTCACCGATTTGTACCGCTGCGAGACACTGGAAGAAGAGTGGTTCGGTACCTATCCCGGGGTTTGAACGAGCTCTGGCATGGTTAACGAAAACACCCACCGGTGCCGGTGGGTGTTTTTTTGTTCTAAGGAAGAAGGCTCAGGATTCGAATGGCGACCCTTTGCCTTCGAACGGATTGCGGAAATTGAAGATGGGGATATCCGGAATGGAGACATTGTCCGGCTGGCTGATCACCCACAGCACCGCGCTGGCAACCACCTGCGGGGGGATCATGCGTGCGATCTGCTCGGGGGTGAGTTCAGCCCCGACCTCGCGCCACCAGGGGGTGTCCGTTGCAGCCGGCGAGATCAGGTTGACGTGCACGTTGTATTTTTTGAGCTCTTCTCTCAGGGCAGCGCTCAGTCCTTCCAGACCCCATTTGGCAGCGCAGTAGGCCGTGCGGTTGTCCTCACCGACCTTACCAGCCAGTGAACCGATATTGATGATGCGGCCTGAGCCTTTTTGCTGGAAAACCGGCGTTACTGCCCGCGCGATGAAGAAAGGACCTTTGAGGGTGGTGTCGATCGTGCAGTCCCAGAATTCGGGGGTGGTCTCAGCGATGCTGGCCGGAGGTCCCCAGAATGCGGCGTTGACAGCAATATCAACGGTGCCAAATCGGGCAACCACATCCTTGATTGTCCGTTCGACCTGGTCCCACTCGCGCACATCGGTGGGGAAGCCCTCTGCTTCGCCTCCCAGCTCACGCACTTCCTGGACCGCTTTCGCCAGCCGGTCGGGGTCGCGAGCGAGCATGGCCACTTTGATCCCGGCCTGCCCCAGTGTTTTGCTGATTTCCAGGCCCATCCCCCGGCTGGCGCCGGTGACGACGGCAACTTTTCCGAGCAGTTCCATGTTTTACACCTCTGTGATCAGGTTGATTTTAGTTCTGCGAGCGCTGCACGTGCGAGCTCTTCATCCACGAACAGTTCCGTGCAAACCTGGCTGCGCAGGATGGCAACGGTTGCCCTGGTCTTCTCGATGCCCGATGCCAGCGCGATGCGGTGTTTGGTCTGTGCTAACTGCTGCAGATCGATGCCGATCAGGCGGTCGTACAGCTCGGTATGGATGTAGCGACCCTGGGCATCGAAGTAGCGAACCAGGACATCGCCGATGGCGCCCTGCTTTTCGAAATCCGCAAGTTTTTCAAGCCCTATGTAGACGATCTGTCCATTCTGGGGAGGGACCGAGCCGATCCCCATAATGGAGTAATCAAGCCGGTCCCAGAAGGAAGCCACCCGGCGAACAGCCTCGTCTTCATAGAGGCTGTCGCGTAGTTCCTTCGAGCCAACGACCAGAGGCGCCAGCAGAAAGTGCGGCTGCCCGTTGAACGCCTGGGCAAACTGCATCACCGTCTGGTTGACCTGCGAATATTCACCGGAAATGCTGCTGGCGCTTTCTCCCAGCAGCGGCACGACGTCGATTTTACGAGGGTTGGACGGCGCCAGCAGGCTGACCATTTCGTTGATCGTCCGCCCCCAGCCGATGCCGACCACATCGCCGTCTTTCAGCGTGGCTTCCAGATAGCGCGCGACAGCGCCGGCCAGCGAGCGCCGGGTCAGCACGCTGGAGTTGTGGGCGCTGGGGACGACGGTGACGTGCTGCAGTCCGGTCACTTCGCGCAGGTTCGCGGAGAGGTCTTCGCAGCTGTCCTGCGGGTCTACGATCGTAAACCGGACGATGCCCTGTTCCTTGGCTCGCTTCAAGTAGAGCGCAACCAGCGAGCGAGAAACGCCCAGCTCATCGGCGATCTCCTGCTGGGAACGCTGTTCCAGATAATACAGTTTTGCGATCTGAACCAGCGTGGCAGTGTTGCCAGTGGGTTCAGAGGTTATATCATTCGCCTTGGCCATAAAACGAGAGGATCCCCTTGCGTATGAAAACATCCGCCGCGGCGCCAACCAGCGCGGAGTTCGGAAAGCTTTCGCTCACTACCTGCAGGTCGCGGCAGGCTTCCACAGTCATCAAATAATCGCGAATGCGTTTGCTGATGCGGTCGATAAAATCTTCTGAGCCGCGGCTCACGCTGCCGCCGATCACGATCATGTCCAGATCGAGCAGGTTCACCACGCCGCCGAGGTTGATGGCAATCAGGCGAATGACCTGATCGATGATCTCGCACGCTGCCGGATCTCCCTCTGCCTCGGCCTGGAACACCATGCGTGTTGTGACGCGGCCATCCCCAGCGAGGCGGGCCAGCGCCGGGCTGCGGCCGCTGTCCAGCGCAGCCTGACCAGCCCGGGCGATGCCCGGCCCGGCGACGAAGGTCTCCACACAGCCTCTGCGGCCGCAGCCGCACGGAGGGCCGTTAATCTCATCCCAGGTGATGTGGCCGAAATTACCAGCAAAGTTATGACTGCCGTTGTACAGACCGCCGTTTAAGAAGAGGTAACCGCCGTAACCAGTGCCGATCGTGCACCAGGCGAAATTCTGGACGCCGCGCGCTTTCCCCCACAGCGCCTCGGCGATCGTGGCCATGCGCACGTCCGTGGCCGCGAACACCGGCACCTGAAAGGCCTCTGCAACCATGGCACGGAAGGGAACATTGCGCCAGTGGAGGTTCGGAATCAACACCGCCTCACCGGTGTGCGGGTCCAGATTCCCGCACACGCTCATTCCGATGCCTTCGAAGGAGCCTTCCAGCCTGCGGGCTTCCTCGACATTTGGGGCCAGCATGCGGATCAGGCCCTCGGGATCGGCGACACCCCTGTCATCAAATGGCACAGGTTCTTTATGCGGCCGGGTCAGGAAATTACCCTGGGTGTCGACGCAGGCCACATCCATCTTCGTGCCGCCGATATCAACGGCCAGAGCGAACTTTCGATTGGATGCTCCCAAGATCACTCCTCCGGTTGTATGGAGAAACCGTTAGCTGCTGTTTGGTCGTCGTGGATTGGGCAGGAAAACGGGCTGCCCATCCTTTTCTACCACAATTTTTGCAAAACCGCGAGCAATAATGGGTTCGTAATCGTGGCCCGCGGCGAGATGATAGGAAGCAACCCAGATGAGCGGTTCAGGGCCCGTATTAACCACGCGGTGAGCGTACTGGGGAGGGATATGGGTAATCGTCCCGGGCCGCCATTCTGCCACCTGGAAATCGCCCTCTTTTGACTCCATCAACAGGAAACCCGTTCCGCGAACGCAGAAATAGATCTCCGGCTGGTCCATCCGCACGTGAAAATGGCCCTTCGTCATGTGATATTCGTCCCCGACTTTGCCCGGATAAATCGTCGACACGCCCAGCGCCATATCGGAGGTGCTGGTCTGAAAGGGGTGGTAGCGAATATCGTACACGACCGGGTCGCCCTGGGCGATCAACTGCTGTACCGCCTCCTGATCGGCAAACATCATCGCCAGATCGGAGACCTTGCGGCGGGAAATTTCTACACAGGGCTCGAACACGCCGGTGTTAATGTCCAGCCAGACGGATGTGGGGAGGTCATTGATTTCGACAGGTTTCATAATGGAGGGTTCCTCTTTTCAGTGTGGGATAAAGATTGCTGTATTAATAAGGTCCGGATCAACGTTCTCCGTACGTTTCCATTTCGCGGCGCAGGTCGCCTAAAAACCTGGCCACGTCTGCGCCGTCCAGCACACGGTGATCGGCCGTCAGCGTGAGGGCCATGGACTGGATGTGGCGTGTCCCGCCGGAAGCGACCGGGGTGACCAACGGGCGTGCAGCCCCGACCGCCAGAATGGCCGCCTGGGGCGGATTGATAATGGCCGTAAACTGGCTGACCCCCTGCGGCCCCAGGTTGCTGAGCGTGAAGGTGCCGCCTTCGAGATCGCCCGGTTCAAGTTTCCCGTCACGCGCGTTCCTTACCAGCCGGTTGAGCTGCGCTGCCACTTCACGCAGGGTCAGGCACTCCACCGCGCTCAGAACCGGCGCGACCAGTCCGCGCGATGTACTGACTGCAATGGCCATATTGACATGGTCGTAGATGAAGATCCCGTCGCCGGCGAAGCGGGCGTTGACAGATGGGTTCTGCTTCAGCGCCCGGGCCGTCAGGTAGACCAGCAGCGCGGTAAGCGTAATTCTGTTCTCCGCAGTCGTGTCGCGGTTCAGCAGGTCGACCGCAGCCAGCAGCCGGGATGCGTCCGCCTCGACGGTCACGGAGAACTGCGGGATCTGCTGAACGCTGGCTAGCATGCGCTCGCCGGTCAGGCGGCGGATGGTGTTCAGGGGTTCGAGGCGCCCGCTGAGTTTTTCTAAGGCGGAAAACCCCGGCTGCAGCGCCTGTTGGGCCTGCTGATGTTCGAGGAAGCGCTTGACATCTTCGGTCATGATACGAAGGCCGGGCTTGCGCGGCTGGAGCTGGTCCAGGGGGATGCCGAAGGTGGCCGCCATCCTGCGCGCCGCCGGTGAGATGCGCCTGCGTGTAGCTGCCGGTTCTGGCTCTGGCTGAGGATCTGCCTGGGGCGCTGCGTGAATGGTCTGGGCAGCCGGCTCAGGTGATGCTTTTTCCTGCACTGTCTCTCCCGGCCGGCCAATCCAGGCCAGCAGGTCGCCGGTCCTGACCTGCGATCCTTCAGGGATCAGGATTTCGAGCAGTACACCGTTAGCCGGGCATTCCAGGGCCATGGTGGCCTTGTCGGTTTCGATTTCGGCGATCTCGTCGCCGCGTTTCACCGGATCGCCGGGCTGATAATTCCACTTTGCCAGGACGGCCGTCTGAATCGACTCCCCCAGGATGGGCAGGATCATCTTGGTCGCCATCGCTCATTCTCCTGACAGCACGTATTCGACGGCGCGCACGATATCCTCGCGCTGTGGAATGGCCGCCCGTTCCGCTGCCGGCCCGAAGGGGATGGGCGTGTTAGCTGCGCCTACGCGCACCACCGGGGCGTCGAGGTCGTCGAACGCCTGCTCGGTGATGACGGCCGACAGCTCGGCTGCCACGCCAGCCCGGGTAACGTCTTCCGAGACGACGACAACTTTGTGCGTCTTGCGCACCGAGGTCAGGATGGTATCCGTGTCGAGCGGCACGAGGGTGCGCGGGTCAATCACCTCGACCTCGATACCGCGGGCGGCCAGTTCCTGCGCCGCTGCCAGGGCCCGGTGCACCATTACCATGGTGGCGATGACGGTCACATGGCTGCCAGGACGCTTGATATCGGCTTTGCCCAGCGGGATGGTGTACAGCTCCTCGGGGACGTCTTCACCGATGGGCTGGATATCCGGGTCGCCGATGGCCTTCCCGCCGCCCGGAGAAGCCGCGCCGTACAGGCGTTTATGCTCGAGGAACAGCACCGGGTTGTTATCGCGGATCGCGCTGACCAGCAGGCCTTTGGCGTCGTAGGGGGTGGAAGGGGTGACGACCTTTAGCCCCGGGGTGTGCATGAACCAGGCTTCAACCGACTGCGAGTGCTGCGCGGCGCGCCCGGTGGCGCCCTGCGGGGCGCGCATGACGAGCGGGACGCTGGTCTGCCCGCCGGACATCAGGCGCATCTTCGCCGCCTGGTTGACGATGGGATCCATGGCGCAGAAGATAAAGTCGGCGTATTGAAACTCGACAATGGGGCGGAGCTTCGTCATCGCGGCGCCAACCGCCATGCCCATGTAACCCGATTCAGAGATGGGGGTATCCCAGACGCGCAGGCATCCGAACTCTTCCAGCAGACCGTGCGTGACATGGAACGCGCCGCCGAACCTGCCCACATCTTCACCCATCACGATCACGCTCGGATCACGGCGCATTTCCTGAGCGATGGCCTCGTTGATGGCTTCCATCATCGACAGCTTACGCATGGATGCCCTCTTCGTCGTATATATACTGCCAGAAATCGTCCGCCTGGACGTCTTCGCCGGCCTCGGCGTACTCGATTGCGGCCTCAATCTCGCTTTCCGCCCGGGCCTGAATTTCATCCAGCCCGGCTTCGTCTGCCATTCCGCTTTCGAGCAGGGCCGTCCGCAGGCGGAGGATGGGGTCATATGCCCTCCAGAGCTCGACCTCCGCGGGGTCGCGGTAATCGGACTGCTCGAACCGGGCGTGGCCGCGTATGCGGTAGGTCATGCACTCCAGCAGGGTGGGGCCTTCCCCGCGGCGGGCGCGCTCGACAGCCTGTTTCGCAGCCTGGTAAACGGCGACGACGTTGTTGCCATCGACGCGGATCCCGGGCATGTTGTAGGCGGCAGCACGTTTGTACAGCTCCGTCATGGCAAAGGATTCGGTGTTTTTCATCGATAAGGCGTACTGGTTGTTTTCGATGACGAAAATCGCCGGGAGCTTCCACAGCGCCGCCATGTTGAGCGTCTCGTGGAATACACCTTCATTGGTGGCGCCATCGCCAAAGATGCTCACGCCGACCTGGCCGGAGCCGCGCACTCTGGCCGACAGGGCGGCCCCAGCGGCAATCGGAATGCCCGCCCCGACGATCCCCAGCGCGCCGAGCATGCCCTTGCTGAAATCGCAGAGATGCATGCTGCCTCCCATCCCTTTACAGACGCCGCTGCGTTTGGCGAACATTTCGGCCATCATGGCGTTCACCGGAACGCCCTTGGCAATGCAATGCGCGTGGCCGCGGTGGGTGCTGGTCAGGTAGTCGTCCGGGTTGAGTGCGCTGCACACACCCACGGCGACTGCCTCCTGGCCGGTGGCCTGGTGCATGGTGCCCGGCATGGTGCGGGTGAGGAACAGGTAATACAACTGCTCTTCGAATTCGCGCGCCAGGATCATGCGGTAGAGCATATCGAGCAGGAGGTCGCGGCTGAGCCCGTCCAGCTCGATGGGGGTGATGGTTTCCGGTGTGCTTTGCATCATCTTGCCTCTACTGGACGCCGATCACGCGGACAGGGAAGGATTCTGCGCCGCGCACCTTTACCGGTAAGATGTAGGTGTAGAAGCGCTGGTTGAGGAACTCGCCCAGGTTGGCCATATATTCGACCAGAGCGATGCCTTTACCCAGCAGCGCCTCATGATTGGGCTGGCCGATCGAAGGGCTGCCGTCGGGGTTGCGGATCTCGATCCCCGAGGTGTCGACGCCCATGGCTTTAATGCGCACGTCATTGGCCAGCCAGTGAATGCACTCGGTGGCGAACCAGGGGCGGTTGTGCTGTTTTTCTGTGCGGTAGTAGCGGTCGAAGCCGGTGTAGAAATAGGCGATATCGCCCGGCTGGAGCAGACCGGCACATTTGCGCTTGAGGCCTTCCAGGTCGATGCGCTCGTTATGTCCCCAATCCGATATGTCTACGACGCAGGCCTCTCCGGCCAGGTTATCCAGCGGGTATGTCGCAGCGTCGTGGCCGTCTTTCACATGGTGATACGGCAGCTCGATGTGCGTGCCGACGTGGGTGTTCAGCGTGATTTCAGAGATGATGTACCACTCGTCGTTGGGGCGCTGGTACCGGGCGAACTGCGGCCAGCCCGAGGTCGGGCGGGTGTCGATCTCCAGGCGGTATTCTTCTTCGCCCGGGATGATCGTGTGGGAAAGGTCAACGATTCGCTTCGGGATGGGGAGCATGGGGATTTTCCTTGGTCAATCCTGTTTGTTCAGAAAACGGACCTCACAGTACATCAACCTCCACCAGGGGGAGGATGCGCTGGATGTCTTCGATGCGGCAGTCAGCGGTGCCCTCGGTGAGCACCACAGCCGCGCTGGTGGCAGCCGCCTGGCGCAGCGCATCCGGCCAGTCGTCGCCCTGCATGAGACGGTACGCCAGCACAGCGGATACCGAATCACCGGCGCCGGCTGCGTTCACTGCGACTTGTCTGGGGGCTCTGGCCAGGTAGGCTTGCTGGGGCGTGACAGCCAGGATTCCCCCGGAGCCGGCGGTAATGACCACGTTTTCAATCCCAAGCCGGGCCATCAAACCGCGCGCCAGCGTGACCAGCTCGTCTGGAAAGCGGGCGCGGATATGGAACGTGTCGGCGAATTCTTCCTGATTCAGTTTGAGGATATCGGGCTGGCAGCGCACCGCCTCCCGGGCCGGATCTCCGGGGGAATCGATCAGGCAGCGCACGCCGTGCTTCTTCCCGATGCGGATCGCTTCTGCGTAAAGGTCGGGCGGGGCGCCGGCCGGCAGCGAGCCGGCCAGGATCATCCACTTTGCCTTCGGGGCGTGAGTCTCTACCTTTTCTAAAAACCGCCGGCAGTCGTCGGGGGTCACGCAGTAACCGGTGGTCATGATGTGGCTGTGACGGTTAAATTCCGTCTCAACGATCACATTGGCGACCCGGGTATCGCCATCCACCCAGACCAGGTCATGCGGGATGCCGTAGCGGTCCAGCAGCGAGGTCAACACCTGCCCGGTGGGGCCGGCCATGAAGCTGATCGCAAGGTTGGGCGCACCGATCGTCTGTAAGACGACCGATGCGTCCAACCCTTTCCCACCGACGCTGTCCACAACCCGGCTGGCCCGCATCACGGTGGTGGGTTTTATACGGTCAATGAAGATGACCCGGTCCAGGGCCGCGTTGGCGTTGACCGTCAGGATCATGCGCTCAGTCCCCGATCCAGCGCTGCGCCAGGATGCACCAGCAGTTGGTGTCGATGCGCTCGAGGGCGTCGACGGTGGTGTACAGGTCCCTGCCGGCGAGGATGATGCCGTGGCGGGGCATGATCACCGCAGCGGCCTGGGTGCGGATGCGCTCTTCCTGACCGCACAGCCCGGCGACGATGTTATTGGCCAGATCGGCGCTGTGCGCCGGCGCGTAGGGGATGACCGGGATGGTGCCGAATTTTTCCGTAGCCTCCATCACAGCCGGGATGGGTTTTTGGGCGATGGCAAAGGGTTGGATGTGAAAAGAATGGGCGTGGATGACGGCATGGCAGTCGGGGAAACTGCGGTAGATAGCCAGGTGCGCTTTCCCCTCCCGGGAGAAGCGCGGGTTGTCCAACAGCTCGTCGCTGTCGATGGGACCGCTTAAAATGTCTTCCGGGTCCAACTGCCAGTGCTTTTTGGAACCGCTGTAGCGGGGGGTGATGTAAATCGTGTTGCCTTCCCGGGCACTGATGTTGCCGCCGGCCATGTCGGTGAGGCGCCGGGCAAACATCAAACGACCGATGGAAGTGATCTGTTCAGGTATGGTGCTCACTGTGTTCCCTTTCTTTACTGGATGATATACGCTGGCGCATGGGGTGTTTATTGACACGATTATAGCGCCAACTGTTGTCAAACGTCAATGACAAATGACAGTGCGTTTATGGTTATTAACACTTATGATCAGAGGATCACCGCTGCCAGCACGGTCGCCGTCAGGAAGCGCTCGTAAGCGGCATCCCAGCGCTCGCGATCCTGGGGCAGGAACTCTTCGGTGGGGAATGAGCGCCGGCTTAATTCACGCGCCTCTTCCGGCGACGACAGATCACCTCTGGCCACCATCTGCACCAGCACATTCCCGGCAGCTGTCGCTTCGGACGGACCGGCGACCACGCGGCGGCCGGTGGCGTTCGCCGTGAACTGGTTGAGCAGGCGGTTCTGTGAACCGCCGCCGATGATGTGGAAGGTGTCGACATCCTGCCCGGAAACGGCCTGCACACGGTTGAGCGTGTAGCGGTACTTCATCGCCAGGGATTCCAGAATGACGCGCGTGATCTCTCCGGGCGTCTGCGGGACCGCCTGTTTTGTGGCGGCACAGTAAGCCTGGACGCGCGCCGGCATATTCCCCGGCGCCAGAAACTGCCGGTCATCGGGGTCCAGGAAGGCGAGAAATTCCGGGGCCTGGCGGGCGGCTTCAACCAGGTCGTCCCAGGTGTAATTGTTCCCGTGAGTGTTCCAGTGGCGCCGGCATTCCTGGATGAGCCAGAGGTTGGCGATGTTTTTCAGCAGCGTGATGTTGTCGAACGCGCCGCCTTCGTTGGTGATGTTCAGGCGCAGACATTCGGGGGTCAGCAGCGGCCGGGGGACCTCCTGCCCCAGCAGGCCCCAGGTGCCAGAGCTGAGATAGGCGAAGTTGCTCCGGTCGACCGGGGTGGCGACGATGGCGGCTGCCGTGTCGTGCGTAGCCGTGGCGGTGATCTCCAGGTCCGGCAGGCCCAGTTCCTCGGCGAGCGCCGGGCGCAGCCTGCCCAGCGGGGTGCCAGGTTTTACCACCGGAGGAAAAATGTGCTCGGGCAGCCCGAAGGCGCGGATGAGCGGGTAAGCCCAGTCGCGCTTGATGACATCCAGCAGGTGCGAGGTGGAGGCATTGGTGTACTCGGAAACCTTTTCACCGGTCAGCCAGTAATGCATCAGGTCCGAGATGTGCAGGAAAGTGTGGGCGGCATCGAGCACGGGGTCACAGCGCTTCTGCATCGCCAGCAGCTGGAACAGGCTGTTCAGCTCCATGAACTGCAGGCCGGTCTGGGCAAAGATCTCTTCGCGCGTGAGGATCTGGAAGGCGTAATCGAAAATGCCCGCGGTCTGCGGATCGCGGTAGCAGTAAGGATTGCCGATCAGCTTGCCCTGCTGGTCGAGCAGCGCGAAGTCGCAGCCCCAGGTGTCCACCCCCAGGCTGGCGATGCCCCCCTGATTGGTGGAGCGCATTTTCTGTAATCCAGCCTTGATCTGCGAATACAGATAAAGGGCGTCCCAGTGCAGGTGGCCCATCAGCTCGATGGGCCGGTTTTCAAAGCGGTGGATCTCCTCCAGGTGGAGACGCTCGCCGTCAAACCTCGCCAGGATGCCGCGCCCCTGAGAGGCGCCAAGGTCAAACGCTGCATAGCTTGTCATCGGATGGTTTACCTCAAGAAAAACCCCCACAGAAAACGGTTCTCTGGGGGGTGTATTTCCGGTCAGGAGCGCCCGAACAATGCCCGGCGCAAGAACTGTGATGTGGCGACGGGATCGCTCTTCTCGATGAGTTCGGTGAACTTATCTAAGCCAGTTTCCTCGACGAAGTCCATCAGTGTGTCGAGCCAGGCCAGGCTTTCGGCAACCGAGTCAGCCTGGCGGGTGCGGTAGGCAAAGATATCGATCGAGTACCAGCCGTCATACCCGGTGCGCTTGAGCCAGTAAATCATCTCGATGAACTCGAACAGGCGCACCGAGGCGAAATTCATGTCCCAGTCCCAGTCGCTGTAGTTGTCGTTCAGATGCAGGTGGAACAGCTTGCGGCTGCGCTGTGCCAAGGCGACAATATCCCCAAGGTTCTCGTGCTGCACGAGCGCGTGGCCGACATCCAGGGTCATGCCGACGTTGGGCCGGTCGATGGCAGCGAGCATGAGCAGGGTTTTGGGGCCCGTGTCGATGGTGGAGTGGGTGCGCGGTTCGTAGGGTTTATATTCCAGGCTGAGGTTGATCTCGGGATTGTGATCGGCGCACTCCTGCACGCCTTCGACCCACCAGTCGAACTGCTTCTGATAGTCGGCTTCGAAGATGTAATCGTAGCCGTCCTGGCCGGGCCACAACCCCACGCTGGGTGCGCCGGCCTCTGCAGCCAGGTCGATCACCCGCTTGACGTGGTCAATGGCCTGGCGGCGAATTTGAGGGTCCGCCGAGCCCAGGGTGCCTTTCCACCAGCGCTGCTCGCCCCACAGGTTCGGGTTGAGGGCGCAAATTCCCAGCCCGTTGTCGCGCGCTGCTTTGAAGACATCCCGGTAGTTCTGTTCGTTCAGGTCATCGCCTGCTCCGGTGGTGATCTCCACCGCGCGCACCATTTCCTGCTTTCCGGCGATTTCCAATCGTTCGAACACGCTGGGCCGGGCTTCTTTATAACCAACGCTCATAAACCGGTCCGAAGGGTTGCCGTACACACCGAGAATGGCGGCATATTTTCGATCAGTCATCTTTGCCCTCGCATCATAGTATTTTTGGTTCTATTCATCTGGGGATAGACGTGCTGCAGGAATGATTATAGATGCGCATGGCCTTCTTTGTCAACCGTTATTGACAATTGTCAGATGTGCTTTAAGGACTATAATGCTATACTTAGAGAACTCGAAAACCCCTCAAGCGGAGAAAAATCAATGAAGATCGCAATCGGATCGGACCACAAAGGCGTTGCGCTGAAGACGACGATTAAAAACATGCTGGTCGATATGGGCGCGGAAGTGCTGGACCTGGGCCCGCAGACCGAAGAGCGCGTCGACTACCCGGATTACGGCGAGGCCGTGGCCCGGGCGGTCGCATCGGGGCAGGCGGAGCGCGGCATTGCCATCTGCGCCTCCGGCGTGGGGATGTGCATCACGGCCAACAAAGTGCCGGGGGTCCGGGCGGTGCTGTGTCAGGACCTGTACACGGCGCGCATGTCGCGTTTGCATAACGATACCAATGTGCTCTGTCTGGGCGCCCTGGTGGTCGGAGAAGCGGTGGCGCAGGAAATTGTGCGCACCTGGCTGGAAGCCGAATACGAGGGCGGCCGCCACCAGCAGCGCCTGGACAAAATCGCCGCCCTGGAGCGGGCAGAAAGAGCGTGACGATGGCTTACCGCCTGGGCATCGACATCGGTGGGACGAAAATCGCGATCGGCCTCGTGGACGATGACGGGGAGATCGTCCACCAGGGGAAGTTCGCCACCGGCGAGACGATCCGCTCGTACGACGAGGCCGTCCCGGGACTCGGCGGGTTGATCCGCAGTTTTTGCGAGCACCTGGGTCTGGAAGCCGCTCAAATCCGCTCGATCGGTATTGGCATACCAGGCGTGATCGACTACTCCGTGCAGACGATCACCTCCTGCCCCAACCTGAGCGCCCTGGATAACCTCGCCCTGGGGCCCTGCCTGACCGAGGAGCTGAAGATCCCGGTGTGGGTGGAGAACGACGTCAACCTGATCGCCCTGGGAGAATACCACTACGGCCGCGGACAGGGCTGCAGCGACGCGGCCTATATCTTTGTCGGCACGGGGATCGGCTGCGGCCTGATCCTGAACAAGGATCTGTACGCCGGCTCGAACGGCACGGCGGGCGAATTCGGTCACATGACCATCGTGCCGGACGGGCTGCAATGCGGCTGCGGGAACCGCGGCTGCCTTGAGATGTACTGCTCCGGCAAGGCGCTGACGCTGAAAGCACAGGAGGCCGCCGTTGCACACAGCCGGGGGTGGAGCAGTGCATACGAGCTGATCCAGGCCGGCCGCGAGGGCGACCCGGTGGCCCTGCCCATCCTCGAGGAGTCGTTCCGCTATCTGGGGATGGGGATCGCCAACCTGGTCAACCTGCTCAACCCGGCCATGGTGGTGCTGGGCGGGGGGATCCTCACCGGGTGGCCGGCGGGCCTGCAGACGGTGCAGGATGTGCTGAGATCAAGTCTGCGGGAGATCTTCTGGCGCCATCTGCAGATCGAATACCCGCTGCTCGGGGAGAAGGCCGGTCTGCTCGGGGCGGCGGTGTACGCCCGGTCGAAAGAAGCCGGGTGGTCTTGATGAGAAGCAGCTGTTAAAAGGAAGGCAGGAGCTGCCGGCAGGGAGGGCGCTGTGAAAGTCTCACAGAAGCTGGAGTGAGCTGCCGGCTGCCGGGTTCGCTCAATCCCTTCCAGCAGAAGCTGTACATCCACCTGATCAACTGGAAATGGCGGCACATCACGCGTGAGCCGGGGAAATCCGGGAGATACCTGTACGACGCCGTCCTGCCGGAAAGCTGCCGGGGCCAGTACCCGGTGCTGTACCCCGGCATCCGCGCTGCAGGAGCATTTATTAAAGTATCCATTCCGCATCCATACCTATTTCTACCACATGGCGAGTTCACAGGCCGCCAACATCAACCTGTTCCTGCCCGTGCTGCTGCACCCTGCGGCGGATGCGAACCTCGCGTCGCTCAAGCCCGACTTCGCCGCGCTGGCCCGCTCGGAACTGGACCACGGCTACCGCATCGAGTTCTGGGACGAGCCTTAAGGCAGCCTGAACGACAAGAGCCGGGTCTCCGGGACGGACGCCGACCTGGCGATTGCCTGCTACAACCACCAGGGAGAGCTGTGCCTGTGGCTGATCGAGCACAAGCTGACCGAAGCGGAGTTCACCACCTGCGGCGGGTACCGGAGCCGGGGCCGGAGTCCGCAGCACGACTGCGGGCGGGGCTTTGCGGAGATCCTTGCCGGTAAGGGAACCTGCTCCTATCACGACCGGCGCCGGTTCCGCTACTGGGAGGTCACGGAGGCGAACCGGTCGTTCTTCGTGAATGCCGGTGAGTATCCCCACTGCCCCTTCCAGGGTGGGATGAACCAGCTCTGGCGCAACCAGTTACTGGGGTTGAGCATCGAGCAGGACGAGCGCCAGCCGTACCGGGAGGTGTTTTTTCGGTGGTGAAGCATCCGGGGAATACGAGTTTGGATGGGACAATTGAGGATTACCGGCATTTGATTGGCGGTAATGCGAAGTTCTCGGCGTTTACGTCGGACGAGGTGATTGACGCCGCGGAGCGGGAGGGCGATGCGGATTACAGGCACATTCCTCACGAAGTAACACAGGCAGTTGAGCGCCCACCTATATAGTTCCCGGCTGTTAACGGATAGGTCGAGTGAGCGGGAGGTAAAAAAACATATACAGCGTCTCTCAGGTGCATATCTGACCTCCTCATACTAGCACGCTACAGTTCACACCTGATTGACCCTGACCGGCTTAAATATAAAAACCAGAGACCTCTAAGGTACCTGTTTCCGGTAAACTAGAGTTCTCTGGTTTCCCTTCAGTCGGGGCGAGAGGATTTGAACCTCCGACCTCTTGCACCCCATGCAAGCGCGCTAGCCGGACTGCGCCACGCCCCGATTTGAGAACGGCCCACATTATAATGCGTTGTCCCCCGAAAGGCAAGCCTTTTCTCCGAAGTTTGTGAAAATTGATACGCTGCCGCCCGCTTCCACCCCGGTATAATCGAGGGCGTTGAATCACGCGCGTTTCTTCTTCGCAGTGTTCCTGTTCCTGGCCGGTTGTACGGCGGCCCAGGCGCCCGCGCCCGCCGCGGATACGCCCTCACCGCCGGCCGTCTCGCCGTCCCCTGCGCTGGCGCTGGAGCCGGTCCTGGCTGCCACGGCAGCATCCACGGCGGAACCCACGCCCCTGCCGCCCACCCTCACGCCCACGCCCACAGCGCCGGCGGTGCAGGTATGCTCTCCGCTCGTCGAACACCCCATTGACGAACTGCTGTTGATCGTCTCCGATCCCTATTACCGCCCGCCGGCGAACAACCCGGAAGGCCGCCACCACGGGGTCGATTTTTCGTACTACCGGCGCGGCGAGCGGGAGTCGATCGCCGGGA